>Ga0207674_10000062_pt1 | contig 111069 bp, 103 predicted proteins | sample KBSCornC72_FD_184303 | JGI IMG/M metagenome (GOLD analysis project Ga0207674, IMG submission 184303) | Corn rhizosphere microbial communities from Kellogg Biological Station, Michigan, USA - KBS Corn C7-2 (SPAdes) (version 2) | ecosystem: Host-associated > Plants > Roots > Rhizosphere > Soil ...
CCATCAGCACCACCGCCCATAGCGGCAGCGACTCCGCCCGGGTGGGCTCAACCAGCGCCTTCAATGGCGACAGCTCTGTCGCACAGACGGTGACGGCTCCATCGGGTGCAACGACGTTGACTTTCTGGTATCGGGTAGTCTGCACCGATAGCGTCACCTATGACTGGGCGACGGCGACGCTCAAGGACAACACCAGCAACACGACGGCCACCGTGCTGGCGCACACATGTAACAACAGTGGCACGTGGGTCAAGGTGACGGCGAGCGTGACGGCGGGACATTCCTACACGCTGACGCTCATCGATCATGATGATGGCTATGCCGGAGACCCGACCTATACCCTCTATGATGATGTCGCCATCAGCTAGGGCGTATATCGCCTGAAACTGATCGTTCCACGGAGCGGAGAGCGCCTGCGGGTACTCTTCGCTTCGCCATTCTCGCTACCTTCTTCCGACTTGCTATAATCGGCGTTGAGACAACGTCCAGAGCAATCGGAGCGGACAAGAGCTCCGTCATGCAGGAGGCTGCAGTGGCGCCGCTATCCGGCTGGGAAAACTTCTACGTCATCGTCGGCTCGTCCGCCGGGGCGTTGACGGGCTTGATGTTCGTCGTCATCACCCTCGTCGCAGGAAACGTGGCGCGCCGAGCGGGCGGCGGGGAGCTTGCGGCGTATGGCACGCCCAACGTCGTCCATTTCTGCGCCGTGCTCTTTCTCGCCGCGATGCTCAGCGCGCCGTGGGAGTCGCTGCACGTCGTCGGCATCCTGCTCGTGGCGGCGGGCGTTGCTGGCGCCACCTACGCTTCGATCATCGCCCGGCGTGTGATCCAGCGTGCCCGTCTCGTGGACAGCTACGACCCCGTCTTCGAAGATTGGCTCTGGTTCGTCATTCTGCCACTCATCGCCTACGGCGCGCTGGTCGTCGCCGCGTTCCTCTTCCTGGGCGACCCAACACCAGCGCTCTTCATCATCGGCGCATCCATGATTCTGCTGCTCTCCATCGGCATCCACAATGCCTGGGACACCGTGACCTATATCGCCACCGAGCGCTTGCAGCCTCCAGACGACGAGAAGGACGTCAAGAAGAATTAGAATGTGCGGCCGAGCGCCTGGTCCCAGGGCTGCGGCGCGGCGACCTGGAGGATGATGTCTTCGCGGTCACGCGCATAGAGGTAGAGCTGCGCGAAAAACTCTTCTTCGGGCAGGGGATAGGCGGGGTTGATGCAGAGCCAGCGGTACGCCCAGGGCAGCCGTACGCCCGGCTCGCACAGCACCTCGATGCGTCGGCCAACCCGCAGGCGATAGGTCAATCCGGGCCGCAGGCGCGATGGAACATCCAGATAGCCCTGGCGCTGGAGCGTCTGCCAGAGCTCGTCGCCGAGCGTCGTGCGCGCCACTTCACGGGCACGCTCTCGCGCCACGCGATAGTCAGCGCGTGTCATGCCCGCGCCCGCGCTCCGTTTGGGCAGGTGATCCCAGTGCCGCCGCCAGGGGCGCTCGATGGCATTCGTATTCGTAATCGTATCGTGGCCAGTGGCCGACCCCGCGGACGCGGAGAAACCGCGACGGAGCCGTTGCCACCAGCCGCTTAGATTAGCCGCCAGCGATGGGAGCAATGATCTGATACTCCTCGACATTCGGGTCGAACGGCGCGCGATCCAGCACATGCTGGCCGTCCACCTTCTTCGAGACCATACAGCCATGCTGACGAGCCTCACGCAGAATGCGCTCGGCCTCCTCGATCTGCTGGCGCGCCGCCTCGGTATCGGTGGTTTCCCACTCGATCACTTGGTGTCCGCGCCGATTCGCGACAAGAATGCGTCCCATCGGCTCCTCCGAATCCACGGGGATGACAGGCCGGATACCGCAAGCGCATCCACTCCACACGCACTGCCGTCCCGCAGTCAGCTTATGGCCGCCAGACATACTATGTCAAGTGCAGGCCAGGCGGTTAGCGGATAGCACGCCGACTCTGGCTCCCCTCTCCTCGGAGGAGAGGGGCTGGGGGTGAGGTCCGCCCCTTTATTGCATACTGATGCCGCCGTCCACTGCAATCGTCTGCCCCGTGATATAGCCCGCTTCCGGCGAGCAGAGAAACGCAATCGTCGCCGCGACCTCCTCCGCCGAGCCATAGCGCTTCAGCGGCGTGATGTCCATGTAATACTTCTTGAATTCGTCCGAGACGTTCGCCGTCAGGTCCGTCGGCACGTAGCCCGGCGCGACCGCATTGGCGGTGATGCTCCGGCTGGCGACCTCGCGTGCGGTGGACTTCGTGAGCGCGATCAGCCCCGCCTTCGAGGCGGCATAGTTGGCCTGCCCCACCTGCCCCATCATGCCAGAGATCGAGGTGACGTTGACGATACGCCCCCAGCGCGCCCTCAGCATTGGCCGTAGCGCCGCCCGCGTGCAGAGGAATGCCGAGACCAGATTGGTCTGAAGCAACTGCTGGAAATCCTCCAGCTTCATCTGTATGATGAGACGGTCATTGGTCGTGCCCGCATTGTTGACCAGAATCGTCACCGGCCCCAGACGCGCCTCAGCCTCCTGGAAGAGCCGCGCCACATCGTCCTCCTGTGAGACATCCGCCTGTAGCGCCAGCGCCTGCCCGCCCGCCGCGCTGATTGTCGCGCACGTCTCTTGCGCTCCCGCCTCATCGCTGCGATAGTTCACGACCACCTTCGCGCCCATCGCCGCCAGCCGGATCGCCGTCGCGCGGCCGATACCCCGGCTGCTGCCCGTGACCAGCGCAATTCGTCCCTCCAGTGGTCGCGTCGTCGAGGGTGTTTGTTCCTCTGCCATGTGGTCTCCCTCACCTCCAGGTCAATCAGTCCGTGCTATCCGGTCTGTCTGTATGATACCCATTCAATCCAGTTTCAGCGTGCGCAGGTACGCCTTCACACCCGGCGCCAGATCCTCCCGCATCAGCGCGAACGCCAGCGATGTCGTGAGCAGCCCAACAGGATCGCCAATATCGTACCGCGTGCCCTCAAATTCATAGGCGTAGACCGGCTCGCGCTCAGCCAGCGCGCGGATCGCGTCGGTCAGCTGAATCTCCCCGCCCGCTCCAGGCGCCGTCACCTCCAGCAGATCAAAGATACGCGGCGTGAAGACATAGCGGCCAATGACCGCAAGGTCGGAGGGCGCATCCTCGACGCGCGGCTTCTCCACCGTATCGAGCACCCGGAAAGTGCGCGCGTCGAGTTGCTCCGCCGGATCGACGGTCACCACGCCGTAGCGCGAGATCACCTCGCGTGGCACGCGCATGACGGCTATCACACTGGCGCCGGTTCGCTCATGGACGTCGATCAACTGGCGCAGACAAGGCCGTGGCCGGTGCACAATCACATCGTCGCCCAGCAGCAGCCCGAACGGCTCCGCGCCAATCACAGGCCGAGCCCTTAGCACGGCGTGCCCCAGACCGAGCGGGGCGGGCTGGCGCACAAAGCTGAAATGGGCCAACTCGGACGGCTGATTAACCCTGGCGAGCTTTTCGGCCTCTCCCTTGCGTTCCAGCACCTCGCGCAGCTCAGGCTGGTCGTCAAAGTGATCTTCAACGGCGCGCTTCGTCCGACTGGTGACGAAGGTGATGCTGCTGATACCAGAGGCCGCGGCCTCCTCGGCGATATATTGTATGGTTGGCGTGTCGGCCAACGGCAACATCTCCTTGGGTACGGCTTTGGTCGCTGGGAGCACCCGCGTCCCCAGACCAGCCGCCGTGATAACTGCCTTAGCGATGGGCATAGTGGTGATTCCTTCCGTCCCTGCTGGGCCTGCTCAACATACTGGATGCCTCGGGCGCCTATGGCCGCGGCTCGTGCTCGTGCTTGTGCTCATGTCGTGATGCATCGAATGCATGGCGAACGTAGCGAACATCAGACCCACACATCGCATGGCCGATGCCCTGCACACTCTACGTGCCACGCACTGTACTGTCAAGCATACTGCACAAGAGACGTAACGGTCACGGGTGATCGTGTGCTCGTGTGTCTGCCCCGGCGACATAACACGCTGATACGGGTCTGGCTCCCCTCTCCCACAGGGAGAGGGGTTGGGGGTGAGGTCAGCCGAGCGTGGGAACCGGAAGCCGCCAGTTTCGCCGCCCGCTTCTAGCGTTCCTGCCCCGATTGGGGACATAGTACAAAGATACACCACGCAACGTGGCGCCTGGCAGGCAACGTAAACGTACCCATACCCGTACGCGTAGTAACAGCCGTGAGATGTGCCGGGCAAATAGACGGGTTCTGGCACGCGATGTGCATGCATGCGTTCATGCGCTCCACCGTCTGGCGCGCGGGCGCCGCAAAGCGGAGAATATGAAAAAACGCTTGCAATGACCGAAGATACTTGAAGGTGTGTGTGAGTAGGGTGGCGTCCGCGCCAAGTTGGATGCGGGGGCAGGAAAGGATGATGAGGATGCCACAGCGGAAAGACGCGAAGCGGAAGAGCGCCGACACGACCGGTAGCTGGATTCGTATCGGCGTACTCTCGGCGATGGTAACGGCGCCGCTGATTGCGCGCTGGAATGAAATGCAGGCCAGCTATCGGGCACAGACCCTCCGCGACCTCGCCGCTGCTCGACTGAGCGACGCACGAATCGCACGCGATCAGGCCATGGTGCGGCTTGCCCCGATCCGCGAGGTGGCCAATGCCCGCATCGAGGATGCTCGCGTGCTGGCCAATGCCCGCATCGAGGATGCTCGCGTGCTGGCCAATGCGCGACTCGACGACGCAATCAACCGGCTTGCGCAGGTGCGCACCCCTGATGCGCTGCAGAATGTGCCACCATTCTCGCTGGCGCGGAAACGCCTGCTCGAATTGGAGAAGCAGCGGCAGCAACAACGGCGCCGGACGACAATCCTGTGGCTGGCGGGCGTCGGCGTTGGCCTTGTAGCCGCTGGAGCTGGCGCGTATTTCATTGCGCGCCGCCGCATGACGACAACTCTCGAAGTCGACGAGTTGATGGTAGAGATACCGTCCGAGCGCAATCTGGCCGAGGCGACCGTAGGCAAAGGGTCTTCGACGCGCAACTCCTATGCATCGACAGCGGAGCGCGCCGACGGCGTTCCCGTACAGTCCTACGCAGGTTCGGGGACAACCTCGGCGTCGGGCGGCATGCCGCGCTATGTGGGCGACATCCACACGATGACCTACCAGGGTGCGGACGATACAACCTCCCTGCCCGCCGAGGAAAACCGGATCTACTTCGCGACCGAGGCCGAGGCGCGCCAGGCTGGCTTCCGCGATGCCCACGAGCCAGAGTCGTCGTCCGGGTCAGGCAACAGCTAGAACGGCTATGCACTCTCTGATTCCCCCTCCCTCTTTAGGGAAGAGGACAGCGGGTGGCAGGCATCGAGCATCGGTGCGGCCACCCGCTTTCTGTATAGACCACTAAAGCCGCCGCCTGGATGGAACTCCATCCAGGCGGCGGTGGCGCGGATGACTCAGGGCTGATTCGGTTCCTGCAAAAACTGGGCTGGCGTGCGGTGACGAAGCGGGGGCTAATTCTGTGGAGTCGCTTCCGCTGGCGTGATAGCGCGCGCATGCGTCGCTTCATTCTTAGTTGCTGGGCGTATCTGGCCTTCCTGGACGGTGACGACATCATAGGTCGAACCATCCACCCGGAAGACTTCCACCTCATACGCTTTGCCCGATGGGTGAATATCTGCGACAGTGCCCACGTCGCCGGTCAGCAAGCCATACTGCGGCAAATCCACGGTAAAGACCACTTGCTCAAATTCCCGAATCATTGCGTTTTCCCCATTGCTTGCTCGTATGGCGCTTTCGACGGTGTTCAGTGTAGCACAGATGTGGTTAGGAACTGGCCTGCAGGCGCGGGAAAGGAGCGCACGGTCGTATTGCTTCAGGTCTTGCCCGCCTCCCACTTGACAGCGACCCCGCCAGCGACTAGGATTTCTAGCGGACAGTTGTCCGTAGAGCGGACACAGAATGCTGGAGCAACGTCCGATGTCAGAGCCGACAGATGAGAGCCATGACAGGCAGGATAGGCGCAAACCAGGCCCACTCGATGGCCTGCTCATCGCCGATTTCTCGCGGGTGCTCGCTGGCCCCTATTGCACGATGCTGCTCGGCGACCTCGGCGCGACCGTCGTCAAAGTCGAAAGCCCAACGGGTGACGATACACGCACCTGGCTACCGCCGGTGCGGGACGGCGTCTCGACCTACTACCTGGCCATTAATCGCAACAAGCGGTCGGTTATCCTCGACTTCAAGGATATGGAAGACTTGAAGCTGGCGCAGGAGCTTGCCGACCGCGCCGATATCTTCATCGAGAACTTCAAGCCGGGTGGCCTCAAGCGCTTCGGCCTGGACTACGAGGCGGTCAGCCAGCGCAACCCCGGCGTTATCTATGCCTCGATCAGCGGCTTTGGCGCGGCGGCGGGCGCCGGGCTCCCCGGTTACGATCTGGTGGTGCAGGCGATCTCTGGCCTGATGAGCCTGACCGGCGACGCGGACGGCCCGGCGTATCGCGCGGGCATCTCCGTCTTCGACGTGATGGCCGGGCTGCATGCCGCCATCGGCATCCTCGCCGCGCTGAACTATCGCAATCAGACCGGCGAGGGCCAGCACGTCGAGCTGAATCTGCTCTCGTCCGCGCTCTCTGGGCTGGTTAACCATACCTCGGCCTACGTCGCGGGCGGCGTCATCCCGACGCGCATGGGCAACGCGCATCCCAGCCTCTTTCCCTACGAGCCGCTGCCCACCGCCGACCGCGAACTGATCGTCATCGCCGGGAATAACGGCCAGTTCCGCAAGCTCTGCGATGTCCTTGGTGTGCCGGACCTGTCGAATGACCCACGCTTCGCCAACAACGAGGACCGCACGCGCAACCGCGAGGCGCTCTATCCGCTGCTGGTGGAGCGGCTGCGCATGAAGGGCGCCGACGAGTGGTTCCGCGAGATGAGCGTGGCGGGCATCGCGTGCGGCCCGATCAACAGCATCGCGGACGGGGTCGAGTTCGCGCGCGAGCTGGGGCTTGATCCCGTGGTGGAGGTGGGCGCTGGCGAGGCTGCCGTGCCGATGATCCGCAATCCGATGACCTTCTCGGCGACGCCGCCGCGCTACGAGCTACCGCCGCCCGCCCTGGGGCAGGACAGCGAGCTCATTCGCACCTGGCTGAGCCAGCCACGGGATAGCGCGGCGAAAAGGCCCTGAGCCAGCAGTTGCAATCCGCGCTACGATAGAGCGAGAGCGCCCAACGATGGGACACGACGGATACGGGTAAGGAGCGAGACGATGGGGGAGCAGCGGCCAGTCGAGTATCCAACCGGCATCGGCACATCCGACGCCGACCGTATCTATCTGCTCGGACACGATCTGGCGGGCGAGCTGATCGGCAAGGTCGGCTTCGGCGAGCTGGCGCTCTGGCTGGCGACACAGCAGCGCCCCACGCCGCAGCAGGTGCGCGTCTTCGAGGCGGTGCTCGTCGCGCTGGCCGACCACGGCTTCACCCCCACCGCCATCGCCGCCCGGCTCACGCTCTATAGTGCGCCCGATGCGCTCCAGGGCGCCATCGCGGCGGGGCTGCTGGGCGGCGGCTCGCGTTTTCTCGGCGTCACCGAGGATACCGGGCGCTTTCTCGCCGCGGTGCTCGCGGGCGTCGAGGGCGATCTGCCGACGACCGATGCGGGCTGGGATGCGCTGGCCCGCCACGCCGTCACGGAGGCGCGCGCCGCTGGCCGCTTCATTCCCGGCCTGGGGCATCCGGTCCATAAGCAGGGCGACCCGCGCACGCCGGTCATCATCGGCATCGCCGCAGAGGAGGGGCTGCGGGGGCCGCATCTGCGGCTCTTCGAGGCCATCGGTCGCGTGCATCCTGAGATCCTCGGGCGCGTGCTGCCGCTGAATGGCGCTGGTGTCTGTGGCGCGGCGCTTGCCGACCTGGGGCTGCCGCCGGAGCTGCTGCGCGGGGTGGCGCTGCTGGCGCGTACCGCCGGGCTGCTCGGCCAGCTGGCCGAAGAGATGCGTAACCCCATCGCGCCCGCCATCTATTACGCCGTTGACCGCAACGCCGTCTATCGACCTGCAGAGCCCTCTTCTCCTACCCCCTCCCCGACGCGGGGAGGGGCCGCAAACCAAAGTGATCGTAAGCTAGGAGAGAATACGCAAAACGAAGGCTAGCTATCCGGTATTAGGCTTGTAGCGTACCCGAAGGAGGGAGACATGGCCAACCTGGTTGCCGTCCTCGCAACAACGCACCATCCATTCTTCTATCGCGCCAGCACCTCGCCGCCGGAGAGCAGGCCCGACTTCGCCGACGAGTGGGTGCGCAAGGTAACGGCCTATCGCGAGACGCTGACGCGGGCCAATCCCGAGATTCTGGTAATGGTCGGCTCGGACCACTTCCACCAGATGTGGTATGACAACATGCCGCAGTTCCTGATCGGCAAAGCGCCCTTCTACGACGCGAACTACTACAACGAAGAGCGCGAATTCGGCCTGCCGCGCATGGTGCTCAAGGGACACGAGGAGCTATCGGCGTACCTGCTGCGCCAGGGGCTGGACGCCGGATTCGATCTCGCCTTCAGCAATGAGCTGCGCGTTGACCACAGCATCACCTGCCCGATCATCACCACGCGCCCGCAGGCCGACCTGCCCATCGTGCCGGTCTACACCAACATCTTCGCGCCGCCGCTGCCACAGCCACAGCGCTACGTCGCCTTCGGGCGGCTGCTGCGTCGGCTCGTCGAGCAGTGGCCCAGCGATGCGCGCGTCGCGGTGATCGGCACTGGGCATCTCTCGCTGGAGCTTGGCGGCCCGCGCCAGTTCGGCCCGCATGGCCCCGACCCCGAGTTCGACCGCCGGGCCGTCAACTGGATCGCCAACGGCGACATCGCGGGCGCGCTGGCGGGTGTCTCGCTCGATAGCCTCTGGGAGCCAGGCAACGCCACGCACGGCTTCCTCGATTTCATGCTGATGATGGGTGTCGCCGGGGAGGCGAAGGCCGACTACGCCGATACGCTCGATCTCTTCCACACGATGGAGGCCTACTTCACCTGGTACCCGAAGGGAGCGAACGCATGAGCAAGTATCTCGTCAACAAGTTCCTCTTTTCGATTGACCGCGACCCAGCGCTGGTCGAGCGGTATCGCGCCGACCCGCGTGGCACGGTGACGTGGTGGGAGGCCGAGCGCGCCAACGTCATCCTCAACCTGCCGGAGATCGAACGCAGCACGTGGCTCCGGTTTGCCGATGATGAGCGCGAGGCGCTGGCGACGCACGACTACGTCAAGCTGTTCGAGTTGGGCGCGCATCCCTTCCTGACGCTGACGCTCTTCATCGCCCTCTTCGAGCGCGACTATCCCGAGCCGCTGGGCTTCCAGCTGGAGTATGCGCGCAAGCTGAAGCACTGGTCGCTGCCCTATCCCGACATCACGACATGATAACGACATGACATATGCAGACGCGCCGGAGCTTATTGGGGGGCCAGATGCGGCCCCTCGCGGCGCGTGAGGCGCGAATGGTGGAGGCGAGACGCATGGCTGATCGAATTCTCACAACCGTCGTCGGCAGCTATCCCCAGCCGGACTGGCTGGTGGACCGCGAGAACCTACGCAGTCGGTTGCCCCCGCGCGTCCGCGTGCGCGAGCTCTGGCGTGTGCCGGAGCCGTATCTCGACGAGGCCCAGGACGATGCCACCATCGTCGCCATCCGGGCGATGGAGCGCGCGGGCGTGGATATCATCTCCGATGGTGAGATTCGCCGCGAAAGCTACTCCAACCGCTTCGCCACCGCCCTCGATGGCCTGGACCTTGACCATCCCGGCACAGCTATCGACCGCACCGGCCACCCCAATCCGGTCCCGCGCGTCGTCGGTCCCATCCGCCGCACGCGTCCCGTGGAGGTGCGCGACCTGTCGTTTCTGCGGCGCAACACCGACCGGCGCATCAAGATCACCGTGCCTGGCCCGTTCACCGTCACCCAGCAGGCGCAGAATGACTACTACCCGGACGACCGCGCGATGGCGCTGGATGTGGCCGCCGCCATCAATGAGGAGATCAAGGACTTGTTCGCGGCGGGCGCGGATGTCGTGCAGATTGACGAACCATACTTGCAGGCGAGGCCAGAGAAGGCGCGCGCTTACAGTGTCGAGGTCATCAATCGCGCACTGGAGGGAGTAGACGGGACCACTGCCCTGCATATGTGCTTCGGCTATGCCGCCATCGTCCACGACCGGCCCGCGGGCTACGCCTTCCTGCCGGAGCTAAACGCGTGTGCTGCCCAGCAGATTTCGCTGGAGACCGCCCAGCCCAATCTGGACCTCTCGGTACTGCGCGAGTTGCCCGATAAGACTATCATTCTCGGCGTGCTCAATCTCGGCAGTATGGCGGTGGAGACGCCGGAAGAGGTCGCCGCGCGCATTCGCGACGCGCTGTGCTACGTCGAGCCGGAGCGCCTGATCGTCGCGCCCGACTGCGGCATGAAGTACCTGCCGCGCGATGTCGCCTTTGGCAAGCTCCAGGCGATGGTCGAGGGCGCGGCCATCGTCAACCGCGAGCTGGCCTGAGCGCGCCTCATCCTGACCGTCCGGCCTCCGGCCCCATTTTGCCCGGTAGGCCGGGACGTTGGCCTTGGGATTAGCCGTGGTCTTCAGGCCACGGCGCGTGGCGACGCCGCGCCTCCCAATCACCCGGGTTGCTGGCCGTACTCCTCGTCGGTGACGTGCTCGCCCCAGGTCGCGTTGTTGCCGTTTTCGTCTACCTCCAGCATCGCGAGGTGAGTCATGAAGCGATTGGGCGTAGCGCCATGCCAGTGCTCCTCGCCCGGCTCGAAGAATACGCGATCACCGGGACGGATGATCTCGACTGGCCCGCCGCGCCGCTGACAGAGGCCGACGCCCTCGGTGACATAGATCGTCTGGCCGTTGGGGTGGGTGTGCCATGCCGTTCGCGCGCCCGGCGTGAAGTGGACGCTGCTGGCGCTCAGGCGTGAGCCAGCGGACGGCGCCGCGACCGCGTCGATGTAGACCGTGCCGGTGAACCAGTCGGCTGGTCCAGCGTTGGTCGCGACAGAGTTCCTGGTGATCTTCATACTGTTCTCCGTGGTTGCGCTATGCGATTCAACGCATGCTCATGCACTACGAGTTTGAGTGTTGCGGCGCGCGCTTGAACTGTCAAGGTGCTATTGACAATGCTGGCGGCATAGCGACGATACTTCGTGCGGTAGGCGGCGTCAATCTCGTCGTTCATTTCGTCCGTCTCGATGAGGAGAACATCTTTCTCGACGCCACCCACGCGGATGTGCGCTTCGTGGCGTTCCTGGGCGGCGCGGAACCAGGCGGCGGTGTGCCCGTTCACGGATCGGACGTAGAGATTGCCACCCTGGCGAACAACCCAGATGGTCACAGGCTTTCGTAGCGTGCCGTCGCGTCGTAGCGGGGCGATCTCCAGTTCTTCCGCAGCCCCGATTTTGTCAAGCTCATCGTTTGTCCATGCGATGTTCGCGGTCATCGGCGTACTTCCTTTCAGAATTCTATCAGAACCTTGATCGCTTCGCGCTCATTCATTGCCCGATAGCCATCAGGCGCCCCATCCAGACGCACCACGCGGTCGAAGACGCGGCCCGGCTCGATTCGGCCTTCAAGGACATCTGGCAGCAACTCAGGGATGTACGCCCGCGCCGGGGCGGGGCCGCCGCTGATGGCGACGTTCTTGAAGAAGGTCGCGATGGCCTCGGGGAACACGTCTTCCTGCGGCAATCCGACACGGCCGATGGCGCCGCCGGGACGGGCGATGTGCAGAGCGGTCAGCAGCGATTGCTCGAGGCCGACACATTCGAGGACCGCCTGGGCGCCGAGGCCATCGGTGAGTGCGCGGACGTGCTCGACTGCCTCGTCGCCCCGCTCGCTGACGACGTCCGTCGCGCCGAACTCCTGCGCGAGGGCGATGCGCTTGGGATGTCGGCCCAGGAGTATGATCCTGTCAGCGCCGAGCCGCTTGGCCGCGATCACGCCGCACAAGCCGACCGCGCCATCGCCGACGACCGCCGCCGTCTTGCCGGGCCCTACGTGGGCAGACACTGCCGCGTGGTAGCCGGTTCCCATCACATCCGCAAGCGTGAGCAGCGAGGGAAGCAGCGCGTTGTCCATTCCATCGGCGCCAACCGGGAGCACGACGAGCGTGCCGTCGGCCTGGGGGACGCGCACCGCTTCGCCCTGGCCGCCGTCGACATTGTCGAAGCCATACCGGCCGCCATGCAGGCATTCGCTCTGCAGACCCTCCCGGCAGAAGACACACACGCCGTCCGACCACAGAAACGGCGAGACGACGACATCACCAGGTTTGACGGTACGTACATCGACGCCAACAGCCTCGACGACGCCAATGAACTCGTGGCCCATGCGGCGGCCAGTCTCGCTGTGTTCCATCGTCTTATACGGCCAGAGATCGCTGCCGCAGATGGCCGCACGGGTGACGCGGATGAGGGCGTCAGTTGACTCAATCAGGCGGGCGTCGGGGACGGTTTCGATACGAACGTCGCCAGCACCATACATGACAGTTGCGCGCATAGCAGCTTACCTCCGGTTTCCGGCGGGCCTAAGATCGTCGAGGGCGAGCGACGTCGACAGGTCTCGGTAGGCGTCGGCCTGGGCAAGCAAGCGCCGGGCCTTTTGCTCCACGGCTTCGATGGCGTCGGCGCCGGCGGCCCAGCGCAGCGGCGGCTCGTCCTGCCTCGCCAGCTGAAGTAGCGCCTTGGCGAGCTTGGCGGGGTCACCGCCTTGCTTCCCGCTCATGCTGCTCCACGCAGTGACGGTCTGCCTGGTCTTCTCGGCGTAATCCTCGATCGTGGGCTCGGCGTAGTTCGTCGACTCCGGCGTGAGCAGTTCCGTGCGGAAGAAGCTGGGCTCGACGAGCATCGTGCGGATGCCGAAAGGCGCTACCTCGGGGGTCAGCGACTCCATCCAGCCTTCGACGCCGAACTTCGCGGCCGCGTAGGCGGTGAGGAACTCGCCTCCGCGGATGCCGGCAGTCGAGGAGATCGTCACGACGAGCCCCGAGCGCTGGGCGCGCATGACAGGCAGCACGGCGCGGGTGACGTTCATCGGGCCGAACAGGAGAGTCTCGACCTGCGCCCGGAAGTCCTGCGGGGTGATCTCCTCGAAGAACCCGGCATAGTAGTTGCCCGCGTTATTGACCAAAACATCGATCCGGCCGAACCGGTCGACGGCCGCCGTGACCGCCGCCGCGGCGTCCTCGGGACTGGTGACATCGAGCTTGACGACTAGTAGGTCGTCCGCCTCGCCCACCGCCTTAGTCACAGTGTCGGGTGCGCGGCCTGTGGCAACGACCGCGTTCCCGGCAGCCAGGGCGGCCTTGGCGATATGCACGCCCAGTCCACGGCCTGCGCCGGTAATAACCCAAACATTCTTGTCAGTCATGTAACCCCCTGTGTTCTCAAGAACTACGAGACATCGACAGCCTGTGATGGGTGTCAATCTACTGCTGATCTTTCCTTGAAGAATAGTCCAGCTTGCAGTGCCTGGACCCGAGAGACGTTTTCTCTGTTCGACAGTGATGATAGACGCCCCAGGCCGCAGGATGATAGAATGTTTGTCGAAGATGATTGAATGATTCTGCAAATCTTGATGCATGTGAAGAAAGTAGGGAGGGATTTTCCGTGGCTGTTATGCACCTGGAAGTTTTACCTCCTCAACAAGAGGAACGCGAGGCGCAGCGGGTACAAGCCAATCGCGAGGAACTGGTTGAGCGGATCGCGCGGGCCATTCGCGAAGATGGAACCATCCAGCCCCTCCCAGGGCTATACCTGACTCGCCGCTCCGTGCCGCTGGAGCCGCTGCATAGTGTGGTCGAGCCATCTCTGTGTGTGGTTGCTCAAGGGTGCAAAGAGGTTCTGCTGGGCGAGAGCCGCTATCAGTACGACCCAGCTCATTATCTGCTCGCCACCGTTGACCTACCCTGGGTTAGCCAGGTACTCGAAGCCTCGCAGGCGCAGCCTTACCTCAGTCTCCGCCTGGAACTTGCCCCAGCGCTCGTCAGAGCAGTCGTACTTGAGGCCAATCTTGCCTCGCTGTCGATCCCTGCTGATATGCGGGCCATCGTCGTCAGCCCCTTGGAAGCGGATCTGCTGGACGCCAGCGTGCGGCTCGTCCGGCTCCTGGACTGCCCTGCCGAATCGCGTGTCCTTCTGCCGCTTATCACGCGGGAAATTATCTATCGTCTCCTGGTAGGAGAACAAGGTGGTCTGCTTCGTCACCTGGCGGTCACAGGGGGATATACTTCCCACATCGCCAGAGCAGTTGAGCGACTCCGCCAGGACTATGATCAGCCGCTGCGCATCCAGCAACTTGCGCGCGAGCTGGGCATGAGCGTCTCAGGGTTTCATCACCATTTCAAGGCTGTCACAGCGCTAAGCCCTTTGCAATTCCAGAAGCGGCTGCGGCTCCTGGAGGCTCGCCGCCTGATGTTGGGCGAAGACTTCGACGCGGCCAGCGCCGCCTATCGCGTGGGGTATAACGACGCCTCCCACTTCAATCGGGAGTACAAGAGCCTCTTCGGCGTCCCACCGATGCGCGACATGCAACGGCTGCGGACAGCTGCTGAGGAAGGCGCTGGCCGATGAGCCGACGCGAACCGCTTTCCTGAAGCCATCTCCCGTAAGGAGAGGGCTGCTGCCATAGTGGCAACAGCCCAGGCCAAGTGAGTAGGCGCTACTCGGCCAGGTCGTAGACCTTCGCGAACTTCTCGGTCAGATAGCGGCGGAAGTAGTCCGGGTTGGGCTTCTCGCCCGTCACCCGCTCGATCAGCTCTTCCGGCTGGTAGACCGAGCCAACCGCATACATGCGCTCGCGCAGCCAGTTCACCACGAACCTGGTATCGCCCGCCGCCAGCCGCTCATCGAAATCGGAGAAGGTCTGGCGCAGCGTCGCGTAAATCTGCGCCGCGTAGAGGTTGCCGAGCGTGTACGTTGGGAAGTAGCCGAAGCCGCTCGTCCAGTGGATATCCTGCATGATGCCCTGCGCGTCGGTCGGCGGCTCGACGCCAAGATACTCCTGGTACATCCCGTTCCAGTTGCCCGGCAACGACTCGACCGCGACCTCGCCGTTGACCATCGCCTTCTCCATCTCATAGCGGACGATGATATGCAGGTTATAGGTTACCTCGTCGGCCTCGACACGGATCAGGCTGGGCCGTACCGTGTTGAGCGCGCGGGCGAACGTCGCCACATCCACGTTTGCATATTGCTGTGGGTAGGCCGCCTTCACCTTCTCGTACTGCCCCTGCCAGAACGCCTCGGAGCGCCCGATGGCGTTCTCCCACAGGCGTGACTGCGACTCGTGCGCGCCGAGCGACGCGCCACCCGCCAGCGGCGAGCGCGCCAGCCGCTTGTCGCTGCCCTGCTCGTAGACGGCGTGGCCGCCCTCGTGAACCGCCGCCATGAGCGCCGCTTGCAGGAACGTCGGATCAGGCCGCACCGTCACGCGCACGTCGAACGGTGAGCCAAAGCTGGTGGTGAAGGGATGCGGCGAGATGGCGATACCGCCGTTGTTGAAGTCGTAACCCATACCCATCAGCAGCTCGCGCGCGAGGGCGACCTGCGAATCGGCGGGGAAGTCACCCTCCAGGCACGAGGCGTCAATCGTGTGGCCGCTCTGCTGAATCCGCTGCAATGTGGCGACGCTCACCTCGCGAATCGGGCCGAAGAGCGCGTCGAGCCGCTCAGTCATCATGCCCGGCTCGTAGAGGTCGAGCAGCGCATCGTAGCGGGACGCCTGCCCTGGCGTGCGCAGACGGTCGGCCACCTCGCGCTGGAGGGTGATCGTCTTGCCAAGCCATGGCGCGAACTGGGCGAAGTCGTTATGCTCGCGGGCATGCCGCCACGCCTCGAAGGAGGCCGCCCCCACGCGGGCCAGCTCCTGCACCAGTCCGGCGGGCAGCTTGGTCGCCTGGTCATATCCCCGGCGCGTCTCACGGACCAGTCCACGGTCGGCGTCGGTATAGGGCGCCTTCGCCACCACCGGCTCCAGCTCGCCGAGCAGCTCGCCGATGCGGGCTGCCGTCTGCCGCTCGTGCAGGACGCCCTGGAGCGTCGCCATCTGCGCGCCACGCACCTCGCCCGCGCCATTCGGCAGGGCGGTGTTCTGGTCCCATGCGAGCAGCGCGTTCATCGCGCCGAGGTCGGCGATCTCATTCATGCGTTCCAGCAATTCCTGGATGCGCGCGTCGGATGTCGTCAGGTTCAGCTCATCATTGGGCTGCGAGTGAGGAGTAGTCACGTTTCGTCCCTCGTGTGTCGCTCGGTGATAGCATGGTCAGAGTGGGCCATCACCATGTGTTGCATGAGATGCGCCGCGACTTCCAGTTTTTACCGCAGCCGCGCGCCCTGTGAAACTATACCTCACCGTCACCGCGGAATTCTTATCCGCATCGGAAGAAGAGGCGGAAATCTGATACCCGCCGCGCGCGCTTGCCGGATATGCTATACGCGGCGGCTGAAGTTTCGCCGCCTACTACACTCGCTATCCCACAGTGTCGCATAGCGTCCCACATATTCGGTGCGGAAGGAGCGTCCTCATGATGATGGTTTCGTGCGCGTCCCAACCCTCGTTCGCTCGCGTCGTGATCGGCGGAACTATGCCGCGAACCAGCATCCCCCTCGACTAGCGGGATTTCACATCGTCTGTTTGCGTCTCCACGATCACGCGCATTCGCTGCGCGCGCCTCACCCTGCCGTCTGACTCGCGGGTCCAGACAGGGCGACCGCCGCGCCTGGGAGAATACCGCTCGTGGATACGAATCGCTCCACCACGCCTGACGATCTCGATCTGCTGTCTGACGCTGCATCTGAAACCGATAGTGCGTCCGTCCCTCGCAACCAGAAGGCCAGCTACGAGGCCAGCGCCGACGTGCAGCGCTGGCTGCGCGAGCAGGAAGCCGACCGCGCGGGCACGAAGCCGCCGTTCAATCCGTCGTTTCTGGCGCATCAACGCGACCGCTCGTGGGTGCTCTCGTCGCTGGCGTCCTTCTACGAAGACGACCTGATAACCGATGTGCTGGCGATGGTCAAAAGCGGCAAGGAGGCGACGGTCTACTGCTGCGCGGCGCATCCATCCACCGGGCTGGAGTACGTGGCGGCGAAGGTCTATCGCCCACGCATGTTCCGCAGCCTGCGCAACGACGCCGTCTATCGCGCCAGCCGCCCGCAGGTGGATGCGAAGGGGCGCGAAGGACGTGGCGCGAAACGTTGGAACGCGACCGCGAAGGAGACCGAACGCGGGCGTGCGGCGAAGATCAACGCCTGGATTCGCTACGAATACGAGACGCAGCGGCTGCTCTACGACGCCGGAGCGGATGCGCCGCGACCACTGGCGCAGAGCGGCAACGCCGTGCTGATGGAGTATATCGGCGGCGGTCCAGGCACACCCGCGCCGCTGCTGCGCGAGGTGACGCTAAGACGCGAGGAGGCCATGCCACTCTTCGAGCGGGTGCTGCGCAACATCGAGCTATGGCTGGCGTGCGACCGCGTACACGGCGATCTCTCCGCCTATAACATGCTCTACTGGGACGGCGCGATCACCATCATCGACTTCGCCCAGGCGGTGGACCCGCGCTACAACCCCGCCGTGGGCGACCTGCTGGCCCGCGATATCGCCCGCGTCTGCCAGTATTTCGCCCGTTTCGGCGTCGAAGTGGATGCGGCGGCGCTGGCGAGCGATCTCTGGCTGCGCTACCTGCGCGCGGAACTGTAGACCTGGCCCCGGACCTCACCCCCTGCCCCCTCTCCTGCGGGAGAGGGGGTCCAGATACACTCCAACGCTGCATTCTACGGATAGGCTGCCGTGGAAAGCAGCACATTGGGCAGCGAGCCCAGATGGCCGCCAATGATGCCGCTGAGATTATCCGTATAGACGCCACCTGCGAAGGACCAGACTACACCGCCAGCAGACGAGGCAGGAGCGAAGAAACCACCAGAGATTGGACCCAGATATTCCCACTGGCTGGAGTCTTCGGGGAGTCGGTACAGACCAATATGAAACGATGAGTCAGGCGCTCCGGCCAGAAGCGCGCCATCAGATGCTATAGCGAACCGCTCCAAATACTGGACTGCGCGCGTCGAGCAGGGCGCATTGGTACAGAGTGTGGGACGAATACTCCAGGTAACTCCACCATCGAAGGTGCAGATTACTCCTGTATCTGAGCGTTTTCCTACGGGACCATCTGTGGTCACCTCATCGATGCAGATGTGCCACGGCTGACTCGTCGTGGTCGGTTGCTGCACGCCGATGCTGCCAAATCCCAGGCCAGCGCTCAATGTGGGCAGCGGAATCGCCTTCCAATGCGCCCCACCATCGGTTGACTGTTGCAGCATGCCCACCCTTGAAGAAACCGTGGCGAGTATCGTGCCATCCGGGCGCACCCAAAATTGGTTAACCCCCCCGCCCGCACTGGTGATGGGTACATCAATCGGCTGCCACGTGCGCAGGTGATCGGTACTCACTGAAAGATGAACGTCGTATTTCGGGTGTCCATTGCTCTGTTGTCCTACCACCTGCCAGCGAACAGCATAGGTGCGCCCATTGGCTGTCGCCAGATATGAGAGACCGTCGCCATAGGGCAGCCTGGTCCAGGTTATTCCACTGTCCTCGGTCAATTCGTACCATTGCGCCCCGTTGAGTGTCGTTACGTCTTGTCCCATGATGTTCACGAGCACGCGGCTGGAGTCCAACGCATCCACCTGCACCTCACACTCCGAGGTCTGGGCATCGGGCCAGGGGAACTGCGTGAGGCGTGTCCAGTGTGCGGCGCGGTCGGATGTTCGGTAGATGGTGATCTGCGAGTTGACATGCCCACCAGTGTTCGACGTCCGGCTGTAGCATGCATAGGCTATGTTGCCATCGGTGGATGCGACGCCAAAGGTGAGGATATCGTCAGATCGCTCGCCAAAGGTGATCCCGCTGGTGGGGAAATTGCCCGGCTGCCAGTTGGGCGCGGCGACGCGGACCGCGGGCGAGGCGGGAGCGGCGGTCGGGAGCGGCATAGGCGTGCCCTGCACAGTGGTCGCGGTAGAACTGGGATGATAGGTGACGCCGCCGTGCGCCTGGAAGAGTTGGGCGAAGCCGAGCGCCAGCAGCAGCACCGCCGCCAGCGCGCTCGTCGCGCCCGCCACACGGCGCACCGTCCGTCGAGTGTTGCGCGGCCTATGCGCGTTGTCCATGCCGACCCGTACCGCGCGCCAGAGGCGTCCGTCACTCTCAGGTACAGGTTGGCGGCGCAGCGCATCGTCGAGTGATTCGTATAAGGCGATTTCGTGGCGGCAGGCCTCGCAGCCGGAGATATGGGCGGCGATCCGCGCCGCTTCGTCGCCGTGAAGAACGCCATCGCGCCAGGCGGCAATGGTTGCGCGCGAAATGCCGAGCGGGCATGAGGCGTTGGCGGTTGTCATCGCGTCTCCTCCTGCGTATAGTGCACGCGGAAAGCCTCGCGGGCGCGTGAAAGTGTCATCGCGGCGGCTGCTTTGGAGGCTCCCAGCGCCTCGGCAATCTCGGCAATCGAGAGGCCATAGACGACGCGTAACACTAGCGCGCTCCGCTGCCGCACAGGCATCGCCAGCAGTGCGGCGCGGACGACGGCCGACTCGGCAATGCCAGCGGCGGGGTCCAGCGTGGCGGGGAGCGTCGGGCTGATGTGCGTCACGGTCGCGTCATGGATGGAGCGATGGCGCCGATGATTGCTGGCGAGGTTGGTGGCGACGCGGAAGAGCCAGGCGCGCGGCTGCTCGTAACGGCTGACCTGCTCGAAACGCTGCCAGGCGCGCAGAAACGTCTCCTGGGCGATGTCGTGGCTGGCCTGCTCGTCGCCAGTGATGCGCCAGAGATAGCCGAGGATGGTGTCTTCATGGGCGTGGAAGAACTGCTCGAAGGTCGCCTCGCGCGCCTCCGCATGCTGCTGCTGAGCCGGGGCAGTCCGTCGCTCGCTGCCCGATGACGGTGTCTCGTCGAGCGGCGACGCGCCTGTGAGCGCGCTGAGCCAGCGCGTGAGCATCGGCTGCGTCCAGACGCGTCTGCCACGTCTGAGCCTGCCGGGAATCGTCCAGATCATGCGCTAATCACTTCCTGATGATGGTTGTCACGTCCGATCATCGCACCCTGCGGATATCCTCTAACACACGCCAGCCTCGCAAAGATAACATAGCTATTCGTTACTTGGTACTGACACGAGGCTGCTTCTAGTATGGACAAATCTAGCAGGTATGCTATACTGCCGACGAAAGCGAGCGGTGAAAGAGGCTGAGATACAAGAAGGACTGTCTATGAGCGGGTGGGCATTGTTCGGGTTCTTAGGCTATGCCCTGGCGGTCGTGTTGTTTCTCTTGAGCGGTCTAATTGTAAGCGTTCGCGCATTCCGCTCCCAGGGAAGAGACCGCGGACTTTTGCTCATCGCCGGATCACTCTGTCAGTATTCACTGCGCTGCTGATCACCGTTTTCTATTTCACCAACCCGTACCGCTGAAGGCGAGGAATCATGGTCAACGCCTGGGTCTTGCCAATAGCCATGCTGGTCCTTGTATATGCTTTCGTCGGCGCTCTGCTTGCGCTTTTCTGGGTGATAACACGCCTTGCCTATCGCCCGGCGCGCAGATACTGGCAGCTTCCGTTGCGGACGTGGAGCATACTCACCACCGGTTTCATCATGCTGGCGATATGTGTCCTGATCTTCACGGGAGCGGTCTACGTGTCATTTCTCCCGGCGCAAACCTTCAGTGTGATGCTCACAGTGCTGTTAGTCCTCGGTTCCATGGGCGTTGGCCTGAGTTGCGCAGTCCTGATCCTTTGGCTTGCGCTTGTGCTTCGGGCGCAACGCCGCACCCCGCCTCTCGAAGTCCTTTTCGGTCGTGATCGCAAGAAGACGAAGTGGGCTATCGTATGTATCACGCTCTGTCCAATCTTTGTGTTCGGTCAGATGTCCCAAATTAATTTCTACCACTCGTGGCCTTTCGGAATATTGGTAGCTGTGCCATCTACCCTGTATATGCTCTGTGTCGCCAGCCTCATCGCGCACTCATCTGAGGAACTACTCACCAGCGCAACACAGTCGTCAAACATATAATCGGAGGCGGACCTGCCGCTTGACGACACAGACAGCTTGGTGACATAACAAGGACAGGGCGAGAAACGCACACCAGGCAGGAGATGAGACCATGCTCGCGCGACTACTGCTCGCCGAAGAGCTTTCCGAGAACGGCGCGAAATGAGTCAGAACATCCAAACAATCGAGGATTTATTCGCACTACTTCACGAACTCAAAGACTACCCCGATGGCGTGCTTCCGACACCCACGATCCTGCCTGGCACGGGCTTCTTCCCGGGCGCTCTCGGCATCTGGAACCCCCAGCCAACAGAAAACGCGCATCGCCCGCCCGTTGGGGGGATTATGGTGGTGGGCCACAACTTCGATAGCGAAGCTGGATTTGCGCGATCCCATCTGCGCCCTGGCGAGAATATGCGGGGACCGACGTGGCGCAATCTACTTGCCTTTTTACGGTCGGTGAACATCGCGCCAGAACAGTGCTTCTTCACGAACGCGTATGTAGGGTTAGTGGCCGGAAACAGCGCGGTAGGGGCATTCCCAGGCGCCCGTGATCCCGCATTTGTCCGATGGTGTCAACGCTTCTTGCTCAAACAATTTGAGCTTATGCGGCCGCAACTAGTCCTCACCCTGGGTTCTTATGCGCCTCAATTTCTCGCCCACCTTTCCCCAGAGTTGCATACGGCATGGTTGCGAGTAAGCCAACTCAAGTCGTTAGACCAGCAAGGAACTGGACTTGTGTATCCAGTCACAATCGAGGGTATGCCACATCCCGCTGCCGCTGTTGCCCTTACCCACCCAGCATACAGGCCATTGAACGTTAGAATTCGACGCTATGGGGAATTTGAAGGCGAGGCGGCTGAACAGGCAATGGTGTGTGACGCAATGACCAAGGTTGGCCTATAGTCTGCGCCGCCTCAGCCGATCTTGTACGTCGCCAGCCCTTTGGCAACCGCTTTCCCCGATGCGGTCGTGGCGTCGATGTCGAGATAGACCAGGCTGCGGCCACGGCTGAGCACGCGGGCGGTCGCCAGCACATCCTCATTCTCGGCGGCGGCGAGGTAGGAGACGGAGAGGCTGACCGTCGTGCCGCGGACGTTCGCGGGCACCTCGGCGTCGGACCAGGCGGCAGCCGCCCCGGCGCTATCGAGCAAGGTGGCGATAGCGCCGCCGTGGATTACCGTGCCGATGGTCGTCACCGTGTTGTCATAGGGCAGCCGCAGCGTGGCCTTGCCCGGCTCCAGCGCGACAAGCTCTATGCTGAGATAGCCGACGAATGGCGACGTACGCAGCCACTGGCGGATGATTTCGGCGCCAGAGGGCGTGGGTGCACTCATGGTTATTGCTCCTTCCGCTGCGAAGTAGCCAACGCCACGGCATACTCGCGGGCGTAGCCGAGATAGTGGGCGACGCCGTCGCGGATGCGCGCCTGTTCGGCCTCCGTCACCGCGCGTAACGCCTTGCCCGGCATGCCCATTATCAGCTGCCCCGGCGCGAACTGCTTGCCTTCAGGAACCAGCGTGGCAGCGGCGATCAGGCAGCCCGCGCCCACCACCGCCAGATTGAGGACCGTAGCGCGCATGCCGACCAGCGTGCCATCGCCAATCGTCGCCCCATGCACAATCGCGCCGTGCCCCAGCGTGCATTCCGCGCCAACGGTGGCGGGCGCGCCCTCGTCGGTATGCAGCACGCAGCCATCCTGCACATTCGCGCGCGACCCGATGTGGATGGGTGCACTGTCGCCGCGCAGCACCGCGCCGAACCAGATGTTCGCGCCCGACTCGATAGTGACATCGCCGACGATCACCGCCGTTGGCGCGATAAAGGCGTCCTCGGCGATGTGCGGCCAGATCCCGCGATAGGGCAATATCAACGTTGCTGCCCCCTCTCCTAACCCCTCCCCTACAGGGAGAGGGGAATATGCGCGTATGTTGCCGACCGGCGGAATGGTCACCTTGGGCCCTCCCCTTTGAGGGGAGGGTGGCCGATAGGCCGGGAGAGGTTCTCCCCTGGCGGGCGGCCCCCTCCCCTAGCCTCTCCCCCTTTCAGGAGTGGGGAACCAGATATCATTCGGCGCACCAGGCATCCCATAGCGTTCGCACGGCGCGGCAGATGGCGGCGCGGGCGGCGGGAATAGTGCCTTGTTCGGTCGTCAAGATGACGTAGGCGCAGGCGCCACCGGGCCCGCTGAGCAGCCCGGCGTCGGCGAAAGTATCGTCGAGCGAGCCGCTTTTGTGCGCCAGCTGGGCGGTGGATGGCAGCCAGTCCGCCAGCTCGTCGAAGAGCTGCTGATTCGCCAGCATCTCCACGATATGCCGACCGCCGGGCAGCGCGCCGCCGCGCATCAGGGTGAGCAGCGTCAGCATCTCGCCCGCCGTCGTCACGTTGTCGTGGTGGGTCGCGCGCGCCTCCATATCCATGAAGCGGCGCGCCAGGTGGGTATGCGTCAGTTTAAGGCGGCTCATCGTCTCGTTGATCTCGCCCATGCCGAGCAGGCCTAGCAGGAAGTTCGCGGCGGTGTTATCGCTGACGATCAGCATCAGCGTGCAGAGGTCGTCCAGCGTCAGCGCGGTAGCGGGATTGAGCGCGTCGAGCACGCCGCCACCGCCCGCGCGCGGCTCGTCCGAGGTGTCGAAGCGCTCATCGCGGGCAAACTGGCCGAGGTCTATCCGCCGCACCAACTCGATGGCAATCTGCAGCTTGGCGAGGCTCGCCGCTGGAAATACCTCGTCCGCGCGCAGACGAACCGCCGCTTTCTCGCCAGTGAAACTCTGCGCGGCCAGCGCAGTGCGCCCGCCGAGCGGCTGGAGGATGTCGTCGAGTGCCTGGGCGAGGGCGTCGGAGTTGTCGGTGGGCATTGGTGTTGCGGGTGTCTCGGCCATTACGGTTCCGCCTTTGGCAGCGGACGCCGCGCGCCCGCGTAGAGGTGCGCCAGCCGGGCGCTAAAGTCCTCGCCATCAGGGTCGAGCGCGTTGATCGTCACCTGATGGCGTACCGAGCCGTCGGCATGCAGTATGCGGTTGGCGTCGAGCATGACGCCGACGTGGACGATGCGCCCATCACGCGCGAAGAAGGCCAGATCGCCCGCGCGGAGGTCGCCGCGCTCGACCATATACGGGATGCTGGCGTATTGCTGGTCGGCGTCGCGCAGGATAGTGACGCCCGCGTAGCGGTAACAGAGCTGCGCCAGCCCGCTGCAATCGAGTCCGCGCGCCGTGCCGCCGCCCCAGCGATACGGCACGCCCAGCAGGCTCCTGCCAAACGCCAGCATCTCGTCTAGCGCGAGGAGTGGGAATGGCTCGCTTGCGGGCCGCGCGGCGCAATCCGCCGCGTCGAGCAAGCCGGAGCGCCCACCGGGCAGCGCGATGCCAAGACGCGATCCAGCGGGCGCATTCGCCAGCACTGGCAATACTGTCGTGGCATAGACCTCGCCTGCGGGTTGATGCGCATCGCGAGACTCATAGAGCGGCGCGCATAAAGCGGTGACGACGGCCACCTGTTGGCTGGCGGAAGCGCGTGTCGCCAGCGCCGTCTCTGGTATCCACCCGGCGTAGTCGGGCAACTGCACAGCGCGCCAGCCGTCGGCGGCGTCCAGCGGCACGAGCGGCGTATTGAGCAGCGCCTGTGTCACCACCTCGGACGTAGCCTCTGGCGCGGCATGCACATCCACCACCCTCACGGCGATGGCATACTCAGCGGCGTCGGCATCAAACGGCGGCGGAATCAATGGGCGCTGCACGGCTGGCTCCTTATGTCATCTATGTGAATTCGAGATAAGCGCGGTGACGCGGTGTGCCAGGGTGTGGGTGTAACACAAATTCGTGTCAGCTACCCCCGATAGCGTAGACGCCTACAGGCAAACACAGACATGCCTCCGCTGGATACGCCGATGCTCCGCTGGTCGCTGGCGCTCTGGTGGTAGCGTAGCATACCTGGCGGATGGTTGCACGTGGTCGAGTGAGGTTTTGTGGGGTCATTTGCGGAACATGCGCGCTACCTGTGCGTATCTAGCGGTCACCGCATAGAAGGAACGCCCGTAGCGCCTCCAGCGTCGCATGTGCGTCGGCGGCTGGCCCATCCTCGCTCGCCCAGCCGCCATCCGCTCGCTGGCTTGCCTCCAGCAGCGCGAGCGCCTTCGTAATGGGGGGATGATCCGCCGCAACATCCACGGTGCGCAGGCAGGTGATGAGCCAGCTGAGGCTGCTCGCGGGCGTCGTCTCATCCAGGTGGTTGGGCAGTGTGGTCAGCCCGCGCTCCGCCAGCTCGCGTTGTCCCAGGCGATACCACGCTCCGGCGGCGAGCCAGTGGGTGTGTAGAAATGTTGGCATCTGGCCGCTCTCGTCAAGACTGGCGCGTAAGACCGCCGCGCCCCGAATGGCTGCCGCATTCTGTGCCAGATGCTTTGCCAGCCAGTAGGCGCTATTCGCTGTCAGGTAGAGGCGCGCGGCCAGATCACCGGGCTTGGCCCAGGGAGGCGCGACATCGGCCATGACGACGACCTCCTCCCAGCTTCCATCGTCCCGTTGGCGGTCACGCAGAAAGTGGACACCGCGCTGGATTGCCTCGTGCTCAGGAGGTATACCGCTCTGCTCGGCCTGCGCCAGCCGGAAGCAGGTCGCGTCCACGGAGCTATAGTCCGTTGCCCAGAAGGGCGCCCAGCCGCCATCGGCCCGCTGGCCCGCCAGGATGGCGGCTTCCTCCTCAGCGGTAGGGCGCGTGCCCTCCAGCAGAATGCGCAGGCGGCTTCGCTCGCTGGCGGTCCCATGGGCACGCACGAAGGCAACCGCCCGCGCCTGATCGTGATCGACAGACTGGCTCATGGGTAGCTACTCCGGCGTGGGTGTCGTCGATTGCGGCAGCGTCGGCGGCGGGATATCCGTCGGGTAGCCGGGCGTCGCGGGGAAAGTCGTCTCGCCACTCGGCTGGGTGGGCATGTAGTAGGGCGAGGTCGAGGCGTAGGCGGCGGGTTTGGCCGAGCGACGATTGCCGCGCCAGAGTAGGAACATCCCGATGGCAAAGAGCGCCAGCGCCAGGAGCACGCCGCCCGCCACCAGCATGATATGCGGCGCGTTATAGCCGCCCCCGGTGACATCAATCGTGGCGGACTGGCCAAAGGCGACGGCATAGGTCACGGTGTTGCCGTTCAGCGTGCCGCCATGCTGCTCGCTGACCCAGTTGGGCATGGTGATGGCGACCGAAAGGCGCGCATCCTTGAATAGGTCGCGGGTGGACTGGTCGGCATTGGGAATCACCAGGCTCATGGAGCCAGTGACGTGGAAGGTGGTGCTGAAGAAGCCCGCAGTGTCCACCACATTCAATGAGTCGTTGGCGTTGACGGTGGATGCGCTCGGCGCGCCACTGGATGATCCGCTGTTCGGGGACTCGGGCAGCATGGTATTGAGCTGGCTCACCGAGTGGAACGGGCGCACATACTTCCAGTAGCTAAAGCCGTTCGCCTCATAGCGGCGGTAGCTCCCGCCGTTCTGTTGGGCCTGCGTGCCAAAGTCATCCATACTCTTGGAGAGGGAACTACCGCCGAGGTTAACCAGCTGGTCCGAGAGCCCCACCGTGAAGGTGTAGACACCGGAGCCGTCGCTGTTGAGCACGATGGTGCGATCAGCCTGCACGCAGGCGGCCAGCGAGAACGCCAGCAAGAGGCACAGCAGTGTCGCGGCGATGCGGGTCCGCATACTCAATCTCTCTCCTCGCGAATCACACAGAATCAAACAAACAATTATGAGTGGCTAGCCGTCGCCGATGACTGTGACGGGCTGGCGGGGCGTCGCTCGCGCAGCACAATCGAGGTAAACGGGATGCGGAAGACGCTGAAGACATCCAGGCTGATGAGCAGCCCGGCCAGCAGGCAGACCGCGCCGAGGAACTCGCCGAGCGGCGCGGCGGCGCTATAGCCGAGCCGTTGCAGGCCCGTCAGGATGCTGGGAAAGATCGCGCCCAGCGCCAGCAGCGCCATCGAGACGACGCGATAGCCGGGCGTGCGCCGACGGATGAAGGTCCAGGCGCTCCAGAGCGCGCCGCCAAAGAGCCAGAGCGCGCCGGTGATGTTCATGACGATGGCGACGACGGTCAGGTCGCCGGGGAAGACGGGCAGCTTGCTGACGTTGGTCACCTCACTGAAAGGGACGCTGGCAATCTGCGCGGCGACATCCGCCGGGACAGGGTAGAGCGCGATGCGCACGGCGGCGTAGACGGCGAGGATAATCATTACGGCGGCGAAACCCTGCGCCACGCGACGCGGCGCCAGCAGGAAGCACGAGCCAAGCCCCAGAAAGGCCGCGGTCATGATGCCGCCGAAGTAGTACCAGAGCTTGTATTCGAGCACCGTCCAGTGGTCCATCGCGCCCGCGAAGGCGGCGGCGGCGGCGATGCCATAGAAGAGCAGGCCCAGCGACCACATCAGCTTGAAGGGGCGCGGGCGGTGCAGGTGTTGGTCGAAGATGAAGACGGCGGCCACCAGCGCGCAGATGGCGGCCAGTAGCTCGAAGAGGGCAATATCAGACATGACAGGCGCTCCTGCGATGTGATGAGCTCAGCGAGACGATGACGATGGCAATCCGATGAGAAGACGTTCCAAGCTAGAGTATACTCCTGTGCCGCCAGCGTGCTGGTACTCGCCTTGACACGGCAGCAGGCCAGCGCATATACTTTGCCCGATATGTTGCATTGTTAGCGTAGAGGTTTCTGGAGATGATGGCATTCTGCCTGCCCGCGTATCAACCAATGCCGCGCCGCGATAATTCGTCGCCGGTGCGCATTGCCGTGCACCCGGCGTGGCAGATGCCGTTCGATGATCGTCGCATTGACGATTCGGCGCGCGCGAGCCAGATGACTTGCCGCCCCTCCAGTTTGCTTACCCAACGCTGACGCATGACTCGCTCCAGGTTGGGTAAACCACCGGGGCGATAGAGGTCAACCAGCACGCGCGAACCGCAGACCGAGCGGAACGCGCGTTTTTTGTTGGCGTTTCAGCGCTTGTACGCACATAGCATGCCCTCGAAGTGTACCGGGATGCACATCTGCCTGTCGAGCAGAAAGCAGCGGGTTCGACTCCCGTCGGGGGCGCCGGGTTGTACCCGATAGTGGTGATCATCATTCAGCGGTCAGGAGACGCGGTTCAATCCGCGTAACGTGCGGTTCGACTCCGGCTGGTCACCCCATTTCATCCTAATAGTGCCTAATCCGCGCTCGTAGCTCAGTGGAAAGAGTACCGGTTTGCGATGCCGGAGACAGAGGTTCGATTCCTCTCGGGCGCACCTGGTGATAAGGGCGCGACCATGTTTGAATAGCAAAGGGGGTGAAATCGCGATGTCAGCGCAAGATTTTTCGTTTCGGGCTCAGTTTTCCAGGCTGAATCAGAGCGAGGATAAGTCAGCTTACCAATATTACATGCTACCTTTGCTGAACCAGGCACAAGAAGCGGTGCAGGTATTACGTCGGTATGGCACATTGGAAGCCAGGACGTGGCGCATTAATCCATCCATGCCCGATGCCAATAAAGAAGACGTGTTCAATTCCTACGAACTCTATGCGCTTTCGCGCGTGAGCGATATGCTCTTGCTGCCATATCAGCCAAATCGGCAGAACGAGGATTGGACAGGTCCACCTGTTACACTTGACGAACGTACCGAGTGGTTCCAGTCACTTGGCATGATCCTTTACAACGTCGATGGCCGCTACGATCTGAACAGCGCAAATGTGCTGCCAGACAGCGACATGCAGAGAATCCTGGATGAGCAGGGCTTGACGATCACCGAGATGATCGAGCTTGTCCGCCACCGATGTTTTATCCTAACGGATAAGGATGACTCTCAGGGTGGACTCTGGCCCGATCCCTTCAGGTATAGGGAACCCAAGGGGAAGCAATAACACTCATTGTGGCCACTCCAACCACTCGCCTGTGCCTTGAAAAAGTGAATATCGTCGTTTATATTATTGAACAACGGGCGTGTTAGGTAGCATGGCAGGAATGGGCAGGAGGAGCAGGCGATGCCTCGTCGCGCGAATAACCTCCTCCGCTGGTCGCCTGAACGCGGCAGCTACGAGCTGTGGCAGCAGAACGCGCCGCTTCGCCCACCCATCGCGCCCGATACGCCTGGCTGGTTCGCCTGGCTGGCCGACGCTTCCTCGTTCTCGTTCCAGCGCGCAACCGGCGACATCTACACTCTACGCAAAGAGAAGGTGCAGCGCGGCGGCGCCTACTGGTATGCCTACCATCGCCGCGACGGGCGCATGACCAAGCGCTACCTGGGGCGCGATGCCGATTTGACCATCGCGCGATTAGAGGCCGCTCCATCCACCGCGCGTTATGTAACAAATGGATCAAGTGATCGTCCGCGCCGCCGTGGGCCACGCGCATCCGGCGCGAATCGCTCGGCGCTCAGCGATGCGCCGCTGCTGGCGACGCGCATGCTGATGCCGCGCACCCCCGGCCGCATCGTCAGCCGCACGCACGTCTGGCATCGCTTGCAGCGCGGGCTGGAGCGTCCGCTGACACTGCTAACCGCGCCGCCGGGCTTCGGCAAGACGACCTCGCTAGCTGCGTGGGTGCGCCAGGTGGAGACGCCCGTAGCGTGGGTCTCGCTCGACGAGAGTGATAATGAGCCGGGCCAGTTCTGGGCCTACGTGCTTTCGGCCCTCGAACAGGCTGCCCCTGGCGTCACTGGCGACGCGCTGGCCATGCTCCGCTCGATGCAGGCGCCGCCGCTGCCCGTCGTGCTGCGCGCGCTGATGAACGCGCTAGTCGCCGCGCCGCGCGATATCGTGCTGGTGCTGGATGACTACCATCGCATGACCGCGCCCATCATTCACGAGACACTCGCCAGTTTGCTCGAACATCCCGCCGCGCAGCTCCATCTCTATCTGGCGTCGCGTCGCGAGCCACCGCTGCCGCTGGCGCGTCTGCGCGCGCGCGACCAGGTCAACGAAATCACCGCCGATGATCTGCGCTTCCGGCTGGATGAGGCCGCCGAGTTTCTGGCCGAGGTGATGGATGTGCGGCTGCCCTTCGAGGATGCGCTGGCGCTGGCCGAGCGCACCGACGGCTGGATCGCCGGGCTTCAGTTGGCCGGACTCTCGCTCCAGCAGCATCCCGACCCCACGGCGTTCGTCGCCAGCTTCAGCGGCAGCCACCGCTATGTCATGCAGTACCTGGGCGATGAGGCGCTCGCGGCACAGCCCGCCGACGTGCGCGCGTTCCTGCTACAAACGTCGTTGCTCGACCGTATGTGCGCGCCGCTCTGCGATGCGCTGACGGGGCGCGCCGATGGCCGTGCCATGCTCGAACGGCTCGCGCGGGCCAATCTCTTCGTCGTCGCGCTCGATGATGAGGGGCGCTGGTATCGCTACTACCATCTCTTTGCCGACCTCTTGCGCCACCATCTCCGCGAGGAATCATCCCAGTTGGTAGACGATCTGCACCGGCGGGCGGCGCGCTGGCTGGAAGGCGATGGACAGGTCACCGAGGTGGCCCATCATCTGTTTGCCATTCCAGATTATGCCGCCGCAGCGGACCTGCTCGAGCGGATCTCCGACGATCTCATGCGACGCGGCGATGTGGACGCGCTGATCGGGTTGTTTCGGCAAATCCCTGATGGGATTTTGGCCGAGCGGCCTGCGCTCTGCCTCTCGCTCGCCGAGGCGTCTTTCGCGCGCGGGGAGCTCGCCGCCTCCGACCATCACATCACCACTGCCGAACAGGCCGTGGGCCGGATGCCGACCGCCACCAATGATGAACAACGCCGCCACCGCCTGCTGAGCGGACGGATCGCCGCCGACCGCGCGGTACTCGCCTCGATGCATGGCGACGCGGACGCCACCTTCGTCTACGCCCAGACGGCGCACGAATGTCTGACGGATGATGACATACTGCGCCGCTGTGGCGTGGCTGTCACACTGGGGCACGCCTGGCGCCACAAGGGCGATCTTGTCGCGGCGGATGACGCCTACTCCGAGGCGGCCAGGCTCAGCACCGCGGCAGGTAGCCCGTTCATGGCGGCGCTCGCAACTGATATGCGCACGCTGGTCGCCAACGCACGGGGCCAACTCCACCTCTCAGCAGACCTCTCGCGCCAGATCATCGCGCTGGCCGAATCTCGCGGTGAGGCGGCGCGCTCGATGGCGGGGAACGCCTGGAACAATCTGGGATGGCAGCTCTATGAGTGGAACGATCTCGCCGCAGCGGAAGAGGCGTTCCTCAAGGCGATGGCGTTAGGCGCGCAATGGAATGACACGGACGATCAGGTGAATGCGCATCTCTGGCTGACCTTCGTCTATCAGGCGCAGGGCAGGCCAGAAGAGGCGCGCGCATCGCTCCAGCGCGCCGATGGGCAGCTGCGCGCCGCCGAGCAGGAGGGACAGGCGTTCCCGTGGCTGCCCCCGCTGGTCGCCGCAACCTCGGCGCGGCTCGCGCTCATGCATGGCGACCTCGTCGGCGCCGAGCGCTGGCTGACAACCTTTCGCGGCAAATATAGCGAGAACGTGGTCACTCGTCCGCTAGAGGAGTTAACCCGCGCGCGCGTCTTGCTGGCAATGGAGGAAATCACCGAGGCGCGATCGCTGCTTGATGAGCTGCTGCTGAATGCGGCAGCCAGCGGCGAGATGGCCTATGAGATCGAGGCGCACATGCTTCAGGCGCTTGCGTGGCAGCGTCAAGGCGAGGTAGACAATGCCCTGGACTCGCTGGAGCAGGCTATCATCCTGGGCATGCCCGAAGGCTATCTGCGGCTCTTCCTCGATGAAGGCGCGCCAATGATCGCGCTGCTCATGCAACTGCGCGAACATCGCTCGGTCCAGAAGGATGTGGCTGGATATTGTACGAAGCTGCTGGTTCTGGCTGGCGCGGAGACGTATGAGACGCATCCTACGTCTCCCCAGCCTCAGCCTCAGGCGCAGACCCATCCCGAGTTGGCGGAGCCGCTGAGCGCGCGCGAGATGGAGGTGCTTGGGCTGCTGGCCGAGGGCTACTCCAATCAGGATATCGCCGACCATTTAGTCGTTGCGCTCAGCACCGTCAAGACCCATGTCCACCATCTCTATGCCAAGCTGCAGACGCCGGACCGCCTGCGCGCGGTGACTCGCGCCCGCGCGCTGGGGCTGCTCGATGACGATAGGCGCGTAGATGGGCGCGCAGCGGCTCGCCTGGGGAGGCTGCCATGACCACCAGCACCGACCGCAGCGCGCTCGATCTGACCGGTATCACCGCCGTCGAGGTTGCCACTTTCGGCGGCGAGTTGAATGTCGTCACGGGCGCCGATGCTCCACGTGTGGAGGCCACGGTCTATGGCAACGCCTCCTGGTCGGTCGAGCGGGTCGGCTCGCTGCTCTATCTCGTCGGCAAGAAACGCGGCTTCTTCTACATGGGCAACGGCGTGAGCTTCCGCCTCTGGCTGCCCGATCACCTGGCGCTGAAGCTGGCCAATGTCAGCGCCGATATTCGCGTGCGCGGCGATATGCGCTCCCTCTCGGCGAATGTTGTCCATGGCGGCATCGAGGTGCGCGCGAGCAACCCGGCCGAGGTGAAGCTGCGGGCGGTACATGGGCGCGTCGTCGTCCACGGTGTCACCAGCAAGTTCGACATCGTGGCGACGCCCGGCGACGTGCGCGTTGTCAACAGCGGCGGCGAGCTGAAGATTACCGCGACGCCGGGCAGTGTGCGGCTGGAGCAGGTGGTGCTGACGCCGGGCAAATCGCATGTGGTGACCGCAAGCCCCGGCAATATCGAGATCGTCGGCATCCACGCGCCGGGTGGGCTGGACCTGCGCGGCAAGTCGACCGATTCGTCAATCACCGCCGTGATGCCCGGCTACGATGTGCGCAATAAAGGGAACAGGGCGCATATCAAACGCGATGGCCCCAATCCCGCGACACTGACGCTCGATGCCGTTGGCAGGCTCAGCATCAAGGCGTAATGGCCCTCACCCAGCCCCCGACCTCACCCCCGACCCCTCTCCTACGAGGAGAGGGGAGCCAGTTCACGTGCGTCGCCGACCGCTGGAATGGTCACCTTTGCCCTCCCCTCGTAGGGGAGGGTGGCCGGAGGCCGGGTGAGGTTCCCAATCCACCCCGCAATCCACCTTCCGATGGACGCGCCACCCGAAAGAATGAGGCATTCTATGGGCAGGCGCCGACGTTCGGCGACATCATCCGGCAAGGCGCAATCAACAACCACTATCCAACATAAGGAGGATATGCGCGTGGATACTCTTTCTCAGCTTCACACCTCCGCCGAGGCCACCAACAGCGGCTCGCCACACGCCCCAGCGCTCATCAAGACGAAGGGGCTGGTCCGCACCTTCAAGTCGCGCAAGGGAACCGTCGAGGCGGTGCGCGGCGTGGACCTGGAGGTGCGCGAGGGCGAAATCTTCGGCTTTCTCGGCCCCAACGGCGCTGGCAAGACGACGACGATGCGCATTCTGACGACGCTGATGCCTGCCAGCGGTGGCACGGCGACCGTCTGCGGGCTGGACCTGCGGCGCGATCCCGGCAAGGTTCGGCGGCAGATCGGCTACGTCAGCCAGGTTGGCGGCGCGGAACCGATTGAGACAGGCCGCGAGAATCTGCACTTGCAGGGGCGCGTCTATGGTATGAGCGCCAAGGAGGCCCGCCAGCGCGCGAAGGAGCTGGTGACCCGGCTCGATATGGATGACTTTGCCGACCGGCTGGTCAAAACGTATTCTGGCGGCCAGAAGCGACGGCTCGATGTGGCGCTGGGCATCATGCATCGTCCGCGCCTGCTCTTTCTGGACGAGCCGACCACCGGACTCGACCCGCAGAGCCGCGCCCGCATCTGGGACGAGGTGCGCGCGCTGCACGAACAGGGGATGACCATCTTCCTGACGACCCACTACATGGACGAGGCTGATGGACTCTGCAACCGCCTGGCGATCATCGACCACGGTCAGATTGTCAGCCAGGGCAGCCCCGAGGCGCTCAAGCAGGAGATCGCGGGCGATATCGTCTCGCTCGGCCTGGATACTCAGAGCAACGCCGTGGAGCAGGTGACGGATCTAATGCGCGAGCGGCCGTTTGTGCGCGAGATTCAGCCGACAAGCGATGGCGTACAGGTCTACGTCTCGCAGGGCGAAACGGTGTTGCCAGAGGTGCTGCGCGCGCTCGATGCGCAGCACATCGCGATTCGCTCGGTCATGCTGGCGCGGCCAACACTGGACGACGTCTTCCTGCGGCGCACCGGGCGCTCGCTGCGCGAATCAAACGGCAACAGCTAAACATCCATCACATTCGCTTTGATAGAGGAGAATATCCATGAGCAAGCTCTTGCGCGATAGCTGGCTGATGTTCAAGTCGCAGTTCAACGTTTCCCGGCGTACTCCCGTCTGGGTGTTCATTGGCATGTTCCAGCCGATCTGCTACATGCTGCTTTTTGCGCCATTGCTCAAGAATCTGGTGGGCGTGCCTGGCTTCCCGAGTGGGGGCGCGTACAACATCTTCACGCCCGGGCTGATGGTGATGATGGCAATCTTTGGCGCTGGATTCGCCGGGTTTGGCATCATTAGCCGCCTGCGCTCTGGGTTCATCGAGCGCATGCGCGTGACACCCGTCAGCAGGATAGCGATGATTCTTGGCTCGCTCGGCGTTGATATGCTTCTGTTCATGATTCAGATCGCATTGCTGCTCGTAGTTGGGCTGTTGCTCGGCTTCCGTCCCGATGTCGGCGGCATGGCGCTCCTTGCGCTGCTGCTGCTGCTCACCGGCATGACCATGTCATGCTTCTCGTACGCGCTAGCGCTGCTGGTGAAGGACGAGGGGAGCCTGGCGGCCTCGGTCAACCTGTTAGTGCTGCCGCTGATGCTGCTCTCAGGCATCATGCTGCCGCTCTCGTTGGCGCCCGATATCCTGAAGAATGTGGCGAAGGTCAACCCGTTCACCTATGCGGTGGATGCGTCGCGGGCAATGGTCGCCGGGAACTTTGGCGACAGCTCGGTGGTCAAGGCGTTCATCATCGTTGGTGTCCTGGCCATCCTGACCATCTTCTGGGCCACACGCTCGATGCGCCAGGCGGCGATGTAGCGCCAGAGACGAGGAAAATAATGTAGTCCCCCGCCACCGGACTACTGAAGATAAAGAGACCAGCACGTACGTCACCCGCGCAGTCCAGTAGCGCGCGGCGTGCGTGCTGGTTTTCTGTGGGGAGGGGTGCTCTCTCGGCCATAAATGGCCTCTCCGGGCGTAAACGCCCGTTGGGGCTCTACCCCGGCCTTTCAAGGCCGGGACTGTTGCGATAAGTATTAGTTGCCGCCGGGAACGCGGTCCTCTTCGTTGGTAATGCCCGCCATGATCGGAATGACCTCGGCGTTCGGGTCGACGAGCAGCGCGTTCTCCACATCTTTGACGCCTGGCACGCCCCGCGCGACCTCATAGGCCGCCGCGCGAGCGTCGCCCGTGTGCACGCGGCCACGCAGATGGATATGCCCCAGGGCAGGATAGACGCCAATGCGTTCGCGGGCCGTGCGCGGATCCTTTGCCAGCGCCATCGCCACCGCGCCCGCGAGGTCGGTATCGTCGATCAACTCGTTGTGCACCTGACCCAGTCCGCGAATGTTCGTCAGTTGGTCCGCCACCAGCCGCTTATTGAGGTCGCTGGAGACGTGACCCTGCAGCCAGAGCACGCCATCGATGACATGGATGCCGATGCCTGACAGATCAACCCGCAGGCGCGGATAGTCATAGATGGCTGAGCGAATCTCCTCGTGCAGCTCTTCATCGGGGCGATAGGGCGTGAGCATCGGAACAGTCGCATCGGCGGCTGTTCCGATGATGATGCGCTTGCCTTCGATGGCGCTGATGTCCTGGGCGGAGATGACCGACTCCGACCGCAGACCATGCTCCACCACCAGGTGACGCAGCACATGAGTCTCGCGGTTGACGGTCACCTGCGCCAGCCTGCCAACCGACTTGCCTGCCACTATCACCTGCGTGCCCGAGGTCAGCAGCATGACCGACGTCACCGTGCTAAAGTCCCGCTTCAAATCCTCGCGCGTCTTATGCAGCTCGATCCGCTCTGGCGTGGCATGGCGGATGACGGCGATTGGCAGCGTATAGAGCTCGCGGCCAAAGAGGCCAAACCGGACACGGATGCCGGTGATCGCGTGCGAGTCTGGGTCGACGATGAGCGAATCGAGCGAACCCTCGTCACCATCATCGGTGAGCACAGTCGCGCCGAAATGATACTTGCTGACGGCGGCGTATTCATTGGTGGAAGTGGATGGTTGCATACGTCCTCTATGTCCTTTGGCGAAGCGGTGGCACGGCTGTTGCGGATGATGGCAGCGCGCCAGGCGCAATACTGCCAGATTACCGTTCTCATGCAGAGTGTAGCATGGCAGCGCGGCCCCGGCAAGCATCAGGGCTATCTCGGGCCACTCTCGCGTCTCCCCGCCAGCGCTTCGCGACCCGCACGTTAACGAAACGCTGCGAAAAAACGTGTCATTCATACCCGCGCAGACGTTGTATAACGTATATGAAGGCTCCCCAACCCTGATCGAACGACTGCCATTTCATCGGAATGGACCGTACCATGCCGCACAAAGCCTCAGCAAAACTGGCGACAGCTCCTGACGATCCTGAGCATGTCGTCGCAACCGACCATGGCCTGAATGGGAACGGGCACGCGCACAAAGCCAAAGACCGCCAGTTCGCCCGCCCCGAGCTCTACATCAATCGTGAAGTGGCGACGGTGGCGTTCATTCGCCGCGTGCTTGAAGAAGCCGAGTCGCCCCGGCACGCCTTGCTGGATCGTGTCCGCTTTCTCTCGTTTGTCGGCAGCCAGGTGGACGAGTTCCTGATGGTGCGCATGGCCGGGTTGTACGATCTCGTGGCGGCGCAGGTGAAAGAGACCGGCCCAGATGGTCTGCTGCCCGGTCAACAGATCGAGGTGCTGCGCCCGCTGCTGTTGGACCTGATTCAGGAGCAGCGCCGCTACTTCGAGAACGAGTTGCAGCCGCGCCTCGACGAGGCCGGGATTCACCTGCTCAACTATTCGGATCTTACTCGCACGCAACGCGAGGCGGCCGACCTCTATTTCCGCTCCGATATCATGCCTGTGCTGACACCGCTCGGGGTTGACCCAGCGCATCCCTTCCCGCATATCTCCAGCCGCAGCCTGAACCTTGCCGTCACCATGCGCGATCCGGTGGAGGCGGCGCTCTTCGCTCGCATCAAGCTGCCCGCGACGATCCGGCGATTCGTGCCCGTGCCGCCAAAGAGCCGCGGCCGCAATCATGTGGATACCCAGCCGCCTTCGAGCAGTTTCGTCTGGCTGGAGCAGCTGGTTGCCGCACACCTTGATCTTCTCTTCCCTGGAATGGAGGTGACGGGCGCGTACCCCTTCCGCGTCTTGCGCGACGCCGACATCGAGATTCAGAGCGATGAGGCGGGGGACTTGCTCGAAAGCATCGAGAAGGGGCTGCGTCAGCGCCGTTTTGGCTCGGTGGTTAACCTGACCATCCAGACGGGAACGCCGAAGCGCGTGCGCGAGCTGCTGCGGGCTAACCTGGAAATGCAGCCGGAGGATATCTGGGAGGTGGATGCGCCGCTTGGCCTGAGTGATGTCGCCGAGCTGACCGATCTAGACCGCCCCGACCTGAAGGATCCGCCGCTGATTCCTCACCTGCTGCCAGAGCTACGGCGCGGACAGGATCCCTTCGCGGCGATTCGGCGCGGCGATCTGCTGCTGCACCATCCCTATGACGCCTTCAGCACTGTCACGGACTTCATCCAGGCGGCGGCGTATGATTCGCAGGTGCTGGCGATCAAGCAGACCCTCTATCGCGTCGGCCAGAACTCGCAGATTGTCCAGGCGCTGCTGGAGGCCAACAACCTGGGCAAGCAGGTGGCTGTGCTGGTGGAGCTGAAGGCGCGCTTCGACGAGGAGAACAACATCGAGTGGGCGCGAATGCTCGAGCGAGCGGGCGTCCATGTGGTCTACAGCCAGGTGGATTTGAAGACGCACGCCAAGGTGGCGCTGGTTGTGCGCCGGGAGACGAGTGGGTTGCGCCGCTACGTCCACCTGGGCACCGGCAACTATAACGCCTCGACGGCGCGCGTCTACGAAGATTTTGCATTGCTCACCTGTCGCAGGGATATCGGCGAGGATGTGACCAACCTCTTCAACGCGCTGACGGGCTACGCGCGCGGCGTCACGTACCATAAGCTGCTGGTTGCGCCGGGGGCGTTGCGCGCCGGATTGCTCGCCCGTGTCCAGCGCGAAATCACGCGCGCCAAAGAGACGGGTGCTGGTCGGCTCATCTTCAAGATCAATTCGCTGGTCGATCCCGCCATGATCCAGGCGCTCTACCGCGCCTCACAGGCCGGTGTCGAGATCGATCTGCTGGTACGCGGCATGTGCTCGTTGCGGCCTGGCATTCCCGGCGTCAGCGAGCATATTCGCGTGGTGAGTCTGGTGGGGCGCAATCTGGAGCACAGCCGTATCTACTATTTCGCCAATGGCGGAGGGGATCAGGAAGAGGTGTTGATGGGCAGCGCCGACCTGATGCAGCGCAATCTGGACCACCGTATCGAGCTGCTCTTCCCCATCGAGGATGTCACGCTGCGCAATCACATCGTCCATAATGTGCTGCCCGCCTACCTGCGTGATACGGCCAATGCGCGCATCCTCCTGCCGGATGACACCTACCAGCGGCTTCACCCGCCGCGTGGCGAGCGGCCTTTTGATGTGCAGCAGTGGTTTGCCAGGGAGGGAGCCCAACTGCCCGACCCGCAGGCGCCGTTCGTCCTGCAATCGTCGGCGCCGCCTGTTACCGTTGATGTCGCGCCCGCTTCCGTGCCTTCATGATGTTCTCATGATGTCCTTATCATGTCCTCATGATACCCCGGTCCCCGCGATATAATGGGCTGCGCGGAGAGCGTATCAGGAAAGCACGAGCGAGGGGAGCAAAATCAATGCCAGCACGCTATGCGATGGGCATCGACGTGGGAGGCACCAAAATCTACGCGGGTATCGTCGACGCCGCGACGGGCGAGGTGCTTGCCACCGCCCGCAAGCGCACCCATCCTGAGCGTGGCGTGGACTTCCTCACCCAGCGGCTGCTCGCCGTCGCCCAGGAGGCGCTGGATAGCGCGAAGTTGCCAGATGGCAAGTCTCTTTTCGCCGTCGGCATCGGCATCGCTGGCCAGGTGGACCGCGCGAAGGGCGTCTTGCTGGCCTCGCCCAATCTGGCGCTGGGGTTGAAGGATCTGGCGCTGGCCGATCTGCTTCAGGAGCAGTTCAAGGTTCCGGTGGTCGTCGGCAATGATGTGGAGGTCGCCACCTATGGCGAGCAACAGTTCGGCGCGGGCCGCGGCTATGACGATTTCGTCTGTGTCTTCGTCGGCACCGGGGTTGGCGCGGCGATCATCCAGGGCGGGCAGATACGGCGCGGAGTCACCGGCACGGCGGGTGAGATTGGCCATACCATCGTGCAGTATGGCGGGCGTATCTGTGGCTGCGGCGGGCGTGGCCATCTGGAGGCCTACGCCTCGCGCTCGGCGGTGACACGCGTGCTGATGGCGGAGCTACGGCGCGGGCGGGAGTCGAAGTTGCGCGAGCTGCTGAAGGATGGCAATACGGCGATTCGCTCGAAGATGATCGCGCGCTGCATTGACGATGGCGATAGCCTGGTTATCGAGACAATAACTGATGCCGCGGACTACCTGGGCGCGGGCCTTGCCTCGCTGGCGACCTTCTACAATCCGCAGTGCATCGTCCTCGGCGGCGGCTTGATCGAGGCGGCGCCACTCGTGCTCGAACGCGCCACGTTGCGCGCCCATGAGGCTGCGCTGCCCGCGGCGACGCGTTCGCTGACCATCGTCAAGTGTGGGCTGGGCGACGACTCCGGCATCATCGGCGCGGCCTGGATGGCGGCGCGACAGACCCGCGAGTGACTGCCACTGGTGTCTTGACGAGCGGCCTGGCGCGTTTCACACGTGCGATATTGTGTCATCGAGGAGCGTGATATGACGATGGGGTCATTGGGACAGAGCCAGCCTTCGGTACAGAGTGATACTGACAAGATAACGGCTATTCGCGCGGAGCTACCGGTTACCGCGCGCTATCTCTACTTCAATGCTGGCACGAATGGACCGTTGCCACGGCGCAGCCACGATGCGCTGGTCGCTAGCTCAGCACTGGAGATGGATGAGGGACGTATTGGCCCGGCAGCGTTCACCCGGCTATTCCAAAATCTCGACGACGCGCGTGCGGCGGTGGCGACCCTGTTACAGTGTGATCCCGCCGAGATTGCGCTCACGCATAACACGACCGAGGGGATGAATATCGCGCTCATGGGGCCGCGCTGGCAGCCAGGCGATGAGATTGTCACCTCAGTCGCGGAACACCCTGGAGGGCTATACCCCGCTTACCTGTTGCATCAGCGCTATGGCGTCAAGATCCGTCAGACGGAGATCGCGTTGCCGGGCCGCGACCCTGCCGAGGAATTGCGTAAGGCGCTGAGCCCGCGCACGAAAGCCGTGGTTCTTTCGCACGTCAGCTGGGCAACTGGCATGGTGCTTCCGGTGCGCGAGCTGGCTGAGTTGGCGCACAGTGTGGGGGCCGTGTTCATCTGCGACGCCGCGCAATCCGCCGGTATGGCGCCGTCGCGTGTCTACGAGCTGGGGGTGGATGCATACGCCTGCTCCGGGCAGAAGTGGCTCTGCGGCCCTGATGGCACCGGCGCGCTGTTCGTCCGCAGGGATCGCTGGGGAGATATCCAGCAGACATTCGTCGGCTTCTTTGGCATCCAGTTCGGGATGAGCGATCACGATGGCAACTACGTCCCCGCGGATACCGCGCGTCGCTACGATGTCTCCACCGTCTATCCCGGTGGCCTCAGAGCGTTGCGGGAGAGTCTGCGCTGGATCGGCGAAGATATCGGCTGGGACTGGGTCTACCAGCGAATCGCCACGCTGGGGCGCTACTGCTATGAGGCGCTCGCGGCGCTCCCCGGCGTGACCATGATGACCCCACGCGACCGTATGGCTGGGCTGGTGCACTTCCGCGTGGAGGGGATCGCACCGCCCGAGCTGACAGAGAAGCTCGGCGCTGTTGGCATCCTCATCCGCGATACGCATAACCCCGACGCCAACCGCGTCTCAACCGGCTTCTATAACACTGAATCGGAGATTGACCGCCTCAGAGACGCCATCGAGCAGATTCAGGCCACGCAATAGGCCTCATGCCAATGAATCGCGCCTCGCGTGTCCCCCGCTGTATGCTTCAAAATGGTCGAAGTTGGCATCGGTTGGTGGAAAATGATTGCTCAGAATTGCTCAGAATTGCTCAGAAAGGTGCGCAGATGACATCAGGAGTCTCGTTCGCGGCGATTGATGAGGCCGTCGAGCGGACACAACCCACGATGGAGCGTCTCGCCAACGAGCTCTGGCAGCTTGCGGAGCTCTCCCTCCAAGAGGTGCAGTCAGCGCGATTGCTGATGACCACCTTGCAAGACGCGGGCTTTACGATCAGCAGCCGGGGCACGGCGAACGTGCCCACGGCGTTCATTGCCGAATGGGGCACGTCGCAACCGGGCCAGCCCCGGCTTGGAATTCTGACGGAATACGACGCGCTGCCAGGGCTGGGCAACGCGCCAGTTCCACGGAAGGCTCCGCGCCAGGACAATGTGACCAGCGGGCATGGCTGCGGCCATAATTTGCTCGGGGCGGCTGCCATTGGGGCGTCCATCGCATTGAGACAGCTGATGGACGAGCACCAGCTGCCTGGTATGCTGCGTGTCTATGGCTGCGCCGCCGAGGAGACCGAAGGGGCCAAGGTCTACATGGCCCGCGCCGGACTCTTCGACGATCTGGATGCCGTGCTGCACTGGCATCCCGGCGCCGATGCCGGTGTGGCGAATCACCGCTCAGCGGCCATCAATAGCGTGCGGATCGAGTTCTTTGGCACAGCCGCACACGCCGGGGGCGCTCCCTGGCATGGACGCAGCGCGCTTCACGCACTGGAATTGTGTGCTCACGGCATCAACCTGATGCGCGAGCATGTCGAGCCGACCGCCCGGATTCATTACGTCGTCGAGGCGGGCGGCGAGGCGCCCAACATTGTGCCGGACTATGCCAGGATGCGCCTGTTTGTGCGTGACATTGACCGGGCGCACGTCGAGGCGTCTACGGCGTGGATCAAGCAGATTGCCGAGGGCGCGGCGCTGGCGACCCAGACCCGGGCGGTGGCGCTGGTCTATTCCGGCGCCTATGACCTGCTGCCGAATCGTCCGCTGGCTGAATGCATGCAAGTCCACCTGGAACGTATCGGGGTTCCCAACTACACCGAGGACGAGCAGGCCTTCGCCCACGAGCTGCAGCAGAACAATGGCGTTGAGCCGCAGGGGATGGCTCAGGCGACGACTCCGCTCTCTACGGATGAACCGGCCTTTGGGTTTTCCACCGATGTCGGCGATGTCAGCTGGTGCGCCCCGACGATGGGATGTGGCCAGCCGACGGTGCCGCTCGGCATTGGGATGCACACCTGGGCCGCGACCGCCTGCCACGGTACAGAGATCGGCCAGAAAGGCGCGTTCGCCGCCGCGCGCGTGCTGGCGGCCACCGGTGTTGACCTCCTTACCGATGACGCGCTGCGCCAGGCTGCCCGTGCCGACTTCGAGCGGCGCGCCAGCGGCAAGCCGTATCGCTCGCCGCTAGACCCGGAGATGGAGCGGCCATTGGAGCTTCCCGAATGGGTACTGGAAGCCGTTGGCGACTGATTAGGTTGGCCAACTGTCCCCACCAGGGCACATCTGTGTTTCGTTCTTAGAATGCCTCACAGAACCGTCATGCGCCGGTGGCACTGATGCGAGTAGGCCAGCTTCGCGGCCTGAAGGCTGCGGCTAAGAACGGGGTTTGCCAGGAATTCTTAGAGCGAACAGGAGACATTTTACTCATGACTATGTGGCAGCCCTCGGATGAATCTGACACGCGCACGCAGGCGCCGCCAACCGCTCCGGCATTCCTCGCGCACAATGAGGGTGACATGGTTGCGGTGGCCGTCCAGGACGTGACGCCTGGCGAGCGTACGGTTGTCTACCTGGATAGCGACCGCGAGGCGCGGATTGTGGTGAGGGAGGAGATTCCGCTCGGCCACAAGGTCGCATTGATGGACCTCGCCGCGAATGCTGAGGTCATCGAATACGGCGTGCGGGTGGCGCTGACACGGCAGCCCATCAACGCTGGACAACTGGTCCATGTGCACAATGTGAGGAGCGCCCGATGGCAGAACAGCATCTAACGGGCTACCGCCGTCCCGACGGCTCTGTCGGCGTGCGCAACCACGTCATCATCCTTCCAGTAGACGATCTCTCCAACGCGGTCTGCGACCACATCGCTAGCACGATTTCGGGAACCATCTCGCTGCCACACGCCTATGGACGCTTGCAGTATGGCGACGATCTCGAGTTGACGTTTCGCACGCTCATCGGCACAGGCTCCAATCCCAATGTCGCGGCGGCCGTGGTCGTCGGCATCGAGCCGAACTGGACGAGTCGTGTGGTCGAGGGCATCGCCAAAACAGGCAAACCGGTGGAGGGCTTTTCCATCGAGCGGCACGGTGACCTCCAGGTGCTGGCCGCAGCCTCACGCACCGCGCAGCAGTTCGTGCAGCAGGCGAGTGAGGTGCGGCGCGAGCCTATCGCGCGTGAAGAGCTTACGATCAGTATCAAGTGTGGTGAGTCTGATACGACGACCGGGTTAGGCTCCTGCCCCACCACCTCGCAGGCGGTGGACCGCTTCGTCGAGGCGGGCGCCACGGTCATCTTCGGTGAGACGTCGGAGCTGACCGGCGGCGAGCAGATCATCGCCGGGCGGTGCGCGACGGAAGAGGTCCGTTCCCGCTTCCAGGCCATGTACGACAACTACCTGGCCGAGATCGAGTCGAGCAGCGCGAACCTGCTGGGCTCGCAGCCCACACAGGGCAACATCCGCGGCGGGCTCAGCACCATCGAGGAGAAGGCGCTGGGCAACATCGCCAAGACGGGCACCGTTCCCATCGTGGACGCGCTCGAGCCAGCGGTCGCGCCAACGAAGCGCGGCCTGAACTTCATGGATTCGTCGTCCGCGGCAGCCGAATTCATCACGCTGATGGGCGCGGCGCGCTCAGTGATACATCTCTTTCCCACCGGCCAGGGCAACGTCATCGGCAATCCAATTGTGCCGGTGATCAAGATTACGGCGAATCCGCTGACGGCGCGCACGATGGCTGAGCATATTGACCTGGACGTGTCGGGGCTGCTGTGGCGCGAATATGGGCTGCGCGAGGCAGGCGACCAGCTGATGGCGCTCATCGACCGCGTCGCCAACGGACGGATTACCTGTGCTGAGGCGCTCGGCCACCGCGAATTTGTGTTTACGAAGCTCTATCGTAGCGCATAGGCTACACATGGGCGACTAGAGGGAGACGGCTGCGATGGGTAAACTCGATGGGAAGGTGGCGCTCGTCACCGGCGCGAGCGCGGGAATCGGTCTGGCCATTGCTCGCCGCTTTCTCGCGGAAGGGGCGGACTTAGCCGTAGTCGCACGGCGCGGCGAGCGGCTGGCGGCATTCGCTGATGAGGCACGGCAGGCGGGAAGACGCTGTGTGGTCATTGTGGGCGATGCGCGCGAGGAGACGACGGCCCAGCAGGCGGTCCAGAAGACGCTCGATACGTTGGGTCAGATCGACCTGTTGGTCAACAACGCGGGCATGGGCATCTATGCTCCCCTCGTCGAGACGAGCGCCGATGACTTCGACCAGATGATGGATACGAACATGCGGAGCACGTTCCTGTTTACCCGGCATACCGTACCGAGCATGCTGGCGCGTGGCGCTGGCACGATAATCAATGTGTCGTCGATGGCTGGGGTGATGGGTTTTGCCGGGGAAGCGGCCTATTGCGCCTCGAAGTTTGCCCAGGTGGGCTTTACGCAGGCGCTGGATCGGGAGTTGCGCCCGCGAGGGATCAAGGTCGGCGTTGTGTGTCCCGGCGGTGTGAAGACCGAGTTTGCCATCGGCAGCGGGCGCACCGAAGAGGGCGTGGCCAGCTCGGGCATGCTTAACGCCGAGGAGGTCGCCGAGGCCGTCTTGCTGATGGCGACGCAGCCAGCCGGAGCGCGCATCGTCGAGATTCGCATGCGCCCGATGGAGGAACCGCTGGCCGGGCGCGATCCCGAGTAACGTAGCCTGAAACGTTCAGGGCTGCATAGCGCGCAGGCAGCGGGCGACGTCGTCGCGAAACACCTATCTGTCCGCTGGCATGCCTGCCAGGACTGCGGACAGATAGGTGTTTCGCGATCGTAGCGCCGCCAGGAACATAGAAAGGCTTTGCCAAAGCCTTCGGGGTGGCGTAGGCCGCATCGGAGAATTAAGAATCGGTCGAGCTTAGGCCCGTACGGAGCGCCAAAGCGCTACGCGTCTTTGGGCGCTTTGCCGATCTCATCTTCTAGCAGCTTCATCTCGTTCATTTGCGCCGCGATCCGCGCAGATGCTGGGTTTCCTGGAAGCCGCACGTAATCGTTGAGCAAGGCCGCGATTTCTTTGAGTACTTTATTCGCATGCTGGTAATTCGCCTGTGCATCCGCTTCGCCGAGCGATGCAAGCCCAAGTTCGGCATGCACTCGCAATAGTTGGAAATCTACCCATTCGAGCGGCGCATCCGCGGGCGCAGCGACCCGCTGGACCGCGGCTTTGGTGGTGTCGAGACACAGCGTATAGATATCCCTGGCAGTCCGCGTCGATTCTTTCGTAACAAGGCGACCGATGATGAGCAATGCTCGGACCAGCCCAAACTGGGTCTGCAACCAACTCATTGGCAGGTATGAGGGCGCGAAGACATTGCGGGCCGCGATGAAGTAGTCACGGGCGATCTTCGCTTGCTCGAGGGCCTCCGCCTCGTTCGCCTGCCGAGTGGCTGCGGCGCCTGAGGCAGCCGCCGGACGACGTGGCCACAGGAGGTTCGCAGGCATGAGCCATGCCATTTCCATCAAACACAGTTCGCCGTCGCGGCGCTCTATCTCTGCCCAGACAGCCGGAGCAGCGGCCTGTGAATAGACCTGTTGGGCTTCCTGATAGGCCACCCGCGCAGCGGTTACCTTAATAGCGGGAGTGGGCGGCTGCGCAGGCGCGCTGGCGAGCGATTGCTCATACTGCTTGACGGCGGCTTGCGCGATCTCATAGAGCACATTGGCGCGGTCGAGCTTGGTCTCGGCCCATAATAGATCGCTCCGTGTGAGCCGGTTTGCCGCTTGCTCATAATAGCTGGCCGCGTTGTCGAGTTGGCTTGCTGCCACATCGCTGGGAATTTGCGCGGCGATGACATCTCCCCGGCCATGCAAAGCCCGCGCGCGCAGCCTCAAAGGAATCGGCCTGGCGCCATCCTTTGGTTCCTCATGCTCGGCCACCAGACGGAAGTCCTCATCGGCTTTTTCTAATCGTCCCAGGCGTAACTCGGCGGTTCCCCTGCCGATATGCGCGGCTGCCCATGCGCCCGGAAATTCCTCAGGAGCAGAACCGCTATCGAGTTGTTCAAGCGAGCCGTCATAGCATTTGATGGCCAACTCTGTGGCATTCTCGATAGTCTCTCCAAGGTGATTCAAATAGGCGTCGCCAAGTAGAATCAGTGTCTCCGCCGCGACTGCATAGCCCGCGAGCAACTCGATAATAGCAGCGGGCTCACGTTCAAGGATGTCAGTGATTTTTCGCGCCCGCTCGGCTCGTGGACTTTCGAGGTTAAGATAATGGAAATTGATTGGCTCAACCACTTTATGCGGGCGTGGAAGCCTGTTGAGCAGGTTATAGCGCACCCAGTCAACGAAGTTATACGTCTCATCTGAGAGATGTGTCATCGGGTCGGCGCGCTGATCGACTCGTACGAATCTGGCAGTGTTATTTCCAAGCCCATTGATCGTGTCTTCCCAGGTGAGATTGACGTCGGAAGTGGTATTCGGGTTGAGAAAGTAGCCGTTAAGTTCCCGCAACACCTCTTCAGGATAAGTGAATACGTGCAGCGACTGGAGCCAATCCATCGTGTGAAGCACGCTTTTCTGTCTCTGCGACAGGTCTTCATACGCCTGCTTCAGTTCCACGACTCGCTCCGTTGGAGGCAGCGTCTCCTCGGCAAGAACAATCCGCAGATCATTCATCAGGGGCGATAAATGCCGTTCCACCTCCCGGAAATCCTGCCCATCGCGACAACTCGCAAGCACCATCAATTGTCGACCATTATCACGTACTTGCTGAATGAGCTGAGCGAGCGCCGCCGCTTCGCCGAGGTGCGCGAAGTCGTGCAGATCATCGATCCAAAGTACGATACGATGGCCAACGCGGAGCGCAAGGTTAGCTGGATGATCCATGTGATGCGGCCATCGGACGAATGTCCAGCCACGGAGTTCTCTCTCCATAGCGTTCCAGAGTGCGCCGGTCTTGTTTGTGTGTTTGGGACCAGTCACCAGAACACCACATACCGGCGCGGGGACGATGTGCATGCTTTGCGCCAAACGGGCCAGCTCGACGCGGATCGCCTGGCTCACCTTGAGATTGAGCGCCTCGATCGTTTCCTCGTCTGGCTGGTTTTTGGTCTCGTACTGTGGAATGAACTCTCCTTCGGAGAGCCTGCTGACGCGGCGCGCAACATACTCTTCCAGTCGCGCATTGAATCTGCCCGGATACTCCTTATGATAGGCGCGCGAAATAAGGTAAGACAGCAATACAATCAACACCCCAACGACTGAAATGACCATCCCAACAAGAAGGGAAAGCGAAAACCATCCCAACAATCCAGCAAGCCATCCGCCGCCCGCGAGGAGCAGACCCAGCCCTGGCTGAACGAAGGCTACTCGTAGGAACTTTCCATGACGTGGAAGCGTAAAAGCCCAATACCACAAGAGAAACTTGTGCTGCCGATTCGATTTTGCCTGACTGATCGACTTGGGTTTTTCACCAAGAGGACGACTCGCCTGTCGCACTGTTCCCATGGTTCCCTCGACTTGCTACTACCGTACACGCCACGCAACCTTCCTGACGGCGAATATGCAACTGGGCAGTATTATGCGTATTTCGCGGTGTGCTGTCAAGATGTCGTGCTTGCCATCGTTACCGATAACGCTGGCGCATACAGATTTCCGAAACCACAGAAGTGAAACAGGCATCTGGGCGGAGGAGAGTATCCGGAAGCGGGTGTGGCTATAGCCTCCTCATGCATACGCTGCAATGCGCAGACTGCGGGCGACGTCGAAGGGGGCGCTAGCGATGACGCTGCTGCCGAAAAGCTCCAGCGCGGCGATATCGGAGGTGGGAGCCAGAGGATTGCCGCGGTCCACGAAGCGCGCCACCAGTGGAAAGCCTGCCCACTCCGCGGCGCGTGGGTCGCCAGGGAGCGGTGGCCCGAAGATGGCGACGTTGAAGGCGCGCACCCCCAGCGTACGCAGCATCACCTCCAGCGCGGCGGCCAGCGGCTCCGCCAGCGATTCCAGCGCGAGCGTCTGCCTACCGTTGCCATCATTGCCATCGTCGCGCCAGGGGTTGGCCAGCAGCACGAACTCGCGCTCTTTGGCGGGCGTCAGCGAGGCAAACAGCCTCACCGGAGAGTCCGCAATCGGCACGGCAAGCCCCAGCGCCGCATGAGCCGCCACCAGGTCGGCAAAGTAGTCGCCGCCCGTCTCCTGCCGATAGCGCGCCGCCGCCGCCCGCCACGACTCCACCCGCCCGTGGGCCATCGTCGTGCTAAGCGTCATCTGGGCGTGGCCATGGATCAGTGAGGCGCCCGCGCGTTGCAGGCAGTTCCACAACAGGAAGAAGTAGCGCGCGTCGTTCTCCGCCTCATGCGCTCGTTGCGCCCATGTACCCGCGACGGAGAGCAGGTCCGCGATCAGCGCGGCGTCGATGGCGAGTGGGTCGTGGCGGTCGAAGATAGCGACGCTGTGCCAGCCCTCCGCCTTCGCCACATTGGCCGCCGTCACCACATGGCGCCCGCGCACACGCCCAAAGCTATCGGCGGGGGTGCGATGCTCCGGGTCGCAGAAGTCGTCGCCCTCGGTCGCCGCGATGCGTTCGCGTAGCTCAGGCGGCACTTCCAGCGGGTCAGCCTGAGCTGTGGCTTGCCTGGCAGCTTGTGGGGCGGCTTGCGTTGCGCCGCTGCCAGGGCGCCGCGACCGGAGCGGGTTGAACGTTGCGCCCTCGAAGGTCCAGCGGTTGGTGACGCGGATGATACGCTGGCGGAGCGTCGCCTCGACCGAGCCAAAGGTGCGCGCCAGCCACGGCTCCATCTCTGGCGGCGGCACAATCACGCCCTCCGTCTCCACAATCTCGAAGAGCTGCTCGACCAGTGGGCGTAGCTCAGGCGTGATTATCGCCGGTAGCTGATCGATGGTGGCGTTATCGTTTGGCGCACCCGCGCCCGCATCCTGCATGGTTCGTCCTCCAACGGCTGGATTCCCGCGCGATACGTCACAGCGATTCTATCGCCGTCCCCGCGCGCATAGACGTCACTCGGTGAAGCTCCTGCGCCCGCCGGTAGAGCGCCACATATTGCTCGGCGGAGGCGGCCCACGAGTTATCGGCCAGCATCGCGCGCTGCATCAGGTCGCTCCAGCTGTCGGCGAAGCGGTACGCCTCCAGCGCGCGCACTGTCGCGGCGAAAAACTGGAAGGGATCGTAGCGCTGGAAGCAGAAACCGTTGCCGATATTGAGCATCGGATCGAACTCCTGCACCGTATCGGCGAGGCCGCCGGTCTGGTGAACGATGGGCAGGCAGCCGTAGCGCATCGCCAGCATCTGCGTCAAGCCGCACGGCTCGAAACGCGAGGGCATGAAGAGCATATCGGCCCCAGCGATGATCTGGTGGCTCAGCTCAGTATTGAAGGTGAAGCGTATTGCGACCTGCCGCGAGTAGTGCATGACGAGGCGCTGGAACATCTCGTGATAGTGCTGATCGCCAATGCCCATGATGACCAGTTGGATGTTCTGCTCCAGCAGCGGCAGGATGGTGGCTTCCAGCAGATCGAGACCTTTCTCATCGGTCAGGCGCGAGATCATGCCGATCAGTGGGGTGAACTCTTCCACCGGTAGGTTGACCAGTCGCTGGAGCGTGGCCTTATTGGGGCGGCGATTTTCGAGGCTGAAGGCGTCGTAGGTGGAGGCGATGGCCGCATCGTTCGCGGGATCGTTTTCCTGCGCGTTCATGCCGTTCAGAATGCCATAGAGACGGTCTTTGCGCTCGCGCAGCAAGGAATCGAGCTTCTCGCCAAACTCCGGCGTCAGAATCTCGCGGGCATAGCTGGGGCTGACGGTGTTGATGACATCGGCGAAGAGGATGCCACGGCCCATCAGGTCAACAACATTGGCCAGCTCCGGCACATCTGAATAGAGCATGCCCTCCTGCGCGACGCCAGCCACCTCCAGGATGCGATAGCCAAACTTGCCCTGCGCGGCGAGGTTGTGGATGGTGTAGACCGTCGCGGTGTCGGCGAAGAGGGGATCGTCCCGATAGACGGTCTGCGTCCAGTTGGGGATGATGGCGGCGTGCCAGTCGTGGCAATGGATAATGTCTGGCGCCCAGCCTATCGAACGGACGAATTCGAGCGCGGCGCGGCAGAAGAGGATAAAGCGCTCGCCGTCATCGCCATAGCCATACACCTTCTCGCGCTGAAAATAATGGGGCGCATCAATGAAGTAGACCGGCAGGCCATCGTCACGGGTCGTTTCACAGACCCCCACCTGCTCGGAGCGTTGGCTCATCGGCACCGCCACATCCTCACGCGCAACCTTCAGACGCCATCGGTCGGGGTCAATGCTCTTGTAGAAGGGCAGCACCAGCCGGACATCATGCCCAAGCGCGCGCAACGCCTGCGGTAATGCGCCAATGACATCGGCCGGGCCGCCAGTCTTGACATAAGGAACGGCCTCAGCGGCGACGACCAGCACGCGCAACGGCTGCCCACGGAGCGCCGCCTCGACATCCAGTGGCGCGACAGCGGTTTGTTTCTCATCTTGTAGGGAGTCAATGCCATAGGGCGGGGTGGGCGGGAGAGACGATGGCTTGGTAAAGTCCGCGAATGATGACTTCGTGGCTGCCGACTTCAACTGCGACATGGCGCTCCTCCATGTGCGATCATTGACCACTAACCACTACGCACCACAGGGTTGCATACCGCACGTTTGCCTGCTTTGTGCCCGCTTCCTGTCAATCCAGCAACAGGTGGGACTTCATCATAGCACCCACGCGCTCCTCTGGCTAGCGTGCGCTCCCGCGTCGTGCCGTGCCATCTCAGCCTGAGATCCTCACCGGGAGGATAGCTGCTCCAGCGCCTGCGCGACGAAGAGGCCGTGTCGCTCGCGCATCCGCGCCTCGGCGGCCTCATCGCTGGCCCAGTCGCCGAGCCTGCCCGCGGGCCGTAGCGCAGCGCACAGGTCCCAGTATGCCAGACTGGTGAAATCAATGGGCGCGAGTGCGGCATATTCGCGCGTGAAGCGCACCATGGCATCCATGCCAAATGCCCAGAGCAGATCGAGCCGACTGATGGCGATATCGGCCAGTGGGTCGCCCATCGCCGCGTCCTCCCAGTCGACGATGCCGACGAGCTGGCCATCGCGCCAGAGGATGTTCCCTGGCCAGTAGTCGCCATGGAGCAGGCAGGATGTATTACGCTGCGTCCACGGCCATGCCGCCTCCAGCGCGTCGCGGATGCGCCCTTCGCTCAGCGAGTCGTCGAGATGCGCGGGCCGATGGCTGATGATTTCGCCCCAGTGAGCGGCGTGGTCTGGCAGAAAGGCGATGTCATGCGACGCGCGGTCGATCCGGTGAATCGCCGCGAGCTGCCTGGCGAACTGCGGCAGGAGGTCGGGTATATCCGCGAGCGCGAACACCGTCTCGCCCTCGATGTATGCGAGGACGACGGCGGGTGTCTCGAAGAACTCGCCTGACTCGTCGAGGTAATACGGCGCGGGCGCGGGCACTCCCGCGTCATGGACGATCCGCAGCAGCGCGAATTCGTCGGCGGCCACCTGTGGGTTGCGGGCGAGATCGGCGGCGCCATGCTGGCGGACGATCAGCTTCTGCGTCTGGCCGTCGGCGCGCTGAAGCTCGATGGCCGTCACCTGCGCCGAGACGCCGCCGTGCAGCGTCCACGCGCGGAGCAGCGTGCTCCCTGGAGCCATCTTGCGCGCGAGGCGGGCAAACGTCGTGGAATCTATCATCGGGGCAAATCCTGCTAGCGGTATTGTTCTCGCCATAGTGTGCCATAGACCAGCGACGGCCCGCAACCATTGCTGGCTACGGGCCGCTTCGTGGAGTGAACGACTCTGGAAGGATTTACGGGCGTGTGGCCGCCGTGACCGCGCCATCGGCGGTCTCGTAGCCGTTGAGGTAGACATCTTCCGGGTCGGGACCAGCGGCGGTGTAGGCGAACGCGCCCAGCATCGTCAGCGCGAAGCCGAAGATGACCAGCTCAGGATACGGGTTCGGCAGATTATAGGCGACGAAGGCCAGCGCAAGGCCGATGAGCACGCTCACCAGTATCGCCACCAGCCAGGGGATCGACCGCGTGCGTACCGCCGCGATGACGCAGGCGGCGATGCCGACAATCGCGAAGCAGAGGGCCGTGACGAACATGGCGTGCGAGCCATCCATCGCGTCGATGCCCTTCTGCAGCACGTCGGCCTGGAAGCCGTTGATTCCAGCCGTCACCATCAGCGCCAGCGCAATCGCGTTGACCCAGAGACCAAACTTACGCCAGTTGCCCATCGGATGGTAGCGGCGGCGCATCAGCACGACCAGTTGATAGAGGCCCAGGCCGCCCATCAGCAACAACATCCACCAGGCATCATGCAAGCCGCCGGGGCCAGGCTGGTAGAAGAACATCAGGCCGGATTCCAGCTCATAATAGAGCGGGAGCGAGAAGAACGCGAAGCCCATCAGCAAGAAGAGCAATAGCGTTCCCAGGACCAGCCACTGCCCGGCGCAGCCAAGCTGCTGGGGTGCGGTCGGCGCGAATTCGCGCTGCGTCGCCCAGGTATAGATGAACGTCAGCACGACGATGCCCAGCGCCAGCAGGATGCCAATCGGGATTTGCGTAAATAGATCCAGGTGGATGACCAGCGGCGCAATGGCGACAAAGATCAACGCCAGCGTGCCGCCGAGCACCACGGTATTGCGGCGGGTGCTCCAGAAATAGTGGCCCGCGACCAGGATGGCGAACAGGTTGGTGAAGACGATGGCGCAGATGATGTAGCCGCTGAACGGTGTAAAGGTACAGGAGGCGGGAATTTCGGTCTTCTGCGAGCACTGCACGAAGAACTGGGCGCTATCCAGGTTATGGATCAGGTTCACGACAGGATACAGGATCGCCCAGATAATCAGCAGCGGCACGGCCACCATGCCAATGAACCCCACCACGCCATGCAGGTAGACGGCGGGCATGAACTGCTGGCGATTGGCTGTTAAGACCGGCAGCAGCCAGACCTCCAGCCCGAAGAGCGCCAGAATCAACCCGACGAACAGCATGATATTAATGATGCCCGCGTGGTCGCCGTCGCTGGGGACGATATTGGCGAAGGTGTTGATCGTCAGCCAGAGCGCCGCGATCACGATGGCCAGCCCGATGCTCAGTCGCACCAGCAGGTCGCGCATGGGGCCAAGCAGCCTGCCGGAGAGCACCAGCGGATTGAGGGCAGCCACCGAGGCGACGCCGAGACCAGACAAGAGCGCGATGATGCCGATGGCCGAGAGGTCGATGCTTTGTGGCTGGAACCAGGCCGGATGGAAGAGATAGCCGGGATTATCCGACGGCCAATAGGTGACTGTGCCTGACTTGACATCCACGAACTTGTCGGGGAAATACTCTGACCAGCCCGTGCCAAAGAAGCCGGTCGTATGGATGCCGACGCGCACCTGATAAATGATAAACAGGCCGATGACCGCCAGCGCCGCGCCGCCCACGAAGAAGAGCGGCCAGGGCAGCACCGGCTTCACATCGTAGAGGAACGAGACCGTAAAGCAGATCATGCCGATGCCCAGCGCCAGCAGCCCCATCGCGAGGAAGCTCTGCTCCATGCGCGTCAGGGTTGAGAGGGTCGAGACGACAAAGACGAAGCTTGGAATCTGGCCAAGCAGAATAGCCGTCACAAAGAAAAAGCCGACCGCGATGACGATTGCCCTGGGCCAGGACATCGGCTTTTCGTGTTCACGCACGGAGTTCGCTGCCGTTAATTGCATGGGTCACAGTCCCTTTCAGAAAATGATTCCCGATTGCCCCGGTCCGCGCCCAACGCCGCGCGATCCCCTTCGCGGGCAGTGTTGGTCTCGCCCGGCGATACCCAAAGAGCTATCCACCAGACAACACCAACACGCGATATCGAAATGCTTTACCACACGACTGTCACTCACCACTTACGGCTCAACTGTAATCCAGCCGAGCATAGCAGGGTGAATCGAGCAGTAATACGGATATTCTCCGGCCTTGGTAAACGTGAAAGAAAAGGTGCCATTCTCCGCCGCGATGGTTGGCGGCGACTTGAAGGCTGGATCAGGCGGTGTCGTCCCCTGACGCGGGAAGACATTGTGCGGCACGATGGTCTTGTTGTCCCAGGTGACAGTCGTGCCAACCTTGACGACGATAAACGGCGGGCTGAAGTCGAATCCCGACGAGTTCGAGGCAACATTTGCCATATCGATGGTCACGGACTTCTGTGCCGTGAAATCTTTGAACTGGTCTGGCGATGGCTTGCTGCCGCCCTTCAACTGCTGGTTGTACTGCGCGATCTGTGTCGGATTGGTTAGCGAGCCCAACACATAGCCAAAGCCGTTGGTTGAGGGTAAATTATTCTGCTTGATGTAGGCAGGGTCTGACGAGCGGATGAATGCCAGCAAGTAGCCGATGTCGTCGTCGGTGAGCGGGCCACCGTAACGCTCGCTCCACGAGGGCATCTGCAAGACGTTCACCGTTGCCGGATCGCTCACATTGAGCGGAATACCCGCCGAGATGATGCGCGTAATCTCGTCGTCGGTGAATTTGGCAAGCGCTGGGCTATTGTTGAGCTTTGGCCCGGCAATGCCCTGACCCTGGAAGCCGTGGCAGGTCGCGCAATACTGGCCAAAGAGCGCCGCGCCGCGGTGGAGCGTTTGATCGTAGAGGACCGCGGTCCGGTCGGCCCGCGCCTGTTGCTGGTTCACCATAAGCAGGGGGATGATCAGGCCAATTCCCAGTGTGAGGACGAGTGCCGCATAGCCACTGCGCGTAATGGCGCTGCCACGCGAGTAGAAGATGTAAAGCAGGATCGGCACGACCACGCAGATGGCCGCCAGCCCAAAGGCCAGCCGCCCCTCGAGTACGCTGGTAAAGCCCAGCAGCGCGAAGAGTATCGCCAGCGCGACCCCAAACGCTATGGCGAACAGCCCCGGATTACGACTATTCTGCATCTATAGTGACCTCATGTCTAGGCGTCTGACGACTCTTCGACAACTCTTGAGACGACGCTTCTAGAGAACGACCGCACATTACTGCGCCGAACAGACCGGCACATAGGGCAACCGCAGCACGCGCGTCCCCACATCGGGGCGCTCGACATGCTGGTTCAGTTTGCCGGTATCCACGACGACGTTGCCGCTGCCGTCGAACGACATTGTAAAGCGGTCCAGACTGCGCGGCGCCGGGCCATCAATATACTCGCCATCGATGTTGTAGTGGGAGCCGTGGCACGGACACTTGAAGCTGTTACAGTCGTCGCGGAATGGCACTTTGCAGCCCAGATGCACGCAGACCTGATAGAGCGCCAGCCAGAACGTATCGCCTTCTTTGAGCCAGTCCTGCGCCGCCATCGAATTGGCCAGCGCAACGCCAGACTGGAGGAACTGCGTGGTGCCGCCAGACTTGAGATGCATGATGTAGGACTTCGCGCTCGACTCGTAGAACATGCCCTTCTGATCGAGCGTCATGTCCTTCTGCTCGGCGGGGATATAGATCGCCTTGTTCCTGAGCGTGATCGGCGCGCCAAACTGCCCCTCCAGGTTGGGGTAGAGCATCATCAGCGAGCCGAGACCGGCCACGGCGCCGACGAGGCCAAGGCTCATGCCGGTGGCGCGCCGCAGCATCTGGCGCCGACTGATGCCGCGCTTGGCGACCTGCGCCGACTCTGCGCCACCGCCGGTCAGCACCTCATATTCCTGCGGTGTCCGTGTCGTATCATCGTACTTTGTGCTCATCGCGATATCCTCAGTCTCGTAGCGCCGACTCGCCCGCGCGCCCGGATCAGGTGAACTAGTGGCTTACAGGTCAAAGAAGACACCCTGCCAGGGCCAGATCCACTGCCAGCCAGAACCGCGGAAGAAACTGCCGGCGAGTGTCACGACCGCAAAGAAGACCGCAAAGATCGTAAAGAGCGCGATGGAGAGCTTGCGGTCCTCGAAGGCGCGGCTGGGGTTGCGATCAACATAGGGCAGGATGGCCAACCCTACCAGCACAAAGCCGGGAATCAGCACGCCTGCCACCGTCGGCGGGAAGTAGTGCAGAATCTCTTGCAGACCCAGGAAGTACCATGGCGCCTTCGCTGGGTTTGGCGTCAGGTTCGGGTTCGCGTGATCGCGGAGCGGCGCGTTGATGGCGATGGACGTGAGCGTCAGCACCATCGTCATGATAACGGCGGCGAGGAATTCGCGCACCAGCAGATGCGGCCAGACGAAGACCGAGTCTTCGAGCTGCTTCTCAACCCGGGTGACTGCCTCCTGCTTGACCACAGCCAGCGTGCGATACCGTTTCTGTGTCGCTCCGGCTGCCCCATTCCCATTGGCGCCATTCTCGGTGCGAGTCGGGCGTGGCTCGGTTGTTGCCATCGGTTTCTCCTTCAGCATGCGCCGCCTAACCCTGTATGGGGCAGGCGGCTCCGGGCTGATACGCGATTAGTTGAGCGAACCTGCGTGGGTCGGCTGCGCGGCTCCCGCATGCTCGGCGCGCGCTGCCTCGATCTCGCGCTTCGAGGGCGGCGGCGGGCCAGCTTCTCCCCCATCCTTGCGGATGCGCCAGAAGTGGACGGCCATCAAGACCGCGCCGACCAGCGGCAGGCCAATCACGTGCAGCGTATAAAAGCGAATGAGCGTCGGCTGGCCAACTCCTACCGGCTGGCCGGTCAGGATGTTGTGGGCCTGCGCGCCGAGCAACGGCGCGTAGCTGGCCATGTTCGAGCCGACGGTGATCGCCCAGTACCCAATCTGGTCCCAGGGCAGCAGATAGCCAGTGAAGCTGAGCAGCAGGGTCGTCAGGAAGAGCACGACGCCGATCACCCAGTTGAACTCGCGCGGCGGCTTATAGGCGCCATGGTAGAACACGCGAATCATGTGCAGCGTGACCGTGACCACCATCAGGTGGGCCGCCCAGCGATGCATGTTGCGCACCAACTGGCCAAACATAATCGCGCTGTTGATCTGCTGGATGTCGGTGTAGGCGACGCTCTGCTCGGGGACGAAATAGAACATCAGAAAGACGCCGGTGATCGTCAGCACCAGGAAGAGGAAGAAGGAGAGACCACCCAGACACCAGGTGTAGGTGACCTTCATCGCCTTACGGCTGACCTTGACCGGGTGCAGGTGGAGGAAGACGTTCCCCATCATCACCAGTGACTGATTGAGTGGGGTATCTGGATAGCCGTGCCGGAAGATGGACCGCCAGATCTGGCTTTCCGTGACGGAGTTCCAAACCCGATCCAGCAGACCCCGATTCATTGTGCTCACACTGCCTCCTCACGGTCGCGCCAGCGCGCGGGTTCAGGATGAAGTAGCTGGGCCGAACCGGAACGGCTCGACAGAGCTTCCCACTCAGCCGGGTGACGATAACGAAATGCCTGTGACGATTGCAATACTTCGCGCTATTTTAGTCCGACTTGGACGAGCGTGCCATGCCAACGCCCAAAGATACCAGCCTGATAATGGCTGAAATCCGGCAATGCTGGAAAGGCACAGGCTATCATACCAGTTTCGCCGGGCGCGCGCAACGCCCGCCTCGCACTCCGCTACCAGCCGATTCGCGTTGTTTCGCGTTATTCTGTTGCTGTTCAAGACGAACGGCGACTGCACGAGGATGCAGTGCGGAGGTAAATCGGAGCGGCAGCCAACGCTCGGCGCGGCAAGCCAAAATGAGGCAGCCCGCGAGCGCATCGGATGGCTGTTCTGCTACTGGCACATCTAAAAGTGTACCTGATTCGCCGGAGTGGGGCTATCAGGTATATACCTGATTTTTCTTGGCGCACTCGCTGAGAGGCCTCATTCCGCGCCACTAGCGCTAGTATGCGGTGCAGATGAGGCAATGAGAGGGGGCATGACCGCAATGGACAGCGATACTCTCAATGGTCTGGTGCGCGCTGGTATGCCGGACGCGCGCCGCATCGGTCGGCTCTTTGCCCGCGCTTTCCAGGAAGATCCGCTGATGCGTTATGCCATCCCCGACGCACAGCAGCGCCGCCATCTGCTGCCAGCGCTGATGGGCCTGAATGTGCGCTACGGCTGCCGCTATGGCGAGGTCTATAGCACCGCGGAATGTACGGGCGCGGCTATCTGGCTTCCGCCGGGCCACGCGACGTACACCCTCTGGCGGATGCTGCGCGCGGGTATGGTTATCGCGCCGCTGAGGCTGCCCTGGCCGGTGTTGCGGCGGCTGGCGGCGGTGGAAGGACGCGCGCAGAGGCTGCACGAGCGTTATGCGCCGCGGCCACACTGGTATCTCGCGCAGATCGGCGTCGAGCCAGCGTTCCAGCGCCAGGGCATCGCCTCGCGGCTGCTGCGGCCCATGCTGGCGCGGATGGATACGGCGGGGCTGCCCTGCTACCTGGAAACCGAGAACCCGGCGAATGTTGCCCTATATAAGCGCTACGGCTTTCAGGTCGCCTACGAGGATGTTGCACCTGATGGGCCGCACATCTGGGCGATGCTGCGAGGGTCGCGCGGTTGATATACCAGAAGCGCTACGCGGCCTTACCTGCGCGCTCGTCTATGGTTCGTCTATGGCTCTTCCGCAGCGTCGTGCGAGAAAAGGGGACTCTGAAGTTCGCGCCGCGCTCGTGCCACTCATGAGTCAGCTCATCGCGGATGACGATGCCCTGTAGGCGGCGGTCAATCCACTCGTCGGTGTAGCCCAGCGCGCGATAGTGTTGCCGCATGCGGTCAGCGGCCAGTTCGGGATTCTCCATCTCGTCGAGGCGTTCGCGCGCAACCTTCGCTAACCACTGCTTGAACGGTTCAGCCTTGGGACTGGGGATAGACTGGATGATGCGGAAAAGTGTCTCGGCGTCGGCGGCATCGGTCAGGCGCTGCTTGCCGTCAGGCGCCTCCATTTTCAACTGTCCGATTTTTTCGGACACTTCACGAAATCCCTCGTCCTGTATGCGCTGCTTCATATCGGACCAGTAGCGATTGGGATACGTGCTCTCTGTCAGCAGGCCCACACGTCAATCACGCTGAAGTACCAGCGCTCCCCGTGCCAGACGCGGCGGATCGTTTCCGATGCCTGATCTTCGTCGAAGGACAAGAGGGTATGGTCATTGTTGGTTGTATCGCTCATGAGTCGCGCTCCTCATATCGCTGCCTTCGCCGCGCCAATAAAACAACCATACTGCAATAGGACAAATCTAACACTCCGCTTTACGATATGCAAGTACCTGACGCATGAAAGACAGCAAATGCCCTATCGCCATTGACAGGGCCTGTCATGGCGCGAGCGCTACGGCCTGAGACGGTTGATATCGCGCGGGAAGAGCGTCGCCAGCTTGACCGAGGGCAGCCCGGTGAGTTGCATTAGCAGGCGCTCCAGTCCGATGGCGAAGCCACCGTGCGGCGGCATGCCATAGCGGAACGCCTCCAGGTAGTCGCGAAATGGCTCAGGCGAGATGCTGCGCTCGGCCAGCGCCGCCAGGTAGTCCTCGTAGCGATGTAGCCGCTGCCCGCCGGTCATCAGCTCCGTCCCGCGGAAGAGCAGGTCCGCCGAGTTGGAGTATTCCGGGCGCGCGGGGTCGGGATGGGTATAGAACGGCCGCTTGCGCATCGGGTAACCGGTGACGAAGAGGAAGTCGCTGCCATGCTCGACACGCGCCCACTCGCCCAGCCAGCGCTCGTCCTGCGGCGAGAGGTCTGGCTCGCCGCGCACATCCACCCCATGCAGCCGAAGAATGAGCTCCTGCGCCTCGGCAAAGTGGATATGCGGAATCTCCGTGGGAACCTCCGGCATCGTGACGCCCAGCAGGGCGAGCTCGGCGGCGTTGGCCGCGTGGAACCGCTCCATCATCGCCGCCAGCACCTCGCGGGCGACCGCCATGATGGTGAAATGGCTCTCGATGAAGCCCATCTCCATGTCCAGGCTGACGTATTCATTGATGTGGCGGGTGGTGTCGTGTGGCTCGGCGCGGAAGACTGGCCCCACCTCGAAGACCCGCTCGAAGACGCCCACCATGATCTGCTTGTAGAACTGCGGGCTCTGCGCCAGGTAGGCAGGGCGGCCAAAGTAGTCCAGCGCGAAGACGTTGGCGCCGCCCTCGGTGGCCGACTCGACTAGCTTGGGCGACTGGATCTCGGTGAAGCCGCGCGCGCTGAGTGTCTCGCGGAAGCTGGCCATCGCGCTGGCCCCCAGGCGGAAGATGGCGTGGCGGGTGGGATGGCGGTTGGCGATCACCGCCTCATCGAGCATGGTGGTCAGGCTGGCTTTCAGCTCGCGCTTGCCAAGGGTGACGGGCGGTGTCTCGGTGACGGCGGTGAGCACGGTGATATGCGGCTCGTGCAGCTCGATGCCGCCGGGCGCCTGGCTGGCGGTGGCGACTGTGCCCTCGACCAACAGAACGCTTTCGGGACCAGCCTGTGCATCGCGAAGCGGGGCCAGCGTTTCATCGCTGGCGGCGACGATCTGCACGATGCCCCAGCCGTCGCGCAGGATGAGGAAGCTGATCCCACCGAGGCGGCGCAACGTATGGAGCCAGCCCGCCACCTGGATGCGCTGGCCAACGTGCGCGGCAACCTCGACGGAGCGGATACGCCCGCCCGATGGCGCTAAGGCCGAAGATACGCGTGATGAGCGTGTGGAAGCCATGAGAGATACTCCTGTTGAGTGTTATCAGTGGCCTGCCGTGTTTGTGCATTTTGGGAAGGACGCCCTGGCAGGCCAGCCACACAGGCGTAATGTTTCTCAGGCGTCTTCCCCCGGATTGGCGTCTCCGGTATCGTCGTCGTCATCCATCGCGGCCCCTCCCCCGACCCCTCCCCCATAGGGAAAGAGGGGAATAACGCGCATACAAAAAGCCCTCATCCTCAGTATTTTGGAGGACGAGGGCTTACGCGCCGACTCGTGGTGCCACCACCATTCGCCTCGCTTCGTATTGTGTATGTAAGCGAGGCCTCTGTTGGCCAGGCATGGCGGCGAAGTTGCCCAATGTGCCACGCTGACCGTCCGCGCGCTAACGGGCGCATCCCGACGACGGCTACGCAGCACGCGCATCACGAGGTAACCGCGCGCGTTCACCGTGTGGCTCCGGGATGTCTGTCGGGCTGGCCCGCGGCGGCGCTCGCAGCATTCGCGCCGCTCTCTGCATCGCTGGCGACAACCGGACGATTCCCTTCATAGCCGTATAGACGGAATGTATCACACGGCGCAAGGGCAATCAAGCGGGGCAGGTCGCATGTTTGGCGTCGAGTCGGCGCGTTCAAGGAGAGGGATGCATACCATGAGACTGTTGTGGATTCTGGTGCGATGGGGTCTCAACACCGTCGCGTTGATTGTCGTCGCCTGGCTGTTGAGCGGTATTCACGTCACCTGGGGAGCGGCTATCGTCGCGGCGCTGGTGATTGGCGTGCTCAACGCGATAGTTGGGCCGATCCTCAAGATACTGACGTTTCCGATTACCATCGTGACGCTTGGCCTCTTCCTGCTGGTCATCAATGCGTTCCTGTTCTGGCTGGCGTCGTTGGTTGTGCCGGGATTCTCGGTCAATGGCTTCTGGGCAGTGGTGATCGGATCGCTGCTCTACTCGATATTCACCACGATCATCGCGCGTTTTGTCGAGGGTCGTGAAAAAGCCGCCAAGCGGTAGCCAGATAACGTCCGATTGCCTGATGGCGCCCTTCTCGGTCACAGAGAGGGGCGCCTGCCTGTCTCAGCGGCATGTTTTGTGCTGAGGATGCGATGGTGACGCGGGCGATGCAATCATCTACGCGCCATCACGAGAACGGAATGGATAGGACTGGCATCAGACGCGAATAAGCCCAGAGAGAAAGGAATGTCATGACGACGCAGACGCACCGTGCAACCCGCACGCAGACCAACGGCCACGTGAAGGCGTATCCCGCGGCGAAACAACTGGCCACCAAAACTGATTTGACCGCACAGGAGACGCATGCCATCACCCAGGCGCTCAATCCGCTCATCGCGGACGCATTTGCCCTGTATGTGAAGACCAAGAACTTCCACTGGCATCTCTCAGGCTCGCATTTCCGCGAGTATCACCTGCTCTTCGACGACCATGCCGAGGCGATCTTCGCCTCAATCGACATTCTGGCTGAGCGCGTGCGCCGTGTGGGCGGCACGACGATTCGCAGCATCAGCCATATCAGCGATCTGCAAACCATCGCGGATGACAACGACGAGTTCGTCGCGCCAGGTGAGATGGCGCGCCGTCTGATGGAGGACAACGCGCACATGGCGAAGGCGCAGCGCGCCGCCCATGAGGTGTGCGAGAAGAATCGCGACTACGCGACGGCCAGCGAACTGGAGGTCATCATCGACCAGACCGAGCGCCGCACGTGGTTCCTCTTCGAGGTCTGCCAGGGAATGGACAACACCGACTAACGGCGAAGTAGCCCTCTCTCCAACCCCTCTCCTGCGCCAGGGGAGGGGTTTTATCGCATATGCACGGCAGGCTACAGAGGATCATTTTACTCGCGTGGGTAGAATGATCGGAGGCCGAAGAACTGGGAAGCCGAAGTTGATAGCGGTTGTATGCCGCTACCGGGGGTCAGCGCGAGGGGTTATCGCGGCCGTAGAGGAGGTAGAAGACGGAACCGATGATGCCGACGAAGACGATGATTAGAGCCCAGACGTTTTTGGTGAAGCCGAGCACTTGGCGGTCGGGCTGATAGAGGTCATTGATGCTATAGATCGCCAGACCCAGCCAGACCAGCAAGATCAATGCGGGGCCGATGAGGGAGGCGGGGTTAAAGGTTCCGTGCACTACCATGATGCCATCTCCTGAGCACCGGGCATGAGAATGTTCGCTTGGCGTGCCGTGGCGCTTGTTGACAGTGCCATAGTACCGCGAGACGGCCGCGCATGTCCATCCCTGGCGACCAAACCCCTGCTCCCGCATTGTCCTGCCGCTGTCAAGCCGCATCTAGGCAGAACTACTCTCTCGCCTTGATTGGAGAGAGTGGTTCGCCAAATCGTTGTGCTACACCAGCCCGCGCCGCCGTGGATCGAGCAGGTCGCCGGTCGGCGCGGTGGTTGTGGTTGGCGTTGCCTGCGCGCCGGCGGCCGCATGGAGGTTCACCACGTTGGGTACATAGTAGTTCAGCGACAGGTTGGCCGTGCAATACTGCGGGATCACTACATAGCCGCCCCACATCGTCAGGCCGGGAACATCGCTCGTGGTCGCGGTTGGATAGCCGACCTCGTTCAACGTGCCGGGTTTGTTGCCGGGCTGCACGAGGTAGCCGCTCTGTTTATCCTTCGGCGGCAGGTACTGGCCGCTTGGGCAGACACGCTCGCCGTTGGGATACGGATTCGACCCACAGGTAGGCGCTGAGGTCGTGGGTGGGGTGGGCGGATTCGGCGGGTTGTGTGGATTGGGCGGAGTAGGATTGGTTGGGGGCGGCGTGGAGGCGACGCACATCAGCTTCCCCGTATCGAAACCGTCGGCATACATCAGCCGCGCCCCCGCGGGTACGTAGATGCGCACGTAGTCGCGGTAGGTCGGGAATCCGGCAATGGGCTGCCCCGCTGAATTATTCTTGATCGCGATGCTCAGATGATGCGTCGCGCCACCCTTCGTGTCGAGCGTGACGTTGTCACTGATCGCCGTGGCGATATAAGGCGACGCCTTCGAGACGCTGACATTCACCTGCGAGACGAAGAGACCATCAACATTGGGCGTGGTATCAATTGCACCATCGGCGTGCAGCTTTTGCAGCTGCGACTCGACACCAGTGTTGTTGACGTAGACCTGCACATCTTTCGAGCGCAGATCAGCCAGAGCCTGCTTCGCCAGCGGGATGAGCTCGCTCTTGGGCAGATGGCGCACGTGCGTTTCGAGCAGCTGCTGCACGGTCTCGGTGAATTTCGTGCGAATCTTGTTCCGGTCGGCGGGATTAAAGTCGTGGAAGAGCGCCTGCGCCTTGGCGATGCCCGCTTCGTTCTCCTCGTAGTAGTGAATCTTGGTCTCGAGGTTGTCCGCCGTCACCGTCTCATTGAAGACCGGCACTACCAGCGGCCCGGTCACGCGCAGCACGCTCGCGATGGCATCCGACGTGAACTGGATAACGCCGTCTACGTTGGCGCACGCCTCGTGGCTATAGGCGTTCATGATGAGCTTGGCCGACGTGGGGAAATCGGAGTTGAGGTTGGCGTCGCGCAGCCCCCAGTTGGCAAACGGCCACCAGGAGCGATACGCCGCGGGCGCCGGGTTGTTGATGGCCCAGTTATTCACGCCCTTGCCACAGCCAGCCCTGCCATAGTCAATATCGTTGGCGCGCAGCAGTGTAATCGGACTCACCTTGCCGTGATCGATAGTCAGAATGCTGTAGAACCCCTCGAAACCACCAGTGCCACGTAGCTCGCCGTTGTCCAGCGTCTGCACCAGGAAGTGGCGCGGCGCGTCTGCCCCCAACACCCAGCCAATCAGGCCAATATAGTAGCTTGCCTGCGGAAAGAGGTCTTTGAAGCGCGGCATCAGCGTGATGACTTCATTCAACTGCGCCTTCTGTGACGCGCTGATCGGCAGGTTACTCACCTGGACACCCGCTAGATCCTGCTCGATGCGGTTGAAGTAGATCTGGCCCTGCGCCAGCCCGGCCTGAAGTGATGCGACATCGCTCTGGGTGATGAGCTCGCTATTGCCATTGCCAGCCTCTGATGCGGCATGGAGGCGGGCAATCAGCGGCTGTGCGGAGTCGGCCAGCACCACACCCAGCGAGGCTGCGTCGTAGCCAATGTTCGCCAGCATTGTCGCGGTGTTGACCTGTGAGCCAACGCCGGGCACGCGAGGCGCGAGGGAGAGCACCCAGTCGGGATTGGCAAGCTTGGTGCGTAGCGTCTGGAAGTCCTTCTGCGCCAGATGGAGCTCGGAGACCGCCCGGTTGACGGCCGCGGGGTCGAAGGAAAAGCCCGAACTGCCCGATCCCGAGGTGGTCGCGGTTGCGGTGGCGTTGGGCGTCGGGGTGGGCGTCGGGGTCGTCGTGGTGGATGTTGGCGGCGTACCGCCGAGGGTAAGTGCGGTGTTGGTATCAAGCGTGAGCTTGTAGTTCTTGGTCTTGTCCGACTTGGGCATATTCGAGGCGGGATGAATGGTCACGCTGACCTGGTTTGATGTCCCGCCCTGCCGCTGCACAAAGTAGATATACGGCGCGTCTCCCATCGCGTTGTCGTTGAGCAGCGAGGAGAGCGCGTTGTTAGACGAGATGCCGCCCATGATGCCGGAGAGATCAGATTTGGCGTTGAGGAGATGGCGCATGCCCGACTCGCCCAGGTTCTTGAGTGAGGTATAGTCCGCGAAGACCGAGGCGACCGCCAGGACGCTCGGCAGCAGGATGGCGAGTAAGACCGCGATGATGACTGGAACAGCCCATGGAGGAAGCGACCGCTTCGGCGGGAGTCGCCGCGTGACGCGCCCGCGCCAGAGGTCGGCCGTGGAAACACCACGGGAGATGATTGTATCCTCCTGGGTGATATCAGGAGCGCCGATAGCAAGCGGTATCGAGCCGCCTGACCGCGGCGAGCCGTAGCGTCTCGTCTCATCATCCATGGTGTATATTCTCCCCATATCCTTAACGTCGCAGATATGCCTGGTGCACGGCTGCTGGCACAAACCGTGCCTGGCGGATATGTCTATCTCTGTAGCACTATGTCTGTCTTCTGTCGAACTGGACTTGTAGTATAGCAGCGCTGACTCGTGGCCAGGTTGGTGCCTGGCGATGGCTGAGATAGCGCACCACTATACTTGACGAAGAGAGCGGGCAACTTGTTCTTGTACTCCCAAATGGATGAGTATCTGGGATGCGATTGTGAGATTCCTGGGACACTGTGTTAGACGAACGACGGCAGAGGCGGGCCATTTTTCATGGCTGCCTCGCCGCGCTGTGACATCGCCGACGCCGCGCGCAATCGTGCTGACGGTTAGCTGAGACAGGCGTTGGCGCCCTGGAAATCGTTGAAGCAGCCGCCATCTTTGGTCAGGATGATGACCTTATGGATGTTGGAAAACTGGAACATCGTCTTGTTGATTTCGGCGGCGATTCGCGATCCAGTGAGATCGCCCGCAAGCTGAATAGTACGGCAGAACTTGATCGTCATCGTGCCGGACTCGGCGACCGATGTGCCTTTGTGGTTGGGATAGAGCTGGAAGTCGGCCCCGCCACAGTTGGATGCGCCTGAGAGCGATGCGGTAAGCTCGGTGTAGAAACCCGCCCCGGCCTCCGCGGCTGTTGGCCCGGCGATGAGCTGCTGAAGTGAGTATTTCGCTACCCCAAGATCCGGTGAGAAACGGTTGACCGCGAAGACCGCGTTCACGCTGCTATCCGAATCGGGATGCTTCGAGAAATAGACCACCACCGCCTGGCCGCCAGTTCCGCCCGAGTTGCTGGTTGCCGTGGGAGCGGTCGTCGCGGTCGACGAGGCAGTGGTTGCGGTTGGGACGTTGTCACCCGTGCTGTTCGTGCTGGTGGCGCAGGCGGAGAGTGCGAACAGCGTCGCCAGCACCCCCAGCGCCAGGAAAGGCAGCGGTAAGCGCCTAAAGGCGCCTGTATGAGGTAGGGTACGGCCCAGAAACATAACGTACTTCCTTTCAATCGCATCACGAGAAGAACGACAATGGATAAAGGCTCGTGATGTGGCTTTCGCCAGTATAACGGAAGATGCACATCCAGCATACTCTGTTCATCGACCTAGGAATGTGTGAGTATTCACATTTTGGGTGCGCGTTTGTGCGGAAGAGGCGCGAGAGACATGCGAGCCGGGCGCGCTGACAGAATGTGGGGATAGACGCTATACTTTGTGGAGCAGAGGCGGTGTCGCCGATGACGCCGCAGCCAGTTGCTGAGGAGAAAACATGACTGATACGGCGGAAACACCGGAAGACCAGAAGACGACCACGCCCCAGCGCGTGCTCATCGTGATGGCGCACCCCGACGACGGCGAGTTTGGCAGCGGGGGAACGTTGGCGCGCTGGGCCGCCGAGGGCCGCGATATTTACTACTGCCTGATTACCGACGGCCAGGCAGGCGACCAGGGCGACAAGGAGATTACCAGCGAGCAGCTTGCCGCGAAACGCCAGGTGGAGGCGCAAGACGCCGCCAATGCGCTGGGCGTGCAGCATCCGGTCATCTTCCTGCATTACCAGGATTCGCGGCTAGAGCCGACGTTGCAGTTGCGCTCGGATATCGCGCGCGTGATCCGCAGGGTGAAGCCGGACGTGGTGATCTGCCAGGATCCGACCCGCTACTGGAGCGGCCAGGGGTATATCAACCATCCCGATCACCGCATCGCGGGCGAGGCGACGCTCGGCGCGATCATTCCGGTGGCAGGCACGCGGCTGGCCTTCCCAGAGCTGGCCGCCGAGGGGCTGGAGACGCACGAGGTGAAAGAGGTCTACATCTCCGGCACGTCTGAGCCTGATCGCTGGGTGGACATCAGTGGCTATCTGGAGCAGAAGGCCGCGGCGCTCAAGGCGCACAAGAGCCAGATGCGCGACTGGGATCCGACCGATATGGTGCGCGAGTGGGCCAAAGAGACGGCCAACAGCGCGCGCAAGCACGGCCACGAGATGGAGTACGCCGAGGCGTACAAATATATCAAGCGAGGCGACTGATAGCTATCGGCTTTATCGGCCTTGAACGGCCGGGGTAGGTATAGGTGGGCATTTATGCCCTCACGTTCCTTACTCCGGCCATTTATGGCCGAGAGATGACAAGCCTACTTCCGCGCCGCTAGCCGCTTCATGCGTAGCTCGTGCGCGCCCTGCTTGAGCGTGCCGAGGGCGACGGTGGCGCAGGTCGGGCGCGCCATCACCACCTCGCGTCCCAGGTCGTCGATCAGTGTCTCGAAGCTGAGCTGCTCGACCTCTTCGAGCGTCATTCCCTGCACCATCTCGGTCACGTACGAGGCGGCGGCCATGCTGATGGTGCATCCCTCGCCCTCGAAGCTGACCGCTTCAATGTGCCCATCCGCGTCCACTCTGGCATACATCTCCACGCGGTCGGAGCAGCCCGGATTGCCGCCCACCTGGTCAATGTCGGCATCTTCGAGCGCGCCCCGGTTGCGCGGGTTATTGTAGTGATCCACCAGAAATTCAATGGCTTCCTGACGATCCATATCCATGAGAATAGTGGCCCTTTCTTCAGTGCTTTCTGTGCTAGGGATGTGAGAAATGATGCCGCGATCTGCCAATCTCAAACCGGCCCGAATGGGACAAGGCAGCGCACCGGGGAATCCCCGATGGGCCGCCTTTTTAGTATACCGCACGTGGACGTCAACGAAGTCTCAGGCGTCCTCGCCCTGCTTGATCGGCGCGCCGACCAGGTTGCCCCACTCCGTCCACGAGCCGTCGTAGTTGCGCACATTGGGGTAGCCGAGCAGCTGGGTCAGCACAAACCAGGTATGCGCCGAGCGCTCGCCGATGCGGCAGTAGGCAAATACCTCTTTGTCGGGGGTGATGCCTTTGTCACCGTAGATAGCGCGCAGCTCCTCGGCGGACTTGAAGGTGCCATCGGGGTTGGCGGCGGTCGCCCAGGGGATGCTCTGCGCGCCGGGGATATGGCCGCCGCGCGAGGCGCCCTCCTGCGGATAGTTGACCATATGCACCAGCTTGCCCGTGTACTCATCGGGCGAGCGTACATCCACCAGCGCCGCGCTGCCGCCGCTCACCTGGCCGCTCTCCAGCAGACCCTCTACCTGGCGGCGGAAGGCGCGGATGGTGAGATTCGGTTCCTGCGCGGTGTAGCTGGTCGGCGCGAACCGCGGGACATCTTTGGTGTAGGGGCGATTCTCGGCCTCCCAGAGGGTGCGCCCGCCGTTCATCAATCGGGCATCGCGGTGGCCATAGAGCGTGAAGAGCCAGTAGCTATAGGCGGCATACCAGTTGTTCTTGTCGCCGTAGAAGACGACGGTGGTGTCGTTGCCGATACCGTAGCGGCTCAGGAGCGCCTCGAAGGCGGCCTTATCCACAAAGTCGCGCCGCACCGGATCCTGCACGTCAACATGCCAGTCGAGCTTGACGGCGTTGGGAATATGGCCTATCGCCTCGTACAAAAGCGGATCCTCATCGGCTTCGACGATACGCACTGCTGGATCATCGAGATGCTGCGCGACCCATTCGGTGGTGACCAGCACTTCGGGATGGGTGTATGTCGTCGTGGTGGTCGCCGCGCCTGGGGCAATACCTGCCGCTGTGTCTGTCATGGTAATCCCTCCTCAGAGCAAAGCCTGATAGTAACGCCGTCAGCGTTTCCGCCTGACGATCCTGACGATACCGAGACCAACGATCTATCTGAGACGGCCTTTCATGGAGCTGCCTTCCATATTGTGCATATATCCTAGCAAAATAGTCAACATTAGGCCGGTCGTTTTTTGCCACCAGTTGTAACGCTTCACGTAACGCTTGCGGAATGCGTGGCGGATACGATAATCATGGACGTGGAGATACGCTATCTTTGATAGCGCCTATGTCTACGTCTTTACAGGGGGCGACCTGGCAAAGCACCAGCCATCCAGGCGAGAAGGAGGCCAGCAGTGGGCATGCCATCTCCAGCGCTCACCGCCGCCGGGAAGGCGTCGGATGCGGACGCTGGCACACGCCTGCGTGGCGGACTGCTAGCAGGAACATGGCTAGTGTGGGTCGTGTTGGCGCTGCTCTGTCTGGTCAATTTTGTGGGGAGTATCCCCAACTATCTCCTGGCTGTTCACGCCTACTGTCAGCCAGGAGTATGTGTGGCAGGGCAACCGACAGCGGCGACGGCGCAAACGCTGCGCCAGCTTGGCCTCTCGCCTGGCGGCTATGCCGCTCTCAGCGTTGGATTGGTCTGCATCACCGCGTTGGTCTACTGCGGAGCGGCCGCGATGATCATCTGGCGCAGACCGAGCGATTGGATGGCCTTGCTGGTCAGCAGTATGCTCATCACGCAGGGACTGTATGAGAACAACTATTTGCAAGGCCCCTTCGACAACCAGACATCCCCCTGGCATGTGGCAGCACTGGCCCTCGCCTATATCTCCCCGATACAGGTTCTCGCAGTCTGCGCGCTCTTCCCGAATGGAAAGCTCGTCTCTCGCTGGATCGGGTGGACGCTACTGGCGCTCTGCCTGATTGATATGGCTCCGAGCTTCTTCCCGACGATGCCCTTTGGCGACCTGATAGAAAGTATTTTCGTTCTGGGCGCGTTCCCGCTGGTTGTGGCTTCCGTGATCTATCGTTATCGCCGCGCATCCACGCCGGTTGAGCAGCAGCAGGCGAAGTGGGTGGTGTTCGGTTTGCTGGTGGTCTTCGTTGCGTTTATGGCCTGGTTTATCCCACAGATCATCCTGTTTGGCTCGCTGAGCCAGCCAGGGTCGCTCTATGACCTCATTGGCCATCCGCTGTTTACCCTTGCGTCGCTGGCCATTCCCATCTGTGTGACGGTCGCCATTCTGCGCTATCGTCTCTGGGATATCGACGTCATCATCAACAAAGCGCTTGTATACGGCTCGCTGACCCTGCTGCTGACAGCGCTCTATGCTGGCCTAATCGTTGGTCTGGAGAGTCTCGCGGGCCTCATACTCGACCAACAGGCAAATGGACCACTGGCGCTGGTCATTTCAACACTCGCGATAGCGGCACTCTTCCAGCCCGCACGCAGGCGCATCCAGCTTGTGATAGACCGGCGCTTTTATCGCAGGAAATACAACGCCGACAAGACGTTGGCCGGTTTCGGCGCGATGATACGCAACGAGGTTGATCTGAGTCGGCTGTGCGAGCAGTTGATCGCTGTCGTCGATGAGACGATGCAATCAACACATATCTCACTCTGGCTGCGACAACCACAACACTCCACGGACCAGGTGAACCAGCCCGAGCGGCTGACTGGCGACGGCTAACCAATCGTCACTGGCGCGGGGATGTGCGAGCCGCGCGAGCCAGAAGAACTGGAACGATCTATGCTAGGTATTGTTGGGTATAGGTCATCGTGATACTGGGTATGCCGTCACTCGTATCTTGAGAAAAGGATAGCCCATTGTGCTACCCGATGTCTTCACGATGTACTATAATCGCTGAATAGAGGTGAACAGGTGGCAAGGTCTTTGGGGAATACCAGTGCCTCGCCCTAGGGAATGGAGCGAAAGATTATGTTAGGCGGTTTTCACTGGTGGGATTTGCTCCCTCTGGCCCTTATCGCGCTCCTGATTTGGGGACCCAAGCGGCTCCCAGAAATGGGCTCGTCCATTGGGAAGACCATCAAAGAGTTCCAGAAGTCGATGCGTGAGGTGAAGGAGCCAGAGGCAACACCGACGAGCGCCATTCCGCCCGCAACGCCAGCGGCGACGCCGGAGTTGCCATCTGCCACGCCGATCAGCGCCACGACCGAGACCCCTAAGGAATAGGCGTCGCGCAGGCGGCCTTGAGCGCACGGTCCCAGGCGAATTGGGTGTGCGGTTGGTGGGAGGGATGCGATGGCAGCCGAACAAGCGGAACATCTGCATGAAGTCAATCAGACCGCCGAGGAGGAGGAGCCTGAAGGCAGTACGATGACGCTCATCGAGCATCTCGAAGAGCTACGCGGCCGCATGATCAAAGCGCTGATTGCGGTCGCAGCCTTCTCGATCCTGGGCATCGTCTTCTGGGATCGCATCATCGGTTTCCTGCTGATCCCGCTCCCCGCTGCCGCCAATAAGCTGCCCGGCGCGGAAAAGGGCCAATTGGTGGCCCACGATATCGGCGAGCCATTTATGGTCGCGCTGAAGGTCGGCATCGCCGTGGGCATCATGGTGGCCTCACCGGTCATCCTCTATCAGCTCTGGGCGTTTATTTCGCCCGCGCTGACCCGCCGCGAGCGCAAGTATGCGTTGCCGTTCACGCTGCTGGGAGTCGGCCTCTTCTTTGTAGGCATCACCGTTGGCTTCATCGTGTTGCGCTATCCGATTGACTGGCTGGTCGCCTTCGGCAACGACCGGTTCTTGCTGCTCACCGACGCCGACAGCTACTTCACGTTTGTGACCTACTTCCTGCTGGCCTTCGCGATTGTCTTCGAGCTGCCGCTGGTGCTGACCTTCATGTCGGTGGTGGGTATCATCAACAGTACGGTGCTGCGGCAGAAGCGGATGGTGATCCTCTTTGGCCTCTGGTTCCTCTCATGCTTCATCACGCCGGGCGCGGACCCCTTCAGCCCGGTGATTATCGGCGTCAGTTTCACGGTGCTCTTCGAGCTGTCGATTCTGCTGATGCGCGCAATTGGACGCTAGGCTAGCTCGCCAGACTGCTACGCCAGCATTTAGAGAATGACCCCAAACACACGGGCCAGCGTTTTGCGTAGCTCCGGTGGGAGCGGATGGCGCGCGCGTGGGGACGCATAGAGCGATGCAGCCGACGGTGCAAGGATGGCAACAGCACTCAGCCGCTCCATCCGGCGCAGCAGGTCGCGCGCGTCGGCAAATCCCCTCCGCCTGCATGCGGCATCGTCTTTCCGTTGCCCGGCTGCCGCCAGCGTATCGAGAGCGGCCTGGACCTGTTCAGGCGAGGCGACATCGGGTTCGCCGACGAGTGCGAGGACATTCGGGGTCGAGGGCTGCAACTGGCGCAGTTTATCGGCGAGGATCGTCTCCAGGCGCAGCTGCGCGTCGGCGTCGGATGGCCGGAGGTGGCGCACCTCAACGGTGAATGTTGTATGCGTCTTGAAGGTGACGGCGAAGTCGGGTCCGCGCTGGCGTTCGGCGAGATAGGGCTCGTAGACGAGGGTGAAGCCGCGTTCGGTCAGGAGCCGGTGGGCCACATCCAGCTCCGCCAGCAGATCGAGGTAGCCGCCATCATCGCCGATGCCGCGCAACTTCTTGCCAATCTTGCCCTGGTAGAGATCGAGAAAGGCGGCGAATCGCTGGCTTTCAATGGCCCATGGATAACATTGCGCCGCCAGGGGTGTTGCCCCGAAGAGCGTATCGCACAACCGGGAGACGTCGGTGCGTTTCTGCCGACCGGTGACCTGCCCCGGCGTTTTGTTGGAAGGCATCGCTGAAATCCCGGACTATCGCTCATTGCCTGTGGCGGCGGTGTGCGGCGTTATTCTAGCCGCATATCACTGTACGCTATAGCGCGATGCTGGAACAAGGGAAATCTGACGGAAAATAGGCCGCGCCGCGCATCCGTTCATGGGATGGCGGCGCGAATCTTGGCGCGAATCTTGGCACGCGACTAGCGGCCAGCGCGCGCGGTGCGCTTCTTGGGATTGGGCGGCGGGATATACTGCGCCTTCACGCGCTCGTGCTGATAGTGCTCCAGATGGTGGGAATAGTGGCGGGTGAAGTACAGACCCCAGTAGATGGCGATGATACCGAGCCAGAGCAGCCAGCCGTAGCGCCAGACGCGCCAGTCGAAGAGCGAAAGCTCGGCATAGCGCGCGCCAATCAGTATCCAGCCAACCAGGGCAATCGGCCAGATCTGATTCATGAACTTGGTCATCAGATACTTGTGTAGCGTATGATGCCCGAAGAAGCGCTTGCGCCCCTCGAACGCATAGTAGAGCGGGATGAGCAGGCCAAGTCCGCAGAAGATCATCCAGGGCAGGTAATAGTGAAATGTCTCAGGAGTACCCGACGCCGTATTGTTCGGGTCTGTAAATAAGTAGGCGATGACCTTATCCATGGATCGTGCCGTCCTCCAAATCGCCGCTACGCAAAGCTGCTGTATGCCCGTTCGCTTCTGGCGCGGGCACTTATCCTGGTCATTTTATCAGACGCGCGGCACCCGGTCAAATACGCGCAAATTGGGGTAGGACGATGGCACGGGGGACCGCTCGTGTTATAGCTTCTGAATCCGTAGACATGTATGGATCATTTATGCGGCAACCCGTACTGGGTGAACTATGCACCCTCTACTCCCTTGCCCGGTTATCCCGAAGGCGTCAGGAGCTACTTTGCGCAGAATGTTGTAGGAGCCATTCACATCGGCGTTGATATGGCGCCCATCCGCCGCACGATACAGCCCGCGTTTGACTCGTTTGCCGCTGAACGCGAGCGGTACCTGGCGCTGCGGACTGTACACAGGCAACGAGTCCGCATCCAGAAAGCTGGCCTTACTGGTGTAGCTCTCCTCGGTGAGACAGACCTGGATGCCCACCAATTCCGCCTTGTAGGACAGCAGCGCCACGAACCGAGCATGCGGCACGTCCACGAATTTCTGGTTATTCCGCCCGCCCATCCGTGTGTGCTGCTTCCACAAGGGATTCTGGCCGATGACCAGCGTGCCGATACCCTCTGCCACCAATAGGTCAATGAGGCGTCGGCTCGCCGTATGTAGATAGTGGTCAATGCGTCGCGTGCGTTTGGTAGTGAGGCGATCCAATCGCTGGCTCGTGTGCCTGTTTCCCAGGTTGCTCTGCAACTTTGCGCGCCTGGGACAAGTATCCGACAGCACGTATAAACACGGGCAAACATGAACAGAACCCCTCAAGAGCAGTCACCAGCGAATAGATGTCTGCCAGGATAGGAAGCAGGTCGGAGAGAAGGCACGTCAGCTCACATACGGCGTTCATTTGGCACTATTTGACAACGTATGGGATTCCTTCTTGGGAAGGGTTATAATACTGGCGCGGCGTGGAACACACCATGATAGACCGGGACGCATTGTATGGGCGCATGGGGCGCGGGATGCATCAACGGAGTGGCCAGCAACGGAGGGGGCAGGCATGCGACGCAGGGCGCAACTCATCATTGGCAAAGGATGGTATGGGCTTTGGGCGCTGATGATGGTGCTGCTGGTGGTGGGAGCGGTTCATACGTCACCCGCCGCGCACGCCGACGCCACCGGCAGTATGCACGTGGTGGTCCCGGTCCCTTCGAGCGATGGCAAGACCGTGCAGGGGCCAGTCGGCGCCAATGTCTCAGTCTCGATGAGCCAGGCGACCGCGGGCGCGACCTATAACCTCGGTTGGGCCAACGTCACCACCGGCTGCGCGAGCGTATTCAATCCCTTCACCAATGGCACGATCACGGTGATGGCGGATAGCAGCGGCAGTTTCACTGCTACCTTTGTCTGGCCAGACGCCGCGGGCACTCCTGGCACGCTCTATCTGATCTGCGCCAGTGACTCCGCGAACCCCACAACCGACGTGGTTACCGCCGATCAGCAATTTCAGGTGCTCGGCTCCAATGCTCCGCGAGTCACGCTCTCACAGGCGCCCTCTTCCACACATCCCGGCAAGGTGTATGCCGCGGGCGGGCCGGTGCGGGTACAGGGCAGGGGCTTCTTCCCGCAGGGCACGGCGATAGCCATCTTTGTGACGCCGAGCAGCAACTTCTCCGCCTCAGATTATCAACCGGGCAGCGCGCTCGCGACGGAGGATGGCTCGTCGATTCTCTCGGACAACCAGGGGCAGTTCACGGCGATTATCGTGCTGCCGTCGGCGATCACCGGACAGCTTTTCCTGCATGCCGTCTCGACGGATGCGGTCGCGAACAGCCAGCCGCCATTCCCGCCGTCGCTGGTCGCCACCAGTGTCATTCAGATTGGCCCGCCCGAGGCGACGCCGACAGCAGTGCCATCACTAACGCCCACGCAGCACGCCAAGACGCCCGGGACGACTGACGATACGGGACGCATTCTGGCGATTGCGGGGCTTGGTCTCCTGAGCCTAATCCTCTTTATCGTCGGCGGCATTCTCGTGATCTCCGCCGCCGGGCCGCGCAAGCCGCCCACAATGGATAGCGGGACGCGCTCACAATCCGCCGTGCGAACCGGCCAGCAGTGGTAGAGACCCCCCCGCCCCTTGTAAGTGAGGGGATTAGGAAGCGAAGTTCGCTCTAGAGTTCGCTCTGCAGGGCGCGCAGCTGGTCGGCGGGGAGCACCTGGAACTTGAGTAGCAGCGTGGCGAGGTCTTCATCTTTGCCCGTGGCGGCCAGCTCCTGTTTGATGCGTCCGAGCGAGGAGATCTGTTGCGGGCTGACGAGTCCGCGGCTGACGAGCAGGGCCGCCAGCAATTGGTCTGGACTGAGGAACTTGAAGAGCAGCGCCAGCTCGCCAAGTTTGAACTGCATGCCGACGCCAGTGAGCATCTGCTGGATGCCCCGCAGCGCCTCAAGCTTCTGGTCGGTCAGCATCGCGCCCTCCACCAGGACGGTGCTCAGTGCGCGCTCGGTGGGCGTTCCGGTATAGCCCGCGCCAGCGGTCGGCATCGCGGCGATGCGCTGGGTTGACTCTTGCAGCGCCGCGCCCATCTGGCCCAACTGGCTCATTGACCCCATCTGGCCTCTCTGGCTCTGCTGCCCCATATGGCTATAGCGCTCGATCTGCTCGAAGGTTGCCTCGGGGACGACGCTCGTCACCTGATCGTCTTCTTCCGGTGGAATCCAGACATCCACGATTTGCTGTTCATCCCGCCCCATCTGGCTCATAGGATGGGCAGGTTGCTGTTGCCGTCCGTGTGGCATCTGCTGGCCGCCAAAGCGCACCGGGTCAGGTTGCGATGGCTGGCTGAATAGGTTGCTGGCTGCCGCGCCTGGAGCCTGGCCCCAGCCACCAGCCTGCGGCGCAGCGCTGGGCGCCGCGAACGGGTTCACATTGTAGGGCTGGGCAAACGGCGAATTGTTCGCGTTCTGTCCGCCGGAGAATGGGTTCGAGGCGGCTGGCTGGGCGAACGGTGAGGCGGAAAGCGGTTGCGCGAATGGCGACACGTGCGGATTGGAAGAATACGGCGGAACTGAGGGCTGGCTATTGGGTAGTGGCGACGGCTGGCTGAACGGGGAATAGGATGGTTGACTGAACGGTGATGGCATTCCGTACGCCGCCCCTATGGGCGGAATCGCGCCGGGTGCGGGGAGAGCGGGCAGCGCGCCATTGAGCGGTATCCGCTGGCGCACGCCATCCAGCACCTTCTGAAACTCCTGGACGCCTCGCACCTCCACGTCGGCCAGCGCCCGCGCCGCCGGATCGAAATCGGGGTCGAGCGCGTTCGCGGGGGTGATGAAGCGGAACGTCATCACCTGAAGCGAGCGCCCGCGCCGTTGCGCATCCAGCGCGACCCAGAATTCGCGGCGCCCGGCCGTCGCATTGCCGAGATCAACCAACACCAGCGCAACCAGTTGCTTGCCAAGCATGCCAAAGAGTTCGACCGGGGTGCGGGCAGCGCGGACATCATAGCCTGTCACACGTAGTTGAGAGAGCAGAGGAACCGCAATCGTATCATCACGCTCGAACAGCACAACGAGCGGCGAGGTGGCATTTCCCATTCCCATATCAGCGGCGAAGCCGGTTCCCGGCACTTGCAGTATAGCCATTGGCTCTCTACATCCCCCCCTCAACGATAGCCGCACTCCAAATCCCGAAATCCTTTCGGGCGGCGTTGCCCGTGGCCTCCAGTATAGCACACTCTCTGCGGCTGTCTATCCCCTCGCGGTACTTCCCTCACGTCCCACAAACAGTTGGCCGCGCAGATACGTCCGCGCCACCAGATTGACACCGAAATGGTAGGCCAGCTCGCGCTCGTCGTCTCCGTGCATCACAATCAAGTCACAGCGTTTGCCCGGCTCCAGACTGCCCACCTCCGCCTCCATGGCCAGCGCCGCCGCGCCGCCACGAGTGGCCGCGGTGATCGCTTCGTCGAGCGTCATGCCCATCGCGCTGACCGCCAACGCGATCATCATCTGCATGTTTTCCGAATAGCTGGTTCCAGGGTTGAAGTCGGTCGCCAATGCCGTGCGCACGCCATGTTCGCGCAGGCGCTGGGCCGAGGGATAGGCGGTGCTGAGCGAGAAGGAGCAGCCCGGCAGCAACGTGCCGACGACGCCCGCCCCGTTCAACATATCAAGCTCTTCCTCGGAGGCGAAATCGAGATGATCGGCGGAGACGGCATGGAGCTCGGCGGCCAGGCGCGCGCCACCGGTCGGCCCAAGCTGGTTGGCGTGCAGCTTGAGCGCATATTCCAGGGCGCGGGCCTGTTCGAGGATACGCCGCGCCTCGTCCACGGTGAAGGCGGTGCGCTCGCAGAAGACATCGCAGAAGCGCGCGTCGGCGGCAAACGCGGGCAGCATCCGCTCGCAGATGAGGTCCACATAGGCGGCGCGGTCGCCGGGATGCTGGCGGAACTCCGGCGGGAGGGTATGCGCGCCGAGAAACGTCGGCACGACAGTCGGCAGATTCGGAGCAGCAGCCAGCGCGCGCATGACCGCCAGGCAGCGCGCCTCGCTCTCGGGATCAAGCCCGTAGCCTGTTTTGCCTTCGACGGTGGTGGTCCCGTGGATGGCGAAGGACTCCAGCCGGCCGCGGCCCAGGGCGGACAGCGTCTCTTCGCTGGCGGCGCGTGTGGCCCGCACGGTGCTGAGGATGCCACGGCCCTGCCGCGCCAGCTCTTCGTACGAGACGCCCGCATGGCGCAGCTGGAACTCTTCGGCGCGATTGCCCGCGAAGACGAAATGCGTATGCGAATCGACGAAGCCGGGCATTACCGCGCGCCCGCCAGCATCATGGCGCGCCGCTGGCGGAATCGCCTCGATGGCGACCGACCGCGCGAGATCAGCCTCTGACCCTACCCAGACGATTCGGCCATCCCGGGCAGCCAGCGCGCCGTTGGGGATGACGCCGAGCGGGCCGCTCCCGTAGCGCTCCGGGGCGACTGTCACCAGTCGCGAGACGCCAGTGAGCGCGAAGTCGGCGGCGAGGTGGGTGTCTGTATTTGACGTGGCGTCAGAGTCCATAGGGAGGCTCCCGTTGGTTCACATCTGTCCGGCGCTATCCTACTGAGGTGACTATGCCGTAGGCTGAAGACCTACGGCTAATCCAGGGGTGAGCTATCTACTTGCCATGCAAAGGAGCGCGGGTGAGCAGGATTAGCCGCGGCATTCATGCCGCGAAGGTCACCAATCACTAGCCGCGGCATTCATGCCGCGAAGTGCGCCAGCCACCCACTTTGCCCCTCATCACCCAATCCCAGGCTAGCGGGCGCACACGAAGGTTTATTTGCCCACCCAGGCAGGCTGGCGCTTGTCGAGGAAGGCGCACATGCCCTCCTGCGCGTCGGCGGCCATCGCGTTCATGCTCATCACCTCTTTGGCATAGGCATACGCTTTGGGCTGATCGAGATCGATCTGCGTGTAGAATGCCTGCTTGCCCAGCGCCACGGTGAGCGAGCTGGCGCTGGCTATCGAGAGGGCGAGGTCGCGGGTGGCGCTCTCCAGTTCGTCGGCAGGCACGACGGTGTTCACCAGACCCCAGTCGGCGGCGGTCTCGGCGGAGATAGGCTTGCCCGTCATCAACATTTGCAGCGCGCGTTTGCGCCCGATGGCGCGGCTGAGGGCGACCATCGGCGTGGTGCAGAAGAGGCCAATCTTGACGCCCGGCGTGCCGAACGTAGCCTCCTCAGCGGCGACGGCCAGATCGCAGGTGGCGACAAGCTGGCATCCGGCGGCGGTGGCGATGCGATGGACGCGGGCAATCACCGGCTGCGGAATGGCCTGGATGGTCTCCATCAGCTCGGTGCACAGGTCGAAGACGGCGCGATAGCGGTTGATGTCGCCATCCACCAGCTCGCGTAGGTCGTGGCCCGCGGAGAACGCTGGCCCGTTGGCCGCCAGCACAATCGCGCGCACGTCGGGCTCGGCGCTCAGCGCGCGCAGGGCGTCGTTCAATTCGCGCATCATCTCGCTGGAGAGCGCGTTGCGTTTCTCTGGCCGGTTCATAGTGATCGTGGCGACAGGTGTGTCGCGCTCGACGAGAATGGAGTCGTACGTCATTGTAAGTTCTCCTTGCGGAATACTCTCCGAATAGCTGGCTTCAATCTTTGTTTCAGTGGATGGCTAGCGGTTGCTGAGCTTCTGCTTCAGGGCGTCGGCGACTTTGGTGGTGACGATACCATCGAGATCGCCACCGAGCAGGGCAACCTCTTTGAGCAGCGTGGCGCTGACAAAGAGATAGCGCAGGTCGGTGATAATCATCAGCGTCTCGATCTCTGGCGCGAGCTTGCGATTCATGAGCGCCTGCTGGAATTCTAGCTCGAAATCGGTGACGGCGCGCAATCCGCGCACGATGGCCTGAGCGCCGATGGTGCGCGCGTAGTCAATTACCAGACCTTCAAACGGCGCTACTCGGACGTTCGACAAGCCTTCTTCGGCGACCGTCTCGCGCCAGAGTTGCACGCGCTCGTCGGTGGTGAAGAGCAGCTTCTTGTTTGGGGTCGAATAGACCGCGATCACCAGTTCGTCCACCAGACCCGCCGCACGCTTGGCGATATCGAGATGCCCCCGGTGAACGGGGTCGAAGCTGCCGGGATAGACCGCTACCAGGCGTTTATCCTCGCCCATCGTGGCTCGACCCTGCGCCATGCCGCCCTGACTCGCATCGTCTCGTCGCATCGCTCGCTCACTTTCATTGCGGGCCACACTGCCATCACGATACGGGCATTGTAGCCGTCTTCTTCTCATGCTGTCTACATGAGATATCGTCCAGATGCCTCTTGAGAAGCGAAAAAGCAAACATCCCTCCTCCAATCGTGGAGAAGGGATGTATTAAATGTGACGCGAGCGTGCCAGAGAGACGCTATCCGCGAATCTCGTCCACCTGCGAGAGGTTGATGAAGAGGTCGCAGCTCTGCCGCAGAATCATCGCGGCGGCGTCATCGAAGGCGGCCACCTCCACGCGCACCCCGTGATCCGAGCAGTACTCCAACAGTGGCAGGAAATCGCTGTCGCCGCTGACCAGGACGACGGTGTCGATGGCGTCGGCATCCACCAGGCGCACGATGTCCATGCAGAGATCGAGGTCCATATCGGCCTTGCGCGCGCCACTGGCAAACGTCTTGTAATTCTTGGTCGTGATGCGATAGCCCGTGCCCTTCACCGCCGAGAGGAAAGTCTGCTCGGCGTGTGGATCAGGATTGGTCGGCGCATAGGCATGCGCACGAATCATTCGGCGGTTGGCGCGCAGGAAGTCGAGCAGACGCCCGAAGTCAATGTTCATACGCTGGCTGCGCGCGGAGTAGAGCAGGTTGGCCACATCAACGAAGACGCCGATGCGTTCGGTTGAAGGGAACGCTGGCAGCGCCACCGTCATGCTCGGCGGGTATTGCTGGCGGCGTAGCTCGCTGAGCAGGCGGTCGGTCTGTTGTGTGATGGCGCTGGTGATGATCGTGCCGAGCTGGTTGGCGGACATTGGCACATCGCCACTGCGCTCGCCGCGGCGGATGCGTGGCAGCGGCTCGTGCAGTGGGCTGGCGACGCCAGACGACTGTGGGCCAAAGCCATGCGCGAAGGATGGCTCCGGCGACTCGAACGGACTCGCGGGCTCCTGCACATGTTGCTGCGCGGTTGACATGCTCCATGTCGCCTCCGGGTTGCGCGCGGCGGGAGCGGAAGGCGTTGATGGCGTTGATGGCGTTGATGGCGTTGTTGGCGTTGTTGGTGCGGTAGATCGTGATGGCGTCACTGAGCGAGAGCCGCGTCCGCGCACAGCAGGTGTATAGGGGCTGTAGCCCGGTTCCTCGGCGCCCTCCGTCGTCGGCTGGTAGCCATTGCTGGCCCCGTGATCGCGCGCATACGTCACCCGCGTCTCAGGCGCGGCATAGGGCGCGGGCAGTCGGCTTGCCGCCGGACCCTGATGCTCGTCACCCTCACTTTCGCCTGCCTCGACATCCTGCCCATGGCCGCGACGGCCACGGCGACGGCGACGGCGAGACGCAGCCTCATGTTCGCTCTGATCGGTTTCGTCGCCAGCCACTTCGGTCGCCACGGCAGGCTCCTCGGTCGCTAGCGCCTCGATCACGTCCGGCGTTTCAGCGGCCTCGGGCGCTGCGATGGCTTCGGTCTCCGCGACCGGCTCGGCCTGCACGACGGCTTCATCCGCTGGCGCCGACGCCGGTTCTGGTGTAGCTGGCGCTAGCGTTGGCGTCATCAGGGTCGGGGGTGTCGCGCGCCATCCACTGAGGCGTTCCGGGCGCACGGCCGCAGACTCAGCGGTGGCTGATCCACGCTGACGGTCAAAGCGATAGCGACGCGACGCGGGCGCTGCCGTCTCATCGGTGGCGGCTGGTTGTTCTTCAGCCGCAGGCGCTGACGCACCCTCCTCGGCAACCTTGCGCTGTTCAGCCTGGGACAGCGCATCCAGATGCGCAAAGATCGCGGCATCCAGCGGCAACGGCTCAGGGACAGGCAGCGGCGCCTCTAGCGCGTTCTCGCCCTCGGCTGGCTCAGTGGCCGAGGTAACTGGCACGAGCTGGATATCGGGCGCCTCGGCCTTACTGTTGCGGCGGCGATTGCTCCCGCCACGTCGCCCGCGTGTTGTTGGGCGCTTGGGCGTCTCCGCTGCTGGCGCTGCTGTTGGCTCTGCCTCGGCGGCAGTCGTTTCGGTTGCTACCGGAGCTTCGGCGATGGCGACTGGCTCTGGCGCGCCCTGCTGTTCTGGCGCGCCATGTGTATCTTTTGTGTCCTTCGCGGGTTTTGTGGCTTTTGTCGTCTGCGCCTCGTTGGCGTCTTGCGTTTCCTTGGCCTGACGGCTGCGATTGGTGGTGTGTCGGCGGCGCTGGGGCCGCGAGGAGGCGGCCTTTGCGGTAGTGCCAGCGTCAACTGCTGAAGCGCCATCGGTGGCTCCTGGCGCCTGTGCGACGGGGTCGTGTTGATCTTGAGTCATGTTGTCTCCCGATTCTGCCGCGAGCAGGGGCGCAGAGCGGTTTGGTGGGGAGGCTGCTGTGTGACCCAGAATTAGAGATATATCGAACGCTACTTTAAGGAAGCTCTGGCGCGCTGTGCGTGAAGTCTGCTGACCGCAATTCAGCGCCGCGGCAGGAAGCTATCTCGTCAGTCGTGTAATCCCTGGCCAACCCAACCCAGCCTCAACCCTCTCCCACTACCCTTCCGGCATCCCGCCATCCCTGGCGGGAGCGCAACCCTGTGCGGGTTTGTTTTCTTTCTCTGTCTGTGCGCCGCCGGAGCAGCACGCCAGAAACGATTTCGGAGCGCTACGTCAAACAGATGCCTACGAGCCATGCTCCGAAGTCAGTGATCAGTGATTTGCGGTATCCGCGTGCTCAGGAAGTCTGCCGTTGCTGCGCGTGGGTGAATCATCCGGCGATTTGGATGACTGACGCGCTGGCCGCGAAAGCTTCAGCCAGACCGCCACAATCCGCTGCACCGAGGTGAACACGCTTGTCACCGCAAGCAAGAGCAACGTCCAGAGGAGCCACTGTTCGGCTCCCAGGATAAGCCCTACTGCCAGCACCAGCACGCGCTCTGGCCGGGCCATCAGGCCGCTCTTCATTTCCAGGCCCAGACCCTCTGCCCGCGCGCGTGCATAGCTGACCATCAGCGAACCCAGACCGGCGATATACGCCAGGGCCAGAGTCCATGCCTTTTCCGTTGATGGTGGCAGGCTGTTCACATAGAGGATGACGCCGAGAATGATGATGCCCTCGGAGTAGCGATCCAGTGTCGAATCGAAGAAGGCGCCAAAAGTCGTCTTCTGATTGCGCACGCGCGCCAGCGCCCCATCCACCATGTCAAACATTCCAGCGAATAGCAGCATCACGCCACCCAGGCGTAATGACCCCATCGCCAGAATCGCCGCCGTAATCGCATTAAGCACCAACCCAAGCACAGTGGCCATGTTAGGAGTCATGCCAATCGCCGCCAGCGGCCTCACCACCATCTCGGCAATGTGACGCGCGGTTCGTTGTATGGCTGGCCCAAACATACCTGCCTGCCCCTCGTTGCATGCTGCTTCTATTGTACCATCCCTGCCCTACACGGTGGGAGTTCAGGGACTCGCTTCCCAGAGCGAATATGACCTGCCAAAAGATGCGCGAATGGCCCATCAGGCCCAGTCTCTCAGTGTTCTATTCGAACGCCTGTATGGCCGCGGCGGGTTGGCGCGCGATCTGGCGTCCCCAGACGACGGCGTGCTCCGCGCGGAGCTCGCGATAATAGTCGAGCACCTGATCGGCGATATGATCCCAGCCAAAATCCCTGGCGCGCTCGCGGGCCGCGGCGGCCAGCCGCCTGCGCTCGTGCTCGTCATCCAGCAGATGACAGACCGCCCAGGCGAGCTGCTCATGATTCTTGGGAGCTACCAGCAGACCATCCCGCTGATTGCGAATCACCGAGCGGAAGCCGGGAATATCCGATGCCACCACCGCCCGGCCCGAGGCCATCGCCTCCAGCAGAACGATGCCCTGGCTCTCGCCGCCCGTATTTGGCGCGCAGAAGACATCCGCCGTCGCGTAGAGCGAAGGAAGCTGTTCCGCCGGAACGCGCCCCAGGAAGATGACATCGCGCCATCCCGCCTGGGCGGCGTAGGTCTGGAAACCGACCCGCTGCGGGCCATCGCCGCCAATCAGAAAACGTGTGTTGGGATAGTGCTGGCGAATGATGGGAATCGCGCGCAGCAGATATTTCAGCCCTTTGCGTTGCTCCAGCCGCCCCAGGAAGACGATGTTGAACCGATCGTTGCCGGATTGTGTGTATTGGGCGAGCGGCTCGACGCCTTCGTTGAAACGCCCCAGATCAACCCCGTTGGGGATGATGCGATACTCGCCAGGGAAAAAGCGCGAGACGAACTCCGCCGCGGCTGGCGAGACAGCAATGCGCCCATGAATCCGTTTGAAATAGCGGCCCAGCAATGGTTTGGCGGAGTAATAGGCCCAATCGCTCGTCGAAGTCAGGCTGCGACGCGCCCAGGCGTGAAAGGTGCCCACGTAAATCGTATTGGTGATGCCCATCAGGTGGAGCATGGTCAGCGGCAGGGCGGAGGCCAGCGGTTCGTGCAGATGGAGCACGTCGAACTCCTGTCGCCGCAGGAGCGAGCGAATACGCCCGCGCCAGTCGGGGGCAACCGCGACGCGCGCAATCGAGCCGTTCACCCGGACGGGCGCCGCCCACCCCAGCTTGTAGACCCCATATTCCACCTGTCGCGCGCGTGACCCCGTCGCCGGGGTGAGAATGCGCACGGTGTTCCCCCGGCTCCGCAGCTCGGCGGCCAGGTGAGCGATGTGGTCCTGCACACCCCCTGGATAGCTCCAGTCGTAGGGCGAAACGAGTCCGATCTTCAACGGATGCCTTCCTGTCGGTTCGATCTATGAAACCGGCTCTGCTCTTCGCTCGCTGGACTATGTCACATCAGTAGTTGCCGGGCGAGCCGCCAGCCCACGTGGCTACGATTCAATCCCTGGATATGGTAGCAATTAACGCACCACACCAGCGCTCGGACGCATGCGGGTGCTCCGTTCGAGCGCGAAGCCGCCGATGCGCGCGATGGCTGTGCGCCGCGGCTCGCCTTGCTCGAAGGTTGCCCCACCGCCATACACCATGCGGTGCGAGACGAATGCGACATACTCCCTGGGCTGCCAGAAGCGCCCCTGGGGGGCGGTCTGACGCGATTCTACCGCATGTCGGAAGGCCGCGGCGGTGCGCCCAGGAAAGACCGTGCGCGCGCAGCCGACCGCCGTCGTCGTATGGGCATCACTACTACCCGTCTCTGCCCAATGATATACCGTACGCGCAAGTGTCATGGCGATTCGCGATGAGCCGATGCCCGCGAAGCTGCCGTTGAGTGTCTCGATGCCATCGGGATGCAGCTCAGGCTGGCGCAGCAGGCGATTCATCACTTTGCGCTGGACACTGTGACGAAAGACACGATTGAAAGGATGAGCGATGATGGCGAGGCCGCCCTGCGCGTGTACTAGCTCGATGCTGCGCTCGATGCTCAGGTCGGGTGGGACGGCTTTTTCCAGGAAGAGCGCCAGCATATGGCCCTCGCGCGTGCTGATTTCTTCGCCGACGATGACCTCGAATGGATAGCTGCGGCGGGCGGCCAGATCGCGCGCGTAGAGCGCTCCTTCGATAGTGTCGTGGTCGGTGATGGCGATCACATCGAGCGGAGTATAGGTTTCTACGAAGCTCAGCACGTCTTCTACTGAGCCGGTGCCGTCACTATAGGTGGTATGCATGTGCACATCGGCCAGACCTTCGCCCGCGCGGCGCTCTGGCGAAACGTCAATTAACTCATCGTGCTCATAGGTCGCCACCACGGTTTCTTCGTACATAATCTCGCGCTCAGGATCGCCTGATGATGTGTTGATATTTTCATTGCTGGAATCACTCTTCATGTAAGGTGTCTTTCTTTGCGTTCGCTTCTCCGCGCGCTCCACGCTCTTCCGTGGTCATCATGCGGATGGGATGGCTGATGATCTCGCTGACTGATTTTGTGTGGCTGCGGGCGCCACGCTTGCGGTGACGCGCGGCCGTTCGCCGGGCTCTCGTACATCCTCTGTATCCCAGATGGGCGCCAGCGTCGAAACCCACTGCTCAGGATGCATGGTGATGAGCCGCTCAAGCTGCTCAACGTACTTGCCTACCGCCCGCGCGGTAGCTTCTTCAGAACGGGTGCGTGTGGCCGCGCTGCCACCGCTTGCCGAATCCTTTGGTTCCGGCTGAATATCCAGCGGAATGGCGACCCCGTGGGACCGTCCTCGGCCCAGCCGCCAGGAGAATGACGCCATGATGGGCGCGCCGGTCTTGAGCGCCAGCGCGAATGGCGACGTTGGCACGCGCGCTGGCTCGCCAAAGAAGGGCGTCTCAATGCTCGACCCGATGATGTAGCGGTCGGCGGCGACCAACACCAGCTCGTTGCGTTTGAGCGCGTTCATCATTTCACGCAGCGTCTCGCGACTATCTGCCGGAAAGAGCCGCATATTGTGATGCTCGCGGGTCTTGCAGAACCACTGATAGAGCGCCTCCGGCTGCATCCGTTCGGCTGGAGTCACCATCCGGTAGCCGATAGCTCCCAGGCGCGAAGCGCCATACTCGAAGTTGCCAAAATGGGCGCTGACGACGATGAGGCCGTTCCCACGCTCGATGGCCTCGGAGATGCGCTCTTCGCCCTCGGTCGTCCACCCCGCCAGCACCTCTTTCTCGGTGAGATGCGGGCCGCGCAGAAAATCGAGATAGTTGAGCACCATATGCTCGAAGACGCCGCGTGTGGCGCGTTGCAGGGCAACCGGATCGCTGACCAGCGTGGGCACGTGACGCAAATTGCGTTCGACCCGGCGCCGCAGCCGCCCATGGAATGCCCAGATCACCATACCAATGAAGCGGGCGCCGGGATAGGCCAGCCACATCGGAATGAGCGGGACAATGGCTCCCGCCAGGCGGAAGGCGCGCAGCTTAGTCATTGGCGTGCTCTCCTTGCGCCAGGCTGGCCGCTGCTTGTGTCGCTTGTGTCGCTTGTGTCGCAGCTGGCGTATGCGACTCAGGCGTGGCGCTCGTCAGTGCGGGCACGTTATCCTGAGGCCAGAATCGGCGGAACATTTCCCATTGATCGGGGTATTGCCGGATGATTTCCTCCATCGCGTCATACATTTGCTGCATCAACCCGATGGTATCGGCCCGTTTGTCGCCGGTAGGATGCGGGAAGATGGGGGGCATCGCTCCTAAGTAATACGTTTCAGAATAGTTTTTGTCGTAACGGCAGTATCCCGGCAGAATGGTTGCGCCCGATTTGAGAGCAAGCTGTGCGATGCCACCAGGCACATAACAGGTCTTGCCAAAGAAGGTGACCGGCACGCCCTGGTCTGGTGGCACCGGCTTATCAACCGCCACGGCCACCACCTGATTCTCTTGCAGCGCGCGTAAGATGCGGCGCGGCGTCTTCTCGATGCGAATGAGGTCCAGGCCGAGTTTGCCCCGCTGCTCCATCACCAGCTTATCCATGCGTGGGTCGTCGAAGGACTCGACGACGATGGCAATGGGAACGTGGCTGCGCACCATCACGGCGGCGACATCCCACGCGCCGAAGTGAAATGAGACGAGGATGGCGCCTTTGCCAGGGGCGAGCGCCTGATCGATATAGGCAAATGAACCCGGCGCTGGGGTGGTGTCTTTCATGCGCGCCAGCAGCTCATCGAAGGTCGCATTGGGAAGATAGAAGAAATCCGAAATATAGCGTCCGTAGTTGCGCCACGAGTCCCGCGCCAGCCGTTTTGCGCGTGGGTCGTTCTCGGACACGCCGAGCACGTGCGCCATGTTGGCGATGGTCGCGTGCCGCTTGGCGACCCAGGCGTAGTAGACCAGCACAGTGATTGGCCCACCAAGGGCGAGCCGTACCGGGCGGGGTACGCGGCCAGCGAGCCAGCTTGCGAAACGGGTAAGATAGTAGACCAATGGCTCGCCCCTAACGATGCATCTTCAGCAGGCGGAGCAGCGAAGAACGGGAATACGATTTTCGATATACCGCGGGTGCTCCCCCCGGCCAGCCCAGAACTCACAGTACCGAGACTGTCGGGGAGAGAGTACCAGGTGTTGCGCGACATGCGCAACACTCGTACGAGAAATGGGTTAGGCCTCAGTTGGCCTCGGGCATATCCTGCACGGCGACGGGCGTCTCGCTATGGCCGTTGGCCGTGGCGCGCGTCTTCGCCTCGGTGGCGGAGGATGCGCCCTGGGCGAACTCGGTGATGAACTCCTCGGTCATCAGCCGGGCCTGCTCGTCGGTATACTGGATGGCCGGTGACTTCATGAAATAGGCCGAGGGGCCAAGCAGCGCGCCGCCGATGCCCGCGTCCTTCGCCAGCTTGGCGCAGCGCACCGCATCAATGACGACGCCAGCCGAGTTCGGCGAATCCCACACTTCGAGCTTCAGCTCGACGTTGAGCGGCACATCGCCGAAGGTGCGTCCCTCCAGGCGGATGTAGGCCCACTTGCGGTCGGTCAGCCAGGCCACATAGTCGCTGGGACCGATGTGGACGTTGTCGGCGCCAATATCATAGTCAAGCTGGCTGGTGACGGCGTTCGTCTTGGAGATCTTCTTGGATTCGAGGCGGTCGCGCTCGAGCATGTTGTAGAAGTCGGTGTTGCCGCCGACGTTGAGCTGCATCGTGCGCTCCAGCCGGACACCACGCTCGCGGAAGAGGCGGGCGAGGGTGCGGTGGACGATGGTGGCGCCAACCTGGCTCTTGATGTCATCGCCGACGATGGGCAGCTTCACTTCCTCGAAGCGCTCGCGCCAGTATTGCTCGCGCCCGATGAAGACCGGGATGCAGTTGACGAAACCGCAGCCAGCCTGAAGGATCTGCTCCACATACCACTTGGTGGCCGTCTCGCTGCCAACCGGCAGATAGTTGATGACGACATCGGTGCCGGTATCCTGAAGCAGCTTGACGATATCAGTGGTCTTGCCGGGCGCTTTGGTGATGACCTGCGAGAGATATTTGCCCAATCCGTCGTGAGTCATGCCGCGCTCGACCTTGACACCCTTCGTCGGGACGCTGGCGAACTTGTAGGTGTTGTTCTGCCCCGAGAAGACCGCCTCGCTCAGGTCTTTGCCGACCTTGTCCGCGTCGATGTCAATCGCGGCGGAGAATTCGATGTCGCTAATGTGATAGCCGCCAAGGTTGACGTGCATCAGTCCAGGAATGAAATCGTCATCGGCGGCGTTGCGGTAGTATTCGACGCCCTGCACGAGTGACGATGCGCAGTTGCCCACGCCAATGATGCCAACGCGCACTTTCTTCTTGCCCAAGTTGCCCTGCCTCCTGAATACGGATCGTGTGTGCAAACTGCTGCCATCGCGCCCGGAGCGTGTATGACCGGACGGAATGATGGCGGAACCCCCAGTGTGTTTTAGAACTGTTGCGCGGGCTTGGCCTCCGCTGGCTTGCCCGCTGCTGTGCCGGATGTATTTGTCGCGTCCGCCTCACCGACAGTCGCGACCACCGTTGCTGGCGCCGACGCAGCGGCCGAGGTGGCGGGAGCGCCACTGATGACGTCACCAAGCTGACGCAGACTTTGCTGACAGCGTGCGGCATCGAGCGAGCAATAGACCTGCCGCCCCTGCCGCCGCGTCCGCACCAGACCATTGCGCCGCAGAATCGCCAGATGCCACGAGACCAGCGGCTGGCTAATCAGCAACTGCTGCGTCAGGTCGGTGACGTTTACCTCCTGGCTGTTGGCCAGAATACGCACGATGTTCAGACGCACTTTGTCGGCGAGCGCGCGCGTTATCTTTTCGAGTTCGATGTAGTCTTGCCAGCCGGTGGGTGTGCCAGTCTGCGTCATTCGCTCCGCCTTCAGCCGATGCGGAGGAGCACGTATCCGCACGACACTGTGCTGATCTCCCGCCAAATACATCAAGCCGCGCTATATAAACAAATCCTATATAAAGGATCGCTATATATGTACCTGAGACCGCTGTGCTTGTCAAGAGGCAATTACGCAGCCTGGGTCATCCGCGGGTTATCCGCGCAATGCTGTCAAATGAAAGGCGCCAACGCCAGTGATTCGGATAATCCTCGCCGTTCGGGGAGTGGCGCGCCTGCCGAAATGAGGGGTGCACGGGCGCAGGTGCGGCGTCTACACTGCTGGCATAGGTTTATGCCCGCCGGAGCTGTGATGAAATTGTGAGCATATATGCTGCCTCTATTCCCCTCCCTTTCCTCGCGGGAGAGAGGGGTTGGGGGGTGAGGTCATGCGAACAAGTGGAGCGTAGCATGCGAGGATTCTACTGGCTGATCGAGGACGCGCTGGCGGGTTGTGCCCGGCCCGGTGGCAGTGTCACGCGACGCGCGGGCGCGCTGGAGACTGATGGCGCGCTGGCAGCGCTGGACGCCGACCTCGCCTGGCTGCGCGAGCAAGGCATCGGCGCGGTGCTCTCGCTGACGGAGACGCCGCTGGACGCCGACGCGCTCGAACGCTATGAGCTGGAATCACTCCATCTGCCGGTGGTCGATATGACCGCGCCAGCCCCCGAACAGTTCGACCGCGCGCTCCGTTTCATCGACTGGCAGCGCGTGCGCGGCAAGCGTGTGGTGGTGCATTGCAAGATGGGCCAGGGGCGCACGGGCGTCATCCTGGCGGCGTATCTCGTGCGGTTGGGCGTAGCCCCCGCGCAGGCGTTGGCTCGCGTGCGCGGGGTCTGCCCCGGCGCGGTGGAAAACCGCGAGCAGGAGCATGCGCTCGATGCCTTCGCCATCCGCCGCGACTGGATACTCTAAATGCTGTGCGCAGGTGATAGAATTGGCGGTAGCAGACACTCGTTCGATCAGGAACCTATCTCAGTCGAGTTCAAGAGGCTTTGCTGATGGCAACGACATCTCAAACACCCATAGCGGAACTGGACGGCGACACGCGCGCTCGCCTCATCGCAGTCCTGCGTCAGCATAGCGTACGGCGCGCGGGCGTGTTCGGGTCGTTTGCCCGTGGCGAGCAGACGCCCGCAAGCGATGTTGACCTGCTGATCGAACCGGATGCCCAGGCGACGCTCTTCACCCTCGCCAGACGCGAAGCGGCTCTGGAGGATATTCTGGGGCGCCCAGTTGATCTCATCACCTTCAATGCGCTTGAGACGAGCGCACGCCCGCGCTTGCGTGAGCGCATCCTTCACGATCTTGAGATACTATATCCGTGAATATGCGAGATACTGCTCAACTCTTATGATGACATGGTGGAGAGCGCTTTAGCCATTATCCAACACACGCGCGGGCTGACAGAAGCTGCCTTCCGCTCAGATCGCATGGCTCAAGACGCGGTCATTCGGCGTTTCGAGATCCTCGGCGAAGCCGCCAATCAGGTACCGGAATATTATCGCCAGCAACATCCAGAGATCCCCTGGGGCTTTATGGCGGGAATGCGAAATCGTCTCATTCATGGCTATTTCCTCGTTGACTTCGATATCCTGTGGAGAACCATCCAAAGCGACATTCCGCCGCTCGAAAGCTCATTGCGTCTGCTGCGTCAGCAATTCCCCTGAGAGACCGCATACCGCCTGCCCCTCCTTGTGCCCGCCTGCGATATCGGATACCATACCTGCACACACTAACGATGTGACGGTGAGCGACATGCTCTAGATATATCCGTGGAAGGCGAGAATCAGAGACCGATGTATGCATCCATTCTGGCTGGCGGTAGCGGGACGCGCCTCTGGCCTCTGAGCACCCAGGAAACCCCCAAGCAGTTTCTCCGGCTGATGAGTGACCGCACGATGCTGCAAGAGACCGTCGAGCGGGTCGCGCCCTTCGTCACCCCCGACGACCTGTATGTGGTGACCTTCGCGCAGTATCGCCAGTTGGTGGCCGAGCAACTGCCTGCGCTGCCCGCCGATCATATCCTGGCGGAGCCGCTGGGACGTGGAACCGCTGCCTCGATTGGCCTCGCCGCCACGCTGATCGCCGCCCGCGCGCCAACCGCCGTCATGGGGTCGTTTCATGCCGATGCGGCGATTGCCGATGTCGAGGGATTCCGGCAGGCGCTCACCTTCGCGGAACAGGTGGCGCGCGAAGGCTATCTCGTGACCCTGGGCATCACCCCCACCTATGCCGAGACTGGCTACGGCTATATCCAGGCGGGCCAGCCCCTGATGACATCGGGCGAGCTGACGGCGTATACGGTGAGCCGCTTTGTCGAGAAGCCAAAGCGTGAGGTGGCCGAGGAGTATCTGCGCGCGGGCCACTATAGCTGGAACTCCGGCATCTTCGTCTGGCGCGTTGATCGCATCCTTGAAGAAATGCGTCGGCATGTCCCACAGATTGCCGATGTGCTCGATGAGATCGGCGCCGCGGCGCGACAGACCGGCGGGCGCATGACGGCGGAGGTCGAGCGGGTGATGGAGCGGGCCTGGCAGCGGCTGACCGAGAATGTCACTATCGACGTTGGCATCATGGAGCGCGCCGACCGTATCGCGGTCATACCCATTTCGGTCGGTTGGAACGATGTGGGGAGCTGGGCGCAGGTCGCCACGCTGCATCCCTGCGACGATGCGGGCAATACACTCGTTGGCATCAGCGTGGAGCAGCATTTGAGTGTGCGCACAGGCGATACACTGGTCTTCAGTACAACCGGCCGACGTGTCGCGACGGCGGGTGTTGAGGGGCTGGTGATTGTGGATACGCCGGATGGTGTGCTGGTCTGTACCAAGGAGCACGCGCAACTGGTGAAGGAGCTGGCCGAGCAGGCAAAACAGCGACAGAGCGGCTAGGGCAAGTGGCGAATGTTAGCGTATGGGATTTCTGTCTCATTTTGCTGGATTCTCAAGAGCCACTACTTCGCATAACATGCTATACTGATGAGGCATTGGCGGCGACATCAGATATCACAAAATCACAGGATGTGATCGAAGGATGTATGTGAGAGCGGGGGGCAGGCCGGAGAGGCTTCTGCGGCGAGGGGCGCACAAAACATCATGGCCAAGTCCAGAGTGACGGCAACAAATCGCCTTGCCAACGTGATTGAAGTGGTTGAACTGGGACGACGCACTGGATTGCTTTCCGCAGAACGGGATGCGGTCGGGCTGGAAGAAGGTGAGATTTACTTCATATCAGGACATCCTGTCTATGCGGTGCTCGGTCCGCTCGATGGCCGTGACGCGCTCAATGTGCTGGTGCGCTGGGGCGCATGCCGCTTTGCCTTTGATCCCTCCGCGCCGCGCCCCATCCCCAATTTCTCAGGTCTCTTGCCTGCGGTAGATAGCGAAGGCACGCCGTTTGGCGTCAGCACGGGCTATGAGAACGGCCAGCCACCGGAGCCTACACCACGCCATTCCGCGCCCAACAGTGGCGCCAGTGGGGCTGGTTGGGGAGGATATGGGACCAGCGCGCCCAACATGGTGCCGGGTATGAACCGCAGCGCGCCCAATATGCCGAACACGAGCACGCCCAACATGGGTAGCTCAGGCATCTGGGGCTTTTCCAATCCGCCGACGTCACCGCCGCCAACATCGCCGTCTGGGTCTGGCGCGGGCTATCGCTCGGCGCCCTATCCCCCCGACCAGCAGATGCCGCGCCGGACACCGGATGTGCGCGATCTGAACACCCTGGTGGCGACCTACAGCCTCTCGCGCGGCCATCGGACGGTGCTGCTGCTGGCGAACGGACAGCACACGATTGTCGATATGGCACGCCTTGCCTCCAAGTCCGTCGAAGAGGTCTACCAGCTGCTGAGTGACTTGAGGGGTTACGGACTGATCTTCTGAGGGATGCCACATATTGCCACTAACCCGCGCGGCGGTTCGCGCGTAGAGCTGTGCGGGGTGTGCAGGCACCGAGAAGCCGCTGGTCGATACTCCATCCGAAAGTACTCATTTTTCTGATGTAGCCGCTGTTCGTGGCACCATGAAGTGGTCTTTCATCAACAGTATCTGCATGCGTGCCTTGGTCTCCGTATGATTGCTCGCTCACGGCGCTTGGGCTTTCCGCTGGATGCGGTCGCAGCCGGAAGTGACGTTGGGATGAATACATCCAAATAGGTGGGGAATATCGGGCAGATCCGTGCGCGCAGGCACGCCTTTCCGAAGAATATCGCGGAAGCGTCTGGATAGAACGTCAGAGAATCCCGCTTGCTGAAAATGAGGAGTTTGATCAATGGCTCAGGGAAAATGGCGTGAGCGACGGCGTTTGCCACTCTCTGCGCGGCTATCCTTGCTCGTACTCTTTGCCGCGCTCATTCCGCTGGCGGCAGTGGTTGGTATCAACGATTATCTCTCTCGCGGAACGTTGCTGAATCAGGGTCGCGCCGCGCTCTCAACCGACGTCAATGCCAAGTCAACGCTCGTGCAGACGTATATTCATGAGCGACTGCTCGATGGGCAGGCATTGGCGTCACTGCCTACGGCGGTGGGCTTTCTGGCGTGCGCCGAGATACCAACGCCACCAGCGACCCTCGCGTGTGATACGCAAGCTGCGCTGTATAAGGATTCATCACAGCGGGCGCTGGCCGTTGGTATCGTCCGCGACAGCAACTATACCCTCTGGAGCATCTACGACGCGACCGGCCATGTGCAATTGACCTCCAGCGCCGCCGCGCAGAAAGACGCGCCGCCACCCACGACGGAAGACCTGACCCCAGTGCTCAAAGAGGGTAAGCAGCGGGTGTCCGAGGTCTACTATGATCCCGGAACGAAGCATGCGTTCGTGCGGCTGTATACCCCGATCTTCGCTCAGCCGGGCAAGGCCGACTCCGTGCTGGGCTTCTTGCAGGCGACCTTGAACCTCGACTACATCTGGAATATCGTCAATGGCGAGCATGGGCTGAATGGTGACGGCAGCTATGCCTTCATGACCGACGCTCACGGCGTGGTGATCGCCGACCCGAACGCGAGTGACCGCTTTACCACCGTGCGCCCGCTCGATGCCGCTACGCAGAATCAGATCGCCAGCGAGAAGCGCTTTGGCACGACGGCCAATGTGCCAGACCGCATATTGCCAGGCGTGGCGACGTCACTCGACTCGTCGGCGACCGAAGATACTTTCGAGGGGGTCGCGCAGCCCGGCAGGGGCGCGCAGTACCAGTTCGTGCGCGTGCGGCTGACCGATGTGCCATGGTCGTATTTCGTGCTCAGCCCGGTCTCAACCGTAACGCGCGTGGCCGATGACCAGGTGCGCACGTCGCTGATCTCCGCCGCGGTTGTCGCGATTCTGGCTGTGCTGATCGGCCTCTTCATCGGCAGCCGCATCACCAATCCGGTGCGTGGGTCGGTTGAGGAGCTGCAAGGGGCGTCCGCCGCGCTGAAAGACATGGCGGCGCGTCAGGAAAACTCCGCCAGCGAGCAACATTGGGTGGTGGATGCCTGCCGCACTGGCCTGGAGGGTATTCGCTACCTCTCCGATGCGATGAATCAGGCAGCGCGGCGCATCATCGACGCGAGCAACTGGTTTAACGAGTACTGGGACCGGCTGACGGAAGAGCAGGCGCGGCGCACAGTCCAGCATCTGATGGAGCTGGCGCACTATATCGACGAGGCCGCGCGCCGCCAGCAGGCGAACAACGACCGTATGGATAAGGCGATCACGGTGACGCAGCAGGTATCCGATCAGCTGGTCTCAGGCGCGACGGCGGCGAATCGCAGCGCGGGGCGGCTCGAACAGGTGGTGGACGACTTGCAGAACCTGGTGGGCGGCAGTGGCCAGCCCCACGGCATCCCGAACGATGCGCTTGCGCCCGATGGTCGTAATGGCCGCATGCAGCAGCCCATGCCACAGCCGATGATGGCCCCGCCAACACGGCCGGGAGGCGGGCAGATGGCGCGCGCGCCCCAGGCTCCGGTGCACTTCGGCCAGATGGATCCCCGGGCGGGGATGGCGCCCGCAAGCCAGATGGGCGGCCCGCCGTCTCACCGTGGCCCCGGCGCGCGCTCGATGCGCAACCCTCCTAGCCAGTATGGTCCTCCCGATGGCTTCGATGGCTACGGCGATCCGTATGGGCCAGGTGGCCCGCGATCACGCGCGCTGCCCGATGATCAGTGGGGCGCGCCCGCTGGCTCCGGCTGGGATGATCGGTAGGGCTGGCGCGGTTAAAACCGTGCCTGAGTGGCCTCACTGCGTTCCGCCACAAAACTTGCCTGCGCGGGTTTCAGCGATCGGCTCGCCAGCCGGTATCGCATTGGTACACGGTCTGGTGAGTCCGCGCAGGCGGACTTCGTGGCCGCAGGCCAGAGATGCGCGGTTTCAAGCGCCCGCGCTGCCCAGCGCGTCTCCCACATATTGGTAAAGCCGCATTCATGCCGCGAACCTGCCCCCATGCTAACGCCTGCCGGAGCACGTATGCTTATGCTCGCACAATGGCAAGCCAGTATTGCCTGTTGTCTGCCAGCGTCACTGTTCGCGTGTCAGCACCTTGAAGGCCAGGTGGCGTCCCAGGCCGCGCTGAATCGCGAGCGTGAACCAGATGCGCAGCAGCGAATCGACCGCGCTGGCCTGATCGGCGTCGCCCAGCCAGACAGGATGCAGACCAATCTCGGCAATCAACCGCTCTACCAGCGGTCGGTCGGCCTCTGGCCCGGCATAGATGAGGTCGGCTGGCACACCATCGAATAGCGGATCGGCGAAGTTCTCCCAACCGAGTGTATTGAATGCGCGGACATACCGAGCGCTGGGCGCATGACGCCGGAAGTCCTCAAAGCTGTTCGCGGTTTGCTCGCCCATCCGGTTGGCCGCGTCGATCACCAGCTTGCCAGAGAGGGCAGGCGCGTTGGCCGCGATGGTCTCCGCCATCGTCGGCCCGGGAATCGCAAACACCACGACTTCAGCATCTGCCAGCGCCTCGGCACTCGTGCTGATGGCAACCTGAGCGCCCAGGTCTGCCCTGATAGCCTGCACGTGCTGGCCGTTGGCATTCGCGACGCCGAATGTCACGCTATTCCCAGCGCCTGCCCACTTGCGTCCGAGCGTGCCGCCGATCTTGCCAGCGCCCAAAACGGCGATCTTCGTCCCTGCCATATTGACCTTCCTCGTTGATTTTCCTCATGTCGCATTGACAGCTGTGAGATGCATCTGCGACCGCTCGATGTGTCATACGCTCCTGGTCTATACCGGCGGCGGACGGCGGCGCGCGCGGATGTTGCGGAGCGATGGCGTCGGGCGGTTGTTATTAGGGCTACTGGCGCTCTTCTCCGCGTGTTTATCGACGTCGTTGCTCGTGGTATGGTTCGCGCCGTGGTTCGCGCCGTTTGCGCGCGCCGTGGTAGCCTCGCGCTCAGGCAGGGGCGCATGCTCGCCGCTGGGCAACGACTTTGGCTTGCCATTGGGTCGGCTGCGGACTAGCATGCGCGGGCGTACCAGCCGGGCGACGTTACTCAGCCCACCCGAAGGCTGCGGCTCGCGGCCAACGGCCACCTGTGGACTGGTGGCTGGCCAGCCCTCCGACCAGCGAATCGCGGGCAGCAGCACCGTAAACGTGCTGCCCTGCCCTTCCTGGCTATGCACCGAGATTTCCCCTTGGTGCGTCTCGGCAATCCATTTGCCAATTGCCAGTCCCAGGCCACTGCCCTGTTGCTCGCGGGCGCGCGCCTGATCGGCACGGTAGAAGCGCTCGAAAATATGCGGGCGCGCCTCTGGAGGAATGCCGATGCCCGTATCGGTGACGCTGAATGCCGCGAGTTGGCCGTTGCGGCTCACGGCGATGCGGATCTTGCCGCCAGCATGTGTGTATTTGATGGCGTTATCGATCAAGATGAGCGCCAACTGCCGGAGTTGTCCGGGGTCGCCCAGCACCGTCACCGGCTCCAGGTTGAGCACGGAGAAGTGGAGGTTCTTGCGGCGCGCCTGGACGAGCCCCTGACCCTGGCGGAAGACCTCCATCGCGAGCTGGTCCAGCTCTACCGGTTCGCGTCGTCCGCGCAGCTGATCGTCGAGCCAGGTCTCGCGCAGACCGTAGCTCCCGCCGTTGGCGGCGTCCGCACGCGCCAGCAAGAGCAAATCGTTCACGAGCGTGGTCATGCGCTCGGCCTCGCCGTAGCCGTCCTCGATCATCTCCTGCCGCTCCTCGGCGGGCAGATCGGGCGCGTGACGGAGGAAGTCGAAGGTGGTCTTGATGGTGGTGAGGGGCGCGCGCAGCTCGTGCGAGGCGTCCGCCACGAAGCGGCGTTGCGCATTCGAGACCCGTTCGAGCGCCTCCAGCATTTCATTGAAGGTGGTCACCAGGTCGCCTACTTCATCGCGCGGACCAGAATAATTGACGCGCGTGCCCAGCCCGGCGCGATGGGCGCTGGTCGAGATGGCGCGGGCGGCGCGTGTCACCGACGAGACGGGGCGCAGGCCGCTCTCGGCGATGAACCATCCACCAGCCAGCGCGAAGAGAATGGCGATAATACTACCGACGATCAGCAGGCGGCTAAGGGTGCTGAGCGCGCTGTTCATGTCGTCCAGCGGCTTGGCGACCAGCACCACTCCGATAATCTCCTGCGAGGCGTCACTTGGCGAGAGCGTTGCGGTTGCGCTGGCCGTGCCGGTCGCGCTGGTCGGGCTATCTGCCGATCCCGTATGTGTCGTGGCGCTCTCGGAAGTGAGGGTGATAGGCTGAACATAGATGGCCAGCAGCGACTGAGTATTGCCGGGGGATGTGGAATGCACAGTATACATCCCCGATGTTCCATGAAGCGCCTGATCGATGACGGCGTTATTGAGTGGCAAGCCAACATTGTTGAGCGAGAGCGAGAGGAATTTCGTAGTCTTTTTAACGTCGAGCACCTCGAAGCCGAGGTCAATACGCCCCAGCAGAGTTGGCACCTTGATGTTCAACTGCTTTTGGATTTTCTGCGAGGAATTCGGGTCAACTGTCGGGACAGGCGTCGCCGTGGTTCCGGTGGCATCGACGGTCGCGCCAGCCGTCCCGGTCTGTGCTGGCGCAGTTGTCTGTGTGGGCGCAGTGGTGACGGTTGGTGACGCCGCCGAAGGCGATGCCGTACCCGTGGTGGTAGGGGTTATGGCGGCTGGCGGGCCAACGGCGTCCTGCACACCCTGTAGCGCGCTGGCGATATAGACGGCGCGCCCTTTGATTTCCTCGTCGATACTGTTCTGGAGTTGATTCTGCGCGACGGTATAGACGATCACGCTGAAGAGCACCAGCGTCAGCGCCAACAGCGTCGCGTACCAGAGCGCCAGCCGCTGGCGGATCGAGAGATAGGCAAGCACCCGCCGCCGCATGCGTGTCAGCATATCCTGGCGCCTGGGCTGCTCATGGCGGTCAGGACGCGCTGGCGGCGTGTCAGGGGCGGCAGAATCCACAATAGACCTCCTGAACCTTGGCGCTGGCAGAGCAATCCCGAAATCCTAACCCTCGGGCATTTCGCGCAGCACGTAGCCTGCTCCGCGTCGCGTATGAATCAGGCGCGGCTCACCGTCGGCTTCCAGCTTGCTACGCAGATAGCCGATATATACTTCCAGTACGTTAGATGCGCCCTCGAAGTCATAGCCCCAGACACGATCCATAATGATGTCGCGCGTGAGTACCTGGCGAGGGCGGCGCATAAATAGCGCCAGCAGCTCGTATTCCGTGGTCGATAGCTCGATGGCGCGCGCACCCCGGTGGGCGACCCGCGTGCCGGTGTCAAGCTCCAGATCGGCGAAGCGTAGCACCTCGGTCTGCTCGGGATTGCGCCGCCGCAGCAGCGCCCGCACCCGCGCCAGAAACTCCGCCAGGTCAACTGGTTTGACCAGATAATCGTCGGCGCCCATATCCAGTCCTGCTACCCGGTCGGTGATGGCGTCCTTCGCCGTCAGCATGAGGATCGGCACCTGGTTGCCGGACTTGCGCAGCCGGTCGCACACCTCCAGCCCGCTCAGACCGGGCAGCATGAGATCGAGAATCACCGCATCGGGTGGATGTTCGATGGTCTTCTGCAAGGCGTCATTCCCGTTGTACGCCACATCAACTGAGTAGCCTTCATAGACGAGCGCCCGGCGGAGCACCTGATTGATGTGCCGGTCGTCGTCCACGAGCAAAACATGCGCCTTCATCCCATCACCCCCTCTCCGGGCAAGAACGTGCACGAAGTATCCACGCTCCCTGAGGAGTGTTCAGGATGCATTGTATGCTATTTCCGGCGCGGCGCGGCGAAATACCCCAATAGTCGTGTGAAATCCCAGGCTCAGCCGTAGATTTGGACGCCCGCCTGCCTTCTCAGCTTGATCTCAGTGAACGCTTATCCCCTTCTTACCGCAATATGGCATACTCCATGCGTACCTGAATGCACATGAATGCACATGCCGATTGCGCCACGACCGCGAGCGTTGGGTACGGCATGCCAATTCAGCAAGGAGGGAGCCATGGTGACGAGTAATCCTCGGCTCGCGACGCGCCCGAAGGGTCGGGAAACGGCGAGCATGGTGTGGAATGGAGATGGTGTCCAGCGGATCATTCTGGTCAGCAACCGCGGCCCGATAGACTACGAGTTCGACGAAGATGAGATGCCCATCGCCCAACGCGGCGCCGGCGGTGTGGTGAGCGGGCTGGTCTCCGCGGTGGGGAAGCGCCCCGCGACGTGGATTGCGCTGGCCATGAATGATGCAGATCGCGCCGTTGCGCGCGCCAGAGGCAAGGCAACGATTCCCGATGCGCCGGAGCTCGCGAATATCGCCTTGCGCCTGGTTGACGTACCTGCGGCTACCTATGACCGTTATTACGAGGGCATCAGTAATCGCATCCTCTGGTTTGCCCAGCACTACCTGCTGCGCCCGACGAGTTCGACGCGATTCAGCGCGCGCACGCGCCGGGACTGGGAGACGGGCTATCGTGTCGTCAATGAGGCGATTGCCGAAGCAGTGATCGAAGAGCTGACATCTAGCGGCACATCGACGCCCGTGTTCTTCCAGGACTATCACCTCTATCTCGCCCCCGCGATGGTGCGCGCGGCCTGCCCGGAGGCGCTGCTCGAACATTTCGTGCATATCCCCTGGCCAGAGTCACGCTACTGGGAGCTGCTGCCGGATGATATGGTGCGCGAGATTTTCGCGGGGCTGGCGGCGAACGACGTCGTTGGCTTCCAGACGGACCGCGACGCGCGTAACTTCCTGGAGGGCGCCGAGCGCTTCCTGGAGGGCGTCACCGTCCAGCAGGCGCCCACAGGTGGAAGCGGCGTGCTGCTCTGGCAGGGGCGTCGGGTGCTGGTGCGCGCCTATCCTATCGCGGTCACTCCCCGCGAGGTGCAGGCCAGCGCCGACTCGCCCGAGGCGCTCGATGAGGTGCGCAAGCTGCGCGACGAGTTGCGGCTCACCGACGAGACGCAGTTGATCGTCCGGGTGGACCGGGTCGAGCCGACCAAGAACATCGTGCGCGGCTTCCAGGCGTATGAGCATCTCCTGCGCCACAATAAAGAGATCCGCGGGCAGGTGGTCTTCCTGGCGCTGCTGGTCCCCTCGCGGCAGGGCATGGCGGAGTACCGCCGCTACGAGCGACAGGTGCGCGCGATCATCGACCGCATCAACGCGCGCTATGGGACGCCCGACTGGCAGCCGGTGGTGGCGATCTTCGGCAATGACCGCGCCCGCGCGCTGGCCTGCATGCGCCGCTATGATGTGCTGCTGGTCAATCCGGTGATTGACGGCATGAATCTGGTGGTCAAGGAAGGCGCGCTCGTCAATCGTCGCCCAGGCGTGATTCTGCTCTCGCGCACCGCGGGCGCCTACGAGCAGATGCGCGACCATGTAGTAGGCGTGCCGCCGATGGACGTGCAGGCGACCGCCGAGGCGCTGGAAGAAGCGCTTGCCACGCCACTGGAGCAGCGGGCGGTGAATGCGCTGGCCTTGAAGGCGCTGCTCAACGAGGAGAACGCCAAGCTCTGGCTGGACGCCCAGATTGCCGAACTGCGCGAGCAGGCGCGACTCGCCCGCCGCAAGGCGCAGGTGGCTGGCGCGGCCCAGCGTGTCATCCCACTGGAGCCGGAGCGTGACCTGAATAAGGTGGTGGCAGGTCATCGAGACGCTCTGGTGATGTAGACGTAATGCGGTTTCCCCTCGCAGATCCCTTCCCTGTCCATCATAGGGGAGGGATTTTGCGTTTTTGCGTTTAGAGCGCCGTGAGGACTGCGCCGAGCACCACCAGCGCCGCACCCAGCCAGACGTGCCACCCCTTCCGCTCGCGCGCCAGCAGCACGCCGATCAGCACGGAGACCTCGCGCAGCGTCGCCACTGGCCCGGCGTTGGCCCGCTGGAACGCCAGCAGCACCAGCAGATATGCCGCCGTCGAGCCGATAGCGATCTGTATCCCCGGCCACAGCGCGCGCCGCAGTCGCTTGAGGTCGAGGCGCACGATGCCCGCCAGCATAATCCCCTGAAGCCCTATCGCCGCGCCGAGATAGCTCACCGGGTTCACCTGGCGCACGGCCCCCGCGTCAATCGTGGCGTAGGTGGCGATGCAGACACCAGTGAGCAGCGCGAAGCCAATCGCCGCCGCCTGACCGCTATGCTTGCCCGCCGTCGCCACTGAGGCCAGCCCCAGCGCCAGCGCAGCCGCCCCGGCAAATCCCCAGGGCGTTGGCGCCTGCGAGAGCAGCAGCCAGCCGCCCAGCGTCACCAGCAGCGGCGCGGTGCCGCGCGCCAGCGGATAGACCAGCGAGAGCGCGCCCAGGCGATAGGCGGTGGTGAGGCAGAGGGCATAGGCGCATTCCGCCAGCGCCGAGAGGATGATGAGCGGCCAGACCTGCCAGGGCGGCGCGAGGATCATCGCCGGGATGAGCGCGACGCCCGCCACCAGCCCGGCCACCGTCGCTGCCGCCAGCCGGTCGTCGGTCCCATGCAGCAGCAGGTTCCAGCCCGCATGGAACAGCGCGGCCAGCAGGACGAGGGCAAGCGCGAGCGGTGGCACGATGTGGCTCTTTTCAGCTTGTGTTCGGCGATGTATCGTGGCTGCTCATACTCTACCATGCCTCGATAGAGAGGCTGAAGCACTCGCGCGCCGACATCGTCCCACGCGACCGCTTGACCAGCGCCCGCAGACATGGTACGTGTAACTCGTAACTTGTATACGTGCCAATCCAGTTACGGGAGGCGGGAGATGTTTCGCAGATCATCGGGTGGGTTCTCCGACAAGTTCGACAAGTTCACCGAACGGGCGCGGCTGGCGCTCAGTCTGGCGCAGGATGAGGCTCAGAAGCTCAACCATAATTACATGGGCACTGAGCACGTCCTGCTCGGGCTGGTACGTGAGGAGATGCATGACTCGATTGCAGTGAAGATGCTGCAAGACTTTGGCGTCCAACCGCAAACGGTGCGGCGGCAGGTCATGCACATCATCGGGCGCGGCGACCGCATTGTCCTGGGCGAGGTTGGCTTGACACCCCGCGCCAAGAAGGTGATGGAGTTGGCGGTGGATGAGGCGGTGCGGCTCAACCATCACTACATTGGCACCGAGCATCTCTTGCTGGGATTGCTGCGCGAAGGCGAGGGTATCGCCGCGGGCGTGCTGGAGAGCCTCGGCGTTTCGCTGGGCAGGGCACGTAACGCACTAACAGATAGGTTGGCGCAGCGCATGACCGCTGCCAGTGGATCGGGCGCCAGGACGTCGGAGAGCGAGCCATTCGTTGTTACTCCGCCATCACGTGGGCCAAAGAACAACGTCGTCACCTGCCGCCTGGACGATGCCGCCGTGGACGCGCTAGATGCGCTGGTGGAGGCTGGCATCCGCTCGACCCGCAGCGATGCCGCCGCCTGGCTCATCAGCGCGGGCATCGAGGCGCACCGCGAGCTATTTGATCGCGTGAACGCGACGGTCAGCGAGATTCGCAAGCTGCGGCTGGAGGCGCGGGATATCGCTCGCCAGATGACGCGCGACGCGGCGGAGAAAGAGCCAGCAGACAGCGATGAGAACGCGGAAGGCGATGTGAAAGACCCCGAGGAGCCGGACGACCTGGACGACCTCGATCAGCTGGACGAGCCGCCAACGGCCTGAATCGTGCGGGGGGGAATGGCGCTGTGGTACAACACCAGCGTACGGTGCGGTTGCCTCCGGCGGCAAATAGCGGGATCTCCGTGATAGAGCGAGAGGAGCAGAGGCCATGAGCGCGAATCCGTCTGGCGAGCAGATGATCAAGGCATGGGCCGAGTCGCAGCGCCAGTTGCTGACGAACTGGATGGAGATGGTGCGGGCGGGCGGCGGCACGCCGGGCACCAAAATATGGAACGAGACGGTGGATTCCTGGCGCACTGCGGTGATGAACACACTCGACACCCAGGCCACCTGGACGCGCACCTGGATCGATTCGATGGCCAAGACGCCGGGCGCTCCTGACGAGATGCAGACGCTGCTGCGTGAGGGACAGGACAACTTCCAGCACTGGATCGACGCCCAGCGCCAGCTCTGGCAGAACTGGTTCGACGTGATGAGGGAGACAACGAAGGGAGCGGCGCGCGGCAAGGCATCCGCGGACCAGTCCGGCGAAGGGCTGGTTGACTTGTGGAGCTCGACCACCCGCTCACTGCTGGATGCGCAGACGGAGTGGGTGCGCCGCTGGTCCGATGCGTTCGGCGGCAAGAGCTGAGCTGGCATGGGTCGTCGCGCCTGCCTCTATCCGCACCTATCTGCGCCTATCCATTTGCGGTGATGAGGATGAGTGTCTGCGTGCCGGGATACCCAGCGATGGTGATGGTGGCTTTGGTATTGTCGCGCGAGATGACCGCCGATTTGACCTGCGTCGTCCCAGGGGCGTAGCTGGTGTTGGCGAATGGTTGGTCTATATGCCAACCAGCGGCGGGCAGCAATGCCTCATAGAAATGCTGGACATCGTCGATGCAGACGGGCGCGAACGACGCGCCATTGCCCAGGATCGAAAGCATGAACGCGCTATCTGGAAGGACGATGCCCTTGAGGCGATCACTGCCTACTGGTGGTGTCTTGCCGCAGGCAATAGGCGTTGCGCTGGGAGGAACGCTTGTCTGGACGGTGAGTTGAAGGTTGCCGCTGCTGTTGCCGATCCACTCGAAGACAAACCAGGCGCTCTGGTAGAGGTAGACGCCGTATCCCTCGCTGGTTACGGCGCCGTCGCCCCCCGCTGCCGTAGCGATCTGCCAGCCTGAGGTGATGAGATCGCTTTCATCAACGCTTGGCTGTGCCCCGGCAGTGGTGGCAAAGGTAGCTCGGAGCACCTCCACTCCGAACTGCGTGCCGACCGAGCAGCTTTTTCGTGTATTTGCGGGCCGGACCGGCAGGCTGTCGGCATCGCAGGTGAAGGCGGGAATTGGGTGCGGAATCGTGGTGGGCGTGGCGGCGTTCGCCGCAGGCGTCGCGCTGGCTCCCGGCGCCGCGCTCGTATTCCCAGTCGCCGCGCATCCTGAGATGGCAAGCATGAGGCCAACAGTAACCATCCATGCGAGCGGTTGTGATACGCGCCTGGTGTGTCCCGTTGCCATGTGTGCCTCCTTCATATCATGTCTGCTATGATGGACGCGTGGGTTGCGCTGGTTGCGTGGCCTCAGTCGCGGCATGTGCCGGGACGATAGATGCGACCAAGCATACCGTATCCACATCACCGACGCAAGTGGCTGGCGCAGGCTCGTCCAATTTGCGAAGTGGATGCGCTGGAATCCCAAAACACTCGCGGCCGGGAGGCGAGTGAGGCTTCGTGTCCTCGTCTCCTCTGCACTTCCGCCTTCCTTTTCCTATGGAGAATAGCCCTGGAGTACGCTCCCGAAAGGAAGGAGACAGTTGACACGATGAAGCTCTACCTGGTGGATGGTACCTACGAGCTGTTTCGCAACCACTTCGGCGCGCCGCCGCGCAAGGCGCCGGATGGGCGCGCGGTCGGCGCAACGCTGGGCCTTTTACGCAGCCTGCTGATGCTGTTGACCACGCCAGGCGTCACCCATGTGGCCTGCGCGTTCGATCACGTGATCGAGTCCTTCCGTAACGGCCTGTACCCCGGCTACAAGACCGGCGCGGGCGTTGACGCCAACCTGCTCGCCCAGTTCTCGCTGGCTGAAGAGGCCGTGGCCGCGCTGGGGCTGGTGGTCTGGCCGATGGTAGAGTTCGAGGCCGACGATGCCCTGGCCAGTGCGGCCGACCGTTTCCAGCACGACGCTGAGGTCGAACAGATCGTGATCTGCTCGCCAGATAAGGATCTGGCCCAGCTGGTCTCGGGAAACCGCATCGTTGGCTGGGATCGCCGCCGCAATATAATCCTCGATGAAGCGGGCGTGGTGGAGAAATTTGGCGTGCGCCCGCCGTCGATCCCCGACTGGCTGGGGCTAGTGGGCGATGCGGCCGACGGCTTCCCCGGCATCCCGGGCTGGGGTGCACAATCCGCGGCGGTCGTGCTGGCACACTACGAGCACCTTGAGGCGATCCCCGCCGATCCGCGCAGCTGGGGGCTCTCTGCCATCCCGGCTAGCCGTGCCGCGCGGCTGGCCGAGAGCCTGACGCAGCACCGGGCTGAGGCGCTGCTATTCCGCAAACTGGCGACGCTGCGCGAGGATGTGCCCTTGCAGGAAACGCTGGCCGATCTGGAATGGCAGGGAGCCTACGAGCGGCTGAACGAGGTCTGTCACCGGCTGGGCGATGACAAGTTCCCTGGGCGGGTGCCGAGGTGGCGCAAGAGCTGAATGATGAAACGGTACGGGGAAAGCAGCGCCCCACCGCTCGCTATAGCCGTGAGCGATGGGGCATATCTACGTGGTTGCCAGGGCTAGCCGACGACCTCGATGTTCTCCTTGCCGCCGTAGGCGTTCCACCAGGGCTTCGCGCCCTTCGCGATCACCTCGTTGAGCATCTGGATGTTCTTGACACCGCGATCCTCCAGCCAGGCACGCAGCGCACCGATGCCCTCTTTGCCATAGATCGGGATGCCGTCCTGCCAGGTGGCGCGGCCACAGAGCACGCCGGAGAAGCTGGTTCCGGCCTCCGCCGCCAGCTCAAGCGTCTCGCGGAAGACCTCGTCGGTGACGCCCGCACTCAGGTAGATGAACGGCTTGCTGGCGGCGCTGGCGACCTCGTTGAAGAGCCGGAGCGCGTCGGCCCGGCTATAGGCGACCTGGCCCTTGAATGCGTGAGTGCCCTCGACGAACGCCATGTTGACCGGCACCTCGACCTTGAGGATGTCCACTCCGTAGCGCGGCTTCGAGAACTCCTCCATGTAGCGCGCCACATAGTCCGGCTTCTTTTTGGCGAACTCGAAGCCTTTCTCGTCGCCAAGCGCGTCGTCGTAGGCTAGCGGCTCCAGGAAGAACGGCACATCCAGCGCGGCGCACTCCGCGCCCACCCGCTCGATGAAGGCGTGCTTGACCGCGTTGATGCCCTCATCGTCGAAGCCGTTGTAATAGAGTAGGATCTTGATGGCATTCGCGCCACCCTCCACCAGCCGGCGGACGCTCCATTTATCCAGCAGATCGGGCAGGCGTCCCGCGACGTTGGCGTCGTAGCCGGTCTTCTCATAGGCCAGCAAGACACCCGTGCCGGGCGCGCGATGCTTGATCGCCTCCAGCCCATATTCGGGGTCCATCAGAATAGCAGTGGCGTATTTCGTCAGGACTTCGGTGACGGCGGTCTTGAACTGGCTCATATCCTCGGCGGTCGCCTGACCGCCATCACCGCGCGCCTTGGCAATCGCTTTCTTGAGCGAGCCGCGCTGATCCATCGCGGCGGCGGCAATCACCCCGCGCTCGTCGGCGCAGGCGTTGATGCCCTCGAACTTGCCCTTCGACATGGTGACTTTGCTCATACCCTCAATCTCCCTTTGGCAGTCATTGCTACGGAATACACAGGCGCCGTTGCCGGTATCGAGGCGCGTCTGAGCCATTGCGAGTTGCGATAGCATGGCTATAGTGCGCATGAGTACTGTAACATTTTCTGGCTCGACGCCGCATCTCAATTTCGTGTCCTGTCCTGTGATACCTTATACATACAGGTCAATGGCGACGATAGCTCGCCGCGCAGCTTGCGGCGGGAAGGAAACGTGCAGCATTATGAGTGACGAACTGATTATTCGCGACAAGCTCTATATCGGCGGCAAGTGGGTGCCCGCCAGCGGCGCCGAGATGGCCGACGTCATCAACTCGACCACCGAGGAGGTAATGGGCCGCGTCCCACGTGGAACCGCCGAGGATGTCGACCGAGCGGTGGCGGCGGCAAGGCTCGCCTTCGCGACTTGGTCGCAGACGCCTGTGGCCGAGCGCGCCGCCTATCTGCAAAAGGTCGCCGACCTGCTCGAAGCGCGCCGTGAGGCGATTGGCGAGGTGATCGCGCGTGAGGTCGGCATGCCGATCCGGCTCTCGCAAATCATCCAGGTGGGCCAGCCGCTGGCGACCTTCAGCGCGCTGCCCGGCATCCTGGCGGAGTTCCCGTTCGAGGAGCGCATCGGCAACTCGCTGGTGGTGCGCGAGCCAATCGGCGTCGTCGGCTGCATCACCCCCTGGAACTATCCGTTGCACCAGATTGCGGCGAAGGTTGCGCCCGCGATTGCCGCTGGCTGCACCGTCGTGCTCAAGCCAAGCGAGGTCGCGCCGCTCAACGCCTTCATCCTGGCCGACATCTTCGACGAGATTGGGCTTCCCGGCGGCGTCTTCAATCTGGTCACGGGGCGGGGCAGTGTCGTCGGCGAGGCGCTGGCGCTCCATCCCGACGTGGATATGATCTCGTTCACCGGCTCGACCAACGCCGGACGCCGTGTCAGCGAGCTGGCCTCGCGCACGGTGAAGCCGGTGGCGCTGGAGCTGGGCGGCAAGTCGGCGAATATCCTGCTCGACGACGCCGACTTCGAGACGGCGGTGCGCGACGGCGTGGGCAAGTGCTTCCTCAATTCGGGGCAGACGTGCAGCGCGCTAACGCGGATGCTGGTGCCCCGTTCGCGGCTGGCGGAGGCGGAGGAGATTGCGAAGCGCTCGGCGGAATGGTTCGTGCCCGGCGATCCTTTCACCAAGGGGACGCGCCTGGGGCCGCTGGTCTCCGCCGACCAGCAGGAAACCGTCACCAGCTACATCCGCAAGGGCGAGCAGGAGGGCGCGCGGCTGGTGACCGGTGGCGCGGAGCCGCCGGAGGGGCTGGAGAAGGGCTATTTCGTCCGCCCGACGGTCTTCTCGGATGTGACGAGCGAGATGGCGATTGCCCAGGAAGAGATCTTCGGCCCGGTGCTAGTCATCATGCCCTATGAGGACGAGGATGACGCGGTGCGTATCGCCAACGACAGCATCTATGGCCTCGCGGGCGGCGTCTGGTCAGGTGACCGCGAGCGGGCGGTGCGGGTGGCACGACGGCTACGCACCGGCCAGGTCGAGATCAATGGCGGCGCCTTCAACATGCTGGCGCCGTTCGGCGGCTACAAGCAATCGGGTCACGGGCGCGAGTTGGGCCGCTACGGCCTCGAAGAGTTCCTGACGGTCAAGTCGCTACAATTGCCGGAATAGCTGTTGCGCACCAGAATAGCTGTGGCGTGAGTGTCAAAGTGCGCGTGAGTTGCCCTTCGCGGCATGAATGCCGCGGCTAATCCTGGCCGCGCCATATCCGCGCGCCAGGTGAATCATACCGCTTGTGGTGAGGTTGTTGGCCCAGACCCTCACCCCCGACGTGGGGAGGGGCGGTGGCCAGGGGACGGCCCCGGCCCCCTCCCGGCCTTGCTCCGCTCGGCCACCCTCCCCCAGCGGACGCTGGGGGAGGGACTGATTGATTGGACGGGTATGCGAGCGCCAGCGGGCGACGGATGTGGCTCTGGGAGGTCTGGTTCTTCTCCCCATGAGGGGAAGAGAGCTGCCCAACGGGTTCACCGTGGGCGTACGTCTGCAAGTCTGCAAGCCCCTCTCCCTGGAAGGGGGAGGGGGCGGTAGCCCAGTGACACCATCCCAGGCCAAACCAGTATCATATGGCTCACCCACAATTAGCCGTGGCCTGAAGGCCACAATGCGCGACACTACGCAAACGTTGCTAACCGTCAGCCAGCGCTGGCAAGAGGGCTATTTTGCCCAGCGGCCACTATCAAACATGCTATAATCGGCTCCATGCCACGTACGACACCATCAGCGGCATCGGCTTCGGCTGCCGAGAACAATCAAGCGCAACATCCCGCGCAGGCTCCGGGCGAGCATGCGGCGAATCTGCCTGCCAGCCTGCTCTCGCTGGAGCAGTTGCGCTCAGTCATCGAGAGCCTGCTGTTCGTCGCGGGGCGCCCGCTGGAGCTGAACGAGCTGCGCAAGCTGCTGCCGCTAGAGCAGGCACGGCTGCGCGAGGCGGTGGCCTCGCTGGCGGAGGAGTGCGAGCGCCAGGGGCGTGGCATTCGCGTCCAGCGGATGGGCGACGCGGTGCAGTTCGTCTCCGCGCCGGAGAACGCGCGATTCGTTGCTGCGCTGCTGGGCCTGCCGACGCAGGTGAAGCTGACCACCGCCGCGCTCGAAACCCTGGCCGTCGTCGCCTATCGCCAGCCGGTCACGCGCTCGCAGATCGAGTTCATCC
>Ga0207674_10000063_pt1 | contig 110904 bp, 109 predicted proteins | sample KBSCornC72_FD_184303 | JGI IMG/M metagenome (GOLD analysis project Ga0207674, IMG submission 184303) | Corn rhizosphere microbial communities from Kellogg Biological Station, Michigan, USA - KBS Corn C7-2 (SPAdes) (version 2) | ecosystem: Host-associated > Plants > Roots > Rhizosphere > Soil ...
CGTTCGCCGTGGATCAACGGCATTTGTGCGGCAATTTCGAGTTAGGCCCGGAAGGCGTGACCCTGGTAAGCGCCCCAATCGCTACTCTAACCCCGTTGCTGTCGCGCGTTCTCGGGCGCACAGTCCTGGACAAGACGGGCCTGACGAAGAATTTTGACATCAGCATAGAATGGACTCCCGATGAAGCTATCGCCATGCGACCGCCGCCGGACGGCGGGCCGTCCGATTCTGCCGGTCCATCGATCTTCACGGTTTTTCGGGAGCAACTGGGGTTCAAGTTTCAGGCTCAAAAAGGTCCGGTTGAGATCTTCGAAATCGAAGGCGCCCAAAAACCTTCGGGAAATTGAGCACCCGCGTCTTTCGTTCAGATACAAAGTCGCTCAGATCGCAGACGCTACATACTTATCCTCTAACCATCAAAATCAAGAGCGTTAGTTATCGCCGGGATCTGGCGGCTCAATGTGGTCGACAACGAACCACTTGACGGATCCTTTATGTTTCACTAGACGAAGGCCGAGTTGCTGAGCTAAGGCCGTGTCAAGCGGCGGATCCGCCGGGCCCTGACCGTCTGCCGGCAGCGATGTTGAGAAGCGGAGATCAATCTTATACCGTCCTTCCAGGCCCGTCTTATCCGCAACTTCCAGAAGGTTCCCTGGAGCCCCATGACCCGTTAGCCTATTTGCGAGCTGTTCCATGGTCAACCCTTTGCCCGGGCCGGGCGGCGGCAGTGTTGGCCTTCCGTCGATAACGATGTTGAAGTCAGTCCCCTTGTCCGTATCGAGCGCCTTTGTAATTTTCAGCCCGCCGCGCGCCACGACCAGATTGCTGACTTCGGCATTCTTCGCTTCCCAATGGGCGCGGAGCTTAAACCGGTCCGCCAGCAGAGCTTGCACCATGAGGCGGCATTCAGACTCCGTCACGGGATGGCCGGCCTTTGCCTGAAAATCGTAAGCGTTCGTTCCCATTCCCGTTGAAGCGAAGCTCCGGGGAAACTCATAGGACTGAACAAGTGGCAGGTCATACGCCCATTCGATTACATTCACCAAACGAAGACCGGTAGAACTGAACCGGTCACCCGAGCAACCGGCTTGATGAAATCCGGAATCGGATGCATGGGGCTTGACGGAGGCCACCTCGAATGTGAGGCTCGTGTTGGTCTGTGCTTTTGCCAGGCCGACAACAAGCGGTGCCGACGCGACCAACATTCCCGCAGCGGCCCAGAGCCCTTTCTGTCCGAAGTTGAGCCTGAGAGAATGTCGATTTTTCAGGATCGCTTCCATTCGCCTCTTAATCCGACGCTACAGAAACATGCAAACACTTCTGGCGCCAAAAAAGTTGCGGCTGGCGGGCCGCGTCACCGGTACTGTTCCAGGCGCGTGGCTAGACCTCACAGTGTGGAAGGAACAATGGGCCTATCCTGGTTCTCGGCTAAGCCCGCCGGCGAAGGTAGCTCTCTAAAAACGCCCGCGCCTGCTGCGCCAGTACCCCGCTAATCGGCGGGCCGTCCAGGCGGGCATCGTCAATGGCGAATTCAAGCGTGCCGAACTCGGCGGGAGCGTGATCCTTTTCGACCACGTAGACGACTACCAGCCGGTTGCGCGTCTCACCGGTAATCGAGAAACGCACGGCGTCTCCCGCGCTATCCGGCGGAAAGCGGTCGCAGCGGCCGCGGGCGTAGCCGCAGTTGCAGAGCTCGCGCTGGCGCGCTTCCGGCGGTTCGACGATATCGGCTGGATAGGCGTGGCACGCTCCGCCAAAAGAGTCGCCCAAAGGAAACCGGGGCGGACGAATCCATCCGGCGATTTCCAAACGGCGGGAAGGCGCGAAAAAAGGGCAAGCCACGGGAACTGCTGTATCCTAGCAGATTGGACAATCTCCGTCTTAATACACTGCGCGAGCTTCTGGCCGCCGATCCCGCCAACACCTTCGCCCGCTACGGGCTGGCGATGGAGCACCTTCGATCCGGCGATCTGGAAGGCGCGGTCCAGGAATTCGAGGCCGTTCTGACTACCGATCCCAATTATTCGGCCGCTTATTACCATGGCGGTCAGACACTGGAAAAGCTCGGCCGGCTGGATCAGGCCCGCGATTTGTACCGCCGCGGAATCGCGGCAACTCGCGATCCGCACGCGCTTAGCGAGCTCCAGGCTGCCCTGGATATACTGGGGGACTAGAGGTTTCGTTGGGCCGCTTCGCGCAATTTTTGTCAATCGGGTTGCTGACCGCGGCCATCGCGTGGCCGCAGACGTACCAGCGTCAAGCTCCTCCGCCTCCGGAGCCATACAACCAGCTCGATTCGAATGAGACGCTGTTCTACGTGCTGGCCGCGATTAATGCAGCGGGTTACGACGAACAAGCCGATTCGTCCACCAACAATCCCTTGCGTGGGCAGCTCCGCGAGCACCTGGCCAAACAGAATCTGGCGAGCCTCGCGCCGCTGAAGCGGTATGTGCGGGATCACAAACTCCGGAATCCCGCGGCCGACCTGGGCCAGTATATTTCCTTCGCGCTGTGGAGCAAAGGCGCACCCGATTTCACACCCGCCAATCCGGATTTACCGCAGCCGCTGGACGCGGATGCGCTCTACGAGTTTCCGCCGGTGCTGGCCGCGTTCTACAAGGAAGCGAAGCTGGGAGTCCTGTGGCTCCAAGCCAAGCCGGAGTACGAGCGCGCCATCGCGCAGTTCTCCGAGCCCGTGGTGTTCGCCGTGCAGCAGGTAAACGCCTATCTGCGTTTCGTCGAATCGGGCGTCCGGCGGGGGCGTTTCCAGATCCTGGTCGACCTGCTGGGCGCGCCCAACCAGGTCCAGTTTCGCAACTACATCAACGATTACTACATCATCGTGACGCCGGCCGTGGAACAGCCGATTTTCGATATCCGCCACGCCTACCTGCGGTATCAGGTGGATCCGCTGGGCGCGCGGTTCGCCGACGATCTTCAGAAAAAAGCCCGGCTGGGCGAGCGCGCTCTAGAGTCGCCGCTGCTGGGCGAACAGTACCGGGTCGATTTCGTGCAGCTGGCCACGGAGAGCCTGATCAAGGCGATCGAAAGCCGTCTGGACCGGAAATCGGCGCTGGCCGAGGAAGCGGCGCGCGAAGGCTTCGTCCTGGCGCCCGCGTTCGCGGAACTTTTACAGGAATATGAGCGCCAGGAAGTAGCCATGCGGCTGTACTTTCCCGATATGGTCAAGGCCATCGACGTCAAAAAAGAACAGCAGCGGATCGCGCGCATCGATTTCCTGAAGGAGCGTCCCGTTAAAACCTACCGGGTTACATCGGAGGTCAAGCCGCCGGAGCTGACCGGAGCGGCCAAGACCCTGGAGGACGCCGAGCGGTTATTTCTGGATCGCGGGAAATCACCCGACAATGCCGCCCAGGCCAAGGAGCTGTTCCTCAAGGCCATGCAGGAGACCGATCAGAAACCGATGCACGCCAGGGCGTATTATGGTTTGGCGCGGATCGCTTTACTGGACCAGGACCCGGCCACGGCCGACCGGTTCTTCCGCAAAATATTGGAGCTGGAACCGGACCCTGCCACGAAGGCGTGGGCTTTGGTTTATATCGGCAAACTAGCCGATTCGCAGGGCGACAAGGAACCAGCCCAGGACAGTTACAAGGCTGCGCTCGCGGTTCAGGGAATCTCTGACCTGGCGCGGCAGGAGGCGCAAAGGGGCCTGACCGGCGCCTTCGCAAGGAATCCTAAATCAAAGGAGCAGGAGTGATGAAGAAGATTTTTGCCGTAATGGCGTTGCTGGGCATAGGGACGGTGTTACTGAACGCGCAGCCGAAACCGCCCGCGCCCGACGAATTGAAGGCTTTGCAGGAGATCGTTAACAGCAAAACCGTGGAAACCCGGGTGGCCGCGACAGACAAGTTTGTGCAGAGCTTCCCCAAGAGCGAATATCGGAACTTTGCGCTGACTATGGCCGCCGACGCCTATGAGTCGACCGGGAACACAACCAAGGCCATCATCTACTATCAACAGGCGCTCGAAGCCAATCCCAAGGACTACAATGCCATGCTGATGCTGGCGGCCGAGACCGCGCGCACCACCCGCGAGTTCGATCTGGACAAGGAAGAGAAGCTGGGCAAGGCGGAGAAATACGCCAAGGACGGAATGGCCCTCATTCCGGGCGCTGTAAAAGTGAATCCTCAGGTCACCGACGCGCAGTGGGATGCCGCCAAAAAGGACGACATGGCGCGAGGCCATGAGGCCCTGGGACTGATCGCCATGGCGCGCAAGAAATACGACGATGCAGCGAACGAATTCAAGACCGCCACGGAAACCGCGTCCGAGCCCCAGCCGGCCACCTTCATCCGCATGGCGGGCGCCTATACCGACGCCGGCAAACCGGACCAGGCCATTCCCGCGCTGGATAAAGTACTGGCCATGCCGAGTCTTCCGGATCAGTTCAAGAAGGTGGCGCAGTCTGAAAAGGATCGCGCCGAAAAGGCAAAAACAGCCAAGAAATAGCCGGCTGAGCCATGCCGGCTGAACTAGGGGTTCTCGAAGCGGCCATCGGGCATGTGTTCCGCGATCGGGAACTCTACCAGCGGGCGCTCACCCACAAGTCGCGAATGCACGAGCGGCCGGGAGAGATCTCTTCTTCCGGCGATAACGAACAGCTGGAGTTTCTGGGGGACTCGATCCTGGGGTTCGTGGTCAGCGAATGCCTGGTGCGCCGCTTTGCTTCGGCGCCGGAAGGGCGTTTGTCCAAACTGAAGGCGCATCTGGTGAGCGCGGCCAGGCTCTACGAGGTGGCGCAGTCCCTGGCTCTGGGCGAATACCTGTTTCTCGGCCGGGGCGAGGAGATGAGCGGCGGACGCTCCAAGAAAGCTCTCCTGGCGGATGCCATGGAGGCCCTGATCGCGGCGATGTACCTGGACGGCGGGATAGACGTCGTGCGGACGTTTATCGAAACCCACGTAGTAGGCGTCTTCGTGGTGCCGGACGGCAGCGTGGACGGCGCGGTAGCGGATTACAAGAGCGCGCTGCAGGAAATGGCGCAGGAGCTGAGGCTCCCTCCCCCGCGTTATTTCATCGTGGCCGAAGAAGGGCCGGAGCACTCCAAGACCTTCACCGTGGAAGTCCGCATTGGCAAGGAATGGACTGGCCAGGCGCAAGGTCTTTCGAAAAAAGCGGCCGGTCAAAAAGCCGCGGAAGGCGTGCTGCAACAGCTCACCGAATGGGGGCGGTAACAGCAGCCTCGGTTTAGTGCTCTAATGAGTTACGGAGCGATGATCTTGGCCCGCTCTTTTCACAAGCCGGAGCCGGCAAGAGTACCCGCAGCGGCCTGTGTGCTCATCCTTAGCTGGTTCCTGCCCGGTGTGATCAGCGCGCAGGTTCCACTGACTGGCGTGGGGACCCGCGTACAGCTCAACAACTCGGATATGGCAGTGCTCGAAACGCAGGAAGTTCGCAAGGATCTTTCCTGCACCGTGGATCCGGTGAAGCCTACTCTTGGATTCGACCTGCGATTTCACGGCGGCTACGAAATCACGCTGCCCATGCGCGATGTGGCGGGCAATGAGAATCTGCTCTCCATCCTGGTTCGCGTGACTCCCGAGGATCGCAAAGACGAGCCGTCTTACTTTGTCCAGCGTATCAGCGTTCCGAAGCTTCCCGAGGATGCCAGGGGCGACGCCGTCCTGGGCGGACTGTTCGATTTCGGGGAGGGCAAATATCACCTGGATCTGGTGATGAAGGACCGCTCCGAACGGGTCTGCTCCTTCTATTGGGACGCGGAAGCGGTCTTGTCCGACCGCGATAAGGAAATTCAACCGGCCATTGCTGCCGGAGCGGTGGAACGTGCCGAATACGAACAGTTCAACGAAGAGCCGCCAGTTGAACGAGCTCCCGGCAAGCCATTGAACATCAAAATCCTGGTCAACTTCGCGCCCCAGAATGCGAGCCTGTCCAGCTTGCGGCCCATCGACACTTTGGCGCTGGTCACCGTGCTGCGGCGCCTTTCGCGGCAACCGCAGTTCGGTAAGTTTTCGGTGGTGGCGTTCAACGTTCAGGAGCAGCGGGTGTTGTACCGCCAATCGAGCGCGGAGAGAATCGATTTCCCCGCCCTTGGCCGAGCGATCCAAGACGTCCAGCCGGGGAAAGTGGATCTTAAGCAACTCTCTCAAAAGCATGGCGAGGTGAGCTTCCTTTCGGACCTGATCAAGAAGGAAATCGCCAATGACCATCCGGATGCCCTGATTTTCGTGAGCCCCAAGGTCCTGCTGGACGATTCTGTGCCGGAAGAGGAGCTGAAGCCTCTGGCCTCCGACGTTACCTACCCGGTGTTCTACATGAATTACAATCTGAATCCGCAGGCCATCCCCTGGAAAGACGCTATTGAGAAGGCGATCCGGAACTTCCGGGGAACCGAGTTCAGTATCAGCCGGCCTCGCGATTTGTGGTTCGCCGTGTCGGAGGTGGTTTCCCGTATAGTAAAATCAAATCAAGCAGGAAACTCTCTGGTTCCTGCCCACTAGGGGCGACAAGAAGAGGGGTTTTGCTATGCGGTTCTCGATTGGCCTTCTCCTGGGGATAGCAGTGTTGCCGGCATTCAGCCAGGATCCTCGAGCCTTTAGCAACAAGCTGGCTCCCTACGTGGCTTCACCGGCGCGCGTGGTGGATTTGATGCTCGAAATGGCCAAGATCAAGCCCGGCGAGACGGTCTATGATCTGGGCAGCGGCGATGGCCGCATTGTGATCGCCGCAGCCGAGAAATACAAGGCCAAGGCCGTGGGCATCGAGATTTCCCCCAAATTGGTTGCTTCGGCCACCGCGGAAATTGAAAGGGCCGGCCTCAGTTCGGACGCCCGGGTGATTCAAGGCGACGTTTTGCAGACTGATTTTACCGGCGCCGACGTGGTCACCATGTATCTGGAGACGAAACTGAACGCAGAACTTCGGCCGCGCCTGGAAAAGTTCCTAAAACCCGGAGCTCGCGTGGTTTCTCACGACTACCCGGTTCCTGGCTGGAAGCCTGCCCGCGTGGAGAAGGTGGAGGGGCGCGTCATGCACACCATCTACCTGTATGAAATCCAGCCGCCCAAGAAGTAACGCTTTATAACTTCTCTGCTATCGATTTTGCCTGGCTGAACAGGTACAGGTAATCCGCTCCGCCCGCCTTCGAATCCGTTCCGGACATGTTGAATCCTCCGAATGGGTGTGCGCCCACGATGGCCCCCGTACACTTGCGGTTGATGTACAGGTTGCCGACGTGGAACTCGTTCCTGGCGCGTTCGATCTGCCCTGGCGAGGCGCTGTAAATAGAGCCAGTGAGGCCGTATTCGGTATTGTTGGCGATGGCCAGCGCATCGTCAAAGTCTCGAGCGCGGATCACGGCCAGCACCGGCCCGAAAATTTCTTCCTGCGCCAGGCGAGCTGTGGGCGCGACATCCGCGATCACCGTCGGCTCTAGAAAATATCCGTTATTACTCCCGAGATTCGCACGCTTGCCGCCTATGATGATGCGGCCTTCCTTGGCGCCGATTTCAATATAGTTGGAGATTGACTTCAGCGCGCCCGCATTGACCACGGGGCCCGCCGGAGCATTCTCAGCCGGATCCCCGATGCGAATCTTCGCCACGCGGGCCGTCAATTTCTCTAGAAACTTGTCGTACAAAGTTGTGTCGACGATGGCTCGCGAGCAGGCCGAGCATTTTTGCCCCTGAAACCCGAACGCCGAAGCTGCCACGCCTTCGACGGCTGCATCCAGATCCGCATCCGCCGCCACGACGATCGAATCCTTGCCGCCCATCTCCAGAATCGTGCGCTTGATCCAAAGCTGGCCGGGCCGATGCTGCGCGGCGCGCACGTTGATATCGAGTCCCACGTCGCGCGAGCCGGTGAAGGCGATGAAGCGCGTCTTGGGGTGCTCCACGAGTCCGTTCCCAAACGTCGCGCCGGAGCCAGGGCAGAAGTTGACGACGCCGGGAGGCAGGCCGGCTTCTTCCAGCGCTTCGAAAAACTTAGCGGCTATCGTGGGCGAATCGCTGGAGGGCTTCAGCACCACGGTGTTGCCGCAAACGATGGACGCGGCGGTCATGCCGCACATGATCGCCAGCGGGAAATTCCACGGCGGGATCACCGCGCCCACGCCAAGTGCGATGTACCGCAGGGCGTCCCTTTCGCCGGGAAGCTGCACGGCAGGTTTCGCTTCGGCCATGTGCAGAGCCAGGCGGGCATAAAACTCCAGGAAGTCGATCGCCTCGCAGGTGTCGGCTTCGGCTTCGTCCCAGTTCTTGCCGACCTCCAGGACCATCCAGGCATTGAACTCCGGTTTACGCTTGCGTACAATTTCCGCTGTTCGCAACAAGAGCCCCGCGCGTTCCTCCACCGCCACGTTCTTCCACGATTCAAACGCCGCGAGCGCAGCCTGCATGGCGGGCTCGACATGCTCGATACCGGCTTTCTGGTGCACGGCGACGACCTCGGCAGGTCGCGCGGGGTTGAGGGACTTGATCTTCTGCGATGTCCTGCTGCGCTTGCCGCCGATCACCAGATCGTACTCGCGGCCTAGCTCGCCGCGGACCTTCTCAATCGCCGCGCGCATGAGTAGCGCGTTCGCTTCTTTCGTGAAGTCTATAGGAGGTTCGTTGGAAAAAGGGCGGACTGCCATTCTGCCCTCAGTGTACCGCTGCCTTCCGGGATGAGACACTAACGTTAATCCATCTTAAAAAACAATGGCTCAATCACCTATCACTCTTCGCAGCGCCGATTTCGCGGCGTGGTATCAGGACGTGGTGCTCCAGGGCGACCTGGCGGAACCGGCGGAAATCGTCAAAGGCTGCATGGTCATCAAAGCGAACGGCTACGCCATCTGGGAGCAGTTGCAGCGCCAGCTGGACGACCGCTTCAAAGCGACCGGGCACAAGAACATGTATTTCCCTCTGCTGATCCCGCAGAGTTTTTTGAAGAAGGAAGCCGAGCACGTGGAAGGTTTCTCGCCCGAGCTGGCCGTGGTCACGATTGCCGGCGGCAAGGAACTCGAAGAGCCCTACGTGATTCGTCCCACGTCGGAGACCATCATCGGGCACTTCTTCGCCAAGTGGATCCAGAGCTGGCGCGATCTTCCCATGCTCGTCAACCAGTGGGCTAACGTGATCCGCTGGGAGCTGCGCACTCGCATGTTCCTGCGCACCACAGAATTCCTGTGGCAGGAAGGTCACACCGCGCACGCGACGCACGAAGAAGCTCAGGAAGAAGTGCTGCGGATGCTCGACATCTATGCCGAGGTCGCGGAAGACGTAATGGCGATGCCCGTGATCAAGGGCAAGAAAACGCACTCTGAGAAATTTGCGGGGGCGCTGCACAGCTACTCGATCGAGGCGATGATGCAGAATGGTCTCGCGCTCCAGGCGGGCACCAGCCACGATCTTGGCCAGAACTTCGGCAAGGCGTTCGATGTGAAGTTTCAGAATAAAGAAGGCCAGCTCGATTACGTGTGGCAGACGAGTTGGGGAGTGAGTACTCGCCTGATCGGTGGGTTAGTCATGAGCCACTCCGACGACAAGGGGCTGGTCATTCCGCCCAAACTTGCGCCGGTCAAGAGCGTTCTGGTTCCGATTTACCGCAAGGACGAGGAAAAGGGCGCGGTACTCGAAGCCGCGCATCGCATGGCGAAAGATGTCGGTGCGGAAGTGGACGATCGTGAAGGGCACAATCCCGGCGCGAAGTTTTTCCACTGGGAGCGTCGCGGCGTTCCAATCGTGCTGGAACTCGGCCCGCGCGATCTGGCGGCGGGGACCATCGTTCTGAAGCGTCGCGATACGGGAGCGAAGGAACCGATTGCGCAAGCGGAACTGAAGACTCGCGTCCAAGCCACGTTGGACGCGGTGCAGAAGGATCTGTACGCTGCGGCCAAGCAGCGGCTCAAAGACAACACCGTCGTAGCAAATTCGATGGAAGAGATCGAATCGATCCTGCGCGATGTGACTGCCGAGAAGGGTGGCGGCAAATTCGTCATGGCGCATTTGAAGGACGACCCGGCATGCGACGCGCGGCTGAAGTCGTTCAAAGCCACGATTCGCAATATTCCTCAGGTGGATGAATACGATGGGCCGGGGAAGTGCATTGTCACCGGCGAGACGGTGGATCGCCGGGTGGTCGTCGCCAAGGCGTATTGAAATGCTGACGAACCGGTCGATACCCGCGTGCACCGTGATTCCGGAACTGGGCTATCCGGACATCGGCAAGGCAATCGACTGGTTGTGCGATGCCTTCGGCTTCACGCTGCGTCTGCGCATAGGGAATCATCGCGCGCAAATGAACGTCGGCGACGGCGCTGTCGTTCTAACGGAACTGGCCGAGGGCCAGCGATGCGATCTCGGACACTCCGTGATGGTGCGGGTCGGGAATGTCGATCAGCACTGCGCGCGTGCGGTCGAGCACGGCGCCAAGGTCGTACGCCCGCCTGCCGACTATCCTTATGGCGAGCGCCAATATGCTGTGGAGGATTTCGCCGGTCGCCTCCGGAAGTTTTCGCAGTCGATCGCGGATGTCGATCCCGCGACTTGGGGCGGCACACCCGGCGAATTGTAACTGCAATAGCATTCAGAACGGCCTTACGGTGCTACTCTGTGACGAAATGCCTGATACGGGGAGACGCTGTGTCTACGAGGATCGGTACTTCCAAATCGTCGCGCCGGAATTCCCGTTGAATTGCCGCGAAGATGGCGGGCATTTAGTAGTCGTGAAAAAGGAGCCGGTCACGGACCGGTCGGACCTGACATGGCAAGAGGCAGTGGCGTTCATGCGCATCTCAATGGCGGCGGGCAAAGCGATGTACGACGTGCTTGGTATTGAGCGAATGAACTACGAGGACCTGGGAAACTGGGGCCTCGACGATCCGGGCGGAGCGAAGATGCATCTGCATCTGTTCGGGCGGTCGCGTGAGCAAATCCATCAGATTCGCGGGCAACATATATCTCTTTATTCGAAGGATCATCCGATCTACAAGGGACACCTGAAGGCGCTCACCGAGGACGATCTGGCGCGCCTCAGAGCGCGCGTCGGCGAGATACTAGCGGAGCCCAAGTACGCGAAGATGGCAGAACTGGCGGAACTGTGAAGCCGATGCCCCACTCGCCCACTACCGAAACCACCGGATTCGTACGCGGCCTGAATCTGTTCGACGCGACCATGCTGGTGATCGGCACCATGATCGGGTCGGGCATCTTCATCGTCTCGGCCGACATGGCGCGGACGATCAACAGTCCCGGCTGGCTGCTGGTGGCGTGGGCCGTCACCGCGGCGCTCACGATTCTGGCGGCGCTCTCCTACGGAGAACTCGCGGCCCTGCTGCCGCATGCCGGAGGGGTCTACGTGTTCCTGCGCGAAGCGTATTCGCCACTGTGGGGATTCCTCTACGGCTGGACTTTGTTCGCCGTCATCCAGACCGGGACCATCGCCGCCGTGGCGGTGGCCTTCGCGCGATTCCTGTCTGTTCTGGTTCCGTCCATTTCGGAAAGCAACTACCTGATTCCGCCGATTCACGTCTCCACCGGCTATGCGTTTTCGCTCTCCACTGCCCAACTTGTGGGTATCGCTGTGATCGGGCTGCTCACCTGGACCAACTCGCGCGGGCTGGAATACGGCAAGATCGTGCAGAACGTTTTCACCACGGCGAAAGTTTCGGCGATCGCGGCGCTGATCCTGGCCGGCCTGTTCCTGGGCCGCAACGCGGAAGCGATCCAGACCAATTTCTCGACCCCCTTCGCCTTGAGCGCGTTCGATCCCGCGCTGGGCGTAGCCGCCGGCACAGTATTCGGTCTGATCATCGCCATCGGGGTAGCGCAATCGGGATCGCTGTTCTCAGCCGACGCTTGGCACGACGTGACCTTCATCGCGGGGGAAGTGCGCGATCCGAAAAAGAACTTGCCGAAAGCCTTAGTCATCGGCTGCACTTTCGTGGTGCTGCTGTACGTGCTCACGAACGTGATCTATCTGCTGGTCCTGCCGATGCCCGCGATCCAGCACGCACCCTCGGATCGCGTGGCTACCGCGGTGGTGGAACGAATCTTCCCGGCCTACGGTTCCGCGCTGATGGCGATCGCCATCATGATTTCCACCTTCGGCTGCATTAACAGCCTGGTGCTTCAGGGCGCGCGCGCCTACTACGCCATGGCGAAGGACCGCCTGTTCTTTCCGCGTGCGGCGACTCTCAACGCGGCGCGGGTGCCGGGTCACTCGCTATGGATGCAGGGAGCCTGGTCGGCGCTACTGGTGTTGCCCCGCACGTACAATCCCGCGACTGGCGCTTACGGAAATCTGTACAGCAACCTGCTGGACTACATCATCTCGGCGGCGCTGATTTTTTATATCCTCACGATCGCGGCGGTGTTCCGGCTGCGGCATAAGATGCCCAATGCCGAGCGTGCTTATCGTGTACCGGGCTACCCGGTGACGCCGGCGCTTTACATCCTGGGGGCCGCGGTGGTTCTTGTGATCCTGTTCGCTTACCGGCCCGCGACCACGTGGCCGGGACTGGTGATCGTACTCGCCGGAGCAGTGATCTACCTGGCAGTGCGTCGTCGCTAATGAAGGCGATAGACCGCGGCGGTCTCGGTCTGATACAGGGGACGCAGATCCGGGTTCGACCGGATGGACTTCTGGATGGCGTTGGCATCGTCGCTGGTGATGCCTTGCCGGAAATCGACTCCTGAAAAGGCGAAGTAGGTCAATCCATGTTCCTGGGTGAAGGTCCGGAAGTTGCTCATCCAGTCAACGATTTTGGCGTGGTCTTCGCGATACCAGTAGGGCGGGGGCAGCGTGCGCCGCATGGCGTGCCGGCCGGTGTTCAGGAAAATCAAACCGTCTTCGCTGCTCAGCAGCAGTGCATCCTGCGGCAGCTTGTTCCGGATCCAGTCATAGGCCGCAACGCGGTCCTTATTGGCCGCGCGATGGGCGGTCTCTTGTTCCGGCAACAGGACTTGGCCTACATAAACCTGGAGCGCAACGGCGCCGGCCAGGATACTGGCCACTGCCAGGAGCATGCCCGCGGCAACCACGCGCTGCGCGGCATCGCGATGACGCAATCCGGCGCGCAGCATGGTGGCAAAATGCTCCATCTCCGTCATCAGCCCGGCCAGTACCAGAGGCAATAACGGCAGCACGAAGCGTTCGTTGGGAGGGAAGTGCCACACCAGCAACTGGGCGCAACTTCCCGCGGCGACAAGCGCGTAAAGTAGCCCCTGGCCCCGACGAACCATGCGAATCACGCCTGAAATCGTCGCGACGGCGATCACTTGCGCCACGGTCTTGATGGCGAACGAGCTGACCACATTGGGCAGGACCAGGGATCCGAGTCCCAGCAGCAGGCCATCCACGTTTCTCCAGACAAACAGCGGCAAGTCGCGCAGAGAAATCGAGTAGAGTTCGTAACGGAAGTAGTCGGTGTAATAGATCAGTGCGGGATCGCCCGTAGGAACCTGGTGCAAGCGTGTCCAGATGGTCCAGCCGGCAACGAATGGCAACATCGCGGACGCAAACATAACAGCTTCTTGGCGTTTGTGGCGCGTCCACAGATACAGCGGCCCGGCCACCAGGAAGACGATGCCCGCCGACCGGGTGAGGTACGCGAGTCCAGCGATCATGCCCGCGGTGACGGCGGCGACGCGCGTGGCGCGCTCGGTCAGCAGCATCGTCGCCAGCAGCAGCGCGGTGAAGGCCAGCTCGGAAACCAGCGTCGAACTGAAGACCAGCATGTAAGGATTCACGGCCACCAGCGCGATCAACAGCCATGCCCGCCAGTGGTCGACGCCCAGGCGCGGGAAGATCCACAGCAGTTGCAGCATGATCGCGGGAAGCGCGAGCCACGAAATCCAGGCCGCTATCGGCAAATTGTTGGGGAACTCTGAGTCTACATGCCAGGCGACGGAAAGCAGCAGCGGGTATAGCGGTGGATATTTGGTCTGCGACGGTTCCCCCGGAAGGCTCTCGACGCGATAGCCGCCGCCGTCGGCCAGAGATTTCGCCGAAACGTAGTAGAGACTGTCGTCGTGCAGATCGCCAAAGCCGGGAAGGTCGCTATTGCGCCACAGGAACACCGCGGACGGCGCCAGCGACAGCAGCACGAAGAGATAGGCCAGGGGGCCGTACGAGGAGAACTTCACCGGACATTCACCACTCTGGAGTATCGGCCGGATTCTGCCGAACCTATAGGAAGCAATGGCTCTTGCGTCCACAACTGAGCTTTCCGCGACGCAGCTCGCCTCGCCCGTAGAACAGGGGTTCCGGCGCGGCTTGTGGGTGGCATCGGTGCTAGCCGCCATGGTGCTCCTGTGCTACGTCGCCACCATGTTGTGGGCCCAAAACGAGCTGTCTCCGCCCGAATCGGTGGTTGCGGCGCAGTCCTTGATGCTGGCGCATGACGGAACGCTGTACTACGACTTGAAACATTACCCCTTCACGGTGTGCGCCTACATGCCGGCCTTTTATTGGCTCGAGTCCGCCCTGATCCGGGCCGGATTTTCGGCCGTCCACGCAGGCCGCTGGATCAGCTTCGCGGCCCTGATGGGACTGATCGTTCTGTGCTGGCGCATCGCGCTGCTCTACACCGGCGACCGGAATGCGGCGTGGATTGCAGCACTGGCCGCGGCCTCCAGTTCGTTGCTGGGAGCCTGGGGAACCGCCGGCCAGGTGGACACATTGGCGGCGTTCCTGGCGCTCGCCGCCTTCTATCAATACTCGCGGTTTCACGTCCGGGGAGAGCCGTCGCTGTGGATCGCAGGCCTATGCGCGGCATTGGCGTTGTTCACGAAGCAGACCATGGTGGCCGCCCCCGCGGCAATTTTTCTACTCCTGCTGACGCGCGACCGCAAGAAGGCTCTCTGGTTCGGGGCGATTTTCGCCGCCGGAGTCGGTGGCATGGTATTGGCCATCAACGCGGCACTCGATGGCCGGTTCCTGGCCAACACCGTGTTCGCCAATCTGAATCCCTTCAATGGTGCGCAGTTTGTGACCCAGATCCGCTATTTTGTTTCGATCTCTTTCGGGCTGCTGGTGATTGTGGCGGTGTCCTTCGGCCGGATGCTGCGCAGGCGCGTTGTGGCGCCGTGCGTCTATCTGATGCTGGCGTTGCTGGTCTTCCTGGGAACCGCGCCTAAGATCGGTTCGGATACCAATTATCAGATGGAGTCCACGCTGCTGCTGGCCATATGCGCGGCCATTGGCCTGCATCAGGTCAAGTTTTTCGACCTGTACTTTGAGCGCAGCAAGAGCTGGATTACACTGCTCCTGATCCCCCTGGCTCTGCACATCGCGATCGGCTACCGCGTCTCCGCCAATACTCTACTGGGCCGCCTGATGCATGAGAAACTGTTCCGGGCGGAGATCGAACAGCTAAAACCCTACGTCCCACCATCCGGGGGCCTGGTTCTTTGTACGGACTTTAACGCTATGGTGCGATTGCGGCAAAGGATGGACGTTGAGCCTTTCATCTACACCATTCTGGTCTCGGCTCACGTGATCGATCCGGAACCGGTCCGACGCGATCTTGCGCGGGGCGCATTTTCGACCGTCATCCTGAGCGAAGATGTATTTCAGCCGGAGCGACTTCAGGGTGCGAACATCGGAACGCTGCCGCCCAGCCAACTGGACGAAGTGCGCCGGCACTATCGTCTGGTCCGGCATGTTCCAGGGCCGTTCCTGGATGCCTATGTCTATCAGCCGGCAGCCGAGGAGATTGTGGAATGAAGGCGACCCCGGTTCTGGATCAGACGGAATATCACAACATTCGATTTCCGCACGACCCCCGGCGAGCCGGGGTGTGGCGGGCTATCGCGCGGTATCTGCAGCCATGGGTGGATGCGGACAAGCCGCTGCTCGAACTGGGAGCGGGTTACGGCGAGTTCACGCGCGAAATCCGGGCGTCTTCCAAATGGGCTTTGGACCAAAACCCGGCGCTGGCCCAGCATTGGGATCCCTCGGTGAAGGCGCTGTTTCAATCCGCGCTAGATCCGTGGGAGATTCCCGACGCCAGTCTCGGAACGGTGTTCGCGTCCAATTTCCTGGAACACTTCACGCTCGAAGATGGTGCGCAAATTCTGGCTCAGGTTCAGCGCAAACTCCTACCCGGCGGACGGTTCATCGCCATCCAGCCGAACTTCCGGCTGGAGCCGCGCCGGTATTTCGACGATTATACGCATCGCACCGCGTATACCGACGCGGGATTTCAGGACTTCCTGCGATCGCTGGGGTGGCGCATGGAACACGCCGAGCCGCGCTTTACTCCGTTTACTATGAAGTCCCGGCTGCCTACCGCGGAGTGGCTGGTAAGTCTATACCTCGCCTTGCCTTACAGGCCGCTAGCGGGCCAGTTTCTGGTGGTTGCCTCGCGTTGACGCTGGCCAACAAAGCCTCGCTGTAGTACTCGAACTTTTCTGTCGATCATGTCGGAGATATGTGGCGCGGTAAAACCGTCGCGGTCATCCTGCCGACGTATAACGAAAAAGACTCGATCCGGGCTGCCGCCTTGGACTTCCAGCAGGAAGGCTTGGCGGACGAGGTGATCGTGGTCAACAACAACGCGGCGGCGGGAACCTCGGAGGAGGTCGCAGGATCCGGTGCGCGGGAACTGTTCGAGCGCCGCCAGGGCTATGGACACGCGCTGCTGTGCGGGATCGACAACTGCCAGGCGGATCTGATCGTACTGGCTGAGCCCGACGGCACTTTCAGCGGCCACGACCTGCTAAAACTGCTGGCGTATTCCGACGATGTGCCGGTGGTCTTCGGCACGCGGACCAGCCGCGAGTTCATCTGGGCGGGCGCCAACATGGGACCCTTCCTGCGCTGGGGAAATTGGGCCGTAGCCAAGATGACGGAATTGCTGTTCAACACCACCATTCTGACGGACATGGGCTGTACCTACCGGCTATTTCACCGCGATGCGCTACGGAAAATCCGGCCACGCCTCACGATTGGCGGGTCGCACTTCGGACCGCAGCTGCTAATGGAAGTGATCGCGCACGGCATTCCGTTTATCGAGATCCCTGTGAACTACCGCCGCCGCGTGGGGGAATCCAGTGTGACGGGCGACCTGTGGAGGGCGTTCAAGCTGGGGCTGCGGATGATCACGCTGGTACTGAGCTACCGCTTCGGCCTGCAAAACGCGGCGCGCATTCGTTGGAAGGATCGCGAGCGGCGGGAGCCCTTCCTGTTGCCGGAAAGCATCGGGCCGGACTTAGCGGTTTTGCACCAGCGGACTAAGAGCGGCCCTAATGCTATTGTCCCGGAGGATGCGATCCAAGGGTCTCGCGCAGTTCCGAAATAGAGACAACCCGGCCTCACGGAGCAAGGAAGTCCACTTGGCAGGCCGGACCGTACGACGCCAAGCCGGGCCCTCCGAAATCGATCGTGCTCACCCGCGGCGTAGGAGCGGACGCGTCTGCCAGGACGGATGCGAACTGGCTCAAGGTACTCGGCAGTTGTTCCGCCAACATGGGGGATCCCATTACCTCAGGAATGATTCTGAACGGCTTGCCTTCCGGTCCAAGACTCATGGTCACCTTAGGAATGTCCAGGAAAATTTCCTGAAGCCTGCCCCTAAAGTTAGTGCCGCATCGTATGGTCCAGAAAATTGCCTGCTTGGATGCCGAGAAGTCGAGCCGGCTGGTTATCGGCATGTCCATGTGGCCGATGGGCCTAAGCTGGTCGAAACGCGGTGCGCTGCGGCGCTCCAGCAGCAAGCTGTGAGCTCCGAGAAGGCGCGTGTTGTACCAGCGATAGATTTCCAGCCACGTTGCCGGAGTCTCGGTCCAGGGCTGACGTCCGTCAATGGCATACCCGTCGAAAAGCAGGAAGCGAGGGCCTTTTTCGCGGATAAAGGCGGCGTTCAGGCCATCCAGATACGGTGTATAGGCAGAGTACCGTTGAATCACGGGGTATAACTTCAGGTTCAAACCATCCAACCATGCACCGCTGTAGACCACCGATAGTGAGGCCACGGGCGAGTTACCGATTATGGTCCTGATTTCAGGCTCTACCCGCGCTTTCACCGGGAAGCTGGCATCCTCGGCATGGAGGGCCGCTCGCATGCCTGTGGGCGATAACGCCTTCCACGCCAGTGCAGGCGCCCGCCATCCAGTGACCTCCCCTACCGCGTCTCTGAATCCCACGCGCGCGATCATGTATTCAGCCGAAATGAGAGCATAGCTCCACAGGACCAGCAGCACGAAGGGGATTCGTGCACCCCTTGCCGGCACGCCCAAATTGATAAGGCCCAGGGCCAGTCCGGCAAAGGAGAAAAAGTTGATGACGTGCTCATCCTGGCGGGTGAAGCCATGCTTCACGCTAATCAGCAGCGGGATGGTCAGAAGAGCCAGGAAGAACCAGACCATGGCCCGATCCGACTTGGTCCGGACAAATAGCAACACCGCGATACAGACGCCGATCTCCGCCACTCCGCCGAATTCAACCGGGTCCCCCGAGAGCGACAAGGCGCTGCTGTAACCGCCGGCGATATCGATACTGGATCGCAAGTATCCGATCCACGAATCCACCGACGGCAGCAGAAGCCAGCAGCCGATGCCGGCGGCCGCTAGAGGCACTATCAGAGCCAGGATAATTTCTCTCGTGGCTTGTTTCCGGACGCGGATGGCTCTATCCACCAGGAATCCCAACACCGCTCCGCAAGCGAGCAACCCGCCGGTCAACTTGATCAAGGGGATGACGCCCGCCAGAACCAGAGCCACAACGTACCTTCCCAGCCCGCCGCGGCGCCGGGTGACAACCAGCAAGATTAGAACTGCCGCCAGGAGCAGGTTCTCCACGCCCATGTAGTTGAACCAGTACAGAGGAGCCGACAAGCTGAAGAAGATCGTAAAGAAGCCGAGGTTCCGCAGTGAAACGCCGGCAAAGTAGAACAGGTCCGTGAAGATAGCGATGAGGATGGCCCATACGGCGCCCTGAAACACCAGCGCGTGTGCCAGGTTCGCCCCGATGTCCTGCGGGAAGACCAGGTAGCCGAGCGGGCCGGTAGTCCAAACGATGTCCCTACCTATGGCTAATCCATGGGCGGCCGCATAGTTCAGCGCGAACACCCAGGAGTTATCGACAGTCGCTTCGACGGGCCAGTAACGCACCGGACAGGCGATCATCGCCGTCCATATAAAAAGCGCCGCCCGCACGAGGTGTTTCAGAGCCGACCAACCGGTCTCCTTCCGCAGGGACGCGGCCTGGTCGCCAGGAAGAGAAATTTCGGGAACGGCGTTCATTGAATCGAGGCTCAACTGGCCGGCGCAAAGAGCGCGGGACCAACTTGTTCCTGGTTTTCAGCAATCCAATCCAGGGTGTCCTTTAACACTACGGCGGGACCGCGTAACGGCTTCCAGCCGCAAACGGATTCGATCTTGCGATTGTCGGTAACGTAGATGCGGAGGTCGGCACGCCGCTCCAGGGCCTCGGATCCAAACTCAATGCTGCGGCCGGTCAGCTCCTGGCAATCCAGGGTCATCTCGCGCAGCGACCGGCTGAACTCGAGCCCGCCTCCTACGTTCAGAGTGAGTCGATTGAACTGCTCCATGCTTCCGGCCTGAGCACCGATCAGCTCCGCCAGGTCACCGACGTGCAGGATATCGCGCAGCTGTTTGCCTTCTCCGCCGAAGCCGATGTAACGGAGCGGACGGCCGAAGTAATGCGCCGCCAGCCACAGCGTGACCACGCCCTGGTCGACTTTCCCCATCTGCCACGGACCGGCGATCAGCCCGCAGCGGTTGATCACGTAACGCAAGCCGAAGGCGTCGCCAAATTCTTCGATCATGAGCTCCGCGGCAAGCTTGGTCATGCCGTAGATGGAACGTGCGCCCGCGGTAGACAGCGTCTCGGCGATACCCAGCGCGGATGCACCGGGAATAGATTGTTGATCGAGCCACTCGAACCTGGTGCTGGTTTCGCGAAAGCACAGGCCATTGAGGGTCGCCGCCGGATAAACGCGGCTGGTGGAGAGGAATACGAAGTCGGCCTTCGCACGGGACGCCAGGTTGAGGCAGTTGTAGCAGCCCATCAGGTTAGTCTGCACGACGTAATCCGGCGAGCCGGCGTACCCGGCCTGGGCGGAAGGCTCCGCGGAGCACTCGACGAGAAGATCGGCCGGCACGGCTTCCAGGTCAGATGCCTGGCGCACATCGCCATGGACGAAACGAATGCCCGCGGCGGCGAGACGAGGAACGTTCAATTCGCTCCCACGCCTCCGTAAATTGTCGAAGGCCACGACGTCCGCACGCGGGAACCGCCGTTTTAGTTCGAAGGAAATCGCCGAGCCAACAAATCCAGCGCCGCCCGTGACCAGAACGCGGTCAGGCATCTCGCAGCAGCTCCGCCGCGGTTTCGGAGTGGCTGGGCTGGACCTGCGCTCCGTGAGGGACGTGTGCCTGACGGTGATAGTCGCCTTTGGTGAGATGCTTTTCCAGCCACACATTCAGCACCACGAAGAGATACCGGCTGCCCATCTCCTTCAGCTTCAGCTTGGAAACACCCACAGCCCGGTTTCGCCACGAAATGGGGACCACCATGTAGCTGTAGCCCCGTACGATGGCCTTCAAGGGCATCTCCACGGTGAGATTAAAATGCGGAGAGATCAGGGGCTGTAATCCGTCGATGACATGGCGGCGGTAACACTTGAAGGCGTTGGTGGTATCGTTCAAGCGCAGGCCGAACAACGTTGCGATGAAGCGATTTGCCAGACGGTTGATGATCAGCTTGTGAACCGGGTAATCCACCGTAGATCCACCTTTGATGAAGCGCGATCCGAAGACGCATTCCGCGCCTTGCTCCAGGTGCCGGTAATAGGTAACCAAGTCTTCTGGAGAATCGGAGTTGTCCGCCATCATGATGGCCACCGCGTCTCCCTTGAAGCATCGCAACCCTGTCCGGACGGCATAGCCGAAGCCATGCGGCCCATGATTCGCAATCAGGCGAATCTCCGGATAAGGGATCTCGAGGCTCCGGACAACGTCGGCCGTACCGTCCGAGCATCCATCATCGACCACGATAATTTCATGCGGAATGCGCTGGCTCCGCAGAGTATTGGAGATCTCGGTAACCGTACGGACAATGCAGCCCTCTTCATTGCGAGCCGGTATGACTACGGATAACAGCATTACGATAGAACCTCGGCAGCCTGCCTCCGCAGGGAGTGGGCTTTGAATATCTCATCGATGATATCGCGCAGGTTGAAACGATATTCCCACTCGGGAAAGTGCGACCGGAACTTACGCACATCACTGATCCACCAGATGTGGTCGCCCTTCCGGTTCTGGTCCGAGTAGGTCCAGCGCAACTTGCAGCCGCCGATCTCTTCGCACAGCGCAATAGCCTCCAGCATCGAGCAGTTGCTGTGGCGGCTGCCCCCCATGTTGTAGACTTCGCCAGGTCTCGGGTTTCGGAAGAAGTGCCAGAATGCGCTGACCAGATCGTGGCTGTGAATATTGTCCCGGACCTGCTTGCCCTGGTATCCATAGACCTCATAAGGAGTCTGGTTCACGGCGCACTTGACCAGGTAGGCCAGGAAACCGTGCAATTGCGCCCCGGAATGCGACGGACCGGTGAGGCATCCTCCCCGGAAAACGCCAGTGTTCATCCCGAAATAACGGCCGTATTCCTGGACCAGGACATCGGCGGCGACCTTGGAGGCTCCAAACAGGGAGTGCGTCGTCTGATCGATACTCATGGTTTCGTCGATCCCGTCGCGGTAGAGGTGACCCGGTTCGATTTCCCAGCGTGTGGGTTGCTCGACCAGGGGCAGCTCATTTGGCGTGTCGCCGTAGACCTTGTTGGTGGACGTGAAGATGAACACGGCCTTGGGGGCATGCTTGCGGGTGCATTCCAGAAGATTCAAAGTCCCGTTTGCGTTGACCGTGAAATCGGTGTGCGGGTCGCGCGCCGCCCAATCGTGCGAAGGCTGCGCGGCGGTATGGATCACCAGCTCTATGGAAGACGAATGTTCCTGGAAAATCCGCTCCATTTCAGGAAAAGATCGAATGTCGGCGTCCACGCTACGGTATTTTGGAAAAGCCTGGCGCAGTCTGACGGCCTGCCACTTGGTGGAAGCCTCCGGTCCGAAGAAGTGGGCGCGCAGGTCATTGTCGATCCCGACGACGTCGTAACCCAGGCGGCAGAATTCAGCGACGGACTCAGAGCCAATCAGGCCATGAGCGCCGGTTACCAGAACGGTAGGCACTGTATGCTCCTCCACTTTGCATTCGGCACCTCAGACCCCAATCTTTATGATTCGTCACTTCGACCCGATCTTACGTCGTGCTGCCGCGGGCTGGGCTGCGACTAAAAGGTCGGATATCTAAGCAGCAATTTCCGCGGTCCTCCGTATTACCTGGAATTTTAGCGCGAATTCGCCTGGGGGCTGCCTCTGCGCCGGTATTCGACCAACGAAGCTCATGGAATTTATCCGGTCATCTTACCGCCCTGAGCCGCCGTAAGCAAACCCTGGCATGAGCGGGTCCACAGTGCCCTTTTCGATGACCGTCGTCTCCTGGTCGGTATTCCCCCGCGGACGCGATACACAGGCGGCGTGATATGCTGTTCTGTCGCTTGAATGAAACCAAGAACTATTTTCCCGAGCATCTGTATAGCACTGGGGTTTCCGGACGTGGAATCCCTGCTCGCGCACGCTCGTGCCGAATACGACTGCGGGGAACGGTTTCTGGAATTCCGCCTGGACTACCTGGCCTCTCCCGAGCGCGGCGTGGCGGCGCTGCGGAAGTTCCTGGCGCGCTATTCCGATTGCACCATTCTCGCCACCTGCCGGCGGCGCCAGAACCAGGGACGATTTACCGGGAGCATTGAAGAGCAGATCAAGATCCTGGAAGCTGCGCGCGAGGCGGGAGCGCAGGCTGTGGATATCGAAATTGAGAGCGCCGAAAACTGCGAGAACCAGCTCGCGCGTCTGCGGTCGGAAGCCTACCTGGTGCTTTCCTATCACAATTACGGAGGCACTCCGCCGCGCCTGGAATCGGTCCTGCGGCGAATGGCGGCCATCCCCGCCCACGCTTATAAGATCGTGACCACGGCGCGCAAGCCGTCCGACAATTCGCGGGTGCTGTCGCTGGCGCGGTCGCATCCGAAGATTCCCACGGTGCTGCTGGCGATGGGCGAAACGGGATTCCCCACGCGCGTGCTTTCCCCCGCGTTCGGCGGCCTGTATACCTATGCGGCGCCGAATATGGCCGGCGGAACGGCCTCCGGGCAGGTGTCCGCGAAGAAACTGCGGAGCATGTATCGGGTGGGGAAACTTTCGCGCGACGGGAAAATCTACGGCGTCATTGCCGATCCGGTGGGTCACTCCATTTCGCCTTCCGTGCATAACCGGGCCTTCCAGGCGCGGCGCGTGGACGCAGTCTATTTACCCTTCCTGGTGCACCCCGGGCAACTCAAGGATTTTTTCGTGATGGCCGAACAACTGCCGCTGGCGGGATTCAGCGTCACCATCCCGCACAAGCAGAAGATCCTGCGGTATCTGGATTGGGTGGATCCGGTAGCGCGCCGCATCGGGGCAGTGAATACGGTGTGGCGCAAGGCCGGCAAATGGCGCGGCGCGAATACCGATGCTCCGGGCGTGACTTCGCCGCTGGAGCGGCACGTGCGGCTGAATAAGTCTTCGGTTCTGGTGGTGGGCAATGGCGGCGCGGCTCGCGGAGCCGTCTTCGCGCTGGCGGCGGCGGGCAGCAAACTGGCGGTGACCGGCCGAAATCTGGATCGCGTGCGCGCGCTGGCGTCGACCTGCGGCGCGGAGGCGCTCTCGCGCGACCAGGCTGCGGCACGAACATTTGACGCACTGGTGCACGCCACTCCGCTGGGCATGTCCCCGAATATCGAAAGATGCTTCTTCGAGGGGCGCATCCCTTCGCAGCTGGTATTCGACATGGTTTATACGCCCCGCGAAACCATGCTGCTGCGCCGCGCGAAAGACCAGGGCGCGGAAGTGATCGCCGGCCTCGAAATGTTCCTGGAACAGGCCGGGCGGCAGTTCGAAATCTTTACCGGCGAGCGTCCGCCGAAGGCCGTGATGGAGCAGGCGGCCCTGGAGGCTCTGGCGGCGCGGGATCAAGCGGTTCACGCCTGACAGGCGACAAGATCGCCTGTCCTACAACCTATAATGGGCGCATGGATATTTCCAGACGCCAGCTAGCCGGTGTGATCCTCGCGGGTACGGCCGTTGCTCAGGTTCCGCAACCGCCGGCAGCTCAATCCGCTGACGCCGAACTTGAAGGCGCCCGATCCGAGCGGCGCGCGGCGGCGCGGATCATTGCCCGAGTCGCGCTGCCGATGACCACCGAGCCAGCATTCCAGTTCAAGGCTTAGGCGAGGTTTAATCCTGTGGCTGAGATTGCTCCCGACATCTTCTTCGCCGGCATCAGCGAGCTTAACGCCAAGCTGCGCGCGAAGGAATTCTCCTGTCGCGAGCTCACTCAGGCGTTTTGCGACCGCATGGAGCGGATCGGCCCGCGCTACAACGCCCTGGCGCTGTCCCTGCGTAAACGGGCCCTCAGCAAGGCGAAGGACGTCGATCGAGAACTGAAACGCGACCGGACCCGTGGTGCGCTCCAGGGGATTCCGTACGGCGTCAAAGATCTACTGGCGGTGCAGAAGCAGCCGACCACGTGGGGCGCGAAGCCTTACGCTGCACAGGTCTTCGACTACGACGCCCACGTGATCGAAAGACTCGACAAGATGGGAGCGATTCTGATCGCCAAGCTCTCCATGGTGGAACTGGCCGGGGGCGGCGATTACCGCACGGCGGCCGCATCTTTGACCGGTGCGGGGCTCAACCCCTGGGACCGCACGCGCTGGAGCGGCGGGTCGTCCAGCGGGCCAGGATCAGCGGTAGCGGCGGGGCTGGTAACCTTCGCCATCGGCTCAGAGACTTCGGGCTCGATTCTGACACCCTCCGCGTTCTGCGGTTTGACTGGCTTACGCCCGACATATGGTCTGGTTAGCCGCAGCGGGGCCATGGCGCTTTCCTGGACCCTGGATAAGCTGGGACCCATGTGCCGTTCGGCAGAAGACTGCGGTCTGGTGCTGCACGAAATCGCCGGGGTGGATTCGGGGGATCCCGGATCGGCGAACCGCAGCTTCCGCTACACGCCTCAGAACTACGCCCGCAATCCGGCCGATATCACGGTGGGCTACATGCCGGGCGATTTTGAAGATGGGGCGCAAGCTGTGGCGCAGCCGGCATTTCGGGCCGCATTCGAGGTGGTGAAGTCTCTGGGCATGAAGCTTAAAGAGATTAAGCTTCCGGATTTTCCGTATGGCGAGCTGGTGGGGACCATCATCGCGGGCGAAGCAGGCTCGATTTTCGAGGACTTCATTCGCAGCGGCAAAGTCGACCAGTTGGCCGATCCGCATCAGATTGCCGGGTTGAAGGCGATGCTGGATCTGCCCTCCACCGAGTATCTGCGCGCCATGCGCGTGCGGTCGCTGGTCAAGGCTGCCTTTCACGATCTGTTCCTCAACTGCGACATGGTGCTGGCGCCGACGCTTCTGGGACCGGCCAGCAAAGTCACTGAACCGCTGGATGCGCCGGGTCCGCCGACGAGATCGCGCTCGGATCTGATTCCCGGCGGGAACCTGGCGGGTTTACCGGCGATATCGCTGCCGTGCGGATTCGCGGATGGGCTGCCGGTGGCGATTTCCCTGCTGGGGAGGCCGTTTTACGAGAATCAGTTGATCGCGGTCGGAAATCTGTTCCAGAAACAGACGGATTGGCATCGGCGGCGTCCGCCGATGGAGGCTTAGCCGGGGGCCTGGGGGCACCTCTAACGTAGAAACAGGCGCAGAACGCTGGATCCGGCCACACCTGTTAACGCCGGGACCAGGGTTGGCGTCCCGCTGCGGCGCAGTTCGCCATGGACGGCGTGTCCCCCGAGATATAGGAAGCTGCCGCCGGCGAGCGCCAGTAATGCGTGCAATCCTTGCGAGCTCAAGTGCGGAGCGAGAACCGATTCGACAGCCGCCCCGCCGATAGTCGCCATCTGCGCCAGCGCGCACCAGGCCAACGCGGCGCCGCGGGTACCGAGCGAGGCCCGGGCGATGACTCCCAGCGCCAGCCCCTCGGGAATCTTGTGCACCGCGATGCCTCCAATAAGAGCCATGCTGAATCCGGCACTCTGGCCGGCTGCGGCGCTCCATCCATCCAGACCGCTATGCAACGCCGCTGCGATCAGCAGGGGCAGCGCGAAGCCATGCAAGCGAGTGGCGCAGTGATCGTGCTGGTGGGAGGGGGAACAGGCCGGGCATACCGGATAGACGAACCGGTCGACAGCGGCCAGGAACAGGAATCCGCCCGCGAGCCACAGAACTGCGCCTTGCCATGTGAAGAAATCCGCCATTTCCGGCAACACCCAGAACAGCGCTACCCCTAGCAGCACGCCACCTCCGAACGGCACCAGACGGCGTGAAAGCCCTGCAAACGACGTCAGCCACACGCCCGCAGCCGCGCTGAGAATGGCGACAAGTGTAATCAGAATGGGGTAAAATAACAACACGGTGTTCCGAGTATACTATCCTAAAGGTCCATACCTTCATAAGCTCATGCTTGGGACAATTCGAAATTCATGCTCACGGACCAGTCGTTACCACCAACTCGCAGGAAATTCTATGCCGTGCTCGCCAATTTATTGGGCGCAGCAGCCACGGCCATAATCGCGGTTCCAGCCGCTGTCTATTTACTGTTCAAGCCAAAATCGCCCGGCGCGGGGGCGATGGTAGAGGTCGCGAACCTGGCGGACCTCGAGCCTGGCGTTCCCCAAGAGGTCGTCTACCACCGCACGCGCGTGGACGGGTGGAAGGCGACCAAGGAAAAGACCACCACCTGGGTGGTGAAAAACGGGCCTCAGAGTGCGGTGGCCTTCAGTCCCGCGTGTCCCCATCTCGGCTGCATTTATCACTGGGAAGGCGAACAAGGAATATTTCTTTGCCCCTGCCACGATTCCGCTTTCGGATTGGACGGCAAAGTTCTGGCCGGCCCCGCGCCGCGGCCCTTGGATCGATACGTGTCGCGAGTGGAGGGCGGCAAGCTCCTGATCGGCTTGCAGATCAAGCGATCCACCTAAACGGTGATTGTAAACGGCAATGATTAACGGAGTACGTGTTTGGTTGGAAGAGCGGACAGGCCTGCCGTCCGCGATACAGCATTTTCTGGATGAAGACATTCCGGCCTCCGCAGGCTGGCCCCATGTGCTGGGTAGCGCGGCCCTGTTCGCATTTCTGGTCCAGGCCGCCACTGGGATCCTGCTGGCTCTGAACTATGGGCCCACGCCCTCGGAAGCGCACGCCAGCCTCCGCTATATCATGACCGAGCTGACGGCCGGTCCGATGATTCGCGGCCTGCACCACTGGGGGGCAAGCTGCATGATCGTGGTGGTGGTGCTACACATGGTTCAGGTCTTCGTCTGGGGGGCTTACAAGAAACCGCGCGAGGCCACCTGGATCGCGGGATGCGCTCTGCTCCTGTTGACGCTGGCCTTTGGGCTCACCGGCTATTTGCTTCCCTGGGACAACAAGGCCTATTGGGGCACCACGGTCACGGTGCACATCATGGGACTGGCTCCGGGAGCAGGTCCGTACCTGCAGCGCCTGCTGGGCGCCGACAACGAAACCATCGGCACCGTCACATTTGCCCGATTCTATTCGGCCCACGTGATTATACTGCCGATCGTCGTGCTGGGCTTGATCGGCCTTCATCTTTACCTGGTGCGGAGGCACGGCGTCACACCGTCTCCCGAAGACGCCACCAAGCCGACCAAGAGATTCTACCCGGAGCAGATGTTCAAGGATTCCGTGGCCATGTTCGGATATGTGATGGTGCTGGTGCTATTCGCGAGTTTCGCGAAGCTGGGATTAGGAAGCATGGCGGATCCCACTAACACCCGGTACACCCCGCGTCCCGAATGGTACTTCCTTTTTCTATTTCAAACGCTGAAGCTGTTTCCGGGCAAGCTGGAAGTTTTGGGCGCCGTGATTCTTCCGAATCTGGCCATTGTGGGGTTGTTCCTGGTGCCCTTCTTCGATCGCGCCAGAGCAATTCGTGTGCGCCAGCGAACCGTAGCGATCGCCATAGCCGTGTTCGTGGCCATCGGATGGGCCGGCCTGACGCAGCGCGCGGTGGCTACTACGGAGCCGAGCATGGAAGATCCCAACGCCGGACTCACGGCGCCGCAAGCCTGGCGCGAACTGCCTCCGGAGCAGCTTGCGGCTATAGGATATTTCGAAAAGGACAAGTGTTCGCGATGCCATGTTCTGGAGCGGACTACGGTAGGTCCGGATCTGGCCAAAGAACCCTCCACCCAAACGGCCGACTGGCTGATAGCGCATTTCACAAAGCCCTCGCCCGATTCGCCGGATTCCGTGCTGACCGGGCCTCAAAAGAAAAATCTGGTGACGCTGGTGACCAAGCGCGACGACCGCACTCTGGAGGTTTGGGAGAATCCGCCGGAAGCAGCCATCGCCGGCGCGATGTTGTATGAAGCCCGCGGATGCGCGTTCTGTCACACGCTGAACGGATCGGGCGAGAAAATGGCTCCCGTGCTGAACGGATTAGCGTCGCGGCGTACGCGATCGTGGGTTGCGGCGCACTTCGCCGATCCGCCCAAGTTGTCGCCCAACTCCGAAATGCCGGCCTACAAGTTTAACCAGCAGGACCTGAACGCCATTACCGACTACGTCATGGCCATTCCGAAGTAGCCCGGCGTAGAGTATCATTACCTCCAGAGAAGTGGCATGAGATCGCGGCTCATGATCGCGCTGGCGGCCGGGATGGTCTTATGCGCGCCGTTTGTTTTTCGTGCCCAGGTCTCGATCCCCGCTAGAGCCAAAGCCGGATCCGAACTGCCCGGGGAGATCCCGCGGCCCGATCTCCGCATAGACCGCACGGAAGTGCTGGTGCCGGTGGCCGTGAACGATACCTACAATCGTCCCGTGTCCGGCCTGGAGAAAGAGAATTTCCGGGTCTTCGACGATAAGGTGGAGCAGCTGATTACCAGCTTTTCGATGGAGGATGAGCCGGTAGCCGTGGGATTGGTATTCGACACCAGCGGCAGCATGAGCGGAGCCGAGCGCGAAGAGCGCATGGCCGCGACCGAATTCTTCAAAACCGCGAATCCCGAGGACGAATTTGCGCTGGTGGAGTTCGACAGCTCGCCCCGGCTGGTGGTCCCGGTGACGCCTGATCCCGCTAAAGTTACTTACCAGCTGCTGTTCACGCACACCCGGGGCTCGACAGCGCTGCTGGACGCGGTCTTCCTGGGGCTGCATGAGATCAAGAAATCCAGCAAAAAGCGCAAGGCCCTGGTGGTGATCTCTGATGGGGGCGAGAACAACAGCCGCTACACCTCCAGCGAAATCCGGAACGTGGTAAAGGAAAGCGACGTTTTGATTTACTCCATCGGGGTCTTTGCCGATCCAAACTATACCGACGCGGGCGGAGTGCTGAGCGGAATTTCCGAACAGACCGGCGGCCGCATGTTCAAGACCCAAGGCGCGCGCCTATCCGATATCGCGCAGAAGATCAGCATCGATTTGCGCAATCGCTATCTGCTGGGCTATGTTCCCAGCAATCGGGAGCGCAACGGCCGCTATCACCTTGTGGAGGTGAAGGTGGTGCCTCCCAAGGGCCTGCCACCATTGAGGGCGCATTGGCGCACCGGTTATTACGCGCCGACAGAGTAGGGGCGAGGCACGCCTCGCCCAAAGTTTCACGCGAAATGGTCGTACCCGCTGGGCGCGAGCTTCTTTCCTTCGAACCAAACGGCGCCCGCACTGCCGCCCACAATCGTGCCGATCAGGATTGTCCCCGCGGGTTGTTTCGCGCGTGGCGGAAGGGTGAACAGCAACTCATAATCCTCGCCCCCGTGAAGCGCGCGATCCAGGCTTGCGCCGGGAACCATCGGCAGATGGTCCACCTGGGCGGCGACGCGAGATTCCTTGCACAGCCGGTGCAGATCGAGCGATAGACCGTCGCTCAGGTCGATACACGCCGTTGCCCGACCGGAGAGTTTCCGGCCGAGAGCAAGACGCGGCTCGATTTTTTGATCCCAGGGTTTGCCGAGCCGTCCAGAAATGTAAAGCTGATCGCCGGGTTTGGCGCCGGCGCGCGTCATGGCTTTCCCGCGCCGTACGGCGCCGACCACCATCACACTGCAATGAACTTTAGCGTCGCACGCCAGATCGCCGCCCGCGAGCACGGTTCCGGTGCGCTGAGCGAGCCGCAGTAGTCCGCGGAAGTACGACAGAATCCACTGCTGGGATTGTTTTCGCGGAACCGCCAATGCCACCAGGCAGCAGCGCGGCTCGCCTCCCGCCGCCGCGATATCGCTGAGAGCGCGCGCCAAGGCTCTTTCGCCGACGGCTTCCGGTTTCATGCTGGCCGGAAAATGAACGCCCTCGATAAGCTGGTCGGTTTTAAGCAGCAGATCCTCGCCAGCCCTGGGACGAAACACGGCGCAATCGTCGCCGATTCCGCGAACCACGCCGCCGCGGGGGCGTCCGCTCATCTTGCGGAGACGCGCGACAAGTTCCAGCTCATTCATGGAACACAAGACCCGACGGCAGATCTTCGCCGAAGATCCGGCCCATGGCGGCCAGATGATCCTGCGGCTCACGATCCAGTTCGAGGCTGGGGAATGTGCGGCGGACCACGCTCAGAGTGGACGCCGGCAGATCGCGCGTGGCATCACCCGTGTGGCGCGCGAGCGCACCAATCGCGTCGCTGGCTTTGGCGACTTTCAGCAATTGTTCGGTCCAGCGCGCGGCGACTGCCGGAGGAAGCACTTGGTTGATGGGGCCGTAGAACAGCTTTCGCGCGCCCAATCGCGCGATGCACCAGAGGCCGGTATCCACAAACTCACCCGACAGAACCCGGGGGACCAACTCATCGCCCAATTGGGTCTTGGTCTGGATAGGCAGCAGTTCCAGGCTGGCGGCGGCGCGCCACATTTCGCGCAACAGGCTAGAATTCACACGCGGGCGCTTGGATCCGCGCGGTAACAAAACGGGAGAGAGCCGCTGGAACAGATCCGTTTGCTGATTCTTGTTCAGTCCGCCGGCCACGCGTCCCCAGAAGATCCACCATTCGACTTCGTTCTGTATCTGATTCGAGAACTGCAAGCCCGAGGCATACACGCGGCGAGCCTGCTCAACGCGGAAATCGTCGCCCGGGAAACCGAACCCCGGACGCAGGCAGAAACCGCACAGATTCAGCCAGCGAAGTTCGTGCGCGGCGCTCTTGGAGCGGCCATCGGACAGTTCCAGCATGCGGTCGGCAAGCGCACGGATCGCCGACACGGGCCAGGAATTACGCCCCAATCCGAGCGTCTGTTCGAGCCGGGCCGGCAACTGCTCGGGCGACATTTCGGGCTCATTGGTATAAACCGCCTTCGGCGCAAAAGCTTGCGGGATGAGAATTTCCGCGGATCGCAATGCTTCTTCGCTGATCACTGCGGCCGGTTTTTGCAAGCCTGCGGCCGCGGCCGCTTTACGCAGCTCGAATTGCAGACGCCAGCGGTGTTCCGAAGTTTTCGATTCCGCCCAAATCTCCAGCGTCCCGACCTCGGTGAGCTTCGCACCGAGCTTGATTGGAACCAGACGTTCGCCGGCTTTACCGAATCGCAGCACGGCGTGAAGCGGAGCGTGCAGATGCAGTTCCTTCTGCTCCTCCGGAGAAAATGTGACGACCTCGCCCGTGCGATCTTCGGTGCGGGTGCGCGAGCTATACAGCCGGAACGCGACCGGCTTATTGGCAACTAAATGTAAATTCCCGGGGTCGATCTCGATCGAGGAACCTTCTTCGGTGCCGCGCGGCGCCAGGCACATTGCGCGCAACTCGTCACCCTCGCTGCCGGCCAAGCCGATGAAATAGGCGCGCGGAAGGCCGCCGCGCACCAGTAGCCCCGAACCCGTGGAACGGACATAGGAATAGTACGCAGCGCCGACCGCGACCGCGAGGTCCAGATCGCGATTCTCGAAAATCGCGGGCCGGTGACCGTACCAATGCTCCATTACGTCGGCCACGCGCTGGCGCAGAACTTCGGGAATGAAGAAGCCGCCGTTGAACAGAATGGCGTCCGGGCGGATGTTGCCCGCGCTTTCAAGAAACGCCGCCAGATGGCGCGTCACGGCGGGATCCGCCACCAGCGGCAGGCCCATTTCGCGGTAAGGGCTGGATGCGTCCTCCTGCGGTTTGTCGGTCAGCTCGCAAACCGGCAGAAATCCGTCCAGAGCCAGCTCCAGCACTTCTTCGCGCGTGATCTCGGTCTTGAGCGTGCCGCCGACCAGCGATGATCCGCCGCCGAGCACCGTGATCTCGACGCTCTTGAGATTCGAATCGGAAAGAAGCTTCTCCTTCGCGGCCGCGCATTGCCGGCGCAAGGCGCTGCGCTGGCGAATCGACAATTGCTTGCCGAGCTTAGATTCAACCAGCCAGGCCAGCGTCAAATCCAGATTGTCGCCGCCCAGCAGCAGGTGCTTTCCCACGGCAGTGCGCGTGAAATCCACGCGGTCGCCCTCGCGTGCTACGCGAATCAGGGTAAAGTCGCTGGTGCCCCCGCCCACATCGCAGATCAGGACATTCTGCCCGTCAAAAAGACTCTTCTGCGAGCGCGCCAGGTCGTTGGCGATCCAGGAATAGAACGCCGCGGCAGGTTCCTCCAGCAGCGTCAGCCTCTCGATCCCGGCTTCGCGGGCGGCCATCACCGTCAGCTCACGGGCTTCCTCATCGAAGCTGGCGGGGACGGTGAGAACCACCGGGTGATCGCCCAGCGGCGAGCCCTGAGCTTTGCTCCAGGCGTCCGCCAGATGCTTGAGGATGCGTGTGGAGGCTTCCACGGGCGAGAGCAGGCGACCGGCTTCCTGCGCGTCCCACGGCAGGATCCTGGCGGTGCGATCGACGTCCGAGTTCGATAGCCAGCTCTTAGCCGAGTGAACACACTGCGTCGGCACCAGTGCGCCTTGCTCGCGCGCGTAGACGCCGGTGAATTGTTGATCGTCCCTGGGGCCGGCGAGGTACAGAAAAGATGGCAGCGTGCGGCGGGTTTCGACGCGTCCTTGAGCCACGTATTGCGGGACGTCCAGCACCTGGATTGCGGGAGTATCCTCGACCGCGGCTTGTGCAGGGTCGATGAATGCGAGCGCCGAGTTGGTGGTGCCCAGATCTATTCCGATGTTCATGGATTCGGACGCAGACTACTCGATCTCGAGTTCGGCGGGCGCGAGAACGTCATTCGGCCCGGTGGGAGGGAGGTCCACCTTTTCGGCCTTCCAGCCTTTGTGCCGCAATACACCGCCCGGAGCGGTTCCGCTGGGAGGCACCTTGCCGATAAATTTCAGTGCCGCTTTATCCACGCCCTCGGTTTTCGTGAACGTCCCCTCCACTCCGTCGATCACGGGTTGCAGCCGCATATAGCGATCCAGTGCCAGGCGGGACTGCGCATGCACATCGCGCACGGCAGCGCCGATTTGATCGTCGGCGAACGGGCCGATGTCCTCCATCAGAAAATCCACCAGGCGCGCCTCACGTTGCAGGATCCCCAGGATCTGCACGGCTCCGGCAGATGGCCCGGCTTGCGGCTTAGGCGGCGTAGGCGCCTTCACCGGCATCGCTTTGGAGTATCCGAAGCCTTGGGCGATGTCAGCGGGCAGTGCGTTACTAAACAGGATGGAGAAGAAAGCGCGAAATGCGTAAGAAATGCGACTCATGTGGAGAACTCCAGGATACAGCGCCGGCTGGAAAGCCGGCGGCAGGCTCGAAAGCCTGACCCCACTATAATTGATATACCGATGCGCAAACGGCATCTTTTCGGGGCGGGACTGGTGGTTCTGGCCATTCTGCTGACGCTGGTGGTGTGGCAGGTTTCCTTCACTTTCGGTGAGTTCGGCCCCACCAACACCGCGGAAACATTCCTGTTCTGGGCCGTCTCCACGCTGATTTTCCTGCTGACGGTGACGCTGGGCTTCATGCTGTTCCGGGAAACCGTGAAGTTGTACCTGGAACGGCAGCGCAACCGCGAAGGCTCGCGTATCCGGTCGAAACTGGTATTCGGCGCACTGGCGCTCAGCTTGCTGCCGGTGGTGTTCCTGTTCGTGTTCAGTTATGCGGTTCTGAATCGCAACCTGGACAAATGGTTCAGCGCCCCGGTGGAAGGCATGAACATCCAGTTGCGGGATGCCGCGGTCGGTCTGGGCGAAGAGGTCCAATCGCGCGCGGATGCGCTGGCGCATTGGCTTGCCATGGTTCCAGAAGTGCAAAACGGAACCGCGGACTTCGCCAAACTGTGCCGCGAGAACCGGATCGAGGAACTGCGCATCGACGCACCTTCCGGGAATCGCGTCCTGTGCACCTCCAGCGCCACCAGCTCGCTGTTCAGTTCCCACGCCGCGTTCGCCGGCGGCACCCTGATGGTTCGCGTGCGGCCGCGTGTCGACGTGGTGGAAAAGCAGCAGGAGATCCAGGGGTATGTGAACCGTTACAACCAGCTTTCCGCCGACCGCCGGTCACTGCGATACCTGTACCTGCTGTTCCAGGTATTGATCGCCCTCTTTATCCTGTTCGTGGCCACCTGGATCGCTTTGATCCTGGCGAAACAGATCAGCATACCGATATCGGCTCTGTTGGAGGCGGCCAGCCAGGTGCGGAAGGGCAACCTGGGGCATAGAGTGAACGTGCCCGCCAACGACGAGATGGCCTCCCTGGTGCGCGGATTCAACGAGATGATGCACAGCCTGGAGGACAACAGCCGGGAACTCGAAAGCCGCCGCCGGTTTACGGAAGCTATTCTCGAAAGCATTCCCACCGGAGTCATCTCGCTCACCTCCGACGGCCGCATCCAGCGGGTGAATCGCGCCCTGCGCGGCCTGTTTCCGGCCGATCAGGTGGAGCGCGCCGCGACCCTGGGCGATCTGTTTCCCGCCGAGCATGCCGCCGAGCTTCGTTATCTGATGAAGCGCGCGCGCCGCACGGGGCTGGCCGCCAGCCAGGTGGACCTCGAACAGCCCGGTCAGGTCCTGCATCTTGCCCTGACGGTTTCCGCGCTGCCGGCGCATGAGCCTGCCGCGCCCGGCTACGTGGTGGTTCTGGAAGACACCAGCGAAATGTTGCGCGCGCAAAAAGCCGAGGCCTGGCACGAAGTGGCGCGCCGGATCGCGCACGAGCTTAAGAATCCGCTCACGCCCATCGCACTCTCCGCTGAACGGATCGCGCGCCAGCTGGATCGGGGAGCCACCACGGCCGAATCCCATCGGGTGCTGCGGGAATGCGCCGCCACGATTTCGCGCGAGGTGGAATCAGTGAAGACCCTGGCCGACGAATTCTCCCAGTTCTCGCGATTCCCCAAGGCTCAAGTGGTTCCCTGCGACCTGAACGCGGTGGTCCGAAACGGGCTGGATGTTTTCGACGGGCGGCTGGAGGGGATCGAAGTGCGCGCCGACCTGGCGCCCGACTTACCCCGCGTCAACCTGGATCCAGACCAGTTCAAACGCGTGGTGGTGAATCTGGTGGACAACGCCGCCGAGGCCATGCGGGACGCCATGGTAAAACGACTGATGGTGGTGACGCGCGCCACTTCGGCGGATTCAGTGGAGCTGCTGGTCGCGGATACAGGCTGCGGAATTTCCGCTGGAGATAAGGAAAAGCTCTTCTTGCCGTATTTTTCCACCAAGGGGCGCGGTACGGGCCTGGGGCTGGCGATCGTCAGCCACATCCTGACCGAGCATGGTGGCCGCATCCGCGTGGAAGATAACCGGCCGGCGGGAACTCGTTTCTACGTGGAAGTACCCGTTGGCACCCTTGACGCGATTCCGGCGGAGGCTGAGGTCCGCGCGTGAAGAACACGCGGGTTCTCATTGTGGACGACGAACCGGGCATCCGGGCATCCCTGCGCGGGGTACTCGAAGATGAAGAATTCACTTGCGAGGCCGTGGAAAACGGCGAACAGTGTATTGAGGAGCTGCAGCGGCACGCCTATGACATCGTGCTGCTGGATGTGTGGCTCCCGGGAATGGACGGCTTGGAGACACTGGCGCGCATTCAGGAAATCCCGTTCGCCGATCGCCCCGAGGTGGTGGTGATATCCGGGCACGGAACCATCGAAACGGCGGTCAAGGCAACCAAACTCGGCGCCTTCGATTTTCTGGAAAAGCCCCTGACCATCGAGAAGGTGATGGTGGTCATTCACAACGCCGTCCAGCAGCGGCGCCTGGAGCTGGAACTGAGCCGGCTGAAAGGCGGCGAACAGAAAACCCGTATCATCGGCGAGAGCGTGCCGATGAAGGCGCTGCGCCAGCAAATGGCGCTGATGGCGGCCACCAACGGACGGGTGTTGATCTTCGGCGAAAGCGGTACGGGCAAGGAGCTGATCGCCCATGCCATCCACATCGCCAGCTCGCGCGCGAGCGAACCGTTCGTCGAGGTGAACTGCGCGGCGATTCCGGAGGAAATGATCGAGAGCGAGCTGTTCGGCCATCGCAAAGGCGCCTTCGCGGGCGCGGCGGAAGATAAGACCGGCAAGCTCGAAAAGGCGCACGGCGGGACACTGTTCCTGGACGAAGTCGGAGACATGTCGCTGAAGACCCAGGCCAAAGTTCTGCGGGCACTGGAAGAGCAGCGCTTCGAGCCGGTGGGCGCGGCCGAATCGGTTCAAGTGGACGCGCGCGTGGTGGCATCCACCAACAAGAACCTGGAAGAAGAGATCGAGCGAGGAAATTTTCGCGAGGACTTGTTCTATCGCCTCAACGTGATTCCGTTTCACGTGCCGCCCCTGCGGGAACGCATCGAGGATGTTCCGCTGCTGGCGGATCACTTCCTGCGCGAGTTCACCACGGCCTACGGCCGCAAGCCCAAGGAGCTGACCGAAGAAGCGCTGCGCGTGCTCGAAGAGTATCCTTGGCCGGGCAATGTGCGTGAATTGCGCAACCTGATGGAGCGGATCGTGATCATGAATCCACAGCCGCGCATCGATGCCCGCCACATTCCGCTGGATCGCGCGCGGCGGGCGGTTTTCTACAAGCCCGTGGAACGCTTTGGAAGCTTGCAGGAAGTGCGCGAAGCGGCCGAGCGCGACTACATCCTCAAGAAGCTGGAAGAGGCCAAGGGCAACGTCACGCGCGCTGCGGAGATGCTGGGGCTGGAGCGCAGCCATCTGTACCGCAAGATGAAAGCGCTGGGCATCGCCGCCCGGGAATAAAAGTTGCTGGCCAAGATCGGCCTTGGTGGTGGAAATCAGCCACCGCGCCCAGCCGTGCCGGGGCCATAACATTCGATATTCCTTACAGATCCAGTTTGGCAGCGTGGATGCAAATAAAGTTCGTCAGGAGGCACCAATATGAAAGCGAAATTGTTAGTCCTGATGGCTCTGGCAAGCGTGTCGGCGTTCGCCGAAACCCATTTCTCGATCGGAGTGAATCTTGGAGGGTATCCGGCGGGGTATTACGCCCCCGCGCCGCCGCCCCCGCCTCCGGTTTACTATGCTCCTCCGAATCCCGGGCCGGGATACGTCTGGATTTCCGGTTACTATAATCGCGTAGGTCCACGCTATGTCTGGCGCGCGGGATACTGGTCGCGTCCGCCCTACGCCGGAGCTGTGTGGGTTGGACCGCGCTACGCCGGGCGTCGTTATTACGAGGGTCACTGGCGCCGCCGCCGGTAGGCATTTCTGAATCGCTAGGACGCGGGAGGCCATCATGCGACGTACAAAAATAATTGGGTTTGCGATGTTGGCGACCATCCCGCTTTTGGCGCAGGCGCCGCCATCCTTCCCGCCCCAGCAACTGGACAGCCTGGTTTCGAGGGTAGCGCTTTACCCGGATCCATTACTGGCGCAGGTTCTGGCCGCCGCCACGTACTCCGATCAGATTCCTGATGCGGCGCAGTGGTCGGACGAGCACCATTACGTTACCGGGGACGCGCTGGCGCGGGACATCCAGGAAGACCAGTTGCCGTGGGATCCGAGCGTTCAGGCGCTGCTCCCGTTCCCGTCGGTGCTGGGGATGATGGCCTCCGACATGAATTGGACCCGCGATTTGGGTGATGCGTTTTTGGCGCAAGAGCCGGACGTCATGGACGCGGTGCAGCGAATGCGCCGCGAGGCCCGTGATTTCGGTTATCTGCGAACCAACGGTCAGATCATCGTCAGCGGAGGTCCCTATATCGAGATCGCTCCGGTGAACCCCGCGGTGCTATATGTGCCGTACTACGATCCCCAGATCGTGTTTGCCCGGCCGCGGCCCGGCTTCGCGGTCGGCCGGGGAATTACGTTCAGTTTCGGCATCTCGATCGGACCGGTTTTCCGGCCGTGGGGCTGGGGCGGCAATCGCATCGTGTGGGGTTCGCGCGCGGTGTTCGTCAACAACGCTGAATGGCGCCGGGGATGGAATAATCGTGGAACCTACGCCCATCCGTATACGATCCGGCGGGCTGGACCGCCCGCGCCCGGTGCGGTGGACCGGCATGTACTGGAAAGACGCGACGATCGCGAAAGAGCCGCGGAGCGGAATGGCCGCAGGAGGGTGGAGGACCATCGCAAGGACCAGCGTAAGGAAGATCGCCGCCGATAGGTCAGACGTTCTCCAGCGTGAGCGGCGCAGGATGTTTGCCGTCGACGTCGCTTACGCCGTACTCCTGAGCGAGCGCGGCACTGACCGAGACCTTTCCACTGCGTTCCATGAGCCGTGGATCGCGGGACAACGAAGCGATGACTCTTCCGATAAATTCCGGGCTCTCGCTATTGGAGAGATCGAACCAGCCGTTCGCCGCCGCGGCCATGACCAGTTCGGTCCGCACCAAACCCGGGTAGAGTGACACGACGGCGATGCCATGGGGCGCAAGTTCGCATGCCATGTCAGCCGTCATCTTGTCCGTGGCGGCTTTCGAAATTCCGTAAATTGCATTGCCGATGCGCTTCTGCGCGGCCCAGTGGCTAACGTTGACGATCAGCCCGCGCTTCTGCGGCAGCATGATCCGGGCGGCGTGGGAGGCAGCGACGAATACGGCGCGCACGCCGGAGTCCATCATACTCACCCAGCGATGCATGGGTTGTTCCCAGAACGGCAAAGCCCAAGTGAACTGGCCATTCTCGTTCATTTGCTCATAGCCGCCCCACGCGGAGTTGACCAGTACATCCAATCCCGCGGCAACATGTGTGAATGCTGCCGCCGTCTGATCGTCCCGCAGATGGTCGCAAGGGATACGCGTGATCGCGCGCGGGATGTCCGCTTGGGCGATGGTGCGGCCCGTCGCGAAGACTTTGAATCCGCACTCCGCGAGTCCGATAGCGGCTCCCCGGCCTACTCCCCGGCTTGCCCCGGTCACCAGCGCAGTCGGCATTCTGCAATTATCCAAAAAACCGGTCGAACGCCGCCCGCGTTTCCGAACGGATTCGATTCAAGTCCGACAAGGGGATCGGCGTCCAGCGCGCCAGCAGGGCGTTGAGAGCGTCCAACTGGGCCTCTGACCCAGGCAGACGGCTTTCGGCGTGTCCGGTGATCACGCGCAGACCGTGATCCAGCGCGCGATAGAAGGTGGCTGCATCGTTCAGAAACTGGGCATCCTGGCGGCTTAGATGGCCCATCTGTTCCAGGACCTCAATCCGCGTGGGCGTGTTTAGCACCGTGAAGAACACGCCGGCGCTCTTCAGGCGCAGGTACATCAGCAGAAAATCGATATCGTAATAGCCTCCACGGCCGGCCTTCAAAGGCCGCGAGGGACCCTGCTCTTTTTCCAGACGCGCTCGCATCTCACGCAGATCGGCTCGGGAACGCCCGCCCTGGCCGTAGCGTCGCCAGTCGACCTGCTGCAGCCGGTGTAAAAAAAGCTCGGCGCGTTTCGGATCGCCGGCCACGGCCAAGGACTTCATGTAAGTAATTCCTTCCCAGGTTTCGGCGGCATTTGCGAAGTAATCCGTGACCGAACTCTCCGTCTGCACCAGCGGTCCGGCAGTGCCGTGGGGCCGCAGGCGTTCGTCGACGGCGAACAGCACGCCTTCCCCGGTGTAAGCCGTAATGAGATTCACGATGCGCTCCGCTACCCGGGTCCAGAAGCCCAGTTCGGAAGCGTCGGTATCCGGCAGCACGAACACCAGATCCGCATCCGAGCCCAGGTCGAATTCGCGCATCCCCAGCCGCCCGAGTGCGATGGTCCACATCTGATTCCCCGGCTGGTAGCCGCCGTATTCCGGCGGGTTCGACGATCGCACATCGGCAATGGCGATCTCATATGCCCGCGCAATCACGATATCCGCGAGCCTCGAAGTGCTGTCCAGGGTTTCGAAAATCGGACGGGACCGGCAGATACTCTCGGCTTCAATCCGCAGGATCGCGCGCCGGAACCAGCGCCGCAGTTCGGTGACGTCGCGAGGAGGGGGCTCGTCCTCGATTAGAGGAGTGGAGACTCGCGCCAGCTCGTCCACTGATTCCGGCCGGCGGATCAGATCCTCGGCGAAGTACGGGCTGTGCTCGAACAGGTCCAAGGCCGTGGCCGCCAATTCGGGCTCGGAATTGAGACGCTCCAGGCGCGCGGGATCGTTCGACAGGCGTTCCAAAAAATGTTCGAAGGATCGATAGCCGCGATGCAGATCGGCTCGGGCGATGGCAGCGGCCAGAGCGGGTGCGCGCTGCTCGAGCGCCTGGATGACGAACGCCGTATGACGGCCCCCGGCCTGCACAGCCGGTTCCGCCTGGGCTCCCGCGGGAGACCGCGAATAGACCACGCGCTCGTACATTTCAAGCACAGCGGCGAAATGATGATGCAGCTCATGCAGGAGCGATTCGGCCGAAGTCGCGCCGGGCATGCGCCGGGCGATCAGATCCAGCGTTTCGGGATCTTCCGGAAGCCGGTGGGTCTGGCGGTCTTCGTCGAATTGCAGGCGGTGTTCCAGGTGCCGCAGGAACTGGTAGGCCTGGGCCAGCCGGCCGTATTCGGCGCCGGTGAGATATCCCTTGTCCTGCAGGCGCGCAAGGGCCAGCATGGTTCCGCCGTGGCGGACCCACGGATCGGCGCCTCCGTGCAGCCGCTGCAAACACTGGACCAGGAACTCGATGTCGCGGATGCCGCCGCGCTCCAATTTCACGTCGATTCCGCCGGCCCCCCAGGAATGCGTGCGCCGGTCGGTCTGACGCGCGGCGAGCTTTTCGTTGATCCGCTCGCGTGTGGCGGAGAGCTCTTCGATGGCCGAGAAATCCAGGCTGGTGGAATAGATCCGCGGCTCGACGAAATCCAGCAGCGCGCGCCCAGTGGGGCGATGGCCGGCGGCTACACGCGCCTTGATCAGCATCTGCAGCTCCCAGTCTCGCGCCCGCTTCTGATAGTAATTTTGCGCACCGTCGACGGACAGGCAGACCTCACCCAGGCTCCCATCAGGCCGCAGGCGCAGGTCCACGCGGTAGCACATCCCTTCAGCGGAATACGCCGAAAGAAGTCCCGTGAGCTGATTGGAGGCGCGCTTGAAGAATTCCTTGTTGGTGATCCGCGTGGACCCGGCCGTCTGGCCGTTTTGGGAATACAGAAACATCAGATCGATGTCGGAGCTATAGTTAAGCTCCTGAGCGCCCATCTTCCCCAGAGCGATCACGGCAAAGTGCCCTTCTTGAGATTCGTCCTCCGATCGTGGCCGGCCGTGGCGGGCGACCAGATCCTGGAAAATCCGCTCGTAGGCGACCTCGACGATGGTGTCGGCCACGGCGGTCAGCTCCCCCGTTATCTCAGGTAATGTGGCCAGGTCCATCACGTCGCGAATCAGAATTCGAAGAATCTGGCGCCGTCTGAATTTCGCCAGTTCCACGGGCGGCGGCAATCCCGGCGGCAGCGCTGCCTCGAGGCGGGCGCGAAGATCTTCAACCGTAGCGACCCGCTGCAAACCAACCGGGTAAAGAAGCTGGTCGGCCCAGGCAGGATGCTCCAGGATTTCCTCGGACAGGAACCGGCTGTAGGTGAATACGGCCACCAGATGGCGCATCCCGATGGCGGAGCGCGTCAACCGGTCGAATGCGCCGGGGTGCTGCTCCCGCAGGCGCATAAAGTAGTGCAGGCCTTGTTCCGGCGCAGGCGAACCCGCCAGCAGAAGGTCGAAGCGATTCTGAACGGTCGGGGGCAGATGTGGCGCGAGAGCGGCGATCTCACGCACGGCGCGCTCGCGGTCCCGGTAAGGGAGGTTCGACAGGCGATGCATGACGGAACTACGCGGTTTCGTCCACCAGCTGGATCGGATCGCCGGGATGGATGGCGCCTGTTCGGAGGATAGATGCGTAAAATCCGCTCAGGCCCCATCGCGGCGATGCCGGATCTCCAGCTTTCACTTCCTGATCATAGATCGCCTTCTGGATGCCGGGTCCATAAGGATTGAGCGTCTCGCAGGGTGCCCGCACTTTGGTGATCTCCACAAGAATCGCGCCGATGCGGTAGCGCTGACCGATGCGGACGGATCGCCGGTTCCAGCCGCGGGTAGTGAGATTTTCGCCCAGGGCCCCGGGATATAGCGGGAAGCCCTGCTCTTTCAGCTCATCGATACCCTCGGAGGTGATCAGCAGAATCGCCTGGCGCGGGCCTCCGTGGATCTGTGGATTCGCGTGTCCGTCGCCAGCGAGGCCGAGCGAGGTGACTATCCCAGCCGGAATCGGCCGCTTGGGGACGCCGCCTGGAGAAACGTTTATTTGGAGAACAGACGCGGAATGCGACACCTATAACTTATCCTACAGGCGCTAGGTCCGGAGCGCACAGCGCGCGGCGTGCACATCGATAAAGCTTGCTCACGCCGCGCAGCGTTGTGCGCGTTCTTAAAATTGATTCCAGAGGTACTGGTTGTAGATCTCGTGGTGATACTGCACTTCCTGCGGTTTAACGATGGTGCCCAGCAGCCGGGCGCAGCGATCGGCGGACGCCTTCTTGAGGTCGGCATAGCGGCCCTTCACATCCTGGCCCAGGATCTTCGTGATCCATTCGGACTTGTTGAAGTTGTCCATGGCGTCGTAGATGTTGTCGGGCAGATAGCGCTTGGCCGACCGGAGGTTCGGAATCTTGTCGATGCTGCCGTCGATGCCGCTCTTGAAGATTGAGTACAGCACCATGTACGGGTTCGCGTCGGGAGCGACCGAACGGACTTCGACGCGCGAGCTGCGTTCGTTGCCGATCGGAATGCGAACCATGGAACCGCGATCCACAGCCGAGGCGATGATCTGATTGGGCGCCTCAAAGTGCGGGTCCAGACGCCGGAAGGCGTTGACGCTCGGATTCAACAGCAGGCAGATATCGTTGCCGACGGTCAGGATGCGATCGACAAAATCCCAGGCTTCCTTGCTGATCTTCTCTTCACCTTTCGGATCCCAGAAGATGTTCTTTCCGCCCTTCGTGATTGAGACGTTGGTGTGCATGCCGCTTCCGTTCACGCCCACGACGGGCTTGGGGAGGAAGCTGGCGGTCAGGCCCATGCTGGTGGCGACCTGGCGGCAAATGAGTTTGTAAAGCTGGATGTGATCGGCCGCCGCCACCACTTCGGCGTAGCTGTAGTTGATCTCGAACTGCGAGGGCGCCACTTCCGGATGATCCTTCTCATTCTGGAAGCCCATCGCACGCTGTACTTCCGCGGCCGTGTCGATGAATGTGCGGAGCGGGTCGCCAGGAAGCGAGTGGTAGTAGCCACCGGTGTTGACGTACTCGAACTTGCCGGTTTCGGAATAATGCCGCTCCGCGTCCACGCCCTTGAACAGGAAGCCTTCGATTTCGTTGGCGGCGTTGAGGGTGTAATCGTTCTTGGCGTGCTGATCGTGGGCAAACTTCTTGAGCACGCCGCGGATGTCGGCGGTGTACGGGCTTCCGTCCTTATCGATCACTTCGCCGAAGACCAGCACTTTGCCGGGCCCGAAGTAATCGGCCGGCGCCCAGTAGAAGGCCGACCAGTCCAGGCCTAGCCGGAGATCGCTCTCTTTCTGCGCGGTAAAGCCGCGGATCGACGATCCGTCGAAGGTCAGGTTGTCCCAGCTCTTCAACAGAAACTTTTTGTCGTAATCCAGCATGTGCAAGCGGCCTTCGAGATCGCTGAACAGCAGGGTCACGGCTTTAATGCGTTTCTCATCGGACAGGTACTTCAGCCGTTCTTCCTGGATCTTTTCCACGGCGACGCGCTTCATGCGCTGGTCCTTGGCCTTCAAGTTCAACTCTTCCAGTTCCGTGTAGGGAAGCTTCAGGAAGTCTTGCAAACCGCTGAATCCGATATTTCCGTTGTTCATGAATCTCCTTGATACCGTGACTTTTTAAAAAAAACGATGTTGGATTAACGCTGTCGAGGGAGTGGACGTTTTCGGTGTAGGATTCGCCTAGCTACCTGGATGCCGCCGCCCGGGGTTGGATTAACCCATGTGGACGTTCCGCCCTCAGAAACATACCAGATATCTTAGCGCCGGACTTGGGCTGCCTGCTAATAGAAAGTTTGGATGGACATGATAGCGTCGCCCGACGAACCCGCTGGTCAAGCTTCGGCAGGTTCGAGCGCCGGGCTGCGGAAGGCGATTTTCAGGAGCAGGGGGGTCACCAGAGTGGTGGCAACGGCCATAAATACCACCACAGCATAGACTTCCGTGCTGATCACCTTCATGCTGAGACCCATCTGCGCGACCACCATCCCAACCTCGCCCCGTGGCACCATCCCCAGCCCGATCTTCAAGACGTTCTGCCGGCCCAACCCGATCGCGCCCAACCCGCAGCCGATGAGCTTGGTCACGATCGCGGCGGCCAGGATCACCAGCGCCAGGGTCAAGGTGGCAGGGGTCCGGAATACGCCCAGATCGAGATGCAAGCCGATCCCGACCAGGAAAAAGGGTACCAGGAGTTCATTGACGCCGCGCGTGAGGTCTCGGACGCGGGCATCGGCCGTATCTGAGAGCGCCAAGCCGGCCAGAAAAGCGCCCACGATGGCCGCCACGCCCGTGTAGATCGCGAGAGCTGAGAGGGCAAAAAGCAGAATCAAAGAGAGATGGAATTGCGCGTCCTCGGCCTCTGCCCGCGAATGGAAGTGAGGCAGGACGCGGTTTACGGCCGTGGTGCCCCATTTGGCCAGGATTACGGTAAAGGCGGTGGCCAAACCCGCCGTAAGGGCGATCTCCAGAAAGTTCACGTGTCCCGTCGCCACGCTGCTAACCACGGCGAGCACGATCAGTCCCAGGACGTCGTCGATCACAGCCGCCGCCAGAATGATCTTACTGGCGATTTCGTGCAGCAGACCGCGGGCTGAAAGGGCCGAAGCGGTAATGCCCACACTGGTCGCCACCAGGGAAGCGCCGACGAAAACGGCTTCATACTGGGGAGCACCCCAGGCCAGCATGATGCCCCAACCCGCAAAAAAGGGGACGATTACGCCGACCAGAGCCACCAATGTGGCCGTCCCACCGACGCGCAGCAGCTCATTGGCTTTGACTTGGAGGCCGACATCGAATAGCAGGAACATCACGCCCAGGTCGGACAACGCTGTGAGCGTGGCATTGGGGGCGATCCAGCCGAGAAGGCTGGGTCCGATGATCGCGCCGGCCAGGATCTCGCCCACCAGCGCGGGTTGGCGGAGCTTCACGAAGATCTCTCCCATCAGCTTGGCCGCGCCAAACACGATCAGGAGGACAACGGGGAGAGGGAACTCGTGAGCTGGCATGGAAGGAACTACCCGAGGATCAGGGAAAGCCTCGAAATCAATGCGAAGGGCCTCGCGCGACCTTGCGCGCCGGCGCCATTCTCAACCACATAGAAAAAGCCGCGACCGCAACCCCCGCGAGCACAGGAAGCACGGGCACACCATTAGAGATCATCAGATACGATCCAAAAAATGCAGCCGCGAAAAAGTAACCCCAGTTTTTCATGCTAAATTCCTTTACTTCCAGGCTAACAAGATGCCGGCGATCGCCGTCATCAGCACCAGCATCACAACCGGCACGTTCAAGGGCTTCGTCCATGCCGGCTTCTGAGTTCCCTCACGCTTCAGGCGTCGGATCTCGGCAAGTTGTTTCCGCGCCAGGGATAGCTCCCAGGCGTTGCCTGCCATATGGACTGCCTTCAGCGTCTCGTCCTCGGCGCGATTCAAAGCGCGCAGACGATAGTACAACTCCGAATACTTCAGTTGCGCGAAGAAATTGTCCGGCTCGATCCTGCGCGCTTCTTCGAGTGCGTCCATGGACTTGTAGACGTCGTAATTCATCGCATGCGCCATACCCAGGCAAGTGCGGAAATCCGCGTTGTTCGGATGTTCCACACAAGCCCTTTCGAGCATGGTGATGTACTGGGCTAACTGCTCAGGCTCGACCGTGTGCGGATCGCGCCAGGGGATGGGGAGGACCCGCACCGGGCCGGCCGGGGTTTGAAGCATGGTTTGCCCGGCCGGTATTAGTTCGAACGTCGTTGCTGCTGTTGCCATGGTGATGGTCCTCCGATTCCTGACTCTTCTACATCCTCGCTGCGCTGGCCTTCAACTCGAACTCGGGATAGCCCAGAGCGCCCATTTCAGGCATATCCAGACCTTCGAGTTCCGCCTTAGCCCCGACGCGCTGGCCCACTAAGATATCGACGACCCAGTTAGTTGCGAGGGCGAAGGAGAAAACGAATCCGACCAGGGTGGCTACTCCGATCAATTGCGCCACCAACTGGCTGGCGTCGCCGTAGAACAACCCGGTGACGGAGCCGGCGACGCCGTTCCAGGAGCCGCCGTAGTTGCTCTTACCATCGGCGAAGAGGCCGACCGAGATCACGCCCCATAGACCGTTTGCGCCGTGAACCGAGATGGCGCCCACTGGATCATCGACCCTGAGGACGCGATCGACGAACTCGACCGAGACGCACACCAGGACTCCCGCGATCAAGCCGATAATCGCGGCACCCACGGGATTCACGAATCCGGAAGGAGCCGTAATGGCGACCAGACCAGCCAGAAGACCGTTGCCGCTCATGGAAGCATCAGGCTTGCCGTAGCGCATCCACATGTAGAGCATCGCGCCGAAGCTCCCGGTCATGCCGGCCAACATCGTATCCACCGCTACCGAGCCAATGCGCAGAGCGCCGTTTCCGGAAGCGGCCAGAGTTGAACCGGGGTTAAATCCGAACCAGCCGAAGGCCAGGATGAAGCAACCGAGCAATACCAGCACGATGTCGTGTCCAAGAATTACGTTCGGTTTGCCATTCCGCTCGTACTTGCCGAGGCGCGGGCCAAGCAGCATGCCCATGGCCAGGGCGGTAACACCGCCGACCGAGTGCACGACGCCCGATCCGGCGAAATCGGCATAGCCGTGGCCTAAGTTGAAATTGGCGCCAAGATTTGCGAGCCACCCGCCGCCCCAAGCCCAATTAGCGAACAGCGGATAGATAACGGCTCCCATGAAAAACGAAGACACCATGAAGGCCAGGTACTTCCAGCGTTCCGCTACCGTGCCCGTAACGATGGTCAGGGCGGTGTCCATGAACACCATCTGGAATAGGAACATCACCATTACGGCCACGTCATACGTTCCTTTGTGCATCAGGAAGAGGCCGTTCTGGCCCCACAATCCGAAAGTCTTTCCGAATAGGGTGATGGCGTATTCGCCGCCCAGCACCGGCGTGCTGCCCAGCGTGCCCAGGGCACCCACACCGCCCATTTGTATGGCGAAGCCGATCAGCCAGTAGGCCAGCATGCCGACGCCGTAGACCATGAAGTTCATCATCATGGTGTGGTTGGCGTTCTTGGCCCGGCACAGACCGGTTTCAACGATAGCGAAACCTGCCTGCATGAACATAACCAGGAAGCCCGCGACCAGCGTCCATACGAAGTTGATGGCGACCCTGTTCTGGCCGACCTGATTTACCAGGTCGCCGACGGTCAGACCCTTCTTGCTATCGCTCACAACTACGTCAGATACGTTGCCGGTAAGCGAGCCGTCCGGATCGCCCTTGGCTCGCGCGTCGGCCGAAGGAGTCGGGATGCTGGTGAGGTCTTTATCGGTAATGGCTACGGGAGGTGTAGCGGGGGCTGCTGCCGCGGGTGCTTCGGGTGCGGCAGCCGGCGGAGTGGCGGGCGCTTGGGCCCATGCGAGTGACACAATCATGAGGGTCACTGCCAACAATGCGATGCGTCGTGTCATGTTCATGATCCTCTCGTCAGTCTCGCGGTCACTTTCTCCAGGGCGCCTTTTTTTGAAAGCCCGGGTTGATCAATCCGATAATCCCTCCCAGGCTGACGGCCAACCCGATGAGGACGATCACCATGCGGCCGCCTACCGATGAACTCATTCCAAGGCTGGCGACCGAGATAACAAAGCCCAAAAACGTAATGATTAATCCTGCGAGTGCCATAGTGATCTCCTTTCACTCCGCTTCTTCCCACGGCTTCGCTTTGCGGAACACGCCCAGCGACACCGCCAGCAAAACTACTCCCACCAGGCTCACCACAATTCCGCCGCCCGCGATGCCGGCAGAGATCAGGGTGAAGGCTATCAAGAAGGCCGTGAGGCCTACTGCTTGTGTTGAATTGGCGCCCATGAAGGTACTCCTCCTCTATTTGGGTTCTAAAAGAATCTCAATGACTGAAGACAAAAGCCGCCGAATGGTTGGGCTGCTTGTCCCCGCCAGCGACGACTACGTGGTGGCAATTGCGGGGCGGAACTACTCTCCGATCGAAACCCGCTGGCGACACGTAGCAGGCAGGCTCAATCGAGTGATTTTCAGTCTAACGGGCCCTAGGGGAGGTGTCCAATTGATTATTTCAATCGGTTCCATAAGACCGGGAGAGCGCGATCAAACGACAGAAAAAACAGCAGATCTCGATAGGATTCTCGATCACAAAAACAAAGCCGCGCGCGGCATATACGCCACGCGCGGCCAATTCCACCCTTCGATATTGCCGGAGGTGATCCCCCCGATCGCTTTAGTGAGGACCGAAGAAGGCCACGATGCCCAGAGCGAAGGTATCCTGATGGTCGGAAGAACCCGTGGAGCCCCGCTCAAAGAACGGCTGATTCGACCAGTCACGCCGGTATTCGAGGCGTGCCAACAGGCCTTGCGTCCACTTGTGCTCGTAGGTGAAGGTGAATTCCTTCAGAGTCTGCGCCACGGTTGTCTCGAATCCATCCTTGTCTTTGAACCACTCAATGCGCGGCGTGATGGCGTTGCTATCGTTCATCTGGAACTTCGCCGCTCCCGCCACGCCATACCATTTGGCGGTCGCTTCCAAGGGGCCGGATCCGCTCTTATTCTGGCCGTAGTCGAAATTCACGTAAGCGTTGAACTTGTCAGCAGGCGTGAAAATAACCGTCGTATCGTAGAGGTTTCTCCAGCCGGTGTTGGTGCCGGAGTTTTCCGGACCCGTGTAGTAGTTGTTGTTCCAGCTTATCTTCTTGGTGGTGATGTTGCCAACAAAACCCATCGTCTTTCCGGAGTTGTTGTCCTCGACGTTATTCCATCCGTTAACAATCTGGAAGCCGCCGGTGAAGTGGCCCTTGGTTTCGGTCAGACGTGCTCCGAAATGGTAGTAAGGAATCGCCCAGGCAAACAAAATCGATCGGGAGTAGTTCCAGTTGGCATTGCTCTCGATCACCTCGGCGCCTGCGCTGGTAACGAACTTCCCGAAATCCATCTGGAAGCCGCTATCTTTCTTGGGCTTCCAGCTCACATAGGCCTGCTCGATGTTCTTGATGCCGATGCCGGGCTCGCCGCCATTGATGATGTCGAACGCCTTGCCAAAACCGAAATCAACCTGAAATCCGATGGGATCGGCCGAGTGCGACATGGTTAGTTTCGCCATGCTCAAACTGAACTGATTGGCCTTGGTATCGAAGTTATAAAGGCCATTGTTGCCCGACGCCGGGTGGTTAAAGTTGAAATCATAATAGCCGTCAACCAGGCCGCTGAAATCGATGGGCCCTACCGACCATGGCGGAGGCGTGGGAGCCGCGGCGGGCGCAGGCGCTGGCGCCTGTCCGAAAGCGGATACTGCGATCAATGCCGCGGTAATGGGAATCAAGACACACTTCAAGCGGGTATACAATTTACGGCCTCCTGAGGTTTTAGATTACAAAGCGGACAGAGCTTTAAGCTCTAAGACTAATGGCAGTTCGGTTAAACGTCCAATAGATTATTTTGATCCAGCCAATCCAAACGTTTCGTTTGGACGCACCTACGCCCCGGGGCATCATATAGATACCCAAGTAGATAACCCAACCAAAAAGGACAGGAGCACCGAATGAAAAAGATCGAAGCGATTATCCAGCCCCATAAGCTGGATGAAGTGAAGGACGCCCTGCTCGCCATAGGAGTCGACGGAATGACCATCTCAGAGGTGCGCGGCCATGGGCGTCAAAAGGGCCACACCGAAACGTATCGCGGCCAGGAGTACAAAGTCGACTTGCTTCCGAAGGTGAAGATCGAGTTGGTGGTCACATCGGCGCGTGCGGATGAAACTGTCCGGACTCTCTCCACGGCCGCACGCAGCGGAAAAGTCGGCGATGGCAAGGTGTTCGTCACCGAGGTGCTCGACGCGATTCGGATTCGCAACGAGGATCGGGGAGAGGCGGCGTTGTAAATCGGGTCGGACATGTCCGACCCCTACCTAATTGTAGGGGCGCATGCGTCGCCCGCCACGTTTAGATGTCGTAATACAGAGCGAACTCGAAGGGATGCGGGCGCAGGCGGACGGCGTCGGCCTCATTCTTGCGCTTGTAGTTGATGTAGTTCTCGAGCAGCTCCTCAGTGAAGACGTCGCCCTTGAGCAGAAACGCGTGATCGTCTTCCAGGGCGCCCAGCGCTTCTTCTAGCGAGCCCGGCATGGACGGCACGGCCTTCATCTCTTCGGGCGAGAGATCGTAGATGTCCTTGTCCAGTGGCTCGCCTGGATCGATCTTATTCAGCACGCCGTCGAGTCCTGCCATGACCATGGCCGCGAACGCCAGATACGGGTTCGCAGATGGATCCGGCGGACGGAACTCGACCCGCTTGGCTTTGGGTGAAGCTGAGTACATCGGAATGCGGCACGCCGCGGAACGATTGCGCCGCGAGTACGCCAGGTTCACCGGCGCTTCATAACCCGGAACCAGCCTCTTGTAACTATTGGTGGTGGGCGCGATGATGGCCGCCAGCGCGCGGGCATGCTTCAGCAATCCGCCGATGTACCAAAGCGCCATCTGGCTCAAGCCCGCGTAGAGGTCGCCGGCAAATAACGGCTTGCCGCCCTTCCACAGGCTCTGGTGCACGTGCATGCCGCTGCCGTTGTCGCCGAACAGAGGTTTAGGCATGAAGGTGACCGTCTTGCCGTACTGATAGGCGGTGTTGCGGATCACGTATTTGTACAACATCATGTTGTCGGCCGATTTGGTGAGCGTATTGAAGCGCTGGTCGATCTCGCATTGGCCCGCCGTGGCGACTTCGTGATGGTGGCACTCGATATCGAGCCCGACCTTGATCATGGTCTCGACCATCTCGGCGCGCAGATCCTGGTGCTGATCGGTGGGCGGCACCGGAAAGTATCCTTCTTTGTAGCGCGGCCGGTAGCCGAGATTGTTCTCCCTGCGGCTGGAGTTCCAGCGGCCTTCCTCGGCGTCGATGAAGTAGAAGCCCTCGTGTACGTTCTGGTCGAAACTGACGCTGTCGAAGATGAAAAATTCGGCTTCCGCGCCGAAGTAGGCGGTATCGGCGAGGCCCGAGTTCTTGACGTACAGCTCGGCCTTGCGGGCGATCCAGCGCGGATCGCGGTCGTAGCTCTGGCGCGTGATGGGATCGATGACGTTGCAGTTCATCACCAGGGTTTTGACCTCAAAGAAGGGATCGACGATGGCGGTGGCGGGATCCGGCACCAGCAGCATGTCGGATTCGTTGATGGCGGCCCAGCCGCGGATGGAACTGCCGTCGAAACCGAAGCCTTCCTCAAAGCTGGACTCGCTCAGTTCGCCGATGGGGTAAGAGACGTGCTGTTGAACCCCGGGCAAGTCGGTGAAGCGCAGATCGAGCTGCTTCACGTCGTTCTTCTTGGCAAATTCCAGAGCTTCCTTGGGAGTCATGCCCACCATCATATACAAGAAAACGCCATACACTGGACACGTAGAGCAAACCATGGAACAGTTCACACTCGATTGGGGCACTCAGCGGCGATCGTATACGGTAAGCGAATTGACCGCGGAGATGCGCTCAGTGCTCTCAGGCGAGTTCACCGATATCTGGGTGGCGGGTGAAATTTCCGGCGCCAAGCAACCACCCAGCGGGCACTACTATTTCACGCTGAAGGACGAATCCGCGCAGATTCGTTGCGTGTGCTACAAAATGACCGCGCGGTACCTCAAGTTCAAGCCGCAGGATGGCGTGGCGGTGCTGGCGCGCGGGCGCATTGACCTGTATGACGCTCGCGGCGAATTGCAACTGATCGTGGAGGCGCTGGAGCCGCAGGGTCACGGAGCGCTGCAACTGGCGTTCGAGCAATTGAAGCGGAAACTGGCCGCTGAAGGACTGTTCGATCAGGCTCGCAAGCGTCCGCTGCCGTCCATGCCGGAGCGAATCGGGATCGTGACGTCGCCCTCCGGGGCCGTGATCCGCGACATAATCCACGTGCTCGAACGCCGCTGCCCGGGTCGCCACATCCGCCTGTATCCGGCGCAAGTGCAGGGTGAGGGAGCAGCGGAGCAAATCGCCGCCGGCATCGAATACCTCGCGGAATCCGGCTGGCCGGAAGTGCTGATCGTGGCCCGCGGCGGAGGCTCGATCGAGGACCTGTGGGCGTTTAACGAGGAACGTGTGGCGCGCGCCATCGCCGCCTCCCCGGTTCCCGTGATCTCGGCGGTGGGCCATGAAACCGATTTCACCATCGCCGATTTTGTGGCGGATCTTCGCGCGCCCACGCCTTCGGCGGCGGCCGAACTGGTGGCGTCCACCCGTCAGAGCCTGCTCGAAGGACTGTCGGGCGCCGAGGGACGCTTGCGCCAGGCGGCTCGTTTAACGCTGGCCCTGCGGGCTCGACGATTTCACGCGGTGGCGATCGACGCCGCTCGCCTGCATCGGGCGCTCGGACGAAGAGCTCAACGGATCGATGAGTTGGAGTACGCGTTGCGCGACGGTGTTCGGATCGCCCTCAGCTTGCGTAAGCGGTCTTTGGACGCAGTTGCAACAAGCTTGGTTCAGCGCGATGTCCGCCTGCAATTCGCGGCTTCTCGAAGGCGCCTGGAAGCGTGTGGTGCGGCGGTAAGCCAGGCCATCCGGCTGCGCCTGAGCCGCGCTCGTGGAGAATTCAATTCCTTGGCGGCGCACCTGGCGCAATTGAGCCCGCTCAAGATTCTGGATCGCGGCTACGCGATTGTCGAACGGGACGGAAAGATCGTGAAAACTCCCGCAGCCGCGCCGGTGGGATCGGCCGTGCGCGTACGTCTGGCCGCTGGGGAACTGGCGGCCAAAGTCATAGCCCCAACTGAACGCAAATAAACGCCGATAGACCGAATCCTTTTCCACGTCTCAAGGAGACTAGAGTCTAGAAATGACCGACGCCGAGTTTCGCGACGCATTTCACGGGCACAAGGACGTGGTCCATCGCTTCGCATACCGGATGACCGGATCTGCTTCAGCGGCCGAGGACGTCGTGCAGGATTGCTTTCTGATCCTGTGGAGGAAACCTGCTGCCTACGATCCAAGCCAGGGCGAGATACGAGCGTTTCTGCTGGGGATCGCCCGGAACCTGATCCTGAAGCGGTGGCGTGATGAGAGGCCGCACGAACAGCTCGAGGACTCGTTCGTCGGGCCACCTCTCAACATTCTCGACGGCGGTCGCGCCGAAGCGGTGGAAAAAGCCATCTTGATGCTGCCGCCGCTGCAGCGAGGCCGTAGTGCTCGCCGAGTACGAAGAGATGTCACTGGAAGAAATCGCACGCGCGACGGCTGCGGATCTCGCGGCGGTGAAGTCGGCTGCATCGCGCTCGCCAGAATCTGCGGCGTATGCTGGCACACTTATTAGAACCGAAAGGCGCTTTCCATGGAACCAAATGATCCTCAGTTGCGAGACTTGCTACGGGAATGGCAGACGCCGGCGATCTCACCGTCGTTGGAGGAACGCGTGCTGAAGCCGCGTCGCCACTGGTCGACCTTTCTGCTCCATGGATCCATCCAAGTACCTCTGCCGGTAGTGTACTGCCTGCTCGCATTGCTGATTTTCGCAGGATGGCGAATTTCGGCGCGGACCACCCAGACTGCGCCGTGTGCGGCGAACTGCAATCAGGCCTTAACCGGCGCCTGCTGAATTTAACTTAAGCACCCCAAGGAGAAAGACAGATGCGATACGTGTGTTTGCTCGCCGTGATGTTGGGCTTTTCCGCTTGGCTTCCCGCGAAGCCCCCGGTTCCTCGAACTGCTAAGGAGTTCAGTTGCTCCGATCCGAACGGCCAGACGATCTCGCTTTCGAAATACAAGGGCAAGGTCGTACTGGTGCAGTTTCTGATTACCAACTGCTCGCATTGCCAGGCGCTGTCCCGGCTGCTGACGAAACTTCAGGCCGAGTACGGTCCGCAGGGCTTTCAAGCATTCGGCGTTGCGATTAATGACGCCACTCCGGAAATGGTCCGCAGCTACGTAAAAGATCACGAGTTGGGTATTCCCGTGGGCTCCGCGCCGCGGGATCAAGTGGTCGGCTATTTGGGTGTTTCCGAGGTCGAACGCCTGGCGGTGCCGCAAGTGCTGATCGTCGACCGGCACGGCGTGGTGCGGGCGCAGAGCGACGCGCAGGGCACTCCCGATCTGCAAAACGAAACCTACCTCCGTAAAATGATCGGCGACCTGCTGAAGAGATGAGGCCAGAGGGCTTCTACCGCGCGGGCACTACGGCTTCCGCCAAACAGTAGCCGCCGCGTTGCGATTGGGCCTGCTGCTGGGGCGGGGGAATCGAAATATATGGCGTTCCATCTCTGCGGGTCAGGTAACGCTTCATCGATTCCGGGCCGCCGACGGGCAGCAGTTGGAGCAGTTCTAAACCCTGCTTGGCGAGGAACTCGCGCTCACCCGTATCTGGCAAACCGAAAATCCAGGGCTCGCCGGAAGTGAGTCGTCGCAACCTTTCAAACGCTTTCTGCGCGGCTTCTGGGAACTTGCTCAAATCCGCGGTTGCCATGAATTTGACCAGCATCGCCCCCAGGAAATCGAAAATGATGATGCTGCCGGGCGCCTGCGCGGCGACCCATCCCAACGTCTCTTCCACGGCCACCTCGGGAAGGTACATCGTTACGCCCTCCCAGATGAAGAATGTCTTTCGGCTGGAATCGTAACCGGCCGCGTTTAGAGCGTGGCCAAGTTTGTCGTGGCGGAAGTCGACGGGCACGTACGTCAGATTCGCGGGAACCTCGATGCCAGTTTCGCGAATGCGGCGTTTCTTGTATTCCTGCGTGGGCGGCTGGTCCACCTCGAAAACCCGCACGGCTTGGAGCAGTTCCGTAAGTCGATAGGCCCGCGTGTCGAACCCCGCGCCGAGAATCACGACTTGCGTAACTCCCTCGCGGATGGCATGTTCCATGCGCTCCTCGATGAAACGCGTGCGGATGATCATCATAATCGCGGAGCTAAGCGCTTCGATATTCTTGATCGCCTCGGCGAAATCGAGCTCCAGCGCCTGCACCACCGGCTGATCGGCGATCATGGCACGCTCTTCGGGACCGAGCAAACGCTCAGCCAGATAGTCCGGGTTGCGAATGGATTCGTCGGGTTCGCGAGCGCCTAACGCTCGCCCCGCCGCCACGTATAGGCAGGTTTTAGACGGAGCATTACTCAAGACGATAATTGGGAGCTTCTTTGGTAATGATCACGTCATGCACGTGGCTCTCGCGCAGGCCGGCTGACGTGACGCGCACGAACTGGGCCCGCTCACGCAGTTCCTGAATGGTTCTACAGCCGCAGTAGCCCATCCCAGCCCGCAACCCGCCGACCAGTTGATACACCAGATCGGCCAGCACCCCTTTATACGGCACACGGCCCTCGATACCTTCGGGAACCAGCTTGCCGCCGCCGGACTCCTGGGCGTAGCGATCCGACGAGCCTTGGCTCATCGCACTCAGCGATCCCATCCCGCGATAGCTCTTAAAGGTACGACCCTGGTAAAGAATCGTCTCGCCCGGACTTTCTTCCGTACCGGCGAACAAGCTTCCGATCATCACACAGTCCGCGCCTGCCGCGATGGCCTTGGTGATATCGCCCGAAAACTTGATGCCGCCGTCGGCGATTAATGGCACTCCGCTGCCTTGCGTGGCCTTCGAGCACTCCGCGATCGCGGTGATCTGCGGAACTCCCGCGCCGCTGACGACGCGTGTGGTGCAAATGGATCCCGGACCAATCCCCACCTTGATGCCGTCCACGCCCAGACTGATCAGGTCGCAGGCGCCCTGCTTGGTAGCGACGTTGCCCGCGATCAGTTCGACGTCGGGCAGCGCGCGCTTGAGCGTTGCGCATACTTCCATGACGCGCTCGCTGTGGCCGTGCGCCGAATCCACTGCCAAAACGTCCACTTTCTTCTTGACCAGCTCCTGCGCGCGCTCCAGGAAGTCGGCCGACGTTCCCAGGGCAGCCCCCACGCGCAGCCGGCCCTGCGGATCTTTCGCGGCATTGGGATATTTGAGCTTCTTCTGGATGTCCTTGACGGTAATGAGCCCCTTTAGGTTGTAGTGGTCGTCGACTACCAGGAGCTTTTCCACGCGATGCGTGTGCAGGATCGCCTCGGCTTCTTCGAGCGTGGTTCCGACGGCTACGGTAATGAGATTCTCCTTGGTCATCACGCTGGAAATAGGCAGGTCGAAGCGCGTCTCGAAGCGCAGGTCGCGATTGGTGAGAATCCCGACCAGCTTGCCGTTTTTGGTTACGGGCACGCCGGAGATGCGGTAGCGCTTCATCACTTCGAGCGCGTCGCCGATCTTCTGCTCCGGATCCACGGTGACCGGGTCGACGATCATCCCGCTTTCCGACCGTTTCACGCGGTCCACTTCTTCGGCCTGGCGCTCGATCGACATGTTGCGGTGGATCAGGCCGAGGCCGCCCTGCTGCGCCAGCGCGATCGCAAGATGCGATTCGGTCACGGTGTCCATGGCGGAGCTGACGATGGGAATATTCAGGCCGATCTTGCGAGTGATCCAGGTCCGTGTGTCGGTCTGAGCGGGGACGACGTTGCTGCGGGCCGGAAGCAGAAGAACGTCGTCGAATGTAAGTCCTTCGGGGATCGTTTCCGGAATCATCAGGGTGTACTTCTGATGATACAGCAGAGCCGGGAGGCAGTAATTTGGTTTGTAGCGATCAGCGAATCTATGACCGCTGCGCATATCATGCCGACCGTCAAAATCGCGAGGCTTTTCGCGACGATAACCAAGACTCTCAGCGTCGTCATGGTCGTCTTCCTACTGATTTTTAGCCAGCGATGTAGTCGCCAGCATGCCGCCCAGGCCCATGGTTTCCACCGCCGAGGAGGGCACGATCACCATGGCTCCTTTCTCCTTGATAGCTTCATACAGCATGTTCATGGCGCGCAGGTGCAGCGCCACGGGATTGTCGCGATAGACTGCGGCCGCCTCTGCGAATTTGTTCGAGATCTGCGTCTCGGCGTCGCCCAGGATAATGCGGGCCTGGCGCTCTCGTTCGGCCTGGGCCTGGCGGGACATAGCGTCCTCCAGCGCCTGCGGGATCTTCACATCGCGAATTTCAACCGACTGCACCGTGATGCCCCACGGATTCGTCTTCTCATCCAGAATCTTCTGCAAAGCCTGGCCGAGGGTCTCGCGTTCGGTGAGCAACTGGGCCAGCTCATGCCGTCCGATGCATTCGCGCAAGGCGGTCTGTGCGCCCAGGCTCACAGCCTCGGCGAAGTTGGCGACTTCCAGAATTGATTTTTCGGCGTTCCACACCACCCAGAACACGATCGCGTCCACGTTGACTGGAACCGTGTCGCGGGTCAGCGCCGATTCCGCGGAAACATCCGTTACGCGGATGCGCTGGTCCACATACGCGCTCAGCGTGTCCACCACCGGGATAATCCAGATCATGCCGGGGCCGCGCAGCCCCCTGTATTTACCCAGCCGCAGCAGAGCAACCTTCTCCCACTGGTTCACTACTTTCACCGAAAACAGGCAGTAAAATCCGAGGAGCGCCCCAACGAATGCCGGTAAGGGATTCCGCAGCAACACGGCAGCAGCCACGCCGGCCAGCATGAAAACCACGAACAGCACCGTTCCCGGACCGCTGACGGGAACGCTCTGAATTCTGGTCGAAGGTGCGAAGATCATTTGGTCCTCTTTTCCGGTTCAGGAATCCGTTCCCGTAACCTGTCCATCAACTCTTTCACAGTGAATCCGCCCGCGCCGGCCCGGGCCACGAACTCACTTACCAACTGCTCCAACTGCCGATCGTGCTCCGCGTCGTCCTGCGTGATCTTGCGGTCCGAAATGAAGGTTCCAGTGCCCTGCTGGGTATCCAGCACGCCGCGAATTTCGAGCTCCCGATACGCGCGCAGCACTGTGTTGGGATTAATCTCCAGATCCACAGCCACCTGGCGGACGGTCGGGATTTGCTCGCCGCTGGTCAGGTTCCCGGATGCGATCCCGGCTTGCACCTGGTCGATGAGCTGGCGGTAAACCGGCACGCCGCTGCGCGTGTCCAGCTTGAAGGAAAAAGGTGCCGTCCTGGTCATCTTGAAAGTCTAGTGTACTAGTGTACTAATACACTGTCAAGAGGAAAATTGCGGGAAATTCCAGGGGGGTTTGCTAAACTGAAGCTTCCCTTATGCAGATTCCCGCAACACAGCTTCGCCCCGGCATGGTGGTCAAGTTCAACAACGACTTGTTCTCTGTTTTCAAGATGGAACACCGCACGCCGGGCAACTTGAGAGGCTTCGTTCAGGTGAAGATGCGTAACTTCAAGTCGGGGACCATGATCGAGCATCGGTTCTCATCGGAAGACAAGGTGGAGAAGGCCTCCCTGGACGAGCAGGAAATGGAGTATCTGTACGATGACGGCGAGTACTTCTACTTCATGAACACCGAGACCTTCGAGCAAATGCACCTGGTGAAGGATCTGCTGGGCGACGCCACCGATTACCTGACTCCGAATCTGAAGGTGAATGTCGAGTTCTACGAAGGCAAACCGATCAGCGTGGAGCTGCCGGCAACTGTGGACTTGACCGTGGCGGAAACCGAACCGGGGATGAAGGGCGCCTCGGTTTCAAACGTCACCAAGGCCGCGAAGCTGGAGACCGGTCTGGTAGTGCAGGTGCCCCCGTTCATAAACGAGGGCGAGAAGATCCGGGTTTCCACCTCCGACGCTTCCTATCAGGCACGCGCGTAACGACTCCTCCTCCTCCTTGAAAGACGTCTTGCCGGGCTGTACAGTGGCTCATTGCGAGGTGTCCGCATGATGACGTGGAGAGCAGTGGTTGTAGCTGGCCTCTTGCCATTCCTCGGGTCGGCTTGGCAGAAATCAAAGACACCTTCCGTTGAATTCTTCCTGACGGATGATTTCGGTGGCGCGATCGCGAGCGGAGGAAGGGTTCACATCATTTCCGCTGGCGGTACTTCGTCGTACTGGCTAAACTATCCCGAAAACAGGAAAATCGACCTGCCTGCCGGACGCTACACTGCCGTTGTTGAAGCCACCGGGTTCCTTAGCAGGGCCGAGCAGCTAACGCTGACTGACAGGGATGTCTTCCTCCCTTTTTCTCTAACCCTTGCCCCGATCGAAGGCACCGAGATTCGAGCCAGCCTAAACGGGACTATTAGCAAAGAACTTCGGGGCTCGGCTCCAGCGTGGGTCCGACTTGCCGGTGTTTACAAGGGCATCAACTGGACTGGCAAGATCGACGCCAACGGAAAGTTCGCCTTCGAATCCTTGCCTCCTGGACAGTACGTGCTGATGGTATTCAGCAAGGGCGAGCTGAAGGCGACTCGAACAATAAGCGTACAGGCGTTCGCCAATCAAATCACTGTCAAATAACGCCCGTATCAAACTCCGCGAATGGCAACGACGGTAATGTCGTCCATGCGCGCCGCGCCACTGAACGTGGAGACCGTGTTGACGATTTCGCGAATTAGCCCGGCTGCTGTAGTAGCGCCGCTTTTGCGCAGAATGCAAGCCAGACGATCCTCGCCGAATTCGTCGCCAGCGGCGTTGGCAGCCTCAGTCACCCCGTCCGAATAGAGCAGCAGTGTATCACCCACGTCGAGGCTGACCTCTTCCTCGGCACAACTCCACTCTTCGAACGCGCCCAGCATAGTGGCGGTTGGTTCGAGCCTGGTCAGCTCTCCGCCGGCTCGCAAAAGAAGAGGCGCGCAATGACCGCAATTGACGTAACGCATCCGTCGGGTGTCGTCGTCATAAGCGCCGAAAAACAGCGTGACGAACCGTTCCGACCCGCTGGAGGAGTAGAAGTGCCTGTGCACGATCTCCAAAAGGGCCGCCGGTCCGCGAAAGGCGGCCCCCGCCCGGGCCCGGAAACAGGCCTGCAGATTCGCCATTAGCAGCGCTGCGGGGACGCCCTTCCCGGAAACATCGGCCAGCACGAAACCCATTGAGCTTCCGCCGCAATCGTCTCCCAGATCCAGGAAGTCGTAGTAGTCGCCGCCGACGCCCCGCGCCGCGACACAATGTCCGGCGTAATCAATGGTGGGCAACTGCCGCCCCGAGCGTGGAAACAGTTTTTGCTGTACGGTCGCCGCGATCTCCAGCTCCGACTGCCTGCGGCGCTCCGAAGCGGCCTGCTTGCGAATCGCCGCCAGCACGCGCTCGTTATCCCAGGGTTTCTGTACGAAGTCACAGGCGCCTCGGCGCATGGCTTCGACCGCAAGGTCGATACTGCCCCATGCGGTCATCACAATTACGGGCGCGGTATTGCCTTGCGATTCCAATCCCTGGAGCAGGTCCAGGCCTTCCTCGCCTGAGGTCGTATCACGCGCGTAATTTAAATCCGCCAGAATCAAATCGAATTCGCCGGAGCGGGCTTCCTGCAGCAGCGCACGCGGCGAATCCACTGTGACGGCCTCGTATCCCTGACCCTTGAGCAGGAGGCGCAGGGCATGCAGCACATCGGCCTGATCATCACAGATCAGGACGCGATACGGTCGTGCGGCGGCAGGAACTGCCATGGCTGGAAAATCCAAACTTGCCTGCATAAACTACCGACGAAAATGAGGCAGGTTTCGTGCCGTGAAAAAATACTGTGGTTTCAGCGCGTCTGCCCGTTGCTTAGTGTCCGCCCGTGGGACGCTGTGCGCGTGGGTGGGACGCTAGGCCTATTCAGTCGCGCGGACTTCCGCCAGACGTCGGCGCAGTGGTTCGGAAAGGCTCTGTTCGATTTCCGACGTAATCAGTCCCACGCCGTCGAGGTCTTGAATGTGGACTTTATCTTTCAGCCGGAAGCTGGTGAGCTTCATGCGGACAAGGTCGGCCACGGGGGCGATGAGGATACCTTGTTTCGCGCGTACGGGAGCAGATCCAGGAACTGGTTCAAGGTACTCAGGACGGACTTTTTCACCTACGAAAACTAAATGCACGCCGCTGCGAGCGTTTGGATTCTCGGCCACCAGGAACATATCCACGCCAGCCGCATGGCGATATACGAAGCCATGTGGTTCAACGACAGCCCGAATCATCTCAAGCTTATCGCGGTCGATCGCCACATCTACGTCGCGAGTGAGTCGTGCCGAGGGAGGATCAACCTGATCCACATGCAAATAGGTTGCGAGACCGCCGACCACTCGGACTGGAATACCCGCTTTTTCAAGCAAGGCCGTGAATCGTGCCGCAACGTCAATAATTTGGTGCACAGCGCCCTCGAATATAGTGTTGGCGAGCACGGTTTGTATCTTAAATTCTAGCGCTGATTTTTAGCCTTCGGATGCGAGCGATCGTATACCGCCATCAAATCCGTGAGCGAGACTTGCGTGTACTTCTGCGTGGTCGCCAAACGCGCGTGTCCCAGCAGTTCCTGAATGGCGCGAAGATCCGCGCCGTCGGCCAGCAAATGGGTCGCGAAGGCATGACGCAGGCTGTGCGGATGCATGGAAGCGTCGCCTGAAACCAGACGCGCGTACAGCTTGACGATGCCGCGCGCGCCCCGATCGGACAGCCGCGTCCCCAGGTGATTCGCGAACAGAGCCTTCTCCCGCGGCTTGACGGCGCGCACCGCCAGATACTTTTCAAGCGCGGCGGCGGCGGTGGCGCCATACGGGACCTGACGCTCCTTGCGTCCCTTGCCGCGCACCCGAATCCATTGCTCGCGATAATCGAAATCGTCCAGATCCAGCCCGACGAGTTCACTGATGCGCAGGCCGCAGCCATACAGCAGCTCAAAAATCAGGCGGTCGCGTTCTGGAAACGGGCGCTCCAGACGATCTGCGGCGACAGCATTGATGAGTTCGTTGGTCTGCTCGGCGGTTGGCACCGAAGGCAGCCGCTGCGGAGCCTTGGGAGTCTTCACCAGCCGGGCGATGTTGGAAGGCACGCCGCCTTGCTTGGCAAGAAATTGAAACAGCGAGCGGACTGCCGCCAGCTTGCGCCGGACGGACACCGGACTCAGGCGGCGATGGTAAAGATCGCCCAGCCACTCGCGGATCTGGAGAACCGTGAACTCAGCAGGGGCGGGCGGATGCTGGCCTGGAGGAGAGAAATATCCGGAGAATTGTTCCAAGTCGCTGGCGTAATTGCGGAGCGTGTGCGGCGAGGCGTTTTGCAGACGCAGATCGGCGAGGTAACGGCCGATCGCCGTGGCTAACGCGGAAGTCGGCGCATCAGGCATGCGAGTACAAATGCTGTTCGAGTGCAGCCAGCGCTCGGCGGCAGACTTCCGTATGCCGCAGTTTGCGATCGCGCGGCGGTTTTTCGAGCTTTGGCAGGAGATCGAAGGTGATGTTCGCGGGCTGATAATGCGCCGGATCCGCGCCGGACACATACGCGCACAGCGATCCCATGGCTGTTTCGCGCGGGAATACGCGAACATCTTCGGAGGCAGCTAAAGCTGCCGCTCCCAGGCCGGCGATCAAGCCCGTTGCGATCGATTCGACGTATCCTTCGACCCCTGAGATCTGTCCCGCGAAGAAGATGCTTGGGCGGGTTCGCAATTGCAGAGTCGGCGTCAGCAGAGCCGGTGCGTTGATATAGGTATTTCGATGCACCTGTCCGAAGCGCAAAAACTCGGCATTCTGGAGTCCCGGGATCATTCGCAGCACCCGCTGTTGCTCGCCGAAACGCATGTGATTCTGGAATCCCACCAGGTTGAAGCTCCCCGCGCGAGCATTCTCGCTGCGAAGCTGCACTACGGCGTAGGGCCGGCGGCCGGTGCGTGGATCGGTCAATCCCATGGGCTTCATCGGCCCGAAGCGCAGCGTGTCGCGCCCCCGCCGGGCGATCTCCTCAATCGGCAAGCACGCCTCGAAATAGTTCACGCTATCTTCCCCGATATGAGCCGGGACACTATCGGCTGCTAGCAGAGCGTCCAGAAATGCCTCGTACTCGGCTTTGTCGAAAGGACAATTCAAATAGTCATCCGTGCCGTCCAGCGATTTGCCGTAGCGCGACGCCGCGAAGGCGATGGAGGTGTCGATCGACTCCGCATCGACAATCGGACTGATGCTGTCATAGAAAAACAGCCGCTGCGATCCCGTGAGCCGTCCGATTTCCACGGCCAGTGCATCGGATGTGAGCGGTCCACTGGCGATGATCCAGATGTGTTCGGAATCAAGCGAGGTGACTTCTTCACGGCGGATCTCGATGGCCGGATCCGCCTCCAGTGCGCGGGTGACTTCGGCCGCGAACAAATCGCGGTCTACCGTCAAGGCGTGGCCCGCTGGGACGCGCGTCCGCGGCGCGATCTCGTTGATCAACAGCGATCCTAAGCGGCGCAATTCTTCCTTCAGCAACCACGGAGCGCCATTCTCCTGCTCGCTCTTGAGAGAGTTGCTGCACACCAACTCGGCCAACGCCTCAGTCTTGTGTGCCGGAGTCGATCGCACCGGACGCATTTCGTAAAGAACCGCGCGACCGCCCGCGCGAGCCACCTGCCAGGCCGCCTCGCAGCCTGCCAGACCGCCGCCGATGATGTGGACCTCAGGCCTCACGATACTCGCCAAAAACCTTCCTTAACCGGTCCGACATCTCTCCGATGGTCGCGAACGATTCGCAGGCGGTCAGGATCTTCGGCATCAGATTATCGGATCCGCGCGCGGCATCTTCCAGTGCGCCCAGGCGCGCCTCTACCTCATTTTTGTCCCGCGATGCGCGCACCTGGCGCAAGCGCTCCACCTGGCCGCGCTCCACACTGGAATCAATTCGCAAAGCCGTCAAGGATTCGCCATTGGTCTGCTGAAACCGATTGACACCGACGACAATCTTCTCCCCGTGTTCCACTTGCTGCTGGAATTCGTACGCGGCGTTCTGAATCTCGGCTTGAATCCAGCCCTTCTCTATCGCGGCCAGCGTCCCGCCCATAGCATCAATCCGCGCAAGGTAGTCCCGAGCTCCGCGTTCGATCTTGTCGGTCAGCTCTTCGATATAGAAGCTTCCGCCCAACGGGTCGGCGACCTTGGTGATCCCGCTTTCATGCGCAATGATCTGCTGGGTGCGCAGCGCGAGCCGCGCGGATTCCTCCGTGGGCAGCCCCAGCGCCTCATCCCGAGAATTTGTGTGCAGCGATTGCGTGCCGCCCAGCACGGCGGACATGGCCTGCAGCGCTACGCGCACGACGTTCACGTCGGGCTGCTGGGCCGTGAGCGTCGATCCCGCGGTCTGAGTATGAAAACGCATCATCATCGACCTTGGATCCTTGGCGCCGAAGCGTTCCTTCATGATGTGCGCGTACAGCCGCCGTGCCGCCCGATACTTGGCGATCTCTTCGAGAAAATCACTATGTGCGTTAAAGAAGAACGACACGCGCGGCGCGAATGCGTCGACGTTCAGTCCGGCCCGAATCGCGGCCTCAATGTACGCTATCGCATTGCCGATCGTAAATGCCACTTCTTGAATCGCTGTCGAGCCCGCTTCGCGAATGTGATAACCGCTGATCGAAATAGTGTTCCACTCCGGCAGTTCCGCGCCGGCCCACGCAAACAGATCGGTGACGATCCGCATGGCCGGACGCGGCGGGTAGATGTACGTCCCGCGCGCGATGTACTCCTTCAAAATGTCGTTCTGTACGGTGCCCGAAAGCTTGCGCAGATCGGCACCCTGGCGCCGCGCGACTAACGCGTAAAGCGACAGTAGAATGGCGGCGGTGGAGTTGATGGTCATCGAAGTGGTGACCTCATCCAGTCGAATGCCTTCAAAGAGCCTTTCCATGTCGGCCAGCGAACAGATCGCAACGCCTACTCTGCCAACCTCTCCTGCTGCTAAAGGATGATCTGAATCCATGCCCATCTGAGTGGGTAGATCGAAGGCGACCGACAGTCCGGTGATCCCTTGCGATAAAAGATATTGGTAGCGGCGGTTGCTCTCTTCAGCCGATCCGAAACCGGCGTACTGCCGCATGGTCCAGAGGCGGCTCCGGTACATGCCGGGATGAATGCCGCGCGTGAACGGATACTGGCCGGGCAGCTCGGCTGATTTGCTCATGCGTCACGAACGCGAGGCTCTGCGGGCTCGCAGAAAGGAGGTGATTCCGAAATAGGCCATTAAAACCGGCAGGAAGAAGGATGCCGCTAACCGCAGGAAGCTGATTTCCTGGGTCTGCACCAGGTGATAATTGCGAATCGCGGAGGACCCAAAAATCACTGCCAAAACAATGAAGACAAAGCCAATGACTTCGTGCCACAACACCCGCAAAGGTCGTATCACTCCGGGCATTACATGCTCGAGAAACCGGCCCATTTTGCTGTGCTTGTCGATTTTCATCGGCCGCACCCCTCATCCTAACAGACCGCGCCGTCGCAGCCGATATTTGAGATAGGTTGCAGTGGTTCGACCTCCTGAAATACGGGTGGTATGCTGAAGGTGACATCGGATCCGACGGCGGGTTCGAAATGAGAAACGGGGGATGAATTGGACGATCGCTTGCGAGATCTCATGCAAGAATTGGGAAACGCGATCAACGAGTCGCTTTCCGATTCCGACCGTATAGCCGCCGCGATTGGAGAGATCAAACGCGCCGGTTACGACGTCTTCCTGGTTCTAGAAGCTACCATCGGATTCAATAAGCGAGCTGAAGGCGACGAGGGTGATGAGTCCGAAGAAACGGTGGAACTCGAATCTCAACCCGAAACTGGACGGCGGCGCAGAGTGGGAAAGATCCAGCTTACCTCACAGGATCAAAAGTTCCTGCGTGCGCTGAAAATCGCCATCGACGACGACAGCCGCTGAAGTCTTCCCGGTGCGCGTTTTCCTCCTGGGATTGGCTGCTTGTCTGATCGCGGGCGCTAGCGCGTTCGGCGCAGAAACCATCGAAATCCTTCGCGACAATTACGGCACTCCGCACATCTTTGCCCGCACGCCCGCTGGAGCCGCCTACGCCGCCGGGTACGTCCAGGCCGAAGACCGGAAAGACGCGCTTCTTCGCAACTTGCGCGATGCAGGTTCCGAAACGACCACGCTTGGGCCTCGAATGCAGGCCATTGTGGAAGCGTTTTGCGCCGGTATCAATCGATATCTGACGGAACACGGCGACTCTGGCGCGGTCACGACTCCAATGGTCGTAGCGTTCAGCCGCCGCGCCTTCTCGACTATCCATGGTTCAAACGATGTATTGATCGGCCCGGCCCGCAGTTCCACTGGGAACGTCATCGCTATTCTGGATCCTCTCAGCGGATGGAATGACGACGGCCGCCCTTACGAAATGCGATGGTACGCATCCGACCAACAGGTGGCGCTTTCGGGAATCGCGCCGCCAGGAGTCCCGTTTCCCCTGGTTGGTCATAGTGCTTCGGTGGCGATCGGATGGGGCGGGTTGACGGACGTAGCGGGTCCGCGCGCCCTGGAGCAAGCCTGGGCGATGATCACGGCTCACAATCTGAACGATGTAAAAGAGGCGCTCCGCATGGGACAGATCCCGGGTACGGCGCTGGTGGGGACCGCGCAGGGCGAAATATTCGACAGCTCCGGGAAGATGCCGGAGGATGGAATCCTGGTGCGGAAGCGGAACGTGCCGGAATCGGAAGCCATGTCTCGTCAGCTGCTCGCCAGCCAAAATACCTGGCCCTTTGGACGGGCCGTGGATGTTGCGTTTTCGACAGCCGTGTACAAGGCCGAAACCTGGCAGGCGCGGCTCGCCAAGACGGCCCCCGAACTGCCATTCGTCCGGATGCTGACGGCCTGGGGTCGGCGCACGGATGCGAATTCGAGGGAAGCGCTGGCCTTCTATGTGTTCAAAATGGCTCTGGGGAAACCCGAGGCTGCGGCGCTCGAACCGCCGGATTCCCTGAGCGACAATCGTATCCGGGCGGCGCTGCTTAAAGCCAAGGACCAGATCGAAACGCAGCTGCCGTATGCAGCGGATTACGGAACCATGTTTCGCGTGGCGCGGAACGGCTCGCTGCAATCGAACCCGGCCGCGGGCGGAACAGTAACGGAGGCGGGGATGATCACCCCCCGCGAGATAACCTTCCACCATGCGGGCGCCGTAGTCATGGGCACCGGCGGCCAGACCGCGACGCAGATTGTAGAGCTGTCGCGCGATGTCCATTCCGTTTCCATCCTGATACCGGGCGAAAGCGACCATCTCGATTCCGGGCATTTTGACGATCAGGCCCGCGACCTGTTTAGTAAAGGCACGGCCAAGCCCACCTATTTCGGAGACCGCAAGGAACTTGAAAAACACCTCTCCTCCGAGAAAGAATTTACGCGAGACTGATATTTTCACCCGATGGGGCCACTAATCCTACGTGGTCCGGGAATCCATCGAACAGTTCCTGAAGACCGCTGCGGAACCGGTGCTGCTGGAGCCGGGCGAAGATCCGCTACCGATCCGCCCCGATAGATTCGTGCTCGGGAATCGATCCGGTTGCGCCTGTACGCTCGAATGCTGGGATGAGACTCGCAACCTGGTGCGCCGGATTCGCGCGGTCGGCAAGGTCCGGCGCGGTTTCGTGGAACTGGAAGTCGAACGTTTTGGTGGGCGCACCGGATCGCTGCTGATGATCGATCTGGCGCAAGCCTCGAATGCAGCGGCTGCCCGTCGTGGCGCCCGGCTTAAGTATCGCGAGCGATTCCGGATGTCGCTGCGCCGCCAGTTCAGCGGCTGGAAGCTGATGGAACTGAGCACCGAACCCGATCTGCACCATAGTCTGTCGCCCGCCTACCCACGGGCTCTGCTGCGCCGCGGTAATCAGGCCATCGCCGCCATCGGCGCCGGGGAGGACGCCCTGGATGTCGACGGCGCTCTGAGTTTCGGGCTCATCTGGCTGGATTACCTGCGCCGGCGCGAGACGCGATTATCGGTCGGCACGCTGGCGATCTTCGTTCCCATCGGCTTTGAAAACACCACCTGCCATCGCGTCCGTTATCTGGATCCGGCTGCCGCGCAGTATAAGGTCTTCGTCCACGGATCCGGGATCCTGGAGGAACCGGTCGAGCCTGGCGACTATACCAACTTCTCAACCAGGCTCGACCCCTTTTGCGCGCCCTCGCTGGATAATACCGCCGATTCCGAGCTCGCCGCGTGGGTGGAGCGCCTGGGAGCAATCGATGGTGTCGAGCGACGAAATCGCCCGGACGGCTCCATAAGCTTGGCAGTCCGAGGACTCGAGTTTGCGCAAACCTCCGGCTCGACTCTACTTTTCGGGCTTGATGATCGCCACCCCGCCAGCATCAGACAGCTTCCGGAAGTCGAGGCTCTGGCTCGCGGGCTCGGCCGCCTCCGCAATTCTGGCGCAGCCGATCGCACCAACCCCCTCTTCCGGCGCCATCCCGAGGCTTGGCTCGAATCGCAAGTTCGCCGCTCGGCTAGCCGCCTGGACGCCAGTATTCGCGACGCGCCCCTGTACGGCCAAGCCCCGCAGTTCGCGGCGGGTTCTCGCGGCATTCTGGATCTGCTCGCATTGGATCACGACGGGCGGCTGGTGGTCATCGAGGTGAAGGCCAGCGAGGACATACATTTGCCGCTCCAGGCCCTGGATTACTGGATGCGCGTCAAGTGGCACCTCGAATCCCGCGAGTTTGAAGGTCGTGGTTACTTCCCTGGCCTTCCCCTGCGTCCCGACCCGCCGCGTCTGCTTCTGGTGGCGCCAGCGCTCGAGTTCCATCCGGCCAATCAGACCGTACTGCGGTACTTTTCTTCGCAAGTCGATGTGGAACGCATCGGTGTCGGGCTACAATGGAGACAGGAGTTGCAGGTAATGTTCCGAGCTCCGTCAGCCCAGTTGCAGCCATGGCCCTCGCAGTCTTCCGGCAGATACGACAAGCACTCGTGAATCTGAATCCCGCGGAAGTGCGGGTCCAGGCTGACCGTCCGGTGCGCGTCGGCCTGGTAGCGGCTTCCCGCGAATCGCTTGGAGCCATGGAGCAGTTTTTCGCACCACCCCACCTGTCGCCTGAGCGCCGGGCCGAAGCGGTCCAGATCCTGATTCGAGGCGGTGGCCCGTCCTGCGACGTGCAGATCTACGAATCCTCGCTCCTGCGGCCGGCCAAGGCGTTTTCCTTCGATCTGGAAGCCCCCGAGGACTCAGTCCGGCGGATCGTGCGGAAGCGCGAGGATCTGATGCTTCCGCTGGCCCGCCGCCTGGACCCGTTTCGCAAGGAAGTATCGCATCACGTGATCCGCGCCGTCGCCAAAGAAAACGCCTTATTCTGCCTGGTAACGGCACTGCCGGATGTGGTCCCCAGTTTGGCTTCGCTGCCTTGGTTTGCCGGAGAATATGGTTCGGATGCGGCCTTCCTCACTATGAACCAGATCCGCATGGCATTCCTGCTGGCCGCTGCGAGTGACAGGTCGATGGGATATCGTGAACAGAGATCGGAAATCGCCTCCATTGCCATGGGCGCATTCGGATGGCGAGCTCTGGCGCGCGAGGCTGTGGCGAAAATACCTTTCGGCGGAGGTCTGATTCCCAAGGCAGCCATCGCCTGGACGGGAACCTTCGTAGCTGGATTATCGCTCGAACGGCTGTATCGCCTGGGGTACGGTTTCACGCGGGCCGAACGGCGCAGAGTCTACGAGGACGCCTTCGAAAACGGAAAGCAGATCGCCGGGATGCTGCTCGAAGGCCTGACTCGCCAGCGCAAAGCGGTATAGCTCGGCCAGTCCAGCTTTATGGATATCACCGACGCCTCCGGCTACCCTGGGCGGGCCGATCAGGTCTTCAACCCCCGCAGCGAGGAAGAGATCGCTGCGATCCTTTCCCGGGCTTCCTCCCAGGGCGTTCCCGTGACGATTATGGGCGCGCTTACAGGTTTAGCCGGGGGCGCGGTGCCCAAGAGCGGATGGGCCATCTCCATGGCGCAGTTCCGAAAGTTAGATGTGTATCCGGGCAAGGCTCGGGTAGGCGCAGGCTCGCTGTTGCGCGAGGTCCAGGCTGCGGCCACTGCGTCCGGTCAGTTCTACGCACCCGATCCCACCGAGAATACGTCGTCGATCGGCGGCAACATCGGAGCCAACGCCAGCGGCTCCCGCAGTTTCCGGTACGGGTCTACCCGACAACATGTTCAAGCTTTGAGAGTGGTCCACATGGACGGGCGGATTGTAGAATATCGGCGCGGCCAAAAAGTCGATTTCGACGTTCCGCATATTCCTTTGCCCCGCACGCGCAAGCACTCCGCAGGCTATCGGCTCGAGCCCGGCATGGATTTCGTGGATCTGTTTATCGGCAGCGAAGGAACATTGGGCGTAGTGACCGAAGCCGAGCTTCAGTTGCTTCCGGCGCCGGGCGAGATCCTGGGCGGTGTTGTTTTCTTCCCAACGGAGGAAGCCGCGCTCGACGCCATCGACCGCTGGCGTCCCACTTCCGGCCTTCGGATGCTCGAATTCCTGGATTCCCGTTCCATCAAGCTGATGGAGCTTCCCTATGGAGCGGCCGTCCTGGTGGAGATTGAAGGCGACGCTGAATTGGATATGACCGGGGCTCTTGAGGACGAATCCTGGTTCGGATCGTCGGCTGCCGACCGCGAAAGATTCCGGCAGTTCCGGCACCGCCTGCCAGAGCGCATCCACGAGCGTCTGCGCCGCGGAGGGTTCGTAGTTCTGGCCACGGATTACGCGGTTCCCCTGGAACGAAACCGCGATATTCTTGCGATCTATCGCAGCGTACTCGGCCGAAATTTTGGCGACAGGTTCGTGATGTTCGGACATATCGGGGACGCCCACGTGCACACCGAAGTTTTGCCCGAAACGCACCAGGAGTGGGCGCGGGCAACCGAGATCGCGGTCGAACTGGCCCAAGAGGTTGTGGCCATGGGCGGAACCGTCGGTGCGGAGCATGGTTTGGGCAAACGCAAGGCGCATCTTTTGTCGATTCAGTACAATGCGGCTGGAATCGAGGCCATGCGGTCGGTCAAGCGCCGTTTCGACCCGCAACAGTTATTGGGGCAAGGGAATCTATTCGTATGAAAGCAGGGAGCGGCCTGGAAGTGCATCGCGCGCTATAATTTACTGGAAGCAGTATGCAAGAGCTCATCAAGAAATTGCAGGACGAAATCGCGGCACTCGAAAACGAGTTCCGCATTGAGCTCCCCCGAGAGATCCTCAAGGCGCGCGCCCACGGCGATCTCAAGGAAAACGCCGAATATCACGCGGCCAAGGAACGGCAGGGCATGGTCAACGCCCGCCTGAATCAACTCAATGCCCGGCTGCGCGAGCTTTCGATGATTGACATGTCCAAGATCCCGCACGATCGCGTGGGGCTGGGCTCAACAGTGGTGGTGCTGGACCTCGACAAAGACGAGAAGATCCGTTATAAGCTGGTGACGAGCGAAGACGTGGATGCCAAGAACGGTATGATTTCCACCACCTCTCCGATCGGCCGCGGCCTGCTGGGCAAGCACGTTGGGGACGCGGTGAAGATACAGATTCCGGGTGGCGTTCGGGAAATGGAGATCGTGGAGCTGATCACCATTCATCAGGCGGAGGCGAAGTAGCCGATGAGCTACACTCACGCCATCGGCTGGGCCTGCAACAAAGTCATTCGGCTGATTGTGCGCGGGCTGGCGCTCTCCAGAATCCATCCCAACGTGCTCACATTCCTGGGCCTGGTGATTAACATCGGCGCGGCCGTCCTTCTGGCCGCCGGACAGTTCCGCTGGGCAGGCGTGGTGATTATCGGCGCCGGGTTATTCGACATGGTGGACGGGCGCGTGGCCCGCGAGACCAATCGCGTCACGCGCTTCGGCGGCTTCTTCGATTCCGTTCTCGACCGCTATTCGGATCTGGCCCTGCTGATGGGTTTGCTGGTCTGGTACGGATCGATCAACCGGCCTTTTTACGTCGTCCTGACCGCGCTGGTGATGGCCGCCTCGGTGATGATCAGCTATACCCGCGCGCGGGCGGAGAACTCGATTCCCAAGTGCAAGGTCGGATTCATGGAACGGCCCGAGCGGGTGGTGCTGCTGATCATCGGCGCGCTGTTCGACCGCATGGCTCCGGTGCTGTGGGTGATCGCGGTGGTCGGCAATTTGACCGTTGTGCATCGCATGATATTTACGTATCACGAAGCGAAGCTCCTGGAAGAGGCCCAGTTGCGCACGCCCACTGCGCGTACCGCGGAGCACGGCCGCTAGCCCGCGATACAACCGGCGTCTTCCAGCCGGTCTAGCTTCTCCACCATCTCTTCTGTCGTTTTCGCCGCTACCCCGGCCGCCGAGCGGAAGCGCGCGCGGATCTGGCCGGGAGTGGCTGGAACCAGGTCGGACATTTTCTTGCGCAGCACTTCACCATTGCGTAAAGTGACGATCACTTCCGACCCCTGCGCGCCCGGATAGGCCTGCGTGAAATCCGGGTCCTCTTCCAGTTTCGTGATGCTGATCAGCCGTGCGATCTCCGGATCGTCCAGCAGCCGGTAGTTGCTTTCCTCGATCGACCGCTTCGCCAGTGTCGCTGCGACGCAGAAGTGGATGCTCATCTTGGCCTGCAGGACGCGCTGGAACGGACCCGCCGCGTTGCAGCCCGGATAATGGATAGCCGCAGCCGTACACTTTACTTGAACAGCGGCTATTTCGTGGCTATCGATATCGTTTTCCAAGCTGAGGGCGAGGGCCGCCTGGCATGCCGTCTGGGCGTAGTTACAGGCCGGCGCGGGTTTGTGATAGACCGAGAAGATCTCAAGAGTATCGCCCGAGAACGGCGTGACGATCTCGACGCGATCCGAATGTCTAAGTGACGCGAATAGTCCCGCCGGCCCGTCCAAAGCCGTTTCCGAGGCAAACGCGCCCAGTTCCGCCAACTCAATCGAGGTGACTGCGTTGCGCGCGGCGAATCCTGCATGGAAGAACATTTCATCGGCGCCCGACGCTGGCCATTCGTTCAAGCCGGCGGTGGCGTTCGCCGCCAGGCCGAGCGCGCTTACGCCCGCATCTTCGTTGAACCCCAACATGCGGCTTCCAGCGACGGCTGCGCCCAAGGGTCCGGTGATCCCCGTAGGCCGGAAGATCCGCACCGTCTCCTGATCCATCAGCGCGCGGCCCACGGAAGCGCCGATTTCATAGCCGCACACGGCACCCGCGATGAAATCGAGTCCGGAAACCCTTCGCGATTGCGCCAGCGCGAGGAGAGTCGGAAAGATCACGATTCCAAGATGGCTGACTGAACCGGTATGCATGTCTTCCCGGACCAGTCCATGGCCCAGCACGGCGTTGGCGAACGCTGCCTCCGCGGCCGATGCACGCACGCGGGTCCCGATCACCCGCGCAGGACCACCGCCGGCGCGTCCGGCGATCTCAATGGCCTGCCGGCTGGGTGGAAGATTGAGCGATTCGTAGGAGCAGGATAGAAAATCCAGCAGCGCTATTTTCACTTTTTCGATGGCTTCAGGACTCAGATCCGTGAAGCCGCGCGCCGCACGGACCAACTTGCGAGAGAGCGTCATGGTTCTAGTTGAAGCGGAGAGCGCTTGAAATCCGGATCTTGCGGTAATTCAAAAACCCCAGAGCGCCGAAGACTCCGAAGACCGCATACTGAATCGCCTGAAACATCAAGATGTAAGCGATTGCGTCGGTGCGGCTGAGGCCGAACGGAGTGAGTACGCTGACAGCAACAAACTGATAAATGCCGACGTAGCCCGGCGTGGACGGGAGCGCGCTGCCCAGTCCCAGGCCGGCAATGAGGAGAAATGCGAGTGGCACGGGAGTCGAAAGCCCCAGCGCGTCCGCTCCGATCACCACTCCCACCGCATCCATGCACCAGATGACAATGGTCAGCGCCAGAAACGCAGATAGCCGGTTTCCGTCGTGAAATGCCCGTATCCCACGAAGTCCATGTTCCATCAGCGCGATCAATTTGGACCGCATCGGCGCGGGCATCGGCATGCACTCCAGCAGCCGCCGGCTGAGCGATTCCATGCGGGGCAGAATCGCAATCATCAGCGCGCCCGACAGCCCTAAGATCGCGAACGGTTTGGCTGCATTGGCCAGCCAGCCCGGCTGCGCCGGAAGCGTCAGCAGCACCAGCGCGCTGATAACCACCAGGGCGATGGCGTCCGCCACGCGCTCCGATAAAGCTGTAGCCAGAACGTAAGCGTAATTGAGTCCCGACTCCTGCGGTAATGAGCTTGGACGCCGAGAAGCGTTTCGAATCCGCGACCGGCGAAGGCGGAGTTTTATCGGCCGTGAGGTTGGTGTTCGTCAAAACCGAGCTTCGACCTGAGGATTTTCCAGTCTAGCTGAAGATCGGCCGGAGCCCGAGCCTACTTAAGCATAGCCGCACTATTTCGTCGGCTGTTTCTTATACTTGCCGTACAATAACTCCTCGGCGAACTCCACGCATTTGAACTCGAGAATCTGCGCGTCCTTCTCTGCCCTCCGGTAGAGCGGCAGGCTGATCTTCCAGGGCCGGGTAAATACGCTCGGATCCTCTATAGTTGCCTCATAATCCAAGACGTCGTTATCGCGGCGCTTGTAACGCTCGACGACATGGAGTTTGTCGCTGGCCCAGTTCCCTGCCCGGTCGAACCAGCTAAGTCCGTTCAATCCAGTGACGTCCACCACCAGAGTATCGCCTTCCCAGTGGCCATTGGAGGTCCCCATCCAGGTGTCGGAACCGGCTTCAATCGGTTTCCCCATGTTGATCAGACGGTTGGAGCTCGCATACTCATACGCCATCAGGATGTCCTTGTTGGACTGGATAATCTGGAACGGAAACGGCATGTAAGTCGACCGCGGGATCCCAGCCATGTAACATCTGGCTTCCGGATCATCGGCGGGCCAGTTGGCCTTGTTCTGCTTTTTCTTTTCGAGCGCGGCCGGCTTGTAGGGGATCTCATTGCCCTCCACGATTCCCTGGCCCGCGGGAATCGCCCCAATCGCGCCCAACTGCCAGAATGGGCCCGGGGCGGCCGAGTGATCCTGGATGTCCCAGTTGGCGCTGCCAATGTACTCCCACACGCCGTTCAGATTGGGCTTGCCGTCAGGCATCCGGGAGCCGATCTTAAAAGCGGCGGTTTTAGCAGCCGTCGTTTTAACTGCCTTAGTGGGAGCCGATTGGGCCTGGGCCTGATCGGGAGTCAATACGAGCGAGATACAGACGGCCGCAGCGGCGGCTGTGGATAGGAAAGTGAGCGTTCTGCGCATATAGAAAAACCGGAAGTTTCCGCGACGGAGCGTGGGCGCGCCGCCGGCATTCAATCGTACATTCGAACGAATCCGGTGTCAATGCATCGACAGCAAGCTAGAGCGGAGCCGCCGACGGGAAATTCGGATGGATCACGGATTTGTACGCCCCACAATATCCTGACAGGGCGGGCTGAGCACAAGCCTGGGACAGGGTGGAGAACATCGCACCGAGGCGAGTGGTGAAGGAGGCGTGAGGATCCGGGAGATCGTCAAACGTGGCCGCCAAAAGTCCCGCCTGCCCCGTCACCATGTTTAACTTCGCCAACGCCCCGGAGCCCGCGTAGGGATCGTATCCCGCCAATATCATGAGAGTCATCGCGAAAAGATCGGCGTCCTGCTCAGTGTTCGCGACGGACAGAGAATTGCCATGCTGAAACTGAGCGACGTGAGCCAGTTCATGTCCCACGATAAATGCCAGTTCGCTGGGCGAATCACTGATCAGCTGCGACACGCTCAAATCGATCTGCACCACGCCCGCACGGCCGAATGCATTGATCGTCTGTTCCGGGCTGATTACCAGACTGACCACACCGGGCGCGTTGAGATTCACGTCGTTTATCGCCAGGCTGGCTACGGCTGCGGGCGCGGCCGCCAGGAGTTTCCGGTACACCAGCCAGATTCGGTCGGCGTGCGAGATCGGCCATGCCAGGCGGCCCGGCGGAAGCGATGCGATCAGGCCGCGGTCAACATTGAGAGTCCAAGCCAGGAACTGATCGCTAGCCGAAGTCGACGGAATGATTCGGATGGAACCGGTGAAACTGACAGGCAAGCTGGGAATCCGGTCGGAAAGATCAAATGACACATGCTCTCGGGGCGCCAGACTCACAACGCTTGTTCCGGCCGTGACCCCGTTTGAATCCAGCGCCGTGATCTGGAAAGTTCTAGAGGAGTTGTAGATATTGACGATGGCAATGCCCAGGTCGCGCGTGGCCGGCGAGAAGTACTGATGGGACGGAAGCGTCGCGGCCGCGGAAATTTCCGCCTGAGGCACGCCATTCATGATCCTCCGAAACAAAACGGTCGCCTGGACAGGGAGATCCGCCACGGCAACTGCATAACCGGTGACCGTGGTAGGAAACGAAATGCCGCTACGAAGGGTGACCGAACCCGACGGGGGAACCATAACCTGTTGAAGGCTCGCTCCTCCGCCGCCCAGATCCAAGCTGAGCGGCTGACCGTCGTTGCCGAACATGGACAAGGTTACGGTGGCGGTAAGTGAAGGATGCGGATTTACAAACACAAAGGAAGTCTGCCACTGATCCTTAACCGGGCCGCCATCGGCTAAGTGTGGAAAATACAAATCCACATGGGCGCCCTCCGGGTCGAATTGAGCGAAACAGGAAGTTGCCAGGATTAGTAAATACGTCCATCGGAGCATGCGAAAACCTCTCTGGATAATTCTAGGACGCGGGAACAGCAGCGAGCGGAGCGTTACAACACAACACTACTACTTGCCAGCGGCCTTCTTCTCGTCGGCGCGCGCGCCGGCCAGAATCCCGGTCATCGCATAATTGCCCTCGTTGCAGGCGTATTCGATGATGGGACCTTCGGTTTTTTTCATGGGGATCTGCGCGGTCCAGGGCTTGGTGAACGTCGCCGGATCGTCCACCGTGAACTCATACATGATCGTGTCCGGCGCCGTGCGCGTGAAGCGCTCGACTAATATCATATTCTGGCTGGACCGTTGGAAGCGGGTTTTATCGTTGAAGTTGGTGGTGTCGACCACCAGGGTGTTGCCTTCCCAGTGGCCGCGCGAGTCCCCCAACCATTCGCGGATTTTCGAGTCCACGTGAGGGCGCGGATCGAGCGGCCCACTAAGCGGAATGATCCGGGCGTCGTGGATCATCTCCACCAGGATGATGACGTAGCCGGGTCCCTGCACGATCTGATAGTTGTTGTTGTAAAAGCTTGGCATCATCGGCGGTCCGGCGGTTGGCCAGAGAATGCAGCGTTCGGGTAAAGACCGGTCTTCGGGGCCCTCGGGCGGCCTTCCAAACCCGGGCGGCGGACCAATGGGCTGCTGCCCTTTCCGCGGAATACGTCCATCGGGCGGATCGATCACCAGGGAAGTGCGCAAAGTCTCAACCACCTTGGTCCCGCGGTCGTACCAGGCATCGTTGTAGGCGCGGTTCAAGTCGGCCTGCGCACCGCCGTCGCGGCGATCGGCGTTGTTGTTCTGAACGGTGTCTTTCTCATACTGGCTGGCTTCCGCCGGAGTAAAGAACTCCTTGCCGGCGAGATCGGCGGGGCGCTCCAGCGGAGTAATGGTGACGTTGGTCCACACACCTTGCAGATCAGGCTGTCCGTCGGGCGTACGCGGCGGCGCGTACTTTTTGGTCTGTGCACCGAGCGTGCCCGCCAGAATCAATACCGCCAGTGCGCTAATCCTAGCGCTCATTTCGCGTTCGGTTGCTCGTCGGGATTCGATCCGCCCACAAACAGTTTCTTGCCGTCCGCCAAGGTAATGTCCCTACCGTTTGCTCGATTTGACCCGTCCTTGGCCTGGTAGCCGTCAACCGAAATCTCGGTTCCCTGCGGCAGAGCGTCCTTGGTGACGCCGCGCCGGAACAACGCGTTCGGACTGCCGCCTTCCACCATCCAGCGAGTGACCTTGCCGTCGGCGTCCTTCACATCGATGTGAATCCAGGAGTGCGGGTTGATGAACTCCACCTTGACCACGGTCCCCCTCAGCTTCACGGGCTTCTGCGCGTCGAACTCCGCCGCAAAAGCGTGATGCGCCCACATCGGCGCGGCCGCTAGAAGCAGGCCAGCGATTCCCAATGACATCGCAAGTTTCTTACGCATACGGTCCCTCTCCTTGGCGATTGAAACCATCCTACTCCTTCTCCGGCTTTCCCTGCGGGCCTGGAATAAGAAAGGCGGCCGCATTTGCAGCCGCCTTAAATTGAGAACACGGGAAACAGCGAGAGGCTATTTGCCGTCGCCGTTGGAACCTGGAGCGGATCCGCCCATGAACAGGCGCTTGCCGTCCTTGGCGTAGGTGAGGTTAGCTCCCACCGCGCGATTGGCCCCGTCCTTGGCCTGGTACCCTTCGACGATAATCTCGGTTCCTTCGGGCAGCGATTCCTTGGTGAAGCCGTTGCGGAACAGCGCATTGGGGCTACCGCCTTCGACCATCCAGCTGGTGATCTTGCCATCGGGCCCCTTCACGTCCAGATGAATCCAGGAATGGGGATTCACCAGTTCCCACTTGGTGACGACCCCCTGCAGCTTGAGCGGCGCCTTCTCGTTAAATTCCGCCGCAAAAGCGTGGTGCGCCCAAACCGGCGCTGCAGCCGTGAGCATCCCTGCAGCGGTAAGAACGATTGCCAGCTTATTTCGCATCGACGTGCTCCTTTATACTTCCTTACTTCTTCTTCTCCGTGGCGCGTTCGCCGCTGAGGTTGTTGGCCATTCCGTAGTTGCCTTCATGGCAGGCGTACTCATAAACCGGGCCATCGATATGGACCATGTTGTATTCGCCCGAGAAAGGCTTCACCCAAGTCTTGGGATCGTCGACTGTGAATTGATACTGGACGGTATTGGCGTCGACCCGCGTGAAGCGCTCGGTGACCTTGGCTGCGTCACTAAGCGGCCCGCCCTGGACCATGACCAGAGGATTGTAGTTGACGGTTTCGACCACCAGGGTATCGCCTTCCCAATGTCCCACCGAATCACCCATCCAACGCTTGATTTCCGCCGGACCGTGCGGGCGGCCATCGGTCGGAATCACGCGCGTGTCGTGGATCATTTCCTGTACGATCCCGACATAACCCTTACCCTGAACGATCTCGAGCGTGGAGTTGTAACCCACCGGCATCATCGGCGGACCTTCAAATCCCCAGGTGATGCAGCGCTCGGCGAGCGGGCGGTTCTGGGCGCTGTCCCACTGATGAACCTGCTGGTAGGCGCGACGGTCGGCGAGCAGCTTCTGCGCTGCGGGCGTCAGCGGGGGAACCCGGCCTTCCGGACCGGTGATGATCGAGGTCCGCAGGCTCGCGGCCCGGGTGATGCTCGACCCGCCCAGACCGAACTGGCTGTTGTCATAGTGAACCGCCAAGCCACCCTCGGGGTTCGCGGCAACTCCAGCCCGTGCCGGTCCGCCACGTCCGCCTCTGCCGGCGGGAGCAGCCTTGGCGGACGCTTCCTTATCGGTTTCATCCGTATAAAATTCCTTGGCGCCCAGGTATGCGGGCCGCGCGACAGGAATGGTCTGAGCATTGGAGTACACGCCTTGCAGGTCCGGTTTGCCATCCGGAGTTCGCGGCATGGTCCAGGCTTTGGCGGGGGGAGCGGGTTTCGCGTTCACCTGAGACTGCGCTGATACCACGGACGAGAGCATTGTGACGGCTGCCAGAGCGAATAGCGTAGTGAGATTCTGTCGTCTCATTTACTGTCTCCTTTACCTTCCATAGGCTGCTTCCGAAGGTGGCCGTACATGACCTCTTCGGCAAATTCCACACACTTATATTCTAGAAGCTGCGCGTTCTTTTCCAAACGCCGGTACAGCGGCATGCTCATCTTCCATTGGCGTGTGAACACTTTGGGGTCGTCAATGGTGGCCTCATACTGTAATGCGTCGGGTCCGATAGGCGTATACCGTTCGATCACGTGCAGCGCGTCGCTGTGCCAGTCCCCGGCACGGTCGAACCAGGTCTGATCGTTGAGGCTGGTCACGTCCACCACCAACGAGTCGCCGTCCCAATGTCCATTGGACCATCCCATCCAGCTGTCGGCGGGAGCTTTGGTTGGCGCACCCATATTAACGACGCGCACCGCGCCAGCGTATTCGTAGACGATCATTACGGTCCCGGTGCCCTGAATGATTTGGAATGGATAGGGCAGGTACGTGGAGCGTGGCACTCCCGCCATGTAGCATTTGATCTCGGGGTCCAGCTTCAGGCGATCGGCGAAGTTTTGCTTCTGTTTAGCCGCCGCTTCAGGTTTGTAGGGAAGGTCACCGCCTTCCACTACACCCAGGCCGGCAGGCGCCGAATACGCGGCGCCCAGCGTGTAAACGGGGCCGGCATAAGCGGCATGCGGACGGATATCCCAATTCGCCTCATTCATGGCCTGCCAGATGCCGTTCAGGTTGGCCTTACCATCCTTGGTCCGGGGAGCTTTATAAGCCGGCGCCTGGGCCGGAGTGGGCAATACGGCCAGAGACAAAAGCCCCGCTCCAGCCATACCAACAATCACCCAGTTCGCCCATCGACTCCGCCCCTTGCCCGACTGGATTTGCACCTTGGCAGTCTCCTCTAGGCCCGCAGCAGCCCTGCGGGTACACGATACCGGCATTGATCGTACATTCAAACACATACGAAGTCAAGGTGTACTAAAGTAGTCGTGCGGGCATCCAATACGAGCACTCGCCCATGAGCACAAACAATCCGTTTCAGATCTACCCGGCTTCGTCATCGGCGCCAGCGAAAGCTGCTGGACCTAAAGATAAGGACCCGGTTTGCGGCATGGAGGTTACTCCTGGCACGGCTGCCGGGAGCTTCGATTATCTGGGCGAGACCTATTATTTTTGCGCCAGGAGTTGCCTTGCTAAGTTTCAGGCCGACCCGCTTAAATACCTCGAACCACAGTCTGTGACGCAGACCCCCGCGACTACCGGCGTTGAGTACACCTGCCCGATGCATCCCGAGGTGATTCAGATTGGTCCCGGGACCTGCCCGATCTGCGGCATGGCCTTGGAACCCAAGGAGATACGAACCGGAGATACCGAAAATCCGGAGCTGGCGGACATGCAGCGCCGGTTCTGGATCAGTCTCGCGCTCAGCTCGCCGTTGCTAGTCATCTCCATGGCCTCGCTCGGGCCGCCTGCCATGCGAACCTGGATCGCGCTGGCGCTGTCGACTCCGGTGGTCTTGTGGGCCGGTTGGCCGTTTTTCGGGCGCGCGTGGCAGTCACTGGTTACTCGCAACCTTAATATGTTCACGCTGATCGGGCTGGGGGTCGGCGTGGCGTATGTCTACAGTGTCTACGCGGCAGTTTTCGGACAGGGTTTGGATGTGTACTTCGAGACTGCGGCGATGATCGTGACCCTGGTGCTGCTGGGGCAGGTCCTGGAACTCAAGGCCCGAAGCCGGACTGGAGCCGCCATCAAGGCATTGCTCGGCCTGGCTCCCAAGACCGCGCGCCGTATCGGGCCGGACGGAGAAACGGATGTCCCGCTCGAACAGGTCGTCACGGGAGACGTATTGCGCGTACGGCCGGGCGAGAAGATTCCGGTGGATGCAGTCGTCACGGAAGGCGTGAGTTCGGTGGATGAATCCATGCTCACCGGAGAGCCCATGCCGGTCGAAAAGACGATAGGCAGCAAGGTAACGGGCGCGACCGTGAACGGCACGGGGTCGCTGCTGATCCAAGCCGAGCGGGTGGGGCCGGAAACACTACTGGCTCAAATTGTCCGCATGGTGTCGGACGCCCAGCGCAGCCGCGCACCCATTCAGAAGCTGGCCGATCAAGTGGCCGCGTACTTTGTTCCGGCGGTGGCCGGCATCGCGATCATTACGTTTTTCGTGTGGAGCGTATGGGGTCCACAGCCGCGCCTGGCACACGCGCTGGTGAATGCGGTGGCCGTTCTGATTATTGCCTGCCCATGCGCCCTGGGGCTGGCAACCCCCATGTCGATCATGGTGGCGATGGGGAAAGGCGCCACTATGGGCGTGTTGTTCAGGAACGCCGAGGCGATCGAGCTTCTGCACCGCGCCGATACTCTGGTGGTGGATAAGACCGGCACGCTGACCGAAGGCAAACCGAAACTGGTGGCTGTCGAGCCCGCCGCCGGGTTCGACGAACAGCGCCTGCTGTATCTGGCCGCGAGTCTGGAACAGGCTAGTGAACATCCACTGGCGCAGTCGGTGGTAAAAGGTGCGCAGGAACGTGGCATCACCCTGGGTTCGCTGGAAGGATTCCGGGCGATTCCTGGCAAGGGGACTCGCGGGCGCGTGGAGGGAGTGGACGTCGTGATCGGAAATGTCGCGATGATGCAGGAAGCTGGCATGGATGTCCCGGCACCCGGCGCGCTGTTAGTCGGGGTGGATGGCAAGTACGCTGGACGCCTTACCGTCGCCGATCCCATTAAGGCGACTAGCGCCGAAGCCATCCGGCAACTGCACGCCGAAGGCATGCGGATCGTGATGCTGACCGGCGACAGCCGAACCACCGCCGAGGCCGTGGCGAAAGAGTTGGGCGGCACTTTGAATGCGATCGAGGTCGTGGCCGAAGTACTGCCGCAGGACAAACGTATGCATGTCCAGCGGCTCCAAGAGTCCGGACGGTTTGTGGCCATGGCGGGCGACGGAATCAACGACGCTCCGGCGCTGGCACAAGCGCAAGTGGGGATCGCCATGGGGACGGGCACCGATATCGCCATGGAAAGCGCGGGCGTGACACTGGTCCAGGGGGACTTGCGCGGGATCGCGCGGGCCAGGCGGCTCAGCCGGGCTACCATGCGAAATATCAGGCAAAACCTGTTCTTCGCGTTTGTCTACAATTCCATCGGAGTCCCGATCGCCGCGGGAGTGCTTTATCCTGTGTTCGGACTGCTACTCAGTCCGATGATCGCCGCAGCCGCCATGAGCTTCAGCTCGGTTTCGGTCATCACCAACGCCTTACGGTTGCGAACGGTTAAAGTATGATCGGCAGTCGACGTGCATAAGCACGTGCTGAAAAGGAGTGCCACACCATGAAAGTACTTGCAGCTATTGATAATTCCGATGCGAGTGAAGCCGTTATCAAAGAAATCGCCGCACGGCCCTGGCCCCCGCAATCCTGCACAGAAGTACTGAATGTCATGGAGCACGCTCATCTGTGGGCCGTGTCGCAGACGGCCGAAGAGGCTAGACGAGATTCGATGGCCTTGATAGATGGGGCCGTGAAAGAACTTCGCGGCCGGGGGGTGGAAGCGAATCCTCTCATGCTGCAAGGCGACGCACGAAGCGTGATCCTGGATCGGGCTAAAGAAGCCCAGGCGGATCTGGTTTTCGTCGGCTCCAACGGGGCTTCAGCGCTGGCAAAATACTTTTTGGGAAGAGTCGCGGCGTCGGTTGTGAGCCACGCTCCTTGCTCGGTAGAGATCGTGCGGATCAGGGAAGGCAAACTACCGGGCGTTCGCAAGATCTTGCTGGCGACGGATGGCTCCGAGTTCTCCGAGCGCGCCGCGCGATCGGTCGCGGAACGGCCCTGGGCCGAGGGAACAGAGATCGAGGTGCTGACCGTGGTGGAGCTGGTTCTGGGAACCGCACAGGCCCTGCTGGAGCCACCTTACATGGACTCCGACCAGTTGGAACTGCAGCGGGCCGAGGGAATGAAACGTGCCCAGAATGCCGTGGCAAGCGCAGTAGAGATCCTCTCCAAGCGTTTTCCTAAAGTCTCCGAATCGATTTCCGTGCTGCTGGGCGGACCGAAGGCCGTGATCATTGAGGAAGCTGAAAAGTGGGATGCCGACTTGATCGTGGTCGGTTCCCACGGGCACCGCGGGATTGAGAGATTCTTGCTCGGCAGCGTATCTGAAGGCGTCGCGCTGCACGCGAAATGTTCGGTCGAGGTGATTCGTTAATCTGAAGCTAGTGCGTGACCGACAAGGCCACGTCGTGCGATATCACCGCGGGCTTCCGCATCGCGCGTTTTTCCTGCTGCAGCCCGTGGACGGCCATCAATGCACCGACGGGATGGGCGCCCACGCCTACAACTGGTTCCGCGTCCAGCGCGGGGCGGTCTCCATCGAGGTGCCGGAACTCGAAGACCGCCCGCATCGCGCTGGCTTCCGCCATTCCCAGGCCGTATTCCATGCTGACGGCGTCCAAGTCGCGAAACATTCGTTGTCTCAGCGCCGGTTTATGGCGCGAATCATACAAGAGCTTATTCAGCCGGTATGCCGCAAGCGGCGGATGGCCATAAAAACGATACGGATGGCTCTGGAACTGATACGGTTGCGAAGGTTCCGCATTGGGTTTTTCGCCCGGATGGAAAAGCGCCACCGCGTGACCATGATGCGACGTCTCCTGGTAGGACAGCAACTCCATGTGTTGCGCGCCGGCCGCGCCCAGCACGATCGCCCAGGGTAGCATCTCGGTGTTGCCAACTTCATCCAATTGTTCGGGCGTCAAATCCAGGAACGAATCCGTGTGGCTGTTCTCCAGCTCGTGGATACACCACCGGTCGAAGTCGTAGGCCGGCTGGTAATACTTGGCTGTGCCGGGGTAGTGGGACATCCCTCCGCTGGCGAGAAGCGCGACGCGCTCCGGCTTAGCAGCCACGATTTCCGCGATCGCTCGGCCCAAAGCGGCACAGCGCTGAGGCCGCGGCAAAGGAGGAAGATACGTATTCACGAAAATCGGCACCACGGGGATGTCCCGCTTACCCAGGATCCATTCGAAGGGCGCGGCGAAGGAGTGTCCCAGCACCGCGTCCTGCGAGTACGTCATATCGAAATCGCGGCGGACCAGTCCCTCCAGAAAGTCCTCGGCCAGCGCCTGGTGAATCAGGGGATTCCAGGATCGGCCCGCGAAGGCAGTATTGGCACGCTCTCCTGCGATCACGGCGAAGGTCGGAACGGATTGCAGGAAAAATGTTTCCATGTGGTCGCTGGCGAAAATCACCAGCGCGTCCGGCTTGGTCTCGTCCAGAACCTGGCCCAGCTTTTGCATGGCCGCAATTCCCGCGTCGAGCTGTTTGGGATCCTCCTCGGGAGGGCGCGTAAAAAGTTGCGGAGCGTGCATGGTGGCCATGGCTGCCACGATTTTTCCCATGTGAAATGACCTCGTGCGATTGCGAATAAGCATTTTTCGCTCCGAAACATCACCGATTGAAAATACACGCTTGTGCTTGGCGCGCGATTCCGGCCTGCGTGAAATCGCCCAAGAGCACCTCCTGTTCCGGGCGATCTGGCGCAGCTTCCGCAAGGTTAACCGTCCATTTTCAAGGCTTCAGAAAACGGCCCGGTGACTGCAAGCGGAATACTCGAGAGAGGCCAATGCCAACCAGAATCCTACTGTTGCTGCTGACCGGAATTGCCACGTTGAGCGCGCAAAGTTCCGGCCAGAAGGCCCCTCCCAAGAAACCGAAACCCGAAGCGGTGAACTACTATCGGGACATCCAACCGATTCTGAATGCAAATTGTCTGTCCTGCCATCAGGCAGCAATGGCGGCAGGCGGACTGAGGGTGGATGCCCCCGAGAATGTGTTGCAGGGCGGAGCTTCAGGCCCGGCGGTGATTCCAGGAAAGGCGCAGAGCAGTCTGCTTTACAAACGCTTGACCGACACCACCGACAAGAGGATGCCTCCGGTGGGAATGGTGACCGAAGAGCAAGTGGCTTTGATCCGGGCCTGGATTAATCTGGGCGCAAAAATCGAAGCTCCTAAGACAACCCCGCCAAAACATTGAAATTTATGGGCCTTCTTACTACCCGCCCAAGCCGCTAACCTTTTCGCCCTTTCTCCGTCCAAATAACTGAAGACCACAATCCCGGCTGAACCCGGAGACTGCGGCCGGTTCCAGGAGTTTGGAATTCATAATGGAGGTTCCTTTTTATGAGTAGATTTTCGTTTGGGCGGGGGCGCGTTGCCGCCGCCACGGCAGCAGCGTTGGCATTGGTGTTGGGTGGGCTGGGCGTGGCCCATGCTCAGAAGGGCTCGCAGGCCAATCCGCCGGCGACCTTCAAACTTGCTGACGGAAACGTAGCGCCCAGCCGGACCGGTTTCGCACCGGTAGTGAAAGCGGTGGTGCCGACCGTGGTCAGCATCAAGTCGTCCAAGGTGATCAAGACCGGAGCGCGCCGCGGACAGCAGGGCGAAGATCAGGGCCAGTTGGACCCGTTCCGCCAGTTTTTTGGCGACCAGTTTGGCAACCAGTTCAACATTCCCAATATTCCAGATGAGCAGCGTTCCGAGGGCCTCGGTTCGGGCGTGATTATGAGCCCGGAAGGCTACATCCTGACCAACAACCACGTCGTGGACGGAGCCACGAGTGTGGAAGTGGTTCTCTCCGACCGCCGCGAGTACAAAGCGCGCGTGATCGGGAAGGACGATAAGGCCGATATTGCGGTGGTGAAGATCGACGCCGGGAACCTTCCCGCGATCACCATCGGGGATTCGGACAGAGTGCAAGTCGGCGATTATGCCTTGGCCGTCGGCAATCCCTTTGGCGTGGGCCAGACCGTGACCATGGGAATCGTGAGCGCCACCCATCGTGGATTGGGCAATGAAATCGAAGCGTATGAAGATTTCATCCAGACCGACGCCGCCATCAATCCCGGCAACTCAGGCGGTGCCCTGGTCAATGACCACGGCGAATTGATCGGCATTAACACTGCGATCATCGCCCACGGCTCGCAAGGCAATCAGGGCATCGGATTTGCCGTACCTGTGAATCTGGCGCGCAATATCATGGATCAGATCCTCAAGAACGGCAAGGTGACCCGGGCGCGATTAGGGATTCTTCCGCAGGATGTAACCCCGACCATCGCCCGGCAGTTCGGAGTAAAAGACTCGGAGGGCGCACTGGTAGGCGAGGTGGAGCCTAATAGCCCGGCGCAGAAGGCCGGCCTGAAGACCGGCGATATCATCCTGGACGTCAACGGTCATTCGGTTTACGACGCGAACCAGCTGCGTAATATGATTTCGAGCATGCAGCCCAACGCGAACGTGAACCTGAAAATATGGCGGGACGGCGCGCAGCGCACACTGCCCGTCACTCTAGGTGAACTGAATCCCGAGGAAGCCACGAATCGCGGCAGCGGCAGCGGCGACAACGATGCCAGTAACGCGCTGGAGGGGGTCTCGGTCGAAAACCTGACTCCGCAACTGGCGCGACAGCTGAAAGTTCCCGCCACCACCTCGGGTGTGGTGGTCAATGAAGTCAGCCCGGCCAGTGCGGCAGCTGTCGCCGGACTGCAGCAGGGAGATGTGATTCAGGAAGTCAACCGGCGGCCAGTGAAAAACGTCGCCGAGTATGAAGCAGCTGTTAGGAACTCCAAAGAAGGAACCCTTCTGCTTGTGAATCGGGGCGGGCACACGGTGTTCGTGGGCGTCTAAGTCACGGCAGGATTTGATGGCCGGTCTGGCCTCTTACTTCGGTAAGAGATCAGGCCGGCCTTTTTTGTTCACGCGTAAGCGCGATCTCATCGCTGTATCTGGCCTTCGCCGAATTTACCTTAGAACCCTCGAACATCTCAAGTCCGGAGGCCGTTCCGCCGATCAAATGTGAAGGCTCGTACTATGATTTCTTTGCGTAAGGCAGCGACGGAACTGGAACGTTTAGAGGAGCTGCGGCAGACCTTGGCCAGGTGCTACGGACTGGCCATTAAATCTTCCGCGGAATACGCGGTGGAACTGGATCCTCACAGCACGGATTATTTCCGGCAGCGCTTGCAACTGCTCGATACGCAATGCGGCCAGGCGTCCGCACCCGAGCATTACAATGCGGTGCAGGCATCTTTGCGCGGGGAACTCCGTAACTATCGCGACCAGGCGCGCGAGCAAATGTTGCGAATGCGCAAGGATCTGCAAAATGCGGCCGGAGCCATGAAGGTGTTCGCGGAAAGCATTTCCAGCAGCGGGAACGATTGCGACCTTCAACTCCGCCAGGAGGTGGAACGGCTGGAAGCTCTGGCCGGAAGTGACGATATCGAGCAGATCCGCCGCGGCATCGAAACCGCTACCGGGGCAATTGCTCACAGCTATGGCCAGCTCCGCCGCAGTCATCAACTGGTAGTGACGCAGCTTCAGGATGAAATCCGCACCCTGCACCAGGCCATGGACAATGAGCGCAGCCGGATGGACCGGGATCATGCCTCCGGCGCCTGGAACCGGCAGAAGACGAACCAGCGCATCGAGCGTCTGTTACAGCAAAACGATCCGTTCTGCGTGCTGCTGGTGAGCGCCCGCAACCTGCGCCGCCTGGAACGGCAATACTCATCGGCCGTAATCACCGACGCCCTGCGGACCCTGGTGCAGCAGTTCGACAGCATCCTGGGCGGAGAAGCCATGATCGGCCGTTGGAGCGAAGATGTTTTCAGCGCGATTCTGGACATGGATCCATCCAGCGCCATGGCGCTGTCCACTGAAATCAACCGCAAGCTATCGATGTCGTTCCCGGTATGGACCAGCGGCGTCGCGCAGATGCTGACCATCGAAACCACTACCGGGATCGTCGACCGCCGCCGGGATTCCGATTCTTCGAAGTTCTACCGCAAGCTGGAACAGATGGCCGCGGCCATGGCCGGTCCGGAAAATAAGCCGACAGCCTGAATATTCATCCGCTTTTAGACCCCTTTTGGATTTCGGCGGACTTGTTTTCAAGGTCCTCGCGGCTCCACTTGGAAAGATATACTTCGGCCGCGGTGTCCTCCACTTCGCGCTCATTGAGATACATCCACTGCCGCCAGCGGCGTTCCTTGAGCCGCTCCAAAACACGGTGGTCGGTGCGGGCTTTGAGCAGGCGCTGGCGCTGTTCCAAGGTCAGCTTCTCGCATTGCAGGAGCTGAGTTTTCAGGAGCTCTTGCTGCTTTAGCAGGCGCGCCTGGTAAAGCGCCCAGGACTGCAGGTCCGATCCGGCCGCGGTGCCCGAGGAGAACAGGTGCGATTCGGAGCGATTCCGCGCCGACGATAGTTTTTCCCGCAACTCGAGCAAGGACGCGAGCTGCTGCTGCAGGCTTGCAAGTTTTTCTTCTTCCACGCGCAATTGCAGCGCGCGCCACTCCAACACTCTTTGGAGCGGAAACCGGAAGGTTTTCATGCCAGTTCCTTAGCCAGGGCGAATAACCTGTTGGCGGTCTCTTCCTTGGACGTGTGGGTATCCGCGGTTTGCTTGAGGAAATCCAGAAGCTGCGGCCGCAGACGAAGGCTCTGGTCCAGCTTAGGGTTCGCGCCTTGGACATGGGCTCCGAGCTGGATCAAATCGGCGGACTGCTGGTAGAGCGCCAGCGCTTCGCGAATCTTTTGCGCCGCCGCGGTTTCTTCCGGTGTGGCGACTTTATTCGCCAGGCGGCTGACGGAGCTCAGGACGTCGATGGCCGGATAGTGCCCGGTGGCGGCGAGATCGCGGGACAAAATAAGATGCCCGTCCAGGATGCCGCGGGCAGCGTCGCAAATGGGCTCGTTGAAATCATCACCTTCCACTAGGACCGTGAAGAATCCGGTAATCGATCCGGACCCGAAGTTCCCGGCGCGCTCAAACACTTTGGGCAGCAGCGTGTATACCGACGGCGGATAGCCTTTCTGGCTGGGCGGCTCTCCGGCAGCCAGTCCGATTTCGCGCTGCGCCATGGCCAAACGCGTCACCGAATCCATCACCAGAAGCACGTCCATTCCCTGGTCGCGAAAGTATTCGGCAGCGGCCAGCGCCACATAGGCCGCGCGGATACGAAGGGGCGCGGGACGATCGGATGTGGCCGCGACCACCACGGACCGTTTCATTCCGTCCGCGCCGAGTTCCTGGTCCAGAAACGCCTTAACTTCGCGATTCCGCTCGCCGATCAGCGCGATGACACTGACTTGAGCAGAATTTTGCCGCGACATGGCTCCCAGCAGCGTGCTTTTGCCCACGCCGCTTCCTCCGAACAAACCAATTCTCTGGCCCTTCCCGCAGGTCAGAAGACTATCGATCGAGCGAATCCCGGTGACCAAACGTTCGGTGATATGCTTTCGCGTCAGCGGATTCGGGGGTGGAGCATACAGCGGATAGGTTGCCACGGCTTCCACCGGGGGTCCGCCATCCATGGGCTGTCCAAATCCATCCAGGACGCGGCCCAGCAGGCCGGGTCCTACGGCTAGCCGTGCATCCTGCACTCGCGCGATGACTCGGCTGCCTAGCTGTAGACCTTCCGGCTCTTCGAGTGGCATGGAGAGCACACGGCCGTTGCGAAAGCCGATGACTTGCGTACGGATGCTCTGGCCTTTGGTCGTGAAGACTTCACAAAAGTCTCCGATGGCGACGGCCGGGCCCTGCGATTCGATCAGCAGGCCCACGGTGGCAGTCACTTTTCCACACCACGGCAGCAGATCGAGCTGCTCCAGATCTTTCAAGTACGGCGTCAGGATTTCTTGATCTGGAACTTCCGCGCTCATAAAACTCACCGTTGTAACCTGTCAGCAAAACCGCGTTCAATTTCCTGAAGCTGCGCTTCGATGGAGCCATCCAGCGTGCCATGGGCGGTCTCAAACAGCACGTCTCCGCACTGCAAGGCCGGATCGGGAATCAATTCCACGGGTGCGGCCGAAAAGCGGGCCAGCAAGCCCCGGATGACGGGCTCCTGATCGGGATGCACGCGCACGCGGCATAATTCGCGCGATTCCAGCTTCTCAAGAGCGACCCGAATGAGCCCTTCGATAGAGCCGGGGTCCAGCGTCAGCTCGCGATGAATCACGCGGCGCGCCACGGCGATGGCCAGCTTGAGCAAATCTGATTCAGCGGTCTTACGCACGCGCGAACGTACGGTGGCCAGGTCGGCCAGCGAGCGTGAAAGCCGGTCCATCACGGGCTGCAGCTCTGCTACAGCTTGTTCCTGACCTACGTTGCGGCCCTCTGAAAACCCGCGCTGATAAGCTTCTTTTCTGGCTTCGTCCTGGTCTCCCGAAGGACCTGTCTCCACGGCCACAGCGCGCGCGGGACGGGGGAGCGGAGGGGGTGCGGCGACACCACGCCACGCCATGGGAGCCACTGCCGCAACGTCGCCGTCCCGAAGAATCTTAGACGATGTATTGCTCATCGCCGCCTCCTTTCAGGCTGACCACGCCTTCGGTCTCCAACTGGCGGAGCAAGGCGATCATCATCTGCTGCGCGGCCTCCACTTCCTTGATCTTCACCGGACCCAGGGCTTCCATATCTTCCAGCAGCATGGCGGCGCCGCGCTGGGACATGCCCTGCAGCAGGTGTTTGCGCAGCTCGTCGCTGCTGCCCTTGAGAGCGATGGTGAGCTGGCGGCGGTCGGCGCGGCCCAGCAATTCCTTGATGCCGTTGGCGTCGATCATCATCAGATCGTCGAACACGAACATCTGCTGGCGGATGGAATCGACCAGCGCCGAGTCGCGCTCGCCGACCTGCGAAAGGATTTCGTTGGACATCTCACCATCCAGTTGATTGAAAATCTCCGCCACGGCGCGCAGGCCACCGGAGGATTCGCGCTTCACCTCGCCCAGCGTTTGCAGCTTGCGCGAAATGACGGCCGAGATCTTGTTCATCACTACGGGCGAAATCTGATCCAGGCTGGCGAGCCGGATGGTTACCTCGCCCCGCAGTTCGGCCGGCATCGAGCGCAGCACGGCAGCCGATTGGCCCGCGCTCAAATGCGCCAGAACCAGAGCGATAGTCTGCGGATGCTCGCTTTCAACGAAGCGGGCCAGCAATTGCGGATCGAGCCGTTGCAGGCGCTGGCCGGCATCGGAGCTGCGGCCCGCTGCTTTGGGCAGACGTTCCACGTGTTTCTTGCTTCCTTCGGCCCCAAATGCAGAAGTCAGAATGCGTTTGGCGAAGTCCACGCCGCCGTGACCCTGCCCGGATTGCGAGGTGGCGGCCCGGAATTCCTCCAGAACCGCTTCCGCCTGTTCGCGGGAAATGGCCGGCAGACTGGCGATGGCGGCCGTCACCGCCTGCACCTCGTCGTCGCCCAGGCGTTTGAGCAACTCGGCCGAAACTTGATCGCCCACCGAGATCAGCAGAATCGCGGCTTTCTGAATACCGGACAGAACCGGAGCGTGCGCGGGAGCAGCCATGGTTTAGGTTTGTTCCTCGCGGAGCCATCCGCGCAGCACGCCGGCGCAGATCTCCCCGTCTTTTTGCGCCGTCTCGCGAATCTGGTTGGTCAGCACTTCGATCCTGGCCGGCGCCAGCGCAGGTAGCGCAGCGGCACCCATGGAGGAGATTGCCGAGGGCGCCCAGCTGTCGGCCCCGCCCACTCTCGGCGCCGCCGCTTCAGCTCCCGCCGCAGGCAAAGATTCCGGCGCACGGGCCGGCGCCGGAGGAGGCGGCGACTTCTTCAGCATCTTGAACACCAGGAAGAACAGGCCCGCCAGAAGGACCGCTGCGCCTCCGGCCGCCCCGTAGAGCATCTTCGGATTCTTCTTGAGTTGTTCGAAAGGAGTAAGGGGAGCCGCCTGCGGGGCCGGCGCCGCACCCGGTGGCTCCAGGTTGACGGTCGATTCGAATGGCAGGCTTTCGACAATCAATTGATCGCCGCGTTCCGTACTCAATCCGACCGCGGCGGCGGCCAGATCGTGAATCACCTTGAGGCGTTCCGGCGTCGGCGCGGTCAATACTCGTTTGGCCTGCGCCCCCGTTCCCTCGAAATGCACTTCCTGGTCGAGCAATACCGAGACGGACAGGCGCTTGATGCCGCCCTGGGGCAGCACGGTGCGCTTGACGGTACGGCTGGTCTGGTAGTTGGCGCTTTCTGTTTTGCGGGAAGAGCCGCCGCCCACGGTCACCGGCGCAGGCGCCGGGTCCGGAAGGTTGGAAGCCGTTCCTGGGATTCCGCCGGCAGTACGCGAAGGCGATGAAACGTCTTCAGTCTTCTGCGAATTGACCATGACGGATTGCGTGGGATCGAAATGTTCCTCGCTCTGCTCGCCGCTGGTAAGATCGGTGTCGGCGGATACAGCGGCACGGAACCGGCCCGCGCCCACCAGGGGCTCAAGTGTCGCGTCCAGCTTGGCGGTCAGATCCTGTTCCACGGAATGCCGATATTCGAGGGCTGCTTCGGACGTCCCCGACCCGGAACCGGGATCGCCCGCCACCTTGGCGCGATTTAGAAGATTGCCGCGCATATCCAGAACGGAAACGGCTTCCGGAGCCAGGCCTTCCACCGCGCTCGAGATCAGATGGGTGATGGCCGGAATCGCGGTCTCGGGCAGCTGCACGTTGCCGCGGAGACGCAGCAGCACGCTCGCCTTGGCGGGCTGGCGAGCTTCCTGGAATACCGATTCCTGGGGAAACGAAATATGTACGCGAGCCTGCTCCACTTCGGTCAGCGCCATCACCGAACGTTCCAACTCGCCCTCCAGCGCACGTCGATAATTCACGTGTTCGGCGAAATCCGTCATGCCCAGGTTGGTTTTGTCGAAGATCTCGAAACCAATCCGCCCGCTCTTGGGAAGGCCTGCCGCGGCCATATCGAGGCGCAGTTCGGCGACTTTATCTTCAGGAACGGAAATCACACCGCCGTTCGCGGAAAGACGATAGGCGATGCCGCTCTCCTTGAGCCTTTGGACCACCAGCGCGGCGTCTTCCGGCGCCAGCGAGGTTGTATACAGCGGGCGAAAGCCGGCTTCGCGCTGCCACTGTGTGAGCCCGTATATTCCGCCGGCGACCAGCGCGGCCACCACCAGGATGGTCGTCAGCTGACGGGCGGAGAGAGATCCTACAATTCGTTTGACTTGGTCCATGAGAGTAGAAGAAAGGTAGCGGCTCCGCTACATTTGCATTCGCATGACTTCCTGATAAGCGGAAACAACTTTGTTACGCACTTGCATCAGCATGTCGAATTCAAGGGTCGCCCGCTGCACCGACAGCACAGTGGAATGCAGGTCTTCGCCATCGCCCGACAAGAACTGCTGGACGCTCTGATTGGCGTTGTTGCCGGCGCCTTCCACCTGGTCGATTGCGCCTTGCAGCACGCTTTGAAAGTCGCTGCCGCCGGAAGCATTCGCTGCGTCGCCGATTTCAAGCGGCGTCACGATCGGCTGGATGCTGGACGGCTGGATGGGAGAAATGTTCATGACAATTTTCTAGCGGGAACTCTATTTGAACAAGTCCAGCGAGTGGTTGATCATATCCTTCACCGCGCTGATGGCCGCCACATTGGCCTGATATCCGCGCGACGCGCTCAAAAGATCCACCATGTCCTCGGCCGGGTTCATGCGGGGATAGGCCACGTAGCCATCCTTGTTCGCGTCCGGATGGCCCGGCATGTAGCGCATTTCCGGATCGCGCTGGTCGGTGACCACTTGCGCCACGCGCACTCCCGAGCTGGACGGGTTGACCTGGGATTCAAACATGGCCGAAAACTGGCCGACCGAGGGATCCGATGCGAACACAGCGTCCTTGCGGCGATACGGACCGCCTTCCGGGGTCCGGGTGGTGTCGGCGTTGGCGAGATTTTCAACTAGCAGTTCGGTGCGCGCCCGCTGGGCGGACATGCCTGAAGCGCTTACAGAGAGAGCTGAGAAGAGGCTCATGCGGAGGTACCTTCCTGAATGGCGCTGCGAATGTTGTGCAACTCGGCTTGGGCCAGGCTGGCGGCCACCTGGAACCGCATCGCATTCTCGGCCAGCAGCCGGGACTCGCGATCCAGGCTGACGTTGTTGCCGTCGGCCTTCACCGGGAGACCGTCGGGCTCGATGGTTTGAGGACCCATCGACTCCTGACCTTGCATCTGCTGCGCGAACTCGGCCCGAAAATCGATATCTTGCGTGCGGTAGCCGGGCGTGTCGGCGTTGGCGATGTTAGATGCTACCAGTTTCTGCCGGGTGCTCAGCAGATTCATGTACTGTTCGAGATTTCCAGCGACGGCTTCAAACACGATATCTGCGCTAAAGCAGTTTCGTTGCCAAGTGGAAAGCTACTGATTACAAATGGGGAGCATTCTTGCGGTCCGTCGTGATTCAGACGAATGCGTCAGATCTTCGACGGTTTTGGTTTACGCGTCCAGGCCGTGATAGGGATTGGAAGGATTGGGACCCGCGTACGCGTTCCGCCGGTTCAGACGGTTCAAGCGGGTCTGCGCGTGCTCCCGGGAGGTGATGGTCATCGCCCGAGCCCACTGCAACAATCCAGTGACGCTATGGGAAATGGCGCGGCGTTCCTGCTCGGTCGCGGCCGCCTGCCAGGACGTTTCCACTTCTGCGCGAAAGGCCGTCAGCAGCTCCTGCGCGGTACTCCAGGCGCCGGTCTGAATCGCGGCGTGAAGGTGATCACTGGTTCTTGTTGATGGCATTCATGTCCGTGAAGAGCGTGGTGAAGTAGCTCGCTTGCTGTTCCAGGGAAGCGATTAAAGCGTCCGCCGCGTCGATTTTAGCGGTCAGGCTCGCGGTGAGCGCATCCAGGCGGTCTTGCGCGTCGGAAATCTTCTGGTTCTGGTTGTCAACCGCGGTCTGCGCGCTGGTGATGGTAGTTATGATGGAGCCCGTGCCGGGATTCTCCAGGCCGTTCAGCGTATCCGTTGCGTCCTTCAGAAATCCGCCCATCGATGCCGAGCCCAGAAAGGCGCTGACGTCGCCAGGATGAGCCGCGGATGCGTTGGCAAACACGGTCTGGTCGAAATTCAGATGGCCCGTTTTGTCGAACGTCAGCCCCAGATCAGTCAGATTTTGAACCGAGCCCGAGCCACCGGTGAACCCGCTGATATTCCGCAGCGATTGCGACAAAGTATAGATCAGCGCGTCTCCCGTAAGCGCGCCGCCGCCCTGACCGCGGTGGGCGCTGAGTTCGTCCACAGCAGCGTTGTAGGCCGCCACAAACGAAGACAAAGCGTTTCCCTGAGCCGTTGAGCTTTGCGCCACCGTCACCGTCGAATCGCCAGAGCCCAGCAGATCCACCGTCACACCCGGGGCGATCGTAACCGTGGTGGAATCCGAGGAAATAGGGGTGGCCGGTTGTCCGTTCACCTGATATTGGGCTTCCGATCCAGCGGACAGGGTGCCCATCAGATCCTGGGTTCCGTCATTGAGCTGAAGGCTGACGTTGCCGAGCTTGGTGCTTTGCAGCGACAGCTGATAGTTGGGCGCAGCCGGCGATCCCAGGTTGACGATAGTTGCGGAGACATTGGCTCCCGAGGAGTTGATGGCATCCGCCAAAACATTCAAAGTATTGGCCGCCGGAGTGACAGTTACCTGGGTACTTCCGACAGTAAGTGTCAACGAACTGGCGGTGGTGATGGATTGCGTGAACGGATCCTGAACTGTCGGCAGGCTGTTTTGGCTGAGAGCGCTGGAGGGGGCACCGGCGCTGACCACATGGATTGCATAGGTGCCGGCCTTCGCCGTCGAATCGCTTTGCGCCGAGATCACACTGCTATCGGAAACTTGCGCGGACGAGGACACCACCGCGTTCGAAACCCCTTGCAGCGCCGATTGTAGGGCCGTGAATTTCCCGTTCAGAGAATTCAAAGCGGTGGAGCGGTTCTGCAGAGTGGTGAGCTGACTATTGAGCTGGTTCAACGGGAGCGAGGCGATGGCCACGGCCCGGCTGAGCACCTGCTGAAGGTCGCTGGAGTACTTACTCGATGACGGGGTCGCGGTGGAGGTGGTGCTCATTCTTTAATCCTTCAGCGTGGCCGATGACGGGTCTCATAAAGAAGTCTGGGCCGCTCTTCGGTAGAGAATCGGCCCAGATGGTTCCGAACATTAGACTGCATTTAAGAAGGGCGCTCGAGAGGAACGAGAGGAGCGCCCTCTAAGTCTTTACTGCAACAGCTTCAGGAGTGCTTGCGGCGCTGCATTGGCCTGCGCGAGCGCAGCCACGGAGGATTGCTCCAGGATCTGCGCCTTGGTCAGGTTAGCGGCTTCCGTCGCCACGTCCGCGTCGCGGATCGACGATTCAGCGGCCGAAAAGCTCGAAATCTGAGACTGTGCCAGTTGGCTGGCGTAGTTCAGCATGTTCTCGCCCGCGCCGACCTTACCTTGAACGGTGCCGAGCAGGCTGATGGCCGTGGTGATGGCCGTCAGCGCCAGCAGCGCATTGCCATTCGACGCAGCGTTGGCCACCGGGTCAGTGATCGTCGCCGCACCGGCGGCGAATGCACCGGTTACGCCGCCACCTGCCGATGAGACGGTGAAGGCCGCAGTCCCCTGCAGGTCGATTCCGTCGCCGGTGGTGTTCAGCTGGGCATGTACGCCGAGCGATGACATGGTCCCGTTGATCTGGCTGATCGCCTGGTCGATGGTAGTTCCGTTGGCCAGACTGACGGTGGTGTTATTGCCGCCGATCGTGAAGGTCAGCACTTCGGGTCCCCCCGCGACGTCAACGTAGGTCTGACCGCTGGCCGTGGTAAGAGAAGTATTGGTGGCCGTGCCCGCAGCGGTTGCAATTACGTTGCCCGCGCCGCTGATCGCGCCGGCTGTGACGTTAAATGCGTTGGAGCCGCCGTTGAAGTTCAGTTGGCCGGTGGTGGCATCGATGGAGGCTGAGACTCCATACGCGCTGATCTGGCTATTGAGCTGGTCAACAACAGCCTGGCCGCCCAGACCGGTCGCGCCGCCACCCACAGTGGCAACGACCTGGGTTCCGCCGAAGTTGAAAGTAAAGGCCTGCGTGCTCGCAGCCAGGAACGTACCCGTGCGGAGGTCGACCGCAGTGCCGCTGATGAGGTTGGTACCGCCGCCGCTCACCGAGCTGGAGCCAATGCCTAAACCATTGGAATCCACGCGGTTGGCGGAGCCGCTCAAATCGACAGCCACATTGCCGTTGGCCTGAACGCCTCCACCGCCGCCGATGTATACGCCCAAAAGCGCATTGTAGCGACCGCCGATGGGGCCGGTCGACAGGCCGATGTTGGCAGCCTGGCGCGTGATTTCGGTCAGCAGCGATTGGTATTCATTGTTCAGCGTCGCGCGGTCTCCCGAGAACGTGCTCGAAGCCGACTGGGTAGCCAGCGTCTTGAGCCGATCCAGGATATTGGAAATATTGTTGAGGCCGCCATCCACGATCTGCAGAATGCTGATGCCGTCGTTGGCGTTGCGAACGCCCTGCTGCAGTTCGGCCGTGTTGCTGCGCAACAGGTTGGCAACGGCCAATCCCGCGGCGTCATCGCCGGAGGAATTAATCCGGTAACCGGAGGTCAGGCGGGTAATGGTTCGGCTCTGAAAGGCGCTATTGACTCGAAGATTCTCCTGCGCCATCAAAGAGGTTACGTTAGTCTGAAACGAATATGACATTGCGTCACGTCCTTTATTTAATTGAAATCTTCGGCTCCCGCCGAATCCGCCCGGTCCTACTTCCAGGAGCGTGCTAGTCATTTCGCAACGAGGGCGAAATATTTCAGACTTTTTTATTAAGAAAGTGCAAACACGGCACTTTTGGTACTGGAAGGCATTAGGTCCTAAAAAAAACCTAAACTAGATGGCCCGCAGTACGATATGTCCCTCGGTCCATCCGAATGATGATGAAAATGAAATCCACGCCAGCCTCCGAACACCGCGCGAGGCTCCTTCTCTCCGCCTGGAACAGCGGCGACGTGGGGCGTCTGCGGGACACCTTGGCCGAAGACTGGATTTGCAGCGAGCCGGATGAAGGGGCGCTCACCGGGGAAGATGAGCGGGAGCGACTGGAAATGCTGGCCACGATTGCCGACGCTATGTCGAACTGGCTGCGGCGCGGAGGCGACGCCCCGGCGGAGGATTTGACGGTTTCCGTGAAACTGCTGCGGCATTTGGCCGGGACCGAGTCGCTGTGGCGCCAAAACCACGTCCTGATCGAGCGCTAAGGCAGAACGGCGATCTGGAAGGCTCGCTTCTTCCCGGAACTGACCACTGTGCCCTCCATGGAGAGCGCTCCATTCACCAGCCCTCGCAAAGGCCGATCCAGGGGATGATTGAGCTGGATCACTTGTCCCGGCGTCAGATTCATGAGGTCGGCGACCGGCAGAAGCGGTCCGTCCAGCCGGACCTCCAGTGAAACGCCGGCTTCGTCCAACAGCGCCAATTTCAGGCGGGCATCAGATTCGAGGGCGTCTCCGGACACTTTCTGATCGGGAGCAGTCCCGCCGTCGAAAAACGACTGGGGCGCCGCAATCTCCAGGACTCCGGAATGTTCCCCGCACCGCAGATTGTAAGCCAGGCGGATCATGGGTTGATTCGGGGGCTGGTTCGGATCGCTTTGCGCTACCAGGCCAGGTTCGCTAACCAGCGATTCCACCTCGAATTCGACGGTGGCGAAGGCCTGCCAAGCCTCGCCCAGCGGCCGCACCATGACGCGGACAATTTCCTCCAGCAGGCTCCATTCGATTTCGGTCAGATTGCGGGACGCCGCGGGCTCAGCGCCGCACTTTCCACCCAGCAGCAGCTCCAGCAATCCGAACACAGTGGCGCAGTTCATGTGAAGATACATGCGCTCTTCCCGTGGGTGGAGCTTGAAAACCATGAGGCAGGTGGGATTCGGCAGGGCAGCCTGAAAACCTCCGCTGGTCTGCATGGAGAGACCCTCGAAGCTCACCTGAAATTCCGAGCGAAGGAATGCGGACAATGCAGTAGCCAGGCTGGGCGCGAACCGTTCGTGGACCGCGCGAAGCGTTCGGAACCGCGGGTTAGCGGCATCCGGCTCCCCGATTTCGAACTGCTTGTCTCCGGCGGGCGGGCGTGTGGCTAGCATTTCTGGTCCTAGGGAAACATCGTCGCGCTAAGGGTATTCCTTTAGTCGCGGGGGGCCCCCGGCTCAAGTAAGTTTAGGTAAACTTTCCTGATTTTTCATCGATATGGACTCTGCCCCCAAAACCGGGAGAGTGCCGATGATACGACTTACCAGGCTGAATCACGTTCCAATGATCATCAACGCCGATTTGATCGAGCACATCGACATGACACCCGACACGATCGTGACCCTCACCTCCGGCCAAAAATATACGGTACTGGAGTCGGCCGACGAAGTTGTGGACAAGGTGATCGTTTTTCGCCAGAAGCTGCTCAGTCCGGATCCGACCCGGTTGACCTCGGCACGCGAACACAGTTCAGAGTCCGAGTCGCAAGGTAGGTAACGACGCTCTCATGGCAGACAAGCAGGAAGCAGCAGCCGCATCCAAATCCAATCTCAAGAGCTCGAAGCCGGACATCGCGAGCTTTGCGGGTCTGTTGATCGCCCTGGGCGGCATCATCGGCGGTCTCATGTGGGAAGGCGGCAAGATCAGCGACGTCATCCAGATCTCGGCCGCGATTATCGTTCTGGGAGGAACGCTGGGCGCGGTCATGGTGACCTCGCCGCTCTCCGCGCTGGTGGCAGCCCTGGGGGGACTGAAGGGGGTGTTCTTCGAAGAGAAACTGGACCCGGCGGCGGCCGTGGATGAAATCATCGCCTACGCCACCAAGGCCCGCAAGAGCAGCATCGTTTCGCTCGAAGAAGAGCTGGATAAGGTCGGCGACAAGTTCCTGCAGAAGGCGCTGTCCCTGGCCGTCGACGGCACCGATCTTCAGGAATTGCGCAAGATGATGGAACTCGAGATCGCCCAGTCCGAACACCACCGCGAATCGGCCGCCAAGGTGTTTGAGGGAGCCGGTGGATACGCTCCGACCATCGGCATCATCGGCGCGGTGCTGGGCCTGATTCAGGTCATGAAGCACCTGGAGAACATCGAAGAGGTGGGCAAAGGAATTGCGGTCGCGTTCGTGGCGACGGTATACGGAGTAGCCGTCTCCAACCTGGTGTTTCTGCCGGCGGCGAACAAACTGAAGGCTCGCATTCGGCAGGATGCACAAGATAAGGAACTGCTGCTGGAGGGCGTCTGCAGCATCGTGGAGGGCATGAACCCGAAACTCATCCGGGTGAAGCTGGAAGCGTTTCTCCAGCACGCCGGCAAGAGCAAGAAGAAAGGCGCCGCGGAAGCCAGCGGCGCGGCTGCGCCGGCGGCAGCCAAAGGCTAGACCCGGAGCGTCATACGAATGCCCCGTCCAAAACACGCTGAGCATGAAAATCACGAGCGTTGGCTGGTATCCTATGCCGACTTCATCACCTTGTTGTTCGCCTTTTTCGTGGTGATGTTCGCGTCCTCACAGACCGATAAGAGCAAGGCCAAGCAAGTCTCGGACGCGGTCGAGAAGGCGCTCAAGGAAGGCTCCTCCGTCAGCATGCCTCCCGCGGTCGCCAAAGTACTGGGCGGCACGGTGGACGACAAAGGACAAGGAAACGCGCAAATGCATGGTCCAGGTGGCGCCCAAAAAGCCGCCAAGGAAGATCGTCCGGAAGTGATGGAACTGGGCATTTCACTTAAAATGCTGTCGACGCAGCTGGCGGATGAGATCAAGGAAGGCAAAGTAGAAGTGAGCATGACTCCGCGGGGCATCGTAGTCAGTCTCAAGCAGGCAGCCTTCTTTCCGTCCGGCACCGATGCTGTGGATCCCGCCACCATGTCTACCATCGAGAAAGTCGCGGCGGCGCTGAGGACCGTGTCGAATCCGGTTCGCATCGAAGGGCACACCGATTCGATCCCCATCCACACTCCCCGGTTTCACAGCAACTGGGATCTCTCGGCCGCCCGCTCCATCGCCATCATGGAGGTGTTGTCCAACCGTTTTCAAATCTCCACCCAGCGCCTGTGTATCGCCGGCTACGCGGATACCGTCCCGGTGGCCGACAATGATACGCCCGAGGGACGAGCCCGCAACCGCCGCGTGGACCTGGTGATTCTGAACGAATATGCTTTGGCCAAGACCGAGCCTGCGAGGGCTAATCCAACAACGACCGAGCCTGCCAAAACACAACTTCCTAAGAAGTAAATCGCCGCCCGACTTAGTAGGTGGTCGGAGTTAGAAGGTCAAACAGGCTATTGCGCGGCATGGACGCCTGGGCCTGCATTGCGGCCTGCTGGCTGAGCTGTTCCTGCGTAAGATCCGTCGCGGCCTTGGCCACATCCGTGTCGCGCTCGTTGCTGAGAGCGGTCTGCGACTGGAGCTGGAACTTCTGCGCCACGTCCAAAGCATTGGTGATCCGGTTCTGGACGGCGCCGTAAAAAGCGCCCTCCTGGTTTAAGTAATCCTGCGCCGTCTGGATCGCCGCTGCGGCCGCGACCGTTCCGGCCTGATCGTTATTGGCGAGCGCCACGCGCAGGCTGTTCATCGCCGCGAAAACGTTATCGGCCGCGAGACTGTCGTCGGAATTGCGATGGTCGAAAAGATCCTGGGCGGTCTTGGCAACCGCGAAGGTCTGGCCGCTGGAATCCTGAATAAGACGCGTGGCAGGCGCCGTCAGCAGGCGGTCGACGCCATTCGGATTGGCGAGATTCACCGTATAGGCCGGCTGCAATGAGTTATCGCCGCTGAACAGGTAGTGGCCGTCGAAGGTGGCTCGGCTGTCGTCGATCAACGTATTGAGTATCTGCTCCGCTTGCGCCGCCATGGCAGTCCGCTCGGTGGGCGAAATAGTGGTCGAGGCGCCCTGGGCCGCCAGCGACCGGGCTTGATCCAGAAGGGACACGGCGTTCTGTACCACCCCAGAGGCGGTGTCAACTTCGCTTTTGACGCCATTCAGATTACTGGTCACCTGCGTCGCCCGGCCGATATCGGACTGGAGCTGCAGCACATCCCCCACCGCCGTGGGATCATCCGACGGTTTGCTGATTCGAATGCCGGAGGTGAGTTCGGCCTGCGTCTTGGTCATGCGGTTCTGGAGCGATGCCAGGTCGTTCAGAAACTGGCTCCTCGCCGGATCAAGATTTTGCAGCATGTGAGTCTCTCCTTGGGCCTTAGCTGACCATGTTGATGAGCGTATTGGTCAGTCCGTCGATGACACTGATCATCTTGGAAATCGCCTGGTAACTGCGCTGGAGTTCCATTACGTTGATGGCTTCCTCATTCAGCGACACGCCGGATACCTGAGTTCGCAGAGCTTGAGCCTGGGTCAGGGACTGCTGGGCCACGGTCTGACCCGAAGTTGCGTTGGCTGACTGCTGTCCGATGATCTGCGTCTGCGCGTTCAGGAAATCCAGCATCGATTTGCCACCAATGGTGTCGGTAGCCGCACTCGAAGTGCCTAACCCGGACAACGATAATGCGATCCCATTGGCCACCTGGGGCGGACCCGGGTCGAAGGCGGCCAATGTATCGGCGGTTATGTTCGGATCGATAGAGAGCGTCCGTGCGACGTTCGCTCCGCTCGAGGCGTCGTAGGTGAACAGCGGCAATCCCGCGTTTCCGGCCGGGTCTGTTCCGGAGGCCAGAAGCTGATTCACGCGATCCGCCACTTTTTGGGCGATCAGGTTCAGAGCGCCCGCCTGCTGACTGTCGCCCTGAAGAGAAGGGAGCACCGAGTTGCGGACGCTGAGCAACCCGCCCAGAGTTCCGCCGGCCACGTTGGCGGTGACATCCTGCCCATTGGCGTCCAGGATGTGGATGGACGGAGTGGCGTTGGGATTCACCGGAGCCGCCGGAGTGAAGTTGACGGCCTGCAGCGAATACTGCTGGTTACCGATCACCAGCGGCGTCTGGCCGCCCAGCAGAAGCGTAACGCTTCCGTCCTGTTCGAATCGGGCTGTGATGCCGGCTAATCCGCTTAGCGTTTCGAGCGTATCGTGCAGGTGCGCGTCCAAACCGGAATCGGCGCCGGTGCCCTGGCCGCGCTGGACATTGTAATCGCGAACCTGGGCCGCGAGCGTGTTGATTTGCGAGACCGTGCTGCCGATCTGATTGGTGACGTTTGAGGTGACGCTCGCAAGGACGGATGCGGCTTGCTGGAAGCTCGCTCCCAGGTCCTGCGCCTTGGACAACACGTCCTGCCGGGCGGCGGCGGAATCGGGACTGGCGCTCCAAGCAGAAAAGCTCTGGAACATACTGTTCAGCGCGGCGACAATACCGGTCTGACCGGTAACGTCGAAGATCGGCTCGACCCCGCTCAGAGCCTGGGCTTGGGCCGAGTAGTTCCCCAGCGCGCCGTTTTGATAGCGGACGGCCTGCTCCAGATATTCGTTCCGAGTGGATTGAGGCAGGCCCGCCTGAACTCCGCCCAGCAGTCCGGTTTTCGGCTGGAAGGGGAGCGCGTTGAGCGTCGCCAGCTGTTTGGCATAGCCCGCGGTGGATGCGTTGGAAACGTTGTTTTGCGCGACTTCAAGAGATTGCTCGAAGGCGTTAAGTGCCCTGACGCTGGAGGTTAGGTTTGCAAACAGGCCCATGGTAAATCAGACCTCGAAGCTCGCGGCAGGTTCGCTGAGCGGAACCGCCGGCCTTCCATCGCCGGTGTAACCCTGGCTAAGGCCCAACTGGGTCCAGCCCTGGCACAGGTTCACGGCATTTTGCACCTGAAGCGCCAGCAGCCGGATGCGGTGACGAAGCCGAAGCAAGTCATTTCTAGCGGAAGCGTCGCTTCGATCCGAAAGTGCGGAGCGCGCGGACGAATCCGTGGACTCACACTGCAGCAAGATAATTACTTCCTGGAGCTCCGTTTCACAGTGCTCCAGGATTTCGGCGCGAGGATCGAGAAGCGCGCTGGAGACCTGCTCCAATTTGGCTTCGCCAGCTTGGCAGCGTTCTTTAAGTGTCATGTCCAGTCCGTGCTCAGTAACCCTTGAGCATGGCTGCGACCATGGCGCCGCTCAGTGCCACGGGATCCATGTGGTACTGGCCGGATTGGACGAGCTGGGTAAGACTCGCGACGCGGCTGGTGTCTTCCGCGCTGGGAGTCATCGCCAGGGCACGAAGCTGGTCCTGGCCCTGCAAGGCCACGCCATCCTGCGGTGCCGGCGAAGAACTCTTCGCGGTCTTGGAAGAGACTTCGGCCTTCGTCTCGTAGACCTTCTCAGACTGGGGTTTCTGAGTATTCAAAGCTTTGCGCTCGTCAATCTTCATTCTGGCGCCCCTTTATATATCGCAGCAAACTCAAGTTTGTTGAAAAAATAAATCCGGTATTCCGCCATAAGGCATTGGACCGTAGTACCCGATAATGCTTTAACCTGAATACCTCCTCATGCAAGGCTTCCGGCGCAGCGGCCAGGTGTACCATCACAGACCGATCCCCTTCCCGGGGCTTTCTCCCGAAACCAACTCCACCACGCGGACCCCGTAATGGCCATCCACGGCCACCACTTCACCGCGCGCGATCACGCGATTATTGACCCGAACTTCCACGTTGTCGTGCAGGGCCTGGTCCAGCTCCACGACGGACCCGGCGGACAGGTTCAGCAGATCCTTCATGCGAATCTGGGTGGCTCCGAAGGAGACCGACACAGGCACCTGGACATGCATGAGCATGTCGCTTGGCTTGGTCCGCCCCGCGGGCGCGTGAACGGGCGCGGCCGGCTCCATTTTTTGGGTGCCGGTCTTCGCGGAGGCCAGCGCTTCTTCGAATTCCGGGCTGAGAACGCAGCCGGCAGCCGGCCACTGTCCGGCGGAATAGTGGATCTTGAGGGCGATCCGAGTCCAATCAGCGGAGGGAGCGCCGGATGGGCCGGAATCCCGGGCTTCCGCACGATTTCCGAAATGCTGCTCGACGGCTTTTGCGAAACAGCGGCTGATCAGGACCGAGGCATTCTCCTGCCCATCTCCGGAATCGCCGCCGCGTCCGAACTTTTCCCAGGTTTCCGCGGGTCCGCCGACAAAGAAGTTCGCGCCCGGATGGGTGCTCAGCCCTCCGGACCACCACGTCCAGGATGCCGAGTCATCTAGGGGAGAGGGCGCCAGGCTCCAATCGAGCCGGATTTCTTCCGGGCCCGTTTCGGCCAGCGCTTCGGTCAAAGCGCCGGAGAAAGCCTCTAGAATTCCGGAAACGAGTTCGTTCTTATCCATTGTTTAGCACGTGTGTTTAATACGTCCCCTTCGGAGTAGGCCAATGCCGTTGCAGATAATTTCGCAGCCGCAGGATGGCCTGCGCCTTAATTTGTGAAACGCGGGTGATATGCAGATTCAGGATGGGCGCGATCTCGCGAATACCGAGTTCCTGGCGGTAGTAAAGATCCAGCACCATTCCTTCGACGCGCGGCATCTTCTTCAAGCCCTCGGCTATCAATTTTTCCAGTTCGGAGCGCTCCAGAAGGCGCGCCGGCGAATTTTCCTCAGGGGTCGCGATGAAGTGGATCAGGCTGCGCCCGTCCTCCCGCTCGGGCGCTGCATCCAGGCTGCCCAGGCTGACCGCGCGCAAATCCAGCAGCGCTTCCTGATAGGCCTGCAAGGTGACTCCCAATTCGGCCGCGATTTCTTCCTCCGCCGGGGCTCGCTGCAGGCGCTGCTCCAGCGCTCCCACCGTCGCCTGGATCTGTTTCAGGTGCTTGCGCTTGTGGGCTGGAATGCCATCCATACCGCGGATGCTGTCCAGGATGGCCCCCCGAATCTTGTGCTCCGCGTAGGTCTTGAGTTTCACGTTGAACTGCGGATCGAAATTGTCGATGGCATTGATCAGGCCCACGATGCCAATCGAGATCAAGTCTTCGAGACTGGTGGCGTCGGGAAGCTTCTCGTGAATCCGCGTGGCCACCCACCGCACCTGCGGCAGGTTCTCCAGGATGAGCCGCTCCCGGTCGTTGGACGGCTCGGCCTGCGGCGCGGAGTATGAGAGTGTGCTGAGACTGGCCATTCTTTTCCTTACGCTGCCTTATTGCACGCCGCCCGGGCGCGCGATCGCTCCCGCACCATGGCTAGCAGATCCTCCGCTGTGGCTGCGCGAATATCGCCCGGGATGCGCGGTCCGTAGGACAGGAAAGAGAGCGCCAGACCCGCCAGCGCCGCCTCTGAGAATACGGTCCCGAAGGTCTCGGTTTCGTCCATTCTTGTAACAAGTAGCTTGGAAGCTTGAAAGAGGCGATAGCTGTCGATGGATTTTCGCAAATCGCGGGATTTCATATAAGCCGGCGCCACCAGGTGCACATCGACTTCGCCGCACGCCGCCAGCGCGGCAGCCAGCGTTTCGGCGGCAGGCCGATCCTGAGCGCTGAACCCGGGCGTATCGATCAACACGCACTCCGTCTTGCGCGCATCCGCGACCAGCTTGGGTAGTTGCTCCAGGGAGTCGACACAGGAAAATGTAATGGCTGGCGTCGCCAGCGAACTTAGGAGCTGCTGCGCCCGGTGGACCAACGCGCCGCGCGACTGATCGAGCGACACGAGCCTCACCGGACGCTGAGTGCTGGCCGCAACTGCCAGCTTGGCCAGACTGGTGGTCTTACCGCTGCCGGCCGGGCCTACCACCGCAGCGACCGCGCCGCTGCCTCCCTGTACGCCCAGGCGCGGCCACAGGACCACGCGGCTCTCCAACTCAACTCGCAGGAATTTTTCCACGCGGTCCGGATCGGACTTCAAAACTTTCCAACGATTCTGCGCTCCCGCGGGCTCGGGGCCGGCCGAGATGAAGAAGGCATCCGTCGCCATGACCGCTTCCAGGCGATCCGCGATATCTTTGCTGAGAAGCGGATCCACCTCCGCGGCGATCAGGCGCGCATAAACGTCCGCGGTCTCGGGAACGGATCGCTGCATGGCCCAGGCGCTCTTGGCCGAGCGCACCAGCAGGCTCTGTAACTCGTCCATTTGCGCCCGCAGCTTGTCCATATCCGCCGCCGCTTCGGATCTGGCTTGCGGCTTCTGCTCCGGCCTCACTTCCATGGGTTGAGCGGGCTTGAGCTGCGGAATGGACGTTTCGCGCGGCAGCGCAGGTTTAGGCGCAGCGGGTCTCGCGACGGGAGCCGGGCCGGTCACGCCCATCACTACCTCATAGCCGCTTGCGCCGGTTCCGGTATCCGCGATCTTCCGGGTGTTCAGAAGCAATGCTTCCGAGCCCAGCTCCACGCGGGCCTTGGAGATGGCCTCGTCCACGGATTTGGCGAAATAGGATTTAATCTTCATGCCATTTGCATCTTTCATTCGATGACTCCGCGCGAGCGAACCTTGATCTCGGGCGGGATTTCGTTATGCGAGAGCACCGTCAGGTTAGGCAGGGCGGCTTCCACCAGCTGCCGCAGGAAGTGCCGCGTTCCGGAACTGGTCACGATGGCGGCGGACTCGTTTTTCTCCACCCGGCGCTTGATCCGGTTCAAAATATCGGTAATCGTTTCGGGCGACACACCGGCGACGCTGTTCCACTCGCCGTGCTCTACCGAGGATTCCACCGCGCGGTCGAGCGAGGCATCCAGTAAATAGGCCGGCAGCTCACCTTGCAGGTTCACCAGCGGCTGTGTGATGGCGCGCCGGATCGACTGCCTGACGTATTCCGTCAGCAGGACCGGGTTCTTGGTCGTTTGAGCCGCTTCTCCCATGGCTTCCAGAATTCCGACGGCGTCACGGATGGGCACGCGTTCCCGCAGCAGGTTCTGTAATACTCGCTGAATCGTGGCTAGGGAGAGCAGTTTTGGCACCAAATCCTCGATGAGCTTGGGATTCTCCTGGGCAACCCGATCGCAGTAGTTCTTGGCGTCCTGACGAGTGAACAATTCGTGGGCATGGCGGCGCACGATTTCGGTCAGGTGCGTGCCGATGATGCTGACCGGATCGACCACGGTGTATCCCGCGCTGCGAGCCATGGCGGCCTGGTCCTGGCGGACCCACAAAGCGGGCAGCCCAAAGGCCGGATCCTTGGCCGGCTTTCCGGCGATCCCGGTGTCGGCGGTTCCGCTTGAAATAGCGAGTTCATGGCCTTGCATCAGTTCAAAGCGCGCGATTTCCATGCCGCGCATCTGGATCACATATTCGCGCGACCGCAGGGCCACGTTGTCCTTTACCTTGACCGCCGGAAGCAGGTATCCGAGCTGACTGGCCAGCTGTCTCCGGATCGCTCCCACGCGCAGCAGAAGGGGCGACTGCTGGCCTTGTTCCACCAGGTTTACAAGTCCCAGTCCGACGTCCAGTGACAACGGCTCCAGCCTGAGCAGGCCTTCGAGATTTTCTTTCGGTTTCGGGTCGTTAGCTGTCAAAACCGCGGCTTCTCTGTCAGTTTTTTGACGCAGCCGCATGCCCGCGAGGCCTACGCCGCCCCCCAATAACAGGAACGGGATGGTTGGAAGGCCGGGCAAAAGGCCCAGGACCATCAGGACTCCGCCCGCCAGCATCAACGGCTGCGGATTGCCTAGTACCTGCCTCTGAAACTCGGCTCCCAGCGTGTCGTCGGAGGCCGTGCGGGTGACAATCAGACCGCCGGCAATCGAGATCATCAGCGCCGGGATCACCGTGACCAGGCCGTCGCCGATGGTCAGCACGGTGTAGGTTTGGAGCGCTCGTTGCAGTTCCATGCCGTGCTGCAGCACGCCGATCAGAAATCCGGCAATGATATTGATGCTGGTGATCAAAATGCTGGCGATGGCGTCCCGCTGGGTGAAACGCGAGGCGCCGTCCATGGCGCCGTAAAACTCGGCCTCGGAAGAGAGTTGTCTCCGCCGCTTGCGTGCTTCTGCCTCGTCAATGAGACCGCCGTTGAGATCGGCATCGATGGACATCTGTTTGCCGGGCAAAGCATCCAAGGTGAACCGGGCGGTGACTTCGGATATACGCACCGCGCCATGGTTGATGACCACGTACTGGATCGCAATCAGCACCAGGAAAATCACGGCGCCGATGATGTAGTTGCCGCCCACGACGAAGCTTCCGAAGGCTTCGATCACGTGGCCGGCGGCGGAGGTTCCGGTATTGCCGTTCAGCAGAATCAGCCGCGCGGACGAAATATTCAGCGCCAGCCGGTACAAGGTCAGCAATAGCAGCGTGGTGGGGAATACGTTAAAATCCACGGCCTTCCGGATATAGACCGAGACCAGCAGGACTATCACCGACAGCGTGATGTCCAGCACGATCAGGAAATCCAGCAGCATCGACGGCATGGGCATGATGAGCGCGACCACGATCGCCACGACGGCGATCGGAACCGCCATCTCGCCCAGCCCGAGAGACGTGCCCGGCAGCGTCAGAAGTTTGGGACGCTCGGTGGCTGCCGCGGCGGCTGTGGAAGTTGCTGTTGCCATCTACTTAATCACGACTCAGGCTGCGCCCGCTACGTACTCCTGACCTTTTAGCTTGTACAGCAGCGTGGTGCGCTTCAGACCCAGCGCTTTGGCCGCTTTGGCCTTGTTGCCGCCGTGGCGCCGCAGCGCTTGCTCCAACAGAAGCTTCTCCACCTTGCCCATCAGATCTTCGAAGGGAAGATCGTCGGTGGGCATATCCAGCGGGAACTCGTGCCCCTCACTGGTACCTGGATACATCTCTCGCGCCGCAGGCTGGAGATGCATTTCGATATCGCCCAGGTAGATGGTTTCGCGGTCGCCGGTCAAGGCTGCCGCCATTTCCATGGCGTGTTCCAGCTGGCGGACGTTGCCTGGCCATTCGTATTCCGTCAGCTTGCGAAGCGCGTCGGCCGTGAGCTTTTTCTGCGGCAGTTCCTCGCGCCGGCACACTCGCTCAATGAAATGCGCGGCCAGCAGGGGAATGTCGCTGCGGCGTTCGCGCAAAGTCGGCACGCGGATGGGAATCACGTTCAGGCGGTAATAGAGGTCTTCGCGGAAGCGCCTCTGTGCCACTGCCTGGTCCAGATTCGTATTGGATGCCGCGATGATGCGGGCGTCCACCTTGACTGTTTCCGAGCTGCCTACGCGCTGTAATTCCCGCTCCTGCAGAACACGCAGCAGTTTGGGTTGCAGCATCAGCGGCGT
>Ga0207674_10000064_pt1 | contig 109914 bp, 106 predicted proteins | sample KBSCornC72_FD_184303 | JGI IMG/M metagenome (GOLD analysis project Ga0207674, IMG submission 184303) | Corn rhizosphere microbial communities from Kellogg Biological Station, Michigan, USA - KBS Corn C7-2 (SPAdes) (version 2) | ecosystem: Host-associated > Plants > Roots > Rhizosphere > Soil ...
CCCCGTTTTTTTTTGCTTCAGACGTCCACCGTGTGCGCCGTCCGGCGGCCTGGAATCGGCTCGGGCAGCGATTCGGGCGCCGGCGTCGTCGCGTCGGGGGCGCGGCGAGGAATCAGGATCAGCAGCGTGCCCGTCGACCCGGGCGTGGCGGCGTCCTCGTCATTGTCGGGAATGACGATGACGGTGGGATTTTCGGGCGCGCCGGCTTGCGGCGCGCTCTCGTCGGGGGTCGGTGCCACACCCGGGCCCGCCGGGGAGGCGGCGTCATCGGCGCGCACGGCCGCGACCGTGCCCACGCCGATCACTCCGGCCAGCGCCACCGCCAGTGTGATGCGTCTTGCATGCATGGAGCTCTCCTCGTGTTCGATGCCGCGGTCGCGCGCAGGGCGGCCAGCGATACGGAGGATTGTGCGTCGGCGCGCCGCGAAGCGGAGTCAGTCGGCTTTGGCGATCCCTGTAGGACCGCACCGCGCCGTCTCCTCGGAAAACGAGAGGTGCCGCGCGATCAGGGCTCGAACAGTGCGATGGACTCGACGTGCGCCGTATGCGGGAACATGTTCACCACGCCGGCCGCCGTGAGCCTGTAGCCGCGTTCGTGCACGAGCACGCCGGCGTCGCGTGCCAGCGTGGCCGGATTGCAGGAGACGTACACGATGCGCGCAAGCGGGTGCATTGCGTCGCGTGGCGGAAGGGTCTTCGCCACCGCCATGGCGCCTTCGCGCGGCGGATCGATGAGCACGCGATCGACCGGACCGAGTGCGTCGAGCGCCGCCGCGTCGAATTCGAACAGGTTCGCGGCCTCGAAGCGGGTGGAACTCTCGAGGCCGTTGCGCCGCGCGTTGGCGCGCGCGCGCTCGACCAGCGCAACGCTGCCCTCGATGCCGGTCACGAATGCGCCGCGCCGCGCGATCGGCAGCGTGAAGTTGCCGAGGCCGCAGAAGAAGTCGGCGATGCGCTCGCCGGGCATTGGGTCGAGCAGCGCGATCGCGCGCCTCACCAGGACCCGGTTGATCGCCGTGTTGACCTGGGTGAATTCGGTGGGGGAGTACGGAAGGGCGACGTCGAACTCCGGCAGCGTGTACGCGAGCGTCGCATTGCCAGGATGGAACGGCCTGACCGTTTCCGGTCCCCCGGTCTGGAGCCAGAAGTCGACGCCATGCGCATCCGCGAACGCGACGAGCCGCGCCTCGTCGGCGATCGTGAGCGGCGCGAGGATGCGCAATACCAGCGCGTACACGGGCGCCCCGCGTTCGCGGCCGACGGCGGCGAGCCGCTCGCCCACCGCGAGCTCGATCTGCGGCAGACGCTGGCGGATCGACAGGCCTTCGATCAGGGTGCGTAGCTTCGGCAGGAGCGCCGAGATCTTCGGCGGCAGCACGTGGCACTCGAGCATGTCGGCCACGTAGCTCGATTGACGCTCGTGAAAGCCGACCAGCACGCCGCCTTTGCGCGGCACGTCGCGCACGGAAAGACGCGCGCGGTCGCGATAGCCCCAGGCAGGGCCGGCGATGGGCGGCAACAGCGCCTCGGGTCTCACGCGGCCGATGCGCTGGAGCGCATCCTCGAGCGCGCGCTGCTTGGCCGCCAGCTGCAGCGACGGATCGGCATGCTGCAGCGAGCAACCTCCGCATACGCCGAAATGCGGACAGCGCGGCGTGACGCGCCCGGCATTGGGATGCGAGACGGATGTCGCCGTCGCGATATCGAAGCTCGGCTTGCGCTTGCGCACGGCGAGATCGACCGTCTCGCCGGGCAATCCGCCCTCGACGAATACCACCTTGCCATCGACGTGCGCGATGCCTCGGCCTTCCTGGTCCAGCGATTCGACGAGCGCGCGCGGCATGAGTGGAAGCGGGAAAACCCGACATTTTACCTTCGGCGGTAAACTTGGCGCATGCGCATCCTCGCGCTCGACTCGTCCACCGACTGGCTCACCGTCGCCGTGTGCGACGGCGCGTCCTGGCACGAGCACGGCGAGCGCGCGGGCAGCGCGGCCTCGGAGCGCGCGCTGCCGCTGATCGACGTGCTGCTCCGGCAGGCCGGCGTGCCGCTGCACGGGCTGGACGGCATCGCCTTCGGCGCCGGCCCGGGCTCCTTCACCGGCGTTCGCATCGCGTGCGGCATCGCGCAGGGCCTCGGGCTCGGCATCGACCGGCCATTGATCGGTGTGCCGACACTGCTCGCGCTGGCGCACCAGGCGTGGCGTACGCACGGTCTCGTCGACGTGCGGCCGTGCCTCGACGCGCGCATGCGCGAGGTGTACATCGCGGCTTACCGCCGCGAGCGCGACGCGTGGCGCGAGGTCGACGCGGCCGCGGTGCGCCGGCCGGACGATCTGCAGCCGATCGCGGGCACGTGGCATGGCTGCGGTGACGGCTATCGCGTGTATCCCGAGCTCGCCTCGCGCCTCGCGCTGGCGAGCGTCGACGCGAATGCACAGCCGTCGGCGCGCGCCATCGGCGAGCTCGCGCTCGCGCGCTTTGCCGCGGGCGAAGGTGCGGACGCCGCCGATGCGGAGCCGCTCTACGTGCGTCATCGCGTCGCGCTGACCACCGCCGAGCGCGACGCGGGTCAGCGCCTCTAGCGCGATGGCCACTGTACCGAAGCCGACGCTCGAGCCGGTCCTCTGGCGCCCGATGCGCGCGGATGATCTCGCCTACGTGGCCGCGCTCGAGGCGCAGATCCATCTCGCGCCGTGGACGCTCGGCAACTTCCGCGACGCGCTCGCCGCCGGTTACGCCGCGCGCGTCGCCGAGCGCGGCGGGCGCATCGTCGCGTACGGCGTGCTTATGCTGGCGCCGGGCGAAGCGCAGCTCCTCAATCTTTCCGTCGTGTCGGACAGCCGCCGCGAAGGCTTCGGTCGCGCGCTCCTGCGCCAGTTCATGGACGACGCGCGGCGCATGGGCGCCGAGCAGATGTTCCTCGAGGTGCGTGTAAGCAATGCGCCAGGCATCGGGCTGTACCGCAGCGAGGGTTTCGCGCCGATCGCACGTCGCGTCGCGTACTATCCGCCGGCGCCGGTGACGGGTTCGCGCGAGGATGCGCTCGTCATGCGCCGTCCGCTCGCAAGCGACGCGCGCTGATGGCCACGCGCGACGATGTCCTCGAGGAGATGGGGCTTGCGCCGGTGTGGCGCTCGCGCGCCCGGGGCCCGCAAGCCGAGTCCGCGCCAGCCACGCCGGCGGACGCGCGCATGGCACGCATCGCGCGCCTCGACTTCGACGCCTTCGCCGACGACGTTTCTGCGTGCACGGCCTGCGGGCTGTGCCGCACGCGCACTCGCGCCGTGCCCGGCGTGGGCGACGCGCGCGCCGAATGGATGTTCATCGGCGAAGCACCCGGCGCCGAGGAGGACGCGCGCGGCGAGCCTTTCGTTGGTCAGGCCGGGCGCCTGCTCGACAACATGCTGGCGGCGATCGGGCTGGACCGCCGCAACGGCGTCTACATCGCCAACGTGCTGAAGTGCCGGCCGCCGAACAATCGCACGCCGGAGCCGCTCGAGGTCGACGCGTGCCGGCCCTATCTCGAGCGGCAGATCGATCTCATCTCGCCTCGTCTCATCGTCGCGCTCGGGCGCAGCGCGGCGTCGACGCTGCTGAACGTCGACGCATCGATCGCGAGCCTGCGCGGACGCGTGCATCGGCTGCATGGGCGGCCGCTCATCGTCACCTATCATCCGGCGTACCTGCTTCGCAATCTGCCGGACAAGGCGAAGGCATGGGAGGACCTTCTCTTCGCCCGGCGGGTGCTGCGGGGCGCAGCTTAGTCATCCGGTCGAGCGCAGGATGCCTTCGGTGCGGTCGACCGTCGGGCCTTGCGCCCGCCGGAACCAACCCGCATATTGCGGTGCGCGGGCGCCACGTCCGCCCTCGGTTCTCTTACCCACACGGGAGGACGCATGTTGCAACGATTGGCCGCACTGATCGCCGTTCTTGCCACGTTGATGCTGGGCGGCTGCGGCTACAACGACCTGCAGCGCCAGGACGAAGGCATCAAGGCCGCCTGGTCCGAAGTGCTCAACCAATACCAGCGGCGCGCGGATCTCGTGCCGAACCTCGTCAACACGGTCAAGGGTTATGCAGCGCAGGAGCAGCAGGTTCTGACCGAAGTCACCAACGCGCGCGCGCAGGTGGGCTCGATCCGCGCCACCCCCGAGCTCATCAACGACCCCGTCGCGTTCGAGAAGTTCGTGCAGGCGCAGAATCAGCTGCAGGGCGCATTGTCGCGCCTGCTGCTGGTGGCGGAGAACTATCCCAACCTCAAGTCCGACGCGCTGTTCCGCGACCTGCAGTCGCAGCTCGAGGGCACGGAGAACCGCATCGCGGTCGCGCGCAATCGCTATATCAAGGCCGTGCAGGAATACAACAGCACCGTGCGCTCGTTCCCGACGAACCTCACGGCGATGATATTCAAGATGGACGTGAAGCCGAACTTCACCGTGGCCGACGAGGCCGCCGTGAGCGCGCCGCCCAAGGTCGACTTCACCAAGCCGGCGCCGGCGACACCGAAGAGCTGACGCCCGCGCTCGATATCCGGCCGTGAAATCCTTCCTCGCGGCACTCTGCGTGCTCGCGACGCTGGCCTGCAGCGTCGCAGGCGCGCAGGGCGCCTGGGAGAGCACGAGCGAGGGCCTCGCGCCGATCCCGCCGCTCACCGCGCGCGTGACCGATCGCACCGGCACGCTCACCGACACCGAGCGCGCTGCGCTGGAGGACAAGCTCGCGCGCTACGAGTCGCAGACAGGCAACCAGCTCGTCGTGCTCATGGTGCCGTCGACCAAGCCCGAGGCCATCGAGACGTACTCGATCCGCGTGGCCGAAGCGTGGAAGATCGGACGCAAGGGCTCCGACAACGGCGTGCTCTTCCTCGTCGCCAAGGACGATCGCAAGATGCGCATCGAGGTCGGCTACGGCCTCGAGGGCGTGCTGACCGACGTGCAGGCGCGCCGCATCATCGGCGACGTGGTCGCGCCGCTGTTTCGCCAGGGCAAGTTCGCCGCGGGTGTGGACGCGGGCGTGGATCGCATCATTGCCTTAACCCGCCAGGGCGGCGCCACCGCGCAGCCCGCGCCGGTGAAGTCGCCGAGGAATCGCGGCGGCTTCGATCTCGAGACGCTGTTGATCGTGCTCTTCGTCGGCGTGCCGGTGCTCGGTGGAATCCTGAAGCGCGTCTTCGGTCGATTGCTCGGCTCGACGTTCGGCGCCGGCGTCGTCGGCGTCGGCGCGTGGGTGCTCGCGGGATCCGCGATCATCGCGGTCATCGCGGGTGTCGTCGCTTTTCTCGTCATGCTCGTGCTCGGTGTCGGCGGCACGTTCGGGCGCCGCGGCGGCATGTACATCCCGACCGGCGGCTGGGGCGGCGGCGGATTCGGCGGCGGTGGCGGCTTCTCGGGCGGCGGTGGATTCTCGGGCGGTGGCGGCAGCTTCGGCGGCGGCGGCGCTTCGGGAGGATGGTGACGATGCCTCGCTCGCACGCAGCCCGGCTGCTGCAGCACGTGACGACGGATCATCGCAACGTCCGGCGCGTGTTCGACGAGCCCGCGATGAAGGCGATCGAGACGGCGATCGCGGCCGGCGAGCGTCTGCATCGCGGGCAGGTGTGCGTGGCGATCGAGCCCGCGCTTCCTCCGGCGCGCGTCATGCGTCATCTCACGCCACGCGAGCGCGCCATCGAGGTGTTCGCGCTGCTGCGCGTGTGGGACACCGAGGAGAACTGCGGCGTGCTGTTGTATCTGCTGCTCGCCGACCATGCCGTGGAGATCGTCGCCGATCGCGGCATCCATCGCAAAGTCGGTGATGCGCAATGGCAGGCGATCTGCAGTGCACTCGAGTCGGACTTCCGCGCCGGTCGCTTCGCCGACGGCGTGGTGAAGGCGGTCGAGCGCATGTCCGCGGTGCTCGCCGAGCACTTTCCGCGCGAAGGCGCGATCGCGAACGAGCTGCCGGACCGGCCGACGGTGCTCTAGGCGCGCTTCACCGGATCGGCCGCAGCGAATCGGCGCGCCGCTGGTTGTAGCGGTGCCGCAGCATGATCAGCACGACGATCGCCACGACGAACAGCCCGTACAGAACGATGGCCGTCGTGATGGACGCCCCGGCGTGAAGCATCAGCGCATAGAGGCCTACCATCACCAGGATCCCGAGGTTCTCGTTGAAGTTCTGCACGGCGATGGAGTGGCCGGCGCCCATCAGCACGTGACCCCGGTGCTGAAGCAGCGCGTTCATGGGAACCACGAAAAAGCCGCCGCAGGCACCGATGAGGACCATCAGGACGAGCGCCGTCGGCAGACGATGGACGAGGACCATGCAGATGGTCAGCACACCCATCAGCACGCCGGCGGGCAGGACGCGAACGGCGCCGCGCAGCGACACCCAGCGCGCGGCGGCGGTGACACCCGCCGCCATTCCGATGATCACCACGCCCATCATGAACAGCGACCGCTGCATCGGCAGCCCGAGCACCCGTGAGCCCCATTCGAGCACGATGAACTGCAGCGTCGCCGCGGCGCCCCAGGACAGCGTCGTCGCGGCGAGGGTGATCTGGCCGAGCCGGTCGCGCCACAGCAAGGCGAGGCAATGCACGAATTCGCGCAACAGGTACATGGGCTTGAGGCTCGGCGTCCGATGATCGACACCGGTGTTCGGGATGAACCAGTTGAATACCGCCGCGATGAAATAGACCACGATGAGCAGAGCCACGGCGGCGGAGGAAGCGGTGTCGACGCCCGTGTCGACGAACGGCATGTCGAACCGCAGCAGCGTTTCCGACACGGCGGGGCTGATCAGCACGCCCGCCAGGACGAACCCGAGCACGATCGATGCGACGGTGGCGCCTTCCATCCAGCCGTTGGCGAGCACGAGCTGCTCGGACGGCAGCAGCTCGGTGAGGATTCCGTATTTGGCCGGCGAGTACGCGGCCGCGCCGAGGCCGACGACGGCATACGCGAGCAGCGGGTGCGCGCCCGTGAGCATCACCGCGCAGCCGACGATCTTCACCATGTTGGTGATGAGCATCACGCGCCCCTTGGGCATCGAGTCCGCGAACGGCCCGACCAGCGGCGCGAGCACGACGTACGAGACCACGAAGACCTGCTTCAGCGCCGGCGTCATCCAGGCCGGTGCGGCGATCTCGCCCAGCAGGCCGATCGCGGCGATGAGCAGTGCGTTGTCGGCAACCGAGCTGAAGAACTGAGCCGCGATGATCGTGTAGAAGCCGGCTCTCAACCCTCGCCCCGGGAATCGGCGTCGCCGACCGCTATGTCTTCTCGAGCGTGATGAGGTGCAGCGAGTCGCCCTGGATCCGATTCTGTCGATGCCGCCACATGATGAGCAGCATGATGCCCGACACGAACACACCGAACAGCACGATCGCCGTCGTCACCGACACCCCGGATCGCACCATGAGCGCGTAGAGTCCCACCATCACCAGGATGCCGATGTTCTCGTTGAAGTTCTGTACCGCGATGGAATGACCGGCGCCCATCAGCACGTGGCCGCGATGCTGCAGCACCGCGTTCATCGGCACCACGAAGAAGCCGGCGCACGCACCGATCAGCACCATCAGGACAAGCGCCACGGGCAGATGACGCACGAAGATCATGGCGATCACGACGAGGCCCATCAGCGCGCCGATCGGCAGCACGCGCACCGCGCCGCGGAGCGACACGAGGCGCGCGGCGAGCACGGCACCGAGCGCGATGCCGATCGCCACCACGCCCATCATGTAGAACGCGCGCGACAAGTCGAGGCCGAGGACGCGCGAGGCCCACTCGATCACGATGAACTGCAGCGTGGCCCCCGCGCCCCAGAACAGGGTCGTGGTCGCGAGCGAGATCTGCCCGAGCCGGTCGCGCCACAGGAGCGAGACGCAGTGCGCGAACTCGCGCACGAGGTACAGCGGGTTCTTGCTCGGGATGCGGTGGTCCACGCCGGTGTCCGGGATGAACCAGTTGAATATCGCCGCGACGAGGTATACGGCCATCACGATCGATATCGCGGCTTGCGGCGGCGTGTCCACGCCGGTGTCCATGTACGGCATGTCGAACTGCAGCAGCATGGTGGCGATGTGCGGGCTGATCAGCACGCCGCCGAGCACCGTGCCGAGGATGATCGAGCCCACCGTCGTCCCTTCGATCCAACCGTTGGCCACCACGAGCTGCTGTGGAGGGAGGAGCTCGGTGAGGATGCCGTACTTCGCCGGCGAGTATGCGGCCGCGCCGAGGCCCACCAGCGCGTAGGCGACCAGCGGATGCAGCGCCATGAGCATCATTGCGCAGCCCGCGATCTTGATCGCATTGGTGATGAGCATCACGCGCCCCTTCGGCATCGAGTCGGCGAACGCGCCGACCAGCGGCGCGAGCACGACGTACGACACGACGAACGCCTGCTTCAGCGCTGGCGTCATCCACGCGGGCTCGTGCAGCTCGCGCAAAAGCGCGATGGCGGCCACGAGCAGGGCGTTGTCGGCGAGCGAGCTGAAGAACTGCGCCGCCATGATGGTGTAGAAGCCGGACTTCATGAGGTCAGAGATGGGGCCCTCCAACCCCGGAGTCGCGCGCGGAGGCCGTTGTTTTATAATCGATCACCAGGCGCGGCCCGCGCTTTATACCATGATTGCGTGGGCGTCCCAACCGCCGCGGACCGCCTCGCCTGCGCACGCTGTAGCGAACAGCGCGACGGCCGCGATTGCTGATCGTCGCATGCCACGACCGCTCTACGCGCAAATCAACCTGTCGGCGCTCAAGGCCAATCTCGCGCGTGCGAGAGAGAAGGCCCCGGGCGCGCAGGTGCTCGCCGTCGTCAAGGCGAACGCTTACGGGCACGGGCTCACGCGCGTGCTGCCGGCACTGGAGGACGCCGACGGTCTCGCGCTGGTCGAGCTCGACGCCGCCATGGCGTTGCGCGACCTGCACTACACGCGCCGCATCTTGTTGATGGAGGGATTCTTCGAGGCGCGCGACCTGGACGACATCGCGCAACGCCGGCTGGCGGTAGTGGTGCACGACGAAGAGCAAGTGCGGATGCTCGAATCCGCGTCGCTGTCACGGCCGCTGGAGGTCTTCGTCAAGGCCAACACGGGCATGAACCGGCTGGGTTTTCCCCCGGGCGATCTCGTTCGCGTCTGCGAGCGCCTTTCGGGGCTTGCTTCGGTCGCGGCGCTGAGGCTGATGACGCATCTTGCGCGCGCCGACGAGGACGACGGCGTCGAGGAGGCGCTGCGCACGTTCGACACCGCGTGCCGCGGCTTGCCGTATCCGCGGTCGATCGCGAATTCGGCCGGCGTCATGCGGTACGCCGAGGTAGGAGGCGACATCGTTCGTCCGGGCATCATGCTCTACGGCGCATCGCCGTTCGCATACGACACCGCCGAGATGCTAGGGTTGCGCCCTGTGATGACGCTTCGCTCGCGGCTGATCGGCATCCAGGACCTCCAGCCCCACGACAGCGTCGGGTACGGTGCGGCGTACACCGCGACGCGAGCGCATCGCATCGGCGTCGTGGCATGCGGCTATGCCGACGGCTATCCGCGCCACGCGCCCAACGGAACGCCGGTCATGGTATGCGGCCGCATGACGCGACTGGCGGGCCGCGTCTCGATGGATCTTCTCACGGTCGACCTCAGCGATATCCCGGAAGCGCGCGTGGGCAGTCCGGTGGTCCTGTGGGGCGAGGGCGTTCCCGTCGACGACGTGGCGTCGGCCGCTGGAACGGTCGGCTACGAGTTGCTGTGTGCTCTTGCGTCGCGCGTCCCGGTCGTGGTGAGCGACACCGGCGCGCTCGATCTCGAGCTTTGAAGGGATCCCAATCGTGTACATCGTCGTCACAGGCGCCGCCGGCTTCATCGGATCCAATCTCGTGCGCGCCCTGAACGCACGCGGCGAGCACAACGTGCTCGCGGTCGACGATCTCGGGCGCGACGAGCGGTTTCGCAACCTCGTCGACTGCGACATCGTCGACTACCTCGACAAGGACGAATTCCTCGCGCGCCTCTCGGCGGGCGACTTCGACGGCGACATCGACGCCATGCTGCACCAGGGCGCCTGCTCGGACACGCTGGAAACCGACGCCCGCTACATGCTGCGCAACAACTACCGGTATTCGGTGAGCCTGCTCGAGCACTGCCAGGACAACGACGTCCCGTTCCTGTACGCGTCGAGCGCGTCGGTGTACGGCGCGGGCAGCGTATTCCGCGAAGAGCGCGCGCACGAGGCGCCGCTCAACGTCTACGGCTACTCCAAGCTCCTGTTCGACCAGTACGTGCGCCGCGTGCTGCCCGACCGCACGGCGCAGATCGCGGGGTTTCGCTACTTCAACGTGTACGGCCCGCGCGAGCAGCACAAGGGACGCATGGCGTCGGTCGTGCATCACTTCACCCGGCAGTACCGCGCCGACGGCAAGGTGCGCCTCTTCGAAGGGTCCGGCGGCTACGCCGCGGGCGAGCAGCGGCGCGACTTCGTGTGCGTCGACGACGTCGTGAAGGTGAACCTCGATTTCCTCCAGCATCGCGATCGCAGCGGTCTGTTCAACCTGGGCACGGGAAGCGCGTCGTCCTTCAACGAGGTCGCAGCCGCGGTCATCAACGCGCACCGCGCGCGCGACGGCGGTGCGCGCAAGGCGGTCGGCGATCTCGTGACCGAGGGCGCGATCAGCTACGTTTCGTTCCCGCCCGAGCTCGTCGGCAGGTACCAGAGCTTCACGCAGGCGGACACCTCGCGCCTTCGGGGCGCCGGCTATTCGGCGCCGATGCTCGGCATCGAGGAGGGCGTCGGCCGCTACGTCGAAAGTCTGATTTCTCCCGGCACGGCATCCTCGTAAGGTGCCGGTGCGCGACGCATCGATCGCCCGCCGATTCGATGCCAGCGCACCGTTCACTCACGAGGAGAATCGTCATGCCGCGCCTGTTGCTCGCCTGCCTGCTCGCGCTCGTGTCGAGCGCCGCGTCCGCAGCGCTCAATCTCAACACTGCTACCAAGGAAGACCTCGTCGCGCTGCAGGGCATCGGGCCCTCCAAGGCGCAGGCGATCCTCGACTATCGTGCCGCGCACGGTGGCTTCAAGACCATCGACGAGCTGAAGGACGTCAAGGGCATCGGCGCCAAGCGCTTCGAGAAGCTCAAGGCCGAGCTCACGGTCACGCCGCTCGCCGCGCGCGCCGCGCCGGCGCGATCGCCGGACGCCAAGGGCGCCGTCAGCAAGGGCGAGATCAAGGCCGCCGGCGACGCCAAGCACAAGTAGCCGTCACGCGTTCGTTTTCCCGAGCGCCCTATGCAGTGCGACGCCAAAGCCGTAGGATGCGCATCGCATGCTCCAGGGAAGGTCCCGGCGCCGTGCGCGTTTGCGCGGGCGCGGGACCGCGGCTCACATCCACGAGGGAAAACGAGGCATGAAGCGCCTGCTCGCCGCACTACTGCTGCTCGTCGTATCGACGTTCGCGCTCGCCGCGGTCAACATCAACACCGCCACCAAGGAGGAGCTCGACGCGCTACCGGGCATCGGGCCGGTCAAGGCGCAAGCGATCGTCGACTATCGCAACGCCAACGGACCGTTCAAGACGCCCGAAGACATCATGAAGGTGAAGGGCATCAAGGAAGGCGAGTTCGGCAAGATCAAGGACCAGATCTCGGTTTCTGGACGCACGTCGCTGCCCGCAAGCTCCGCGAAGTCGGGCGCCGCGCCGACGACCGCCGCGCCTGCGGCGCCTCCCGCACGCACCGCCGCGCCGGCCGCGCCGGCGGCAGCGCCCGCGGCACCGGCGAGCGCGCCGGCGGCCAGGGATACGGCCAAGGACACCGCGTCCAAGGCCGCCGACGACAAGGCCGCAACCGGCAAGGCCAAGGAAGACCGGGCCGCGAAGTCCGCCGAACGCAAGGCGGCGCGCGAAAAGGCCAAGGAAGAAAAGGCGGCCAAAGCGCAGGAAGAAAAGGCCGCGAAGGAGAAAGCCAAGGAAGAAAGAGCCGGCAAGGCCAAGAACGACAAGGCCGAAAAGGCGAGCGCCGATACGTCGACCAAGGCTGCAACCACCAAGGACAACGCCACGAAAAGCAAGTCCACCAAGGACAAGGCCGGCAAGGACACGAGCGGCGCCTCCGCCGCGAAGGACGACGCGGCGAAGAAATGAACGAGTCCCGTCCGGCCGGCACGCGGCCCGCGCGCGGCCGGCGGCAGGGGCGTTTGCATCAGTCCGCTACAATCGCAGCCTGACTTTTCGCCGTGAGCTCGTTGTGCCTGATGCGCGACGAGCGCCCGCGCAGGCTGACGCGATGTACCAGACCCTGGCCGACACGGTCGGCAACACACCCCTCGTGCGTCTGCAGCGCTTGCCCGGCGCGACGACGAACACGATCCTCGCCAAGCTGGAAGGCAACAACCCGGCCGGCTCGGTGAAGGATCGGCCGGCGCTGTCGATGATCGCCGAGGCGGAGCGTCGCGGCGACATCAAGCCGGGCGATACGCTGATCGAGGCCACGTCCGGCAACACCGGCATCGCGCTCGCGATGGTGTCGGCGATCAAGGGCTATCGCCTCATCCTGATCATGCCGGAGAACCAGTCGCAGGAGCGCGTGCAGACCATGCGCGCATACGGCGCCGAGATCGTGCTCACGCACAAGGACGGCGGCATGGAGGCGGCCCGCGACATGGCGGAGCACATGCGCGGTGAAGGCAAGGGCCTCATCCTCAACCAGTTCGCCAATCCCGACAATCCGCTGGCGCATTACCGCGGCACGGGGCCGGAGATCTGGCGCGACACCGGCGGCCGCATCACGCACTTCGTCTCGGCCATGGGCACGACGGGCACGATCATGGGCGTGTCGCGGTTCCTGAAGGAAAAGAACCCCGAGATCACCATCGTGGGTGCGCAACCGGAGGAAGGCTCCTCCATCTCGGGCATCCGCAAGTGGCCGCCCGCGTACCTGCCGAAGATCTACGACGCGTCGCGCGTGGATCGCATCGAGTACGTCTCGCAGGCCGAGGCGGAGGACATGACCCGCCGCATGGCGCGCGAAGAAGGTCTTTTCGCGGGTGTCTCCTCCGGTGGCGCGTGCGCCATCGCGCTGCGCCTCTCGCGCGAGCTGCGTGACGCCACGATCGTCTTCGTCGTGTGCGATCGCGGTGATCGCTACCTTTCCACCGGCGTCTTTCCCGCGTAGACCGCGTCACGGCATGGCGCCGCCGATCCTCGTCTTCGATCTCGAGACGATTCCCGACGTCGCGGGCATCCGCCGCGTGTACGACATCGGCGCCGGCGTCGCCGACGCCGGCGTGCTCGACTGGTTCTCGCAACAGCGTCGCGCCGCCACGGGCAACGACTTCATGCCGATCCACCTTCAGCAGGTCGTCGCCATCGGATGTGCGCTGCGCGACGAGCACGGCCTGCGGGTCTGGTCGGTGGGCGAGCCGGGCGATGCCGAGCCCGAGCTGATCCGCCGCTTCTTCGACGGCATCGAGCGGTTCACGCCGCAGCTCGTGTCGTGGAACGGCAGCGGATTCGACCTGCCGGTGCTGCATCACCGCGCGCTGATCCACGGCGTGCAGGCAGCGCGCTACTGGGACTGGGGCGACGACGACAAGGACTTCAAGTTCAACAACTACCTGGGTCGCTATCACACGCGCCACCTCGACGTGATGGATGTGCTGTCGTGCTATCAATCGCGCGCGAGCGCGGGCCTCGACGCGACGGCGCGCCTGTGCGGCTTCCCGGGCAAGCTCGGCATGGACGGCAGCGCGGTGGCGCGCGCGGTCGCGGAGGGGCGCATCGCCGAAGTGCGCAGCTATTGCGAGACCGACGTCATGAACACTTATCTCGTGTATCAGCGCTTTCGGCTGATGCGCGGCGAGGTCGACGCCGGCGCCTATGCGCGCGAGATCTCGCTCGTGCGCGAGCGGCTCGGCTCGCTCGACGCTCCGCACTGGAAGGAATTCCTGAACGCCTGGGACGCGCGCGGCGGTTGATCGCGCAGCGCGGCGGCGCGAGCGATGCGTGCTCGCTGCGAGCTCGCGCTAGGAGCGCACCAGGTCGACCGGCTCGTACCGCCCGCCGAGCACGGGCGCCGACTCGATACCCCACCACCGGTCGAGCACGCTCGCATAGACGCTGCGGAAGTCGAGCGTGTGCGTCACGTTGCCGTCGCTGCCCAGACGCGAAAGATCCGGCATGGCGCCGTAGACGCCGCCGCGCACGCTTCCGCCGAGCGCGAAGTGCGCGCTTGCCGTGCCGTGGTCCGTACCGCCGGAGAGATTCTCATGCGGCCGGCGTCCGAACTCCGCGTACGTGAGCACGAGGGTGTCGTCCCAGCGCCCGATCTCGGTGAGGCCGTTCTGCAGCGCGATCAGCCCTTCGGCGAGCTCGCGCAGCAGGCGCGCCTGCGTGCCGGCCTGCGCGCCGTGCGTGTCGAAGCCGTTGAGCGTCAGGCGCATGCACGCGACACCGCCCGGGCTCGCGGCGACATGGCACGCGGTCCGCACGACGTTTCCGAACGGCGTGCCGGGAAAATCCGTCGCGAGCGTGCGCGATGTGTCGAGATGCGTCGCGGCGCGCACGACATCGCTTTCCACTTTGAGGATGTGCGCGAGTGCAGGGTTGCCCGTGCTCGGCTCCGAGCGCGCGAGCTTCGCGCGCTGCAGGAACTGATCCGTGTTGGCGAGCGCCAGCGCCCGCGCGCCGCTGCCCGCGAGCGGGCCCATGTCGTTCGATCCGATCACGACGCCGTCGGCGGCGAAGCGCGAAGGGGTCGCCGCCTGCGCAAACGTGCGCGCGAGCCAGCCGTCCGCCAGATAGCGGTCGCTCGATGACGCGGTGTCCCAGATCTCGATGGAGCGGAAGTGGGAGAGATTCGGCGCGGGATAGCCCACGCCGAGCAGCACGGCCAGGCGGCCGCGATCGAACAACGGTTGCAGCGACTGCAGAGCAGGGTGGAAGCCGACGCGATCGGTCACCTGCACGACATGGTCGCGCGGGATGGCGAGCTTCGGGCGCAATGCGTAGTAGGCGGGATCGGTATACGGCACAACGGTGTTGAAGCCGTCGTTGCCGCCCTTGAGCTCGACCAGGATCAGCAGCCGCTGATAGGCGGGTTGCGCGCGCGGCGTCGCCCACGCCATGTCGGCGCCGAGCGCACCGATCACGAGCGACGCGGGGCGCGCGGCGATGGCGCCGAGGCCGGATCGCAGGAAGCGGCGTCGATTCATCGGGCTCACTTCAGCTCGTAGACGGGATCGAGCAGCGCCGCGCGCACGAAGAGCACCGGATCGCGCTGCGCGCGTGCTTCGGCGACATCGCCGGTGACCGGCGCCAGCGGCAGCAGCACGTTCTGCGCGAACGCGAGCTTCGCCGGCACGTCGTTGCCCGGCTGCGCCGCGACCCATGTCCCCGCATCGAGCGCGATGCGTGCCAAGGCTCGCTCCACGCTGCGCGCGGCACGCTGCTGCAGCGTCGTCACGGCGTCGTTCGCGGCAGCGGTGGCCGGCATGGAGGTCATCGACGCGACCGGTGCAGCGTCCATCGGCGCGGTCGGTGCGGGGATCGCGCGCGCGAGACGCGCCAGGAACTGCTTGCGCGCAAGGAGCGTCGTCGCATTGATCCATCGGTCGCCGCCCGGCCAGCCCTTGACGTTGGGCGGCGCGAACAGGTTCTGTCCCATGCCCGCGGCGGCGAGCGCATAGGGCAACCCGTCGGGCGGCGCGAGCTCCAGCGTGTGCAGGGTGCCGACGACGAGCTCCACCGGACTCTTCACGAGCGTGCCCCGATCGGCCGGCGCCCAGAATGCCGGATCGAGCAGCAGACCGCGCAGCGCGACCTTGATGTCGTAACCGCTCGCGCGAAAGCGCCCGGCGATGCGCGCAACCGCTTGCGCATCCGGTTGCGGCGACACGAATTCCAGCCACAGCTTTTGAACGACGAAGCGCGCCGTGTCCGGCCGGGCGAGGATCAGGTCGAGCACGGCATCGCCGTCGAAGTCGCCTCGCTGGCCGAAGATGGTCTTCGATCCATCGTCGTGCAGGCGCGGCCGGAAGACGAAAGCGCCGGTGTCGCGGTCGATGCTCCAACCGGTGAACGCGCGGGCGGCTTCCTTCACGTCCTGCTCGGTGTAGTGACCTTCGCCGAGCGTGAAGAGCTCCATCACCTCGCGCGCGAAGTTCTCGTTCGGCGCGCCTTTGCGGTTCTGCACGGTATCGAGGTAGACCTCCATCGCCGGATCCTTCGCTGCGGCGTGAAGGAGCGCGCGAAAGTCGCCCACCGCGTATCGGCGAAACGTGGCGTTCTGCGCATACATGAGGCGTGCCGGCCGCACCTTCTGCTGGCTCGAGACGAAGTGGTTGTGCCAGAAGAGCGTCATGCGCTCGGTGAGCGGCGACGGCGTCGCGAGCATTTCGTCGATCCACCAACCGCGCAGCGCGAGCGTGTCGCGCGCCTGCTCGCGCACGTAGGTCTTGCGATCCTCGGCGCTCGCGTTGGGCCCGGGCCGTGGAAGAGGACCGCCGGCCGTTGCGAACGCGGGCGGCGCGAGGACGGGCAGCGTGCGCGTCGCCGCGAGGATGCGCTCGACGGCGTCCTCGCGCGTGAGCGGCGCGTAGCGCGCGATCTCGGACGGCGTTGCGCCGAAGCCGGTCCGCGTCAGGAGATGACGGGCACCTTCCGCGCCGAGCGTATCCGCGGTCGCCGCGCGTGCGCCGTGCACGGCGCCCACCAAAGCCAGCGCGGCGATGACGAAGAACACGAATGGGCGCAGCAGGCGCACGGGCAGGCGTTTGGCGGGAATGGCGCGATAACGATCCAGACGACGCCGATGTTGACGCCGGCGGCCGGGCGGCGCTGTAAGCGGTTGTAACGAGATGCTCAGCCGGGAAAGTCGATGCTGCCGCGTCCGAGCTCCATCACCCGCCCCGACACGCGGATGCGGCGATCGGTGGTCACCTCCAGGCCGAGCCGGCAGGGCCGCGCCACCCTCTCGCCCTGATCGAGCGTCAGGCGCTGAGGAAGCGCGGCACCGGTCGCGAGCAGCCAGCCGCCGAGGTTGGCGCACGCGGAGCCGGTGCCCGGATCCTCGATCATCGCGCCCTGCTTCGGAAAGAAGAAGCGGCACAGCACGTGATCGGCTTCACGCGCGAACACGTACGCCATCGCGCGCGTGTCGTTGCTGCCGTAGGCGGCCACCTTGTCCACGCGCGGGGCCGCGCGGTTCACCGCGTCGAAGCTCCGCAGCGGAATGACGAGCTGATCGCTGCCCGTGTCGACCCACAATGGCGGCCCCGGTCCGATATCGTCCTCGGTGAGGCCGAGCATCTCGGCGAGTTGCGCATTCGCGGCCTGCGGCGCGCGGTGCTTCGGCGCATTCGCTTCGAGCGTCCAGCGATCGCCTTGCGCAGCCACGGGAATACGCCCGGCGAGCATCTCGAGCGTGATCGCGTCGCCCGCACCCGTGAGCGCACGCACGACATGCGCGGTCCCGAGCGTGGGATGACCGGCGAAAGGCATCTCGAACGTCGGCGTGAAGATGCGCACGCGCGCGGTCGCCGTCGTCGACGGCAGCACGAACGTGGTCTCGGACAGGTTGAACTGCAGCGCGAGCGCCTGCAGGGTGGCGTCGTCCAGTCCGCGTGCATCCTCGAACACGCAAAGCGGATTGCCGGCCAGCAGCGTTTCCGCGAACACGTTGACGATTCGAAAGGCGTAGCGCATCAATCCTCTCCTGTCGTGGCCGCCGGCTCGTCATGCGCCGGCGCGTCGGCGATGACGGCCCGGGCCACGGACCGCAGCGCCGCCTCGTCGATCGCGTCGACGCGCGCGACATGCGCGTCGATGCAGCATGGAAAGTTGCGCTCGATCGAGCGCAGATAGAGCGGATCGTAATGGACCGCGAGGAGCTGGCCGACCAGCGCGTCGAAGTCGCCTGCCTTCGCAAGGTCGCTCCATCGCTGCATCGTCTTGCGTCCATGGAGCGTCGTGAGGTGCGCGAGCCGCGCGGCGAGCGCATCGGGATCCTGGAGGAAGTGCGCATACTCCTCTTTGAGCAGCTCGATGCGCAAAGGCAGCGGCGTGTCGACGCGGACGCACGCCGAGTTGCGCATCGCGTCGAGCAGGCTGTCCGGCAGCTGGACGGTGCCGATCCGCTTGCTCTCCGACTCCACGTATACGGTCCGACGCGCGTCGAGGCGCGTCAGCGCGTCGTAGAGCTGGCTCTCGAACCATTTCTGGCCGGGTTGCGGGTCGCTCGGCAGGTCCCCAAGGAGGGAGCCGCGATGCCGCGCGAGGCCCTCGAGGTCGAGCACCTGCGCGCCTTCGGCGGTGAGTGCCGCGAGAAGGCGCGACTTGCCCGAGCCGGTCAGCCCGCACACGACGCGGTAGCGGAAGCGCGCCGGCAGCGTCTGCAGCTCACGGATCACGTGGCGCCGCCACGCGCGATAGCCGCCCGCAAGCTGCACCGCGCGCCAGCCGACCTCCGACAGCACGTGCGCAACCGAGCGGCTGCGCTGGCCGCCGCGCCAGCAGTACACGAGCGGGCGCCACTCGGGCGGCTTGTCGTGCGCGTAGGTCTCGACCATCCGCGCGATGTTGCGCGACGCGATCACCGCACCCAGCTTGCGCGCCTCGAACGCCGATTGCTGCACGTACACCGTTCCGACGCGCGCGCGCTCGTCGTCGTCGAGCACCGGCAGATTGACCGCGCCCGGGATGTGGTCCTCGGCGAATTCCGCGGGCGATCGAACGTCGATGCGCTCGGCGTAGCGCGCAAGGTCCTCGACCTCGGCACGCTCGCCCGGACGCGGCGGCGGACCGGGCGGCAGGACCGTGCTCATTTGCCGAGCAACGGCTGCAGGACCGGCCACACGTTGGCCAGGATGCGCGGCTGCGCCGCGGCCACGGGATGGATGCGATCCGCCTGGAACTGCGTCAAGTCCTCGGCGAAACCCTGGAAGAGGAACGGAACCGCCGGGATGCGATGCGCCTTGGCGACCTCGCCGAACAGCGCGCCGAACCGGTTCACATAGGCGCTGCCGTAATTCGGTGGCAGCTGCATCCCGAGCAGCATCGGCCGCGCGCCCGCCTTCTGCGCGTCGGTGACCATCGCGTCGAGGTTCGCGCGCGTGACGTCGAGATTGCCGCCGCGCAGCGCGTCGTTGCCACCGAGCTCGAGGATCACGATGCGCGGCTTGTACCGAGGGAGCAGCGCGGGAAGGCGCGCGCGGCCGCCCGCGGTCGTGTCGCCGGATATCGACGCATTCACGACCTGGTACGCGTAGCCCTCGCGCTTCAGGCGCTCCGCGAGCAGCGTCACCCAGCCCGCGCCCGCAGGCAAGCCGTAACCCGCGGAAATGGAATCGCCCACGACGAGCAGCACGGGTGCGTCGGCCGCGTGCAGCGGCATGGCCACGATCGACCATCCGATGCACGCGACCAGCACGAGGAGCAGGCGGCGGCAAAGCATGCGATCGATTCTAGCCCGTGAGCGGCGGCCATCTTGGAGCGACCGCTACAATGGTCCTTGACCATGCCCGAATCCCTCGTCCGCGCGGAAGCGCTCACCAAGATCGTGCAAAGCGGCGACGCGCCGCTGACGATCCTCGACCGCGTCACCTTCGACGTCGGCGCGGGCGACGCGGTAGCGATCGTCGGCGCATCGGGATCCGGCAAGACGACGTTGCTCGGGCTGCTCGCGGGCCTCGACCATCCCACGTCCGGCGAAGTGCGACTGGACGGCGTGGCGCTATCCACGCAGGACGAGGATGCACGCGCGGCGTTGCGCCAGCGCCTGCTCGGGTTCGTGTTCCAGTCGTTCCAGCTGCTTCCGGCGCTCACCGCGCTCGAGAACGTGATGCTCCCGCTCGAGCTGAAGGGCGAGGACGATGCCGCGGACCGCGCACGCATATGGCTCGATCGCGTGGGGCTCGCGCGCCGTCGCTCGCACTATCCGCGGCAGCTCTCGGGTGGCGAGCAGCAGCGTGTCGCCATCGCGCGCGCGTTCGCGGGCGATCCCAAGGTCCTCATGGCCGACGAGCCGACGGGCAACCTCGACGTCGCCACCGGCATCGAAGTCGTCGACCTGATGTTCCGACTGAACCGCGAGCACGGCACCACGCTCCTGCTCGTGACGCACGACGTGAATCTCGCCGCGCGCTGCGCGCGGCGACTGTCGCTGGAGGCCGGCCGTCTTGTGGCCGACGAGCGCACGCAGGTCGACGTGAAATGAACACGCTCCGGCTCGCGGGGAGGCTGCTTCTGCGTGACTGGCGCGCCGGCGAGCTGCGCGTGCTCGTCACTGCGTTGATCCTCGCTGCGGCCAGCGTCGGAACCGTGGGGCTCTTCACCGATCGCGTGAAGGGCGCGCTCGTCTCGCAGGCCAATCTCCTTCTCGGCGCTGACCTGTTGATCTCCGGCGACCGTCCGCTGCCTGACCGCTACGGCGAGCAGGCGCGTGCCCGCGGGCTGCGCACCACACCGGCCGTGCGCTTCAACAGCATGGTGCAGACGGCCGACAATGCCGCCTCGAGCGCCGTCCTGACGGACGTGAAGGCCGTGACGAGCGGCTATCCGTTGCGCGGCGCGGTGATGCTCGTCGATCCGTCGAATCCGGACGGCCGTGCCGCGCGTGGGATACCCGCGCCGGGCGAAGCGTGGATCGATCGGCATCTCGCCGATCGACTCGGCGTCGGCATCGGCGCCCGCGTTGCCGTGGGCGACGCAACGCTCGTGGTGCGCGCAATCGTGCAACAGGACCCGGAGATCGCGGGACTCACGCTGGCCGCCGGATCGAAGCTGCTGCTCAACGTCGCCGATTTGCCCGCGACGCATCTGCTCCAGCCGGGAAACCGTGCGACGTACCGGCTCATGGTGTCGGCCCCCGACGCCGCGACGCTCGATGCCTACCGTGCATGGCTGACCCCCGAGCTCAAGCCCGGCCAGCGCATGGAGAGCGTGCGCGACCTGCGGCCGGAGGTGCGTCAGACGCTCGAGCGTTCCGAGAGCTATCTCGGGCTCACCGCGCTCGTCGCGGTGCTGCTCGCCGCCGTCGCCGTCGCGCTGGCGGCATCGCGCTACTTGCGGCGCCATCTGGACGCGGCCGCGATGATGCGATGCTTCGGTGCACCGGTGCGGCAGACGCTCACGCTGTTCGTGCTGCAGTTCGCGCTGCTGGGCGTGCTCGCGAGCCTCGCCGGTGTTGCGGTCGCGTTCGCGGGACAGGCGCTGCTCGCGCGACTGCTCGGCGCGCTCTTCACCGGCGATCTGCCGGCGCCGCAGATCGTGCCGGCGCTGGAAGCGTTCGTCACGGGCATGCTGCTGCTCTTCGGCTTCGCGCTGCCGCCGCTCGTGGCGCTCGCCAACGTCGCGCCGCTGCGCGTGCTGCGACGCGACCTGCCGCGCCCGCGGGCGCGCGGTGTCCTCGCGTACGCCGCGGGCGCGCTGACGATCGCACTGCTGATCGCGTGGCAGGCGGGCGACGCGCAGGCGGCCGCGATCATGCTGGGCGGCGTGGCCGGCCTGGTCGTGGCGTCCGCGGCCATGGCGTGGGCGCTGCTGGCCGCGCTGAAGCGGCTGCCGCAGCGCGGCGTATCGTGGCGCTTCGGCCTTGCGAACCTGCGGCGTCGTGCGCTCGCGTCGAGCCTGCAGATTGGCGCGCTGTCGCTCGGATTGATGGCGCTTCTGCTGCTGACCGTGGTGCGCGGCGACCTCATGCGCAACTGGCGCGCGAGCCTTCCGCCCGACGCGCCCAATCAGTTCCTGATCAACGTGCTCCCCGACCAGGTGGAGGCGGCGCGCGAGCAGCTTCGCGCGACCGCGCATGTCGACCCGGTGTTCAAGCCGATGGTGCGCGGACGCCTGGTGGCGCAGAACGGCAAGCCGTTCGACGCGAGCAAGTTCGGCGACTCGCGTGCGCGCCGACTCGCCGAGCGCGAATTCAACCTGTCGTGGAGCGACGCGTTGCCGGACGGCAACCGCGTCGTGAAAGGCACGTTCTGGCCGCGCGATGCGCGCGGTGCACAAGCCGGCATCTCGCTGGAGGACGGCATCGCCGCCACACTGGGGGTGAACGTGGGCGACACGCTGACGTTCGACGTCGCGGGCGCGACCATGACCGCGAAGGTCACCAACCTGCGCAAGGTCGATTGGGACAGCTTTCGCGTGAACTTCTTCGCGCTGTTCGCGCCCGGCGCGCTCGATGATCTCCCGGCGACGTACATCGCGGCGTTCCGCGTCGAGCCGCAGAGCGCCGGATGGCTTTCGGCGCTCGTGCAGCGATTTCCCAACATCCTCGCGATCGACGTGGCGGAGATCCTGCATCAGGTCCAGACCATCGTGGAACAGGTGGCGCGCGCGGTGGAATTCGTATTCCTCTTCACGCTCGCCGGCGGATTGCTGGTGCTCCAGGCGGCGATCGCATCCACGCAGGACGAGCGCAAGCGCGACGCTGCGGTGCTGCGCACGCTCGGCGCATCGCAGCGGCAGCTGCGGGCGGCACAGATCGCCGAATTCCTCCTGCTCGGCGCGCTGGCCGGCTTCGTCGCCGCCGTGGGCGCAACGGCGACCGGCTGGGCGCTCGCAGATCGTGTCTTCAATATCCGCTACGAGTCCGATCCGCTGATCTGGCTCTACGGCATCGCGGGCGGCGCGATCGCGGTTACGCTGGCGGGATGGCTTGGCACGCGTGCGACGGTGCGGCAGCCGCCGCTCGCCATCCTGCGGCAGCTCACTTAGCGTTCCGCCTCGCCCGCGCGCGGGGCTGGGTTGCCGGCGTCGACGTCGAGCCGTCGAAGCCGCCCATCATGGCATTCACGCGCTCGACCGCGCCCGGATCGTCGAGCGCATAGCCCGGCACGGGCTCGATCATCGCGCGGTACTCGGGCCCGCGCAGCAGCGCGATCAGCTCGCGCATGGGCTCGCGACGCAGGCTGCCCTTCCGGCACGCCAGCATGTAACGCTCCTTGATCATCGGCACGAATCCGAGCTTGAACTGGCGTGCCGCCGGCTCCACGCCGAAACCCGCGTCCGCCATGCCGCTCGCCACGAACGCGGCGACCGCGGCGTGCGTGAATTCGCCCGTGTCGTAGCCGTGGATGCGCCGCGCATCGATGCCGCGCTGGGCGAGGAGCGCATCGAACAGGATGCGCGTGCCGGAGCCGGCCTGGCGGTTGACGAAGCGCACGCCGGGTCGCACGAGGTCGTCGATGCTCTCGATGCGCAGCGGATTGCCCTTGGCCACGATGATGCCTTGCGTGCGAGTCACGAGGCGAACGATGGCGTGGCGCCGCGCGGAGAGCCAGCGCGCGTATTGCGCCCACATCACCGGCGCGAGATCGCCTTCGGGCACGTGGAAGCCGGCGAGATCGCACGCCGAACGCGCGAGCGATGCGAGCGCAGCGCTGCTGCCCATGTATTGCAGGTCGATGGTCGCGTGACCGTGCCGGTGCATCAGCGCGGGCAGCTTCTCCACCGCGTAGCCGTGGCTCGCATGGAGCTGGAGCACCGTTTGCGTCTCGCGGAGCGCCTGCCCGATCTCGAGATTGAGCTCGGAGGCGATGTTCTCGAGTTGCGTGAACAGGCTCGCGTCGCTGCGCTGCTCGGCCCATAAGAGCTTTGCGCCGAGCACGCTCAGCGTGGCGCCGCGGCCGCGCTGCTTGCGCACCAGCGGGGCGCCGAAGAAGCGCTCCCAGCGCTCGAGGAGCTCCCATGCGTAGCGATACGAGAGCTTCACGTGCTGCGCCGCGAGCGTGAGCTTGCCGGCGTCGTGGATCGCGGCAAGCAGCTCGAACAGCAGCGGATCGACCTTCTCGCCGGTCTCGCTCACGAACGTCCAGGCCGGCCGGATCGTGATTCGGGTCATATGAGCTGTGGTGCATATGGCCGCAGGAGGGCCCTTATGCTAGGTTACATGATAGGGGGCGAAGGGCCGCGGCGGCGGACCTTTATGACCCGCGGAGCCTATGATGGTTGCCGGGGCCCGCGGCGGTCTAATCGACGCCGTAGGGATCGAACGACACGGCCTTCACCAGCGCAAGGACTTCGAGACCGGGATGGAGGTCGAGATCACGCAGCGAGCGACGTGTCACGGCGGCGGTGAATCGCGCGCCGCCGACGGCGAGCTGGACCTCGACGACCGGGTCACGCTCCGCGTTCACGGCGACGATGCGTGCCGGAAGCATGTTGAGGATGCTGATGCCGGCCGGGCGCTGCAACGCAAGCGACACGTCGCGCGAACGGATTCGCGCGCGCAGCGATTGCCCCACGCGCGCGTCGATCGCGGGAACGTGCAGCACGCCGCCATCGAACGCGAGCGTCGTGACCTGCGTCTCGGCGTCGTGCGACACCACGCGCGTGTCGACGAGCGAGCCTGCCTCGTGGCGGTCGACCGGCGACACGATGTCGAGCCTGCCGATCACGTCGTGCGCGGGGCCGACGGCGACACAGCGCCCCCCCGACACGACGACCACCGTGTCGGCGAGACGCGCGATCTCGGCGACCGAATGCGTGACGTACACGATGGGAATGCGGACCTCGTCGCGCAGGCGCTCGACGTAGTCGAGGATTTCCACCCGGCGTGCGACGTCCAGCGACGCGAGCGGCTCGTCCATCAGCAGCACGCGCGGCTGCGCCAGCAGTGCGCGTCCGATCGCGACGCGCTGCTGCTCGCCGCCCGACAGCGTGCGGACCCGGCGATGCAGGAGCGCGCCGAGGCCGAGCAGCTCGACGACGCGGTCCTCGGCGATGAAACGCTCGTCGGCGCTGCGCAGGCGCTGCCCGTACAGCAGATTCGCGTGTACATCGAGATGCGGAAACAGCAGCGCATCCTGGAACACGTACCCGATGCGCCGGCGCTCGGGGGGCACATCGATGCCGGCCGCGGCATCGAACATGACGTCGCCGCCGACGCGTATCGATCCGCGTGACGGCTTCGCGATGCCCGCGATCGCATCGATGATCGTCGTCTTGCCCGAACCGGAGCGCCCGAAGAGGGCGACGACCCGCGCATCGGCGGCGAACGTCGCGACGAGGTGGAATGCACCGCGCGACAAGGCGATGTCAACGTCGATCATCGCTTTGCGCGCGCGCCGTGCGCCGCGTGAGCCACTCGGAGACCGCCAGCGAGACGAGCGAGAGCACGACGGCGATCACGCTGAGGCGCAGCGCCTGCGGGTCGCCGCCGGGGACCTGGGTGTACGTGTAAATGGCAAGGGGGAGGGTCTGCGTCTCGCCGGGAATGTTGGAGACGAAGGTGATGGTCGCGCCGAACTCGCCGAGCCCGCGCGCGAACGAGAGCAGCGTGCCGGTGATGATGCCGGGCAGCGCGAGCGGCAGGGTGACCGAGGCGAAGACCCATGCGCGCGACGCGCCCAGCGTGCGCGCGGCCACCTCGAGACGCCGGTCGACCGCCTCGATCGAAAGGCGGATCGCGCGCACCATGAGGGGGAAACCCATCAATGCCGACGCGAGCGCCGCGCCGGTCCAGCGAAATGCGAGCACGACGCCGAACCATTGGTCGAGCACGCGGCCGATGGGGCCGTTGCGTCCGAACAGCAGCAACAGCGCGAAGCCGACCACGACCGGCGGCAGAACGAGCGGCAGGTGAACGACCGCATCGATGAGCAGCTTTCCCGGAAAGCGCGAGCGCGCGAGCAGGTAAGCGACACCCACCGCAACCGGAAGGCTGAAGGCCACGCTCACCAGCGCGACGCGCAGGCTGAGCTCGACGATCCCGATCTCGTCGGCGCTCAGCGCGTGCATGGACTAGGGCGCGACGCCAAAGCCATATTTCTCCCACACGGACCGCGCGGCCGCCGAGCGCAGGTAGTCGAGCAACGGCTTCGCCGCAGCCGATCGGCTCGCTGCGGTCAGCGCCGCCGGATACACGATCGGCGGATGACTGCTCGTGGGGAACGTATCGACGATGCGCACGCCGTGGTCTGCCATCGCATCGGTCGCGTACACGATGCCGAAGGGCGCCTCGCCGCGCGAAACCAGTGCCAGCGCCGCGCGCACGTTCTCGGCGCGGGCGACGTCTTGCCGTACGCGTTGCCATACGCCGAGATGTTCGAGCGCGCGCTGGCCGTATCTGCCCGCCGGCACGCTGTCGGGGTTCGCCATGGCGAGCTTCCCGCCCGCGAGCGCGCCGGCGAGGTCGAACGCCGGCGCGATCTTCAGCACCGCCTTGCTCGATGCGGGCGCGATCAGCACGAGCGCGTTGTGCAGCAGATCGACGCGGGTCTGGGGCCTGATGAGATGCCTCTCCTCGAGATAATCCATCCAGTCGAGGTCCGCGGAGATGAATACGTCGGCGGGCGCTCCGGCCTCGATCTGGCGGGCGAGCGTGCTGCTCGCGCCGTACGACACCACGACCCGGTTACCGGTGTCCTTCTCGAACTGGCGCGCCTGCGCGTCGAGCGCCTCCTTGAGGCTCGCCGCGCCGAACACCGTGACGTCCGCGGCAAACGCCGTGCAACATCCGAACGTCAGCGTCGTCACGACGACGACGAGCCGGGCGACGAGCAGCGTCCTGCATTTCATGGCGGTCTTCGAACGCGGCCGGATGCGTAATATACCGAAAAATACAGCGGTGGTCGCCGCGAGCTGGTCCGCATGACGACGCTTGCCGAAAGCGTCCGCCTCGCGCTCGGCCTCATGGCGGGCTTCGATGCCCATCTCTTCGGCATCGTCGCGTTGTCGCTCCGCGTGAGCATCGCCTCGACGCTGTGCGCCACCGTGATCGGGTTGCCCATCGGCGCCGCGCTCGCCGTGAGGACGTTCCGTGGTCGCGGCGCCATCGTCGCGACGCTCAACGCGCTGATGGGCATGCCGCCGGTGGTGATGGGCCTGCTCGTGTATCTCATGCTGTCGCGCGCCGGACCGCTCGGCAGCCTCGGATTGCTGTTCACGCCGGGCGCGATGGTCATCGCGCAGACGCTCCTGATCGCTCCGATCGTCGCCGCGCTGTCGCGGCAGGTGATCGAGGACGCGTGGCTCGAATACCGCGATCAGCTGACGAGCCTGCGGGCGGGCGCATGGCGCAGCGCGCTCACGCTGTTGTGGGACACGCGGTATTCGCTGCTGACCACCGTCCTGGCGGGGTTCGGCCGTGCGGTGGCCGAAGTCGGCGCCGTGATCATCGTGGGCGGCAACATCGACGGCGTCACGCGGGTGATGACCACGACCATCGCGCTCGAGACGAGCAAGGGCGACCTGCCGCTCGCGCTGGCGCTCGGCCTGATCCTGATCCTGATCGTCGTGCTCCTGAATTTCGGTGCGTATGCGACGCGCGAATGGGCACGTGCGCGCTCGGGCTGACGCGACCGGCCCGCGCGGACTCCCGATATCGCTCGACGGTGTCGGCGTTCGCCGCGGTGCGGCGGCGCTCCTGCGCTGCGTCGACCTCGTCGTCGCCGCGCGCACGCGCACGCTCGTGATCGGGCCGAACGGGTCCGGCAAGAGCACGCTCATGCGCGTGCTCCACGGCCTCGTCGCACCCACCGAAGGTCGCATCGACTGGGGCGGCCTCGCCGCGCCGCCCCGCGGGCAGGCGATGGTGTTCCAGCGGCCGATCCTGCTGCGCCGCTCGGCGGCGCGCAACATCGACTATGCGCTGCGCATCGCGGAGTTGCCGCGCGCCGAGCGGCTGCGGCGGATCGACGGTGCCCTGGCCGCGACGGGCCTCGCCGCGATTGCAGCACAGTCCGCGCGCACGCTCTCCGGCGGCGAGCAGCAGCGTCTCGCCATCGCGCGCGCGTGGGCGCTCGCTCCGGAAGTGTTGTTCCTCGACGAGCCGACTGCGAGCCTCGACCCCGCCGCGAGCCGCGCCATCGAAGCGCTCGTGCGCGACATCCACGCGGGCGGCACCACGATCGTGATGTCGACGCACAACCTCGCGCAGGCGCGCCGCCTAGGCGAGCGCATCGTGTTTCTTCACGAAGGCCGCATGACCGAGTGCACCGATGCGGCCGAGTTCTTTCGCGCGCCGCGCTCACCGGAGGCGGCCGCTTTCCTCGAAGGAGAACGCCTGTGAATCGACGCTCGTGGCTCGTGCTGGTTGGCTGGTGCGCGCTCGCGCTGCGGCCTGCGCTCGCGCAGGACCGCTTCATCGTGGTCGCGTCGACGACGTCGACCGAGCAGTCGGGACTGTTCGATCACCTCCTGCCCGCATTCGAGGCCGACACGGGCATCAAGGTGCGCGTCGTCGCGGTGGGGACCGGACAGGCGCTGGACATCGGGCGCCGCGGCGACGCGGACGTCGTGTTCGTCCATGCGCGCTCGGCAGAGGAAAAATTCCTGGCCGAAGGGCAGGGCGTCAAGCGCTATCCCGTCATGTACAACGATTTCGTGCTGATCGGTCCGAAGTCCGATCCGGCGCACATCGCGGGCGGTCACGACATCGTCGCCGCGCTGCGCGCGATCGAGACGGCGAAAGCGGCCTTCGTGTCGCGCGGCGATCGCAGCGGCACGCACATCGCGGAGCTCGCGCTGTGGAAGGTGGCCGGCATCGACATCGACAAGGCGAAGGGGCCCTGGTATCGAGACACCGGCCAGGGGATGGGACCGGCGCTCAACTCCGCGGCGGCGATGAACGCGTACATCCTGTCCGATCGCGGCACGTGGCTGTCGTTCAAGAACCGCGGCGATCTCGAGATCGTGGTCGAGGGTGACAAGCGCCTCTTCAACCAGTACGGCGTCATGCTCGTGAATCCTCAGAAGCATCCCAACGTCAAGGCGGACCTCGGCCAGAAGTTCATCGACTGGCTCGTGTCGCCGCGCGGGCAGTCGGTCATCGCGAGCTACAAGATCGACGGCCGGCAGCTGTTCTTCCCCAATGCCGGGAGCAACGCGTAGCGCGCTGGATGGCAACGGTGCCGGCCGCGATGCCCCTCGCCTCGGCCGCACCATCAGCGTGACGGCGCTGATCGACAAGGCGTCGAGCGCGCGCGGCGCGCACGCTGCGCCGGGCTTGGCGTACAGTGGCTGGCGAAGCTGCCCTATCCCGACCTCTTCGTCGAGCCTCTGGCACCGCGCGTGAAGGACCTCCACCGACGCTTCTGTCATCGCGAGCCGACCGGCGAGCAGGTCGCCGCGCTGCTGGCGCGAGCCCGCGCAGCGCGATGAGCGCGGCGGTCGTGCAATCGCCGCCGCGGCGCTGGCGGCGTATCGCGCCGTTCTCGATCGCACTCGCGGCGCTTGTCGTGATTGCCTTCGTGTCGATCGGCGTCGGGCGCTATCCGCTATCGCCCGGCGAGGTGCTGGGCGTCCTGTGGAGCGGGCTGCATGACGCGACGGAAGGAACCGCGGGCGCGATCGTATGGCAAATCCGCCTGCCGCGGATCGGTGTGGCCGCGCTCGTGGGCGCCGCCCTGTCGGTCGCAGGCGCGGCTTTCCAGCACCTCTTTCGCAATCCGCTCGTCGCGCCGGACACGCTCGGCGTATCGGCGGGCGCCGCGCTCGGCGCGGTCCTCGCCATCGTGTTCGGCGCGCGCCTCGTGGCGATCGAGGCCGCCGCGTTCGCCGGCGGCCTTGGTGCGGTCGGAATCGTGATGCTGGTTGCGCATCGCCTGCCGGCGCGCGACCCGCTCGTCACGCTCATCCTGACGGGGGTCGTGGTCGCGAGCCTGCTGGGGGCCGGCATCTCGCTTGCGAAGACGATCGCCGATCCCTACAACGAGCTTCCGGCGATCACTTTCTGGCTCATGGGCAGCTTCGCCTCGTCGACGTACCGCGAGCTCGTGGCCATCGTGATCCCGGTCGTTCTCGCGTGCGGTGCATTGCTCGCGCTCGCGTGGCGAATCGACCTCCTGGCGCTCGCCGAAGACGAGGCGCGCGCGCTCGGCGTGCGCACGACGGCGTTGCGGCTCGTGGTCATCGCGAGTGCGACGCTCGCGACCGCCGCCGCGGTCGCGGTGAGCGGCATCATCGGCTGGGTCGGACTGATCGTGCCGCACATGGCGCGCCTCATCGTCGGGCCCGCGTTCGCGCGATTGCTGCCGTTGGCTGCGGTGCTGGGCGCGGGGCTCATGCTCGCCATCGATTCGGTCGCGCGCGCCTCCCTGGCGGTCGAGGTTCCCCCTGGCATCCTGACGGCAGTCATCGGGACGCCCGCGTTCATCGCGCTGCTGGCCCGCGCGCGGCGGGATCTTTTCTGATGCTGGCCGCGTGCGATCTGGCGTTCGGCTTCGCGACGCGGCGCGTGGGCGCCGGTGTATCGCTCGAGCTCGCCCGTGGCGAGACGCTCGCGGTGCTGGGGGGCAACGGCGCCGGCAAGACCACGCTCCTTCGCACGCTGCTCGGGCTGCTGCCTGCCCTCGACGGCTACGTGGAGGTCGACGGTCACGACCTCCGCTCGCTCCACGCGCAAGCGCGCGCGCGAAAGATCGCGTACGTCCCGCAGCAGCAGGCGAGCGGTTTCGCTTTCACGGTGCTCGACATGGTGCTCATGAGCCGTGCAGCGCATCTTCCGCTGCTCGCGCGTCCGGGCGTGCGCGATCGTGGCATCGGGCTGGACGCGCTGTCGCGCCTCGGTGTGGCACACCTTGCGACGCGCGTCTTTGCCGAGCTGTCCGGCGGCGAGCGGCAGCTGGTGCTGATCGCACGCGCGCTCGCGCAGGAGGCGCCGCTGCTGGTGCTCGACGAGCCGACGGCAAGCCTCGACTTCGGCAATCGCGCACGCGTGCTGGCCGAGCTCGACCGCCTGCGCGGCGGCGGCCTTGCCATCGTGTTCTCGACGCACGAGCCCGAGCACGCGCTCGCGCACGCGGACTATGCGCTGCTGCTGGCGAGCGGCCGGCCGCTCGCGTTCGATGCGGCGTCGACCGCGCTCACGGCGGACAACGTCGAGCGTCTCTACGGCGTGGCGGTCGATCTCGTGGAGGTTGGCCCGCGCAAGCTGTTCGTGCCGGCCGCGCGCGGCGCAAGGGCCGTCCCGCGCTAGCGGCCGCTCAGAACCGACTCGCGTGACAGCAATCGCGTCACGCCCGCGAGCGCGAGCACCGTGATCACGACGGGCGCGAGATACGAGCCGGCCACCTGCAGCGCCGGCAGCGCTTCCCCGCGCAACGCGAGCTTCATCAGCGTGAACTGGCCCGCGATCGGCACGGCCGCGATCCATGCCGGCTCGCGCCATTGCAGGAAAACGCTCGCGGCGGGAACGAACGCGATGACGAACATGATGGCCGACACGTTCGCCTGCGCTTCCTTCACCGTGCGTCCGCGCGCGGCGAGATACAGGAGCAGCGCGGGAAACAGCAATACCAAGGGCAGCAGGACCACCGCGAGCCGGCCGACCTCGTGGCCGCCGAACAGGAACGGGAGACCCACGGGCGGCAGGGGCGCGAACGACAGCGTCAGATAGAACAGCAGCAGCGTGCAGCCGACGACCAGCGCCGCGAAGATGGACACGGCCAGCCATTTGCCGAGCGCGATCTCGAGCGGCCGCGCCGGCGTCATCAGCAGCGGCTCGAGCGACTGCCGCTCGCGCTCCCCGGCGGACGTGTCGAGCGCGGGCGCCATGCTGCCGATCATGCCGGCGAACATCGCGTAGAAGCCGACGAGGAACAGGAGCAGCGCACCCGACTGCTGCGGCGTGGAAAGATCGACGTCCTCTACGTTCAGCGGGTTCGCAACGCTCGGCGTGACGCCGCGCAGGATCAGGCGCTGCGCACCGGCGGTGCGGTTGTACGCGCGCAGCAGGTTCTGCACCTGATCGACGATCGGCCGCCCGCGATCACGCGATCGATCGAAGACGAGGCGCACGGTGCCAGGGCGTCCCTGCTCGAGGTCGTGCTCGAACTGCCCGTCGACCACCACCGCGACGTCGAGATCGCCACGGCGGATCCGCGCCTCGTAGTCCGTCGGTGCCTCGGTCAGCTTCACCTCCTCGCGCTCGAGGAAGCTCATCAGCGCCGGTGCGTGTTCGCGACCGGCGACGGGCAGCGTGATGTCGCGCGCCCGATCGGCCTGCGTTGCCATGAAGTTGAACAGCAGCACGAGCATGATCGGGCCTCCCGCCACCGCCGAGAAGAGCGACACGAGCACCGTGCGACGATCGCGCGCGGCGTCGACGAGCTCCTTGCGCACGATCGCCAGTATGCGATTCATGCAACGCCCTCCGCGCTACCCAGGAGGCTCACGAAGGCCTCCTCGAGCGTGGGCGCGCCGGTGCGCGCGACGAGCTCCGCCGCGGTGCCGTGCGCCACGACACGACCGTGCGCGAGGATCACGATGCGGTCGCACAGCGCGGCGACTTCCTGCATGACGTGCGACGAGAACAGCAGGCACTTGCCGGCCGCTCGCAGGCCGCGCAACTGCTCGCGCAAGGCACGCACGCTCATGATGTCGAGGCCGTTGGTGGGCTCGTCGAGCAGGATGTTGGGCGGGTCGTGCACGAGCGCGCGCGCGATCGCGACCTTCATGCGCTCGCCCTGCGAGAAGCCCTGCGTGCGGCGGTCGGCGAGCGCGCGCAGTCCGAGCGTGTCGAGAAGCGACTCGACGCGCGCGTCGAGCGCTGCGCCGCGCAGGCCGTGCAGGGCGCCGAAATAGGCGACGTTCTCGCGGGCGGTGAGGCGCGGATAGAGCCCGCGCGCGTCGGACAGCACGCCGACGCGCTCGCGCACGGCAAAGCGCTCGCTCACCACGTCGAGCCCGTCCATGGCTGCGGAACCCGCGTCGGGGACGATCAGCGTCGCGAGGACGCGCAGGAGGGTTGTCTTGCCCGCGCCGTTGGGGCCGAGCAGCCCGGTGATCTCGCCATCCGGCGCCGTGAACGAGACGCCGTCCACCGCGCGCACCTCGCCCTGCTTGCCGAAGCGCTTGGCAATGTCTTCGACGCCAATCATGGCCGCGCCGCCAGGCGATCGACGAAGAACGGCGGTCGTGTCGTATGCTGCAGGAACTCGATGCACGACGCGGGCAGCGCGTCGAATGTCGCCGTGTCGACGAACGCGGCCACGAGTCGCGGCGCGCATGCGTGCGGCGTGACGAGATGACCGAAGCCGCTTGCGACGACCTGGCGGCTGTTCGGCAGCGTCTTGGCCACTTCGGCCGCGTACGCCGGCGGCGTGACCGGATCGAGGCCGCCCGACAGCAGCAATGTCGGCACGTCGCTTCGCAAGGGCGTCGTGAAATCGGCGGGCATCGCGCCCCGCGGCCAGATCGTGCACACCGACATCGCGCGCGCGGCGAGCGAGCCGCCCCGCAGGTGATCGACGGCTTGCGCGCGGCTGGCCTCGTCGATGCGCGGCACGTCCTCGGCGCACGTCACCGAGTAATGCAGCGCCGCGTTCAACTGCTCGTTCAGGTCGGCGGTGAAGGCGAGCGCCGCGGCCAGCAGCGGCGCGAAGTCGCCGTCGCGCGCGCGTGTCAAGAGCTCCGGAACGAGCGCGGCGAGCTCCGGTGAATACGCGAGCGGCTGCAGCGCCGCAACGACGTGGTCGAAGGTCAACGGGAACTCGAGCGGCGCGCCGGTGCGCGGGTCCTCGACGGTGGCGGGCGCGCCGCGGAGGCGTCGCTCGAGCTCGGCCAGCGTTGCGGCCGGGTCCGGCATGGCCGTGCTGCAGGCGGTCGACGCATGGCACGCGGCGACGATGTCGTCGATCGCCTGGCCGCGCGTGCGCCACACGTCGAGCGTGATGCGCATCGACGGCGGCGCCACGCCGTCGAGGATCATCGTGCGCACGCGATCCGGGTGCCGGCGGACGTACTCCTGCGCCACGCGCGTTCCGTAGCTGCCGCCCCACAGATTGAGTCGCGGGTAGCCGAGCGCGTTCCGCACCGCCTCGAGGTCCTCGACGAATGCCTCGGTCGTGTACTGCGCGGGATCGACCCCGCGTGCCTGGATCTCCGCCAGGCAATCGCGCGCCTTGCGCAGCGGATCGAGCTCGAAGTCGGCGCGGTCGTCCGCGGTGAACGCCTTGCACGACAGCGCCGCCGAGCGGCCGGTGCCGCGCTGATCCACGAGCACGATGTCGCGGGTACGCCGCACCGACCCCAGCAGCTGCGCGAGCGACGCGATGCTCGACGCGGCCTGCCCGGGCCCGCCCGCGAGCAGCACCAGCGGATCGGGTTTGGGATCGAGCGTATTGGCGGCCAGGACGGCCACGAAAACGTCGATGTGACGCCCATCCGGCCGTGCGCGATTCTCGGGAACGCTGAGCCTGCCGCATTGCGCCGCCTGCGCGACATGCGGAAGGCGACAGTCGCCGAGCGCGAGCGCGCGATGCAGCCGCGCGTCGTTGCCGCAGGCCGCGCAGAGCAGCGCCGCGATCAGCGACAGGATCCACGGCACCGCGGCACGCGGATCCACGCGAAGAGGCCCCCGGAGCATCGGGCGCGATGGTACCAAAGCGTACAATCGGGTGCGACGCGAGAGCATCTTTCAGGACGCCATGTCCGAGCTCGAACCCGGCATCATCACCGACCTGCGCGATCGGCTCTCCTACGGCGGCTACCTGCAGCTCGCCCGGCTGCTCTCGTCGCAGCAGCCGCGCTCGGGTGGCGACGACGCGGCGCCACGGCACGACGAGATGCTGTTCATCATCCAGCATCAGGTCGCCGAGCTCTGGATGAAGCTCATGATCCATGAGCTCAAGGCTGCGATCCGGCACGTGCAGGCCGATGATCTCGAGCCGTCGTTCAAGATCCTGTCGCGCGTGAAGCTCATCCAGAAGCAGCTGTTCGAGCAGTGGGCCGTGCTCGAGACGCTGACGCCGTCGGAGTACGTGGCGTTCCGTCCCGCGCTCGGCACGTCGTCGGGATTCCAGTCGGCGCAGTACCGCGCGATCGAGTTCCTCCTCGGCAACAAGCAGCCGCGCGTGGTCGACGTGTTCGCGCACGACGCCGAAGCGCATGCCGAGCTGTCGGCGCTCCTGGCCGCGCCGTCGCTCTACGACGAGTTCCTGCGCCACCTCGCACGGCGCGGCCTTGCGATCCCGCCGGCGACCCTCCAGCGCGACGTGTCGCAGCCGTACGTGCGCAATCCCGACCTCGTGCCGGTGCTGAAGGTCATCTACGACGATCCTTCGCACTGGTGGGACGCGTACGACATGTGCGAGAAGCTGGTCGACGTCGAAGAGGGATTCCAGCTGTGGCGCTTTCGCCACATGAAGACCGTCGAGCGCATCATCGGCTACAAGAGCGGGACGGGCGGCTCGTCGGGTGTCGCCTACCTGCGCCGCGCGGTGGACCACGCGTTCTTTCCCGAGCTGATCGACGTGCGCACGCTCATCGGGGCGCCGTGATGGACGCCGCGACGTCGACGCGAGCACGCATCGAGACCGCGGTGGCCGCGCTCGGTGACGGCGCGCTGGAGGAGTCCACGCTGCAGCGCCACGTCGCGCCGCTCTTCGAGCGGATGCGCGCGCAGTCGCCGGGCGAGGTCTACCTCGCCAACCATTCGCTGGGTCGTCCGCTGGACGCCGCGGAGGACGATGTGCGCGAGGGCATGGCCGCGTGGTACGCCCACATGGGCGGCGCGTGGAACGCGTGGATGCACGAGTGCGACGCCTATCGCGCGCGCCTCGCAGGCCTGCTCGGCGTGCCGCGGGCCGACAGCGTCGTTCCGAAGACCAGCGCGGGCCAGGGATTGCGCGCGATCCTCAACACCTACGATGCGCCGCCACGCGTGGTTGCGACGCGCGGTGAATTCGACTCCCTCGACGTGATCCTGCGCGAGTACGCGCACCGGGGACGCATCGCGCTCGCGTTCGTCGAGGCACGCGACGACGGCCGGTTCGACACGGCCGACATCGTGCGCGCCGCCGATGACGCCGATCTCGTGGTGGTGTCCGAGGTGATCTTCAACACGGGACAGCGCCTCGTCGATCTCGACGCGATCGTGCAGGCGTCGCATCGGGCAGGCGCGCGCGTGCTGCTCGACGTCTATCATTCGGTGGGCGCGCTTGCCGTCGACCTCGGCGCGCGCGGCGTGGATTTCGCGGTCGGCGGCGCGTACAAATACCTGCGCGGCGGCCCGGGGGCGTGCTACCTCTACGTGCATCCGCGCCATCTCGACGCCGGCTTGCGCACGCTCGACATCGGCTGGTTCGCCAAGCGCGACCCGTTCGAGTACCGGCGTCCCGATCCGCCTCGGCTCGGCGAGGGCGGTGACGCATTCATGGAATCGACGCCGCCCGTGCTGACGTTCTACCAGGCGCGGGCGGGACAGATCCTGACCGCCGCGCTGCGTCCCGAGCGGCTGCGAGCGTATTCGCTGCAGCAGCAGGCGCGCCTGGTGGAGCGCCTCGCCACGCGCGGCATCGAAGCGCGCGGTGCGCGCGACGACCACGGCGCATTCGTCACCGTGCGCGATGCGCGGGCGCGCGAGGCGTCGCGCGCGTTGCGGGACCAGGGCATCGTCACCGACGCGCGCGGGCCGTGGCTGCGGCTGTGTCCCGACGTGGTCAACACGCGCGACGAGCTCGATCGCGCGGCCGACGCACTCGCCGCGATCCTGCGCGGCTGAGCCCTGCTTACTCGTCGCTGTCCGGATCGCTGTCGAACCAGCCGCGTGATGACGGCGGCGTCAGCCGGGCCTTGTCGAGGCTCTCCTTGAGGCGCGTGGTGTCGCCGATGAAGCCGTCCAGTGCCTGCGCGTGCTTCAGGCGGAACACCGGCGGCTTCAGGCCCTGCAGGTAGGACTGCTGCCCTACCGTCGAGGATTCGTCGGAGCGCGAGACCGACTGCGCCGCGATGGCCGCCGCCGCGATCGCCGCGACCACGCCCGCCTTGAGCGGGCCGCGCCGCGGTCCCATCGCGCGCAGGTGCACGAAGCACAGCATCGCGAACAGGATCCAGTTGCCCACGTACGCATAGTCCGCGAGCCCGCGCGAGGAGAGCGCGAACGACCCGTAGTCGGCCAGCTCGTCGAACGCGAAGAAGGCGAGCAGCCCGCAGAGTGCGATCAGCAGGTGCAGGTCGAAATGCGCCACGCCGGTGAAGATGCGCGACAGCACCGTCCAGCCGGTGGTCCACACCAGCACGACGACGACGACGCCGAGCAGCGGAAGGAAATAGCGCGATGGCTGCGGCTCGTGCGTCTCGTTCAGCCACAGCGTCAGGGCCGACAGGACGATCACCGTCACCGACAGCGCCGCGATGACGGGCCACACGCGCGCGACCGGGCCGACGGCGCGCTCGGGCGCGACCGCGAACTCCGGTGCGCGCACGCGGAGCAGCGTGCGGCCCACGCGCAGGATGGCCTGTCCGTCGAGGGGTACGCGCGCGACGCGCGCGTTGGATTCGGTCGTGTAGAGGCCGTTGACGCTGCCGAGATCCTCGGCGACGAGCGCCCCTGTCTCGTCGCGCGCGATGCGCACGTGGTGCGGCGCGACGAACGGATCGTCGAGCACGACGTCGTTGTCGTACGCGCGGCCGATGCGCGCCTCGTCGCCGGCGCGGTAGCGACCGACCACCTCGTGATGCCGCGACAGGACCTCGATCCACATCATGGCGCCGACGCGAAGCCGATGGAGCCGAGGAACTCCCGGGCGAGCGCCTGCGCGTTGTCCCAGGACGCGCCGCGCATGGACAGGCGCGACACCAGCGCTTCGCGTGCGCGGTCCTGCGTCACGGCGCTGACCACGACGTCGTAGATGCCCTCGAAGTCGCGATACGCGCGCGCGCACCACACCACCCGGAGCATCGGCCGGGCGGTGGGATCGTCCGCGCGTACGAAATCCTCCTGGCATCGTGCCGGCGTCAGGCGCTTGCGCCGGCCGCTGAAACCTTCATAGCGATAGAGGTCGGACACGAAGGTCGCGAACTGGAATGCGTTGAGGTCCACGCTGCGCACGTACGCGTGCGCGAGATCGATCGCACCCGTGTCGAGGTCGCCCGCGACGAACAGCGACGCCTGCGTGCTGCAGCTCGTCTGGTCCGCGATCGCGCGCGGCTTGGGGGTCTCGCCGGCGTTGGTGCGCGACCAGCACGAGAACCAGGTCGCGGCGCTTTCGGGCACCGCGTAAGGCCCGAACGTGGCGGTGCGGAATCCGCGTGCCGCGAGCGCTGCATACAGCGCCGTCTGCCAGCTCGCGAGCTGGTGCCCGATCTCCGCGCGTGCGCTCTCGGGCGTCATGGGGCCGTTGGTCCGCGCGCGGGCCAGCAGCGCGGCGGCGTGGCGTGCCGGCACGAGGAAGCTCACGAGATCGCCGCCGATCTGCTTCGCCACGTTCACTCCTGCCACGCGCCCTCCCGTGGTGACCGTGGGACCCCCGCTCATACCGGGGTTGAGCGCGCCGGAGAAATGGATGCGCTCGTTGTAGCTCTTGTCGACGAGCCCGTTGTAGGTGCCCTCGACGATGGTGAAGCCGAGGTCGAGCGGGTTGCCCATCGCGAAGAGACGCTCGCCCTTCGGGAGATCGCCCTTCACGGCGCGCTCGTCAAACGTGAAGTAGGGCAGGCTGCTGCGGTCGAGCTGCACAACCGCGAGGTCGTTCGCGACGTCGATGGCGTACAGTTTGAGCGGCCCGCTCGTGCCGTCGGGCGCAAGATATTCGAGGCGATACGTCGACGGCTCGAGCGCGTACTGCGAGACCACGTGGTAATTGGTGAGCGCAAGGCCGTCGGCGCTCACCAGGAACGCCGAGCCAAGCGTGGCCTGCCCGCCGGCCGACTGCACCAGCGTGCGCACCTGGAGCAAGCGAGGGCGGGCGTCGGAGTACACCGCCTCGGCGGTGGACGACAGCGGAACCGACGCGGCGGCTGGCGGCGCGGCCGCCGGAGGCGGCGGCTGGGACGGCTCATCGGTGCCTTGCGCCCAAGCGCACGCGGACGCCAGCAGCCCGGCGAGCGCGAAGGCGGCGATCCGCTTCATGTGGCGTGCGCGATGATGATGCGCACGATGGTGATGAGGGCCAGCACGAACAGGGCGGCGAACGCAATGCCGACGGCGATCACCTGCCAGGGCCGGATGGTGCCGGCGTCGCGGTTCATGGCGTCGCGCCTGCGTACGCCGAAGAAGCTCCAGAGGACTGCCGAGATCACCTGCCCCAGGCTCGCGCGTCGCGGCGCGGATGCATCGTCGGGCGTTTCAGGGTGCGTCATGGCGGTCAGACGGAGCGTAGCATGCGGTACGCGGCAGCACGTCGCGGTTCCGGTCGTGAAAAGACCCGCTGCGCGGGCAATCGTTGGGTCCTGCGGCACGCCGAATACGCCGTTCGCGGCGTCAAATCCCTTGAAGCCGTAAGGTTAAGCCCCACCTGAGCTAAGTCACTCGAACCCACGACGAATTCAAACACCATGCGCTTCGACAAGCTGACGACCAAATTCCAGCAGGCGCTGGCCGATGCCCAGAGCCTGGCGATCGGCAACGACAACGGCTTCATCGAGCCCCAGCATCTGCTCGCGGCGCTGCTCGCGCAGGAGGACGGCGGAACGGCGTCGATCCTCGCCCGCGCCGGGGTCCAGGTGCCGCGCGCGCAGCAGGCACTCAAGCAATCGATCGAGCGCCTGCCCAAGGTGGAGGGAACCGGCGGCGAGATCTCGGTCTCGCGCGACCTCAACAACCTGCTCAACCTCACCGACAAGGAAGCCCAGAAGAAGGGCGACCAGTTCATCGCGAGCGAGATGTTCCTGCTTGCGCTCACCCAGGACAAGGGCGAGACCGGCCGCATCCTGAAGGACGCCGGGCTCGACCGCGGCTCGCTCGAGGCCGCCATCGACGCCGTGCGCGGCGGGGCCAGGGTGGAGAACGCCGAAAGCGAAGGGCAGCGCGGCGCGCTCGAGAAGTACACGCTCGATCTCACCGAGCGTGCGCGCTCCGGCAAGCTCGACCCGGTGATCGGCCGCGACGACGAGATCCGCCGCACCATCCAGATCCTCCAGCGCCGCACCAAGAACAACCCCGTATTGATCGGCGAGCCCGGCGTGGGCAAGACGGCGATCGTCGAAGGGCTCGCCCAGCGCATCGTCAACGGCGAGGTGCCGGAGACGCTCAAGAACAAGCGCGTGCTGTCGCTCGACATGGCGGCGCTCCTCGCGGGCGCCAAGTACCGCGGCGAGTTCGAGGAACGCCTCAAGGCCGTGCTGAAGGACATCGCGCAGGACGCCGGCAAGACGATCGTGTTCATCGACGAGTTGCACACCATGGTCGGCGCCGGCAAGGCCGAGGGCGCGATCGACGCGGGCAACATGCTGAAGCCCGCGCTCGCGCGCGGCGAGCTCCATTGCGTCGGCGCGACCACGCTCGACGAATATCGCAAGTACATCGAGAAGGACGCCGCGCTCGAGCGGCGCTTCCAGAAGGTGCTCGTCGACGAGCCGTCGGTCGAGGCCACCATCGCGATCCTGCGCGGACTGCAGGAGCGCTACGAAATCCACCACGGCGTCGACATCACCGACCCGGCGATCGTCGCCGCGGCCGAGCTGTCGCATCGCTACATCACCGACCGCTTCCTGCCCGACAAGGCGATCGACCTCATCGACGAGGCGGCCGCGCGCATCAAGATGGAGATCGACTCCAAGCCGGAGGCGATGGATCGCCTCGACCGTCGCATGATCCAGCTCAAGATCGAGCGCGAGGCCGTCAAGAAGGAAACCGACGAAGGCTCGCGCAAGCGCCTCGCCGCCATCGAGGAGGAGATCGCGCGCCTCGAGCGCGAGTACGCCGACCTCGACGAGGTCTGGAAGGCCGAGAAGGCGCAGGTCGCGGGCGCCGCGCACATCAAGGAAGAGATCGACCGGATCAAGCTGCAAATGGAGGAAGCGCGGCGCAAGGGCGACTGGCAGAAGATGAGCGAGCTCCAGTACGGCAAGCTGCCGCAGCTGGAATCGCAGCTCAGGCAGGTCGACAGCAAGCTCGCGAAGGAGGAGCAGAAGAAGCCGCAGCTGCTGCGCACGCAGGTCGGCGCGGAGGAGATCGCCGAGGTCGTTTCGCGCGCCACCGGCATCCCCGTGTCCAAGATGATGCAGGGCGAGCGCGACAAGCTGCTCCACATGGAGGACGCGCTGCACAAGCGCGTGGTCGGCCAGGACGAGGCGGTTCGCCTCGTCGCCGACGCGATCCGCCGCTCGCGCTCGGGCCTATCCGACCCGAACCGGCCGTACGGCTCTTTCCTGTTCCTCGGGCCCACGGGTGTGGGCAAGACCGAGCTCTCCAAGGCGCTCGCGGAATTCCTCTTCGACACCGAGCAGGCGATGATCCGCATCGACATGTCGGAGTTCATGGAAAAGCACTCGGTCGCGCGCATGATCGGCGCGCCGCCGGGCTACGTCGGCTACGAGGAAGGCGGCTATCTCACCGAGGCCGTGCGCCGCAAGCCGTACAGCGTCATCCTGTTCGACGAGATCGAGAAGGCGCATCCGGACGTGTTCAACGTGCTCCTCCAGGTGCTCGACGACGGACGCCTGACCGACGGGCAGGGCCGCACGGTCGATTTCCGCAACACGGTCATCATCATGACGTCCAACCTCGCGTCGCAGCGCATCCAGCAGATGACCGACGCCGGCAGCGACATGGCAGTGATCAAGGTCGCGGTGATGGCCGAGGTGAAGACCTCGTTCCGACCCGAGTTCGTGAACCGCATCGACGAGATCGTCGTGTTCCATCCGCTCGACGAAGCGCAGATCGCGAACATCGCGCGCATCCAGCTGCGCAGCCTCGAGCAGCGCCTCGCGAAGATGGACATCCGCGTCGAATTCGACGATGCGGCGCTGAAGGCGGTCGCCTCGGCGGGCTTCGATCCGGTATATGGCGCGCGACCGCTGAAGCGCGCGATCCAGCAGCAGATCGAGAACCCGCTCGCACGCGAGATCCTCGCCGGCCGCTACGGCGCCGGGGACACCGTGAAGGTGAGCGCAACGCTGGGTGAGATCGTGTTCACCCAGCCGGATGACGTGTCGAAGTCAGCGTCGGCAAAGCACAAGCCCGCGGCCACCGAGGCGGCTTAGCGACGCACCCGAGCCGCCCTCCCGTGCGGGAGGAGGGCGGCTCGAGGTTTTCTGCTAGGGCTGCGTCACGTGCGCCGGCTCATGCCGCGACAGCATCATCGCCCAGGCTGCGAGCACGATCGCGATGATGCCGACGATCACGGCGTTCGTCTCCGCCGTGCGGCTCACGCCGCTGAAGCGCAGCAGCCACGGCGAGATGACCATCCAGATGCCGATGAGGAGGTTGATGATCTCCTCCCACATCCGCGGCACCGATACCGCGATCGCCGAAAACACCACCAGCGCTACGCCGAGGATCCACGCGTTCCATGACGCGGTCATCGAAGCGCCCGTGTAGCTGAGGAGCCAAGGCGACAGGAACAGCCAGACACCGAGAAGAAGATTCACCCAGTCCTGCCAACGTCGAGTTTTCATATACGACTCCGTGTTGTCTCGATACTGGATTGGACGGGTGCGCTTCGCGCCGTGTTCCGCAATCGCGAGCGCGAGGTGACCAGGTCGAACGTACGCGGGATACCGGGCGCGAGCCACGCGAGCCGATCACGCAGGCCGGCGGCCGAGAACGCGGCGTCGACGTCGTCGCGCGTTTCCGAGAAATGCGCCCAGCCTTCGTAGTGCAGCGGGACGATCGGTGCATCGCCGAAAGTGCGCGCCGCCGCGACCGCCTCGGTGGCGGTGAACGTGAGGTGCGCAGGTCCCACCTCGTGAACCCGCGCAGCGCCCATGAACAGGAGGGCCAGGCCGACCGGAAGGCGGCGCGCGACCTGCGCCACGCCCTCGTACCAGACCGTGTCGCCCGAGACGTATACCGACTGCCCGCCGCGCGACGTCTGCAGCGCGAAGCCGACGACCGGGCCGCGGTCGCCATCGACCGGACCGTGACGCGCCGGCGTTGCCGTGATCTCCAGCACGTCGCCGTCGGGCATGGGCGATGCGTACCGCTGCCAGGGCGCGAGACCCACCGCCCGCTCGCCCAGGCGGGCGGCGCCCGCTACTGTCGTGAGCACATGCGGCACGCGCGCAACCAGGGCGCGGCCGCTGCCGTCGAGATTGTCGGCGTGGTGGTCGTGACTGAGGAGCACCGCGTCGATGCGGCCGAGGTCGTTCACGTCCAGCGCGGGTGCCGACAGCTTGCGCAGCGTGTACAGCTTGAACGCGTAGTCGGTGCCGGCGGGATCGAACGTCGGATCGGTGAGAAGGCGCAGGCCGCCGATCTCGATCAGCGCGGTGGGACCTCCGATGTATGTCACGGTGACTCGCATCGTCGCGACCTCATGCGTGCAGGATGCGGCCGCCGCCGAAGGACCAGTTCTCCCACGCGGTTTCCTGCAACACGACCATGACGTTGTCCGGGCGGGCGCCGACCGCGCGCGCGAGGCCCGCGACCATCGTTTCGACGACCTTGCGCTTCACCTTCACGCTTCGGCCCACGGACCACACGACCTCGACCAGCAGGAAGTCACGGTCGCGATCCGAACCGAGGTCGGGGTAGCGTGGATCGATGTTCGCATCGTCGTCGGCGAGCGTGATCACGCGCTGGAACCGGTCGGCCGGCGGGACGCCGGCTTCGACGAGCGCGCGATGCACCTCGTCGAGCACCGCGCGCTTGAACGTGGCGTCGCGAGGGCGGCGCAGGGTGAGCGTGACGAGCGGCATGACCGAGTCCTCTCAATAGAAGGGAACGTACCGGGGGCGACTCACGAGCGCGGCGAGGCGCTCGCGCCAGCCGGTGGTGCGCGGCTGATGCGTCCGCGCGCCCAGCGCTTCGGCACCGAGCGGGCGGCCGATCACGCAGACGACTGTGTCGTCCTGAGCCTCCATCACGGTGGCGCCGTCGCGCTCGACGACCCAGTTGTCGCCGGTGCGCAGCACGACGTCGTTGCGATCGTTCTCCTGCGTGAGCCAGAGCGTGCCGCGCGTCACGCGGAGCGTGGCGCCGCGCACGTTGTGCAGGGTGATCGCCTCGCGGGGCTCCATATCGATGACCGTCGAGGATTCGAAGCAGGCCATGGTCAACCTCCGTTAACATGCGTAGAATTCATCGAGCGGCGGTCCGGGCGCCTTGCCGCGCCTGCCCATCCGCACGACGTCCCATGAGCGAAGTATCGGCGGCGGACGCGCGCGACTCAAACGGCCATTGGGAATGTTCTGCATGAGCCACAGGAATGCATAAGATCCTCCGCACCCTGCCGTCACTCGACTTCCTGCGCGGCTTCGAGGCGGCGGGGCGGCGGTTGTCGTTCACCCTGGCCGCCGAGGAGCTGTTCCTCACGCAGTCGGCGCTGTCGCGGCAGATCAAGTCGCTGGAGGATGCGCTCGGCCTCGCGCTCTTCGAGAGGCGGCATCGCGCGCTCGCGCTGACGCCGGCCGGCGCGGCGTTTCATCGCGACGTGGCCGCCGCGCTCGCCGCGCTGGCGTCCGCGACCGAGAACGTGCGCGGCATCGCGCGCACCCCCGGCCTCGTGGTGTCGACGACGGTGTCGTTCGCATCGCTCTGGATCATTCCGCGGCTCACGCGCTTTCGCGTTCGCCACCCCGACGTGGAGGTCTACGTCTCCGCGGACGATCGCGTCGTCGATCTCGGGCGCGGCGACGTCGACATCGCGATTCGCTACCTTCCCGAGGGTCTCGCGCCCGAGGGCGCAGTGCGGCTGTTCGGCGAGCGCATGATGCCCGTCGCGAGCCCCGCGTTGCTGCGTGACGGCCGCGTGCGCCTCGACACCCCCGCCGACCTCGCGCAGCATGTCCTTCTGCACCTCGACGATCCCGAGGGCCACATGCCGTGGCTCAACTGGCCGTCATGGCTCAACTCCAACGGCGCACCGGGTCTGAAGCCCGCGGGCACGCTGCGCTTTCGTCTCTATGACCAGGTGATCCAGGCCGCCGTCGGTGCGCAAGGCGTGGCACTCGGACGCATTCCCATGATCGCGGAGCACCTGCGCGACGGACGCCTGGTCGCGCCCTTCGCCAAGCGCTACGACAGCGCGCGCGGCTACTACGCGATCGTCGCGCCCGCTGCCGGGGAGCGTCCCGACGTCGACGCGTTCGTCCGCTGGCTCGCGGACGAGGCGAAGGAGGAGCGCGCGGCGATGGTGGATGGCGCCGCCGCGGGCGCGCAGCGCCGCGCGCGCTCGCCGCGTCGCGCCCCGCATCGTGGAGCGGCGGCTTGAGCGCGGGCGGACCGCCCCGCCGGGGTGCGGTCGGTGCTGGCCAAAGAGGCGCCGCGGGCGCGCGAGGCGACGCGAAACATGCGGACGACCCTCACGACGTGCAGCCCTCGGACTGGGTGCGCCGCTTCGCGCGGCTCATCGCGCGGGACGCGCGCGTGCTCGACGTCGCTTCCGGCGCGGGACGCCACGCCCGGTTCCTCGCGGCGCGCGGCGCGCGCGTGACGGCCGTGGACCGCGATGCGGCAGCCCTCGCGTCGCTCGACGGCGTCGAGCGCATCACCACGCGCGTGGCCGATCTCGAGGCCGGGCCGTGGCCGTTCGCGGATACGCGGTTCGATGCCATCGTCGTCACGAACTACCTGCACCGGCCGCTGCTGCCCACGCTGCGCGGCGCGCTCGGTGCCGCCGGCCTGCTGCTGTACGAAACCTTCGCGCAAGGCAACGAAGCGCACGGTCGCCCGTCGAACCCCGCGTTCCTGCTCGCACCCGGCGAATTGCTTGCGGTCGCCAACCAGGCGCCGCCGCTGATCGTGATCGCGTTCGAGCAGGGCATGGCGCGGATGCGCGGCCGCACCGCGGTCGTGCAGCGCCTCGCCGCGGTCGGCGGCGCATATCCCTGGCCGCCGCCGTTGTAGGCTGCATCTCCCTCAGGCCCTGCGCTCGTTCACCTCCGGAGTCGGGGAAATCGATGGGGATCGGGTAGAATCGCCGCTTTCCCCGGTTCCGCAAGCAATGCTCACGGGAAGTATCGTCGCGATTGCGACGCCCCTGCAGCCAGGCGGCGAGCTCGACCTCCCCGCACTCGGCCGACTCATCGACTTCCACGCCGCCAACGGCACCCGCGGCATCGTGATCGTCGGCACGACCGGCGAATCGCCCACGGTCGACGTCGAGGAGCACCGGCTGCTCATTCGCACGGCGATCGAGCAGGCGGCGGGTCGCATCGCGGTGATCGCGGGCACGGGGGCGAATGCCACGGCGGAAGCGATCGAGCTCACCGCGTACGCGAAGGAAGTCGGTGCCACGCAGTGCCTGTCGGTCGTGCCGTACTACAACAAGCCGTCGCAGGAAGGCCTCTACCGGCATTTCCGCGCGATCGCCGAGGTCGGCTTGCCGGTGCTGCTGTACAACGTGCCCGGACGCACGGTGGCCGATCTGTCGAACGAGACGGTGCTGCGCCTCGCAGAGCTTCCGAACGTGGTCGGCATCAAGGATGCGACGTCCGATCTCGTGCGGCACGTCGATCTCGTCCGCCGCTTGCCGAAGGGCAAGCCGTTCGCGCTGTACTCGGGCAACGACGACACGGCGCTGCCTTACATCCTGCTCGGCGGCCACGGCGTGATCTCGGTCACCGCGAACGTCGCGCCAAGGCAGATGGCGGACATGTGCGACGCGGCGCTGCGCGGCGACGTCGCGACGGCGCGCGCGATCAACCAGAAGCTGATGCCGCTCCATTCCAAGCTGTTCGTCGAGGCGAATCCGATACCGGTCAAATGGGCGATGTCCCAGCTCGGCCTGATCCATCCCGATCTGCGATTGCCGCTCACACCGCTGGCGGCGCAACATCACGATACGGTCCGCACTGCAATGCGCGAGGCCGGTCTCGTCAACTGAGGTAGTACCGATGAAAGCAGTGTTCTGGTGCCTGCGGCCGGTGGTCGCGCTCATCCTCGTCTCGCTCGTGCTCGCCGGCTGCGAGTCCATGAATCTCAGCTCGCTGTCGAAGCGCATCGATTACAAGTCGACCGGGTCGGCCCCCTCCCTCGAACTGCCGCCCGATCTTTCGACGCCGACGTACGACGACCGCTATACCGTCACGACCGCGTCCGGCCTCGCGGCGCGCGACGCGTCCCGTCCGAAGCAGGCCGATCTGCTGCCGACCAATCCCGAGGCGCACATCGCGCGAGCCGGCAACGAGCGGTGGCTCGTGGTCAAGGCATCGCCCGATCAGGCCTGGAAGGTGGTGCGGCAGTTCTGGAGCGACATGGGCTTCGTCATCGCCAAGGAAGATGCGCCGCTCGGCGTGATGGAGACCGACTGGGCCGAGAACCGCGCCGACATTCCGCAGGACGTCGTGCGCCAGACGATCGGCAAGTACATCGACATTTTCCAGAGCACCTACAAGCGCGACAAATTCCACACGCGCATCGAGCGCGGCGCCGAGCCCGGCACCACCGAGATCTACATCTCGCATCGCGGCATGGAGCAGGTTCCCACCGTCGCCGACAGCCGCGGCGGAATGGGATGGCAGTGGGCGCCCGGCAAGCCGGATCCCAACCTCGAGGCGGAAATGCTGACGCGGCTGATGCTGCGCTTCGGCGCACCGACGGTGACCGCGGCAGCGGAGCCGACGGCGGGCGCGGTGGTGGCGACGGCAAGCGCCGGCGGCCCCGAGCACGCGCGCCTGGAGAAGGGCGTCGATGGCGCCAAGCTCTACGTCGACGATCCGTTCGATCGCGCGTGGCGGCGCGTAGGCGTCGCGCTCGACCGCAGCGGCTTCACCGTGGTCGATCGCGACCGATCGAGCGGGCTTTATTACGTTCGCTACGCCGATCCCGAAGGCGACATGACGAAAAAGGACCGCGAGAAGAGCTGGCTCGCCAAGCTCATGTTCTGGAAGACCGACGACAAGGACAAGCCGGAGCAGTACCGCATCAAGGTGGTCGAGGTCGCGCCGAACAGCGTGGTCAGCGTGCAGGACAATACCGGCCAGCCGGAGAAGTCGCAGAACGGCGAGAAGATCCTCGCGCTGCTCAAGGACCAGCTCAAGTAGCGCCGCACGTGCGCTTCGCCTCCATCGGCAGCGGCAGCGAAGGCAACGGCCTCGTCGTCGAATCGGGCGACACCCGCATCCTGATCGATTGCGGCTTCGGCGTGAAGGACACGGCGTCGCGGCTCGCGCGCCTCGGCATCGAGCCCGAATCGCTTGCCGCGATCCTGGTCACCCACGAGCACACCGATCACGTGGGCGGCGTGCCGGCGTTCGCCACCAAATACGGCATCGCGGTGTACATCACGTTCGGCACGCTGCAGGTGATCGGAGAGCGCTTCGCCGAGATGGACCGCGTGTACGGCTTCGACAGCCACGACTCGTTCGCGATCGGCGACCTCATGGTCCAGCCTTTCCCGGTGCCGCACGACGCGCGCGAGCCGGTGCAGTTCGTGGTCGGCGACGGCGTGCATCGCGTCGGCGTGCTGACCGACATCGGCAGCAGCACGCGCTACGTGCAGGCGAGCCTCAGCGGGTGCGACGCACTGGTGCTCGAATGCAACCACGACGCCGAGATGCTGGCGTACAGCGACTATCCGTACTCGCTGAAGCAGCGCATCGCGGGGCGGTACGGGCATCTTTGCAACGAGGGTGCGGCGGCCCTGCTGGGCTCGCTCGACAACACGCGCCTGAAGCACATCGTGGCGGCGCACCTCTCGCAGCAGAACAACACGCCCGAGCGCGCGCGGGCCGCGCTCGCCGGCGCGTTGAATTGCAGCGCGGACTGGATCGGCGTGGCGGACCAGGCGACCGGGTTCGATTGGCGCATGCTTTAGCGACAGGCGAGGAGCGGCGATGGAAAAGCGTCAGGAGGTCTACCGCGGCAAGGCGAAGACGGTGTACGCCACCGACGATCCGAACGTGCTCGTCATGCACTACCGCGACGACGTGTCGGCGTTCGACGGCGTGAAGCTCGCGCAGCTCGCGCAAAAGGGCGAGACCAACAACCGCATCAACGCGTTCGTCATGGGCAAGCTCGCCGCGGCGGGCGTGCCGACGCACTTCCTGCGCCTCGTGAACGAGCGCGAATCCGTGGTCAAGGCAATGAAGATGGTGCCGGTCGAGTGCGTCGTGCGCAACGTCTGCGCCGGCTCCATGGCCAAGCGCTACGGCATCGAGGAAGGGCGGCGCCTTCCCGAGCCGATCTTCGAGTTCTTCCTGAAGAGCGACGCGCTGCACGATCCCCTGTGCAACGACGATCACATCCGCGTGCTCGGCTGGGCGAGCGCCGGCGAGATCGCCGAGATGCGCGAGATCACGCATCGCGTGAACTCGATCCTGAAGCCGCTCTTCGCCAACGCCGGCATCGACCTCGTCGACTACAAGCTCGAGTTCGGCCATCCGCTCGACGATCCCAAGGGCGCGCTCGTGCTCGGCGACGAGTTCACGCCCGACGGCTGCAGGCTGTGGGACGCGAAGACCGGTGAGAAGCTCGACAAGGACCGCTTCCGTCGCGACCTGGGCGAGGTCATCGAGCACTATCGCGAGGTGGCGCGCCGCATCGGCGTGCCGCTGTAGCGGCGTCAGCTCGCCGGGGCGAGCTTCCTGCGCGCGTCCGCCGCCGGCGCATAGCCGGGGTCGATGCGCAGCGCCTTGTCGAACATGGCGAGCGCGTCCTGCTTGCGTCCCATGTCGGCGTACACGACACCGAGGTGATAGATGTGCGCAGGTGAGCGCGTGCGTGCGGCGATCGGCTCCAGGATCCTCGCCGCCTCGGCCAGCTGCCCGCGCGCGCGCTGCACCCAGGCGAGCGTGTCCCACGCGTAGTCGGCGGACGGCGGGACGCCCTGGATGACGACGTTGGCGAGACGCAGCGCTTCATCGAGGTCGCGACGCGCGTCGGCGAGCAGGAAGGCGAGATTGTTGGCCGCGATGACGTTGCGCGGCTCGATGGCGAGCGCGGCGCGATAACTGCGCTCGGCATCGGCGCTGCGCTGCGCGCGCTGCTGCAGCGACCCGATCTGCGTGAGCACGCGCGCTTTCTGGGGTGTGGTCTTCAGCGCTTGCTCGTACGACGCGATGGCGTCGTCGATGCGTCCCTCGCCGTCGAGGACGTCGGCGCGCCCCGCGTGCGCCGTCCACAGGGTCGGCGCGAGCTTCAGCGCCGTGTCGTACGCCGCGAGGGCGTTCGCCCGGTCTCCGGCGCCGGCGCGGGCTGCGCCGAGCGCGACCCAGGCGGCGGTGTCGTCCGGCGCGAGCTCGGTCGCGCGCGCGAGCTCGGCCTGCGCTTCGGCGTAGCGCTTCTCCTGCTCGAGCGACACGCCGAGCGCGAAGTGCGCTGGCGCGCTGCCGGGATCGACGGCGAGCGCCGCGCGGTACTCGGCCTGTGCTGCGGCGCTGTCGCGCAGGCCCATGGCGTAGATCTCGCCCTTGTCGACGTGAAGCTTGGCCGAACCGGGCTCGAGTGCGAGCGCCTTGTCCAGCGACTCGATCGCACCGAGGTAGTCCTTCTTGCTCGTGCGCAGGCGCGCTTCCGCCGCGTAGACGGTCGATGCGCGCGGCGCGAGCTTCACGGCCTGCTGGATGCGGAGCAGCGCCTCGCCATGGTCCCCGCGACGCACCGCGATGTCCGCGAGCGCGAGCAGCGGCGCCGCCGAGTCAGGCGCGGACTGCGCGGCCGCGCGAAACTCGCGCTCCGCGGCGGCGAGATCGTTGCGCCGCAGCGCCGCAAGGCCCGTGCGCATGCGCTGGCCCGCGTCGGTTCCCATCTCGGCAAGCAGCGCGTCGATGCGTACGCCCATGACGATCGCGGGCGCGTTGCCCGAATCCGCACCCGCGGCCACGCACGTGATCGGCGCCATTGACGCCGCGATGGCGATGAAACCGGCGATGACCGCGTGCGCTCGCATGCAAGCCAGAATAGCACCGGCTGCCGCGAGCGCTCGCCGTCAATCGACGGGCGGGATCTTCGCGCGCACCACGATGTCGCGATAGCGGGCGATGTCGCCGAGGTAGCGCTGCACGGCGGCCTCGGGCGTGCTCTGTACCGCGGTCGCTCCATTGGCGCGGAACTGCGCAACGACTTCGGGCTTGGACGTGACCGCGTTGAGCGCGCCATTGAGCTTGCGCACGACGTCGACCGGCGTCGCGGCCGGGACGTAGGCGGCGAAGAAGCTGCTGTACGTATAGTCGGGCATGCCCGCTTCGCGCGTGGTCGGAACGTCGGGGAAGTCGGGTTGCCGCTGCGGCGCGGTGACCGCGATGGCGCGCAGCTTGCCGGAGGCGATGTGCTGCGTGAGCCCCGGCGCGTTGACGATCATGAAATCCGACTCGCCGCGCAGGAGACCCGTGATGGCGTCGCTCGCGCCGCGATACGGTACGACGGTCACGTCGACGTTGGCCTGCATCTTGAAGAGCTCGATCCCGAGGCGCGCGCCGTTGGCGGCGAAGTTGTACTTGCCCGGATTGCGGTGCAGGAGGTCGACGAACTCGGCGAGCGTCTTCACCGGCATCTTCTCCGGGTTCACGATGATCAGGTTGTAGTACTCGCACAGGATGGCGACCGGCTTGAGGTCGTGCTCGGGATCGAAGCGCAGGTTCCGGTACATCACCGGGTTCACCGTCGCCGCGCTGGAGTTGAACAGGATCGTGTAGCCGTCCGGCGCCGATTTGGCGGCGTTGTCCATGCCGATGTTGCCGTCGGCGCCGCCCTTGTTCTCGACCACCACCGGCTGGCCGAGCTGCTGCGCGAGCTGCTGCGCGGCGACGCGAGCGAACACGTCGGTGCCGCCGCCGGCCGGGAACGGCACGATGGCCTTGACGGCGTGATCGGGATACTCCGCGTGCGCGGCGAGCGCGAAGGCGCACAACAGCGCGGCGGCGACGATGCGGGTGACTGCGAGCGCGATTCGCATGATGGCCTCAGCGCAGCTTCCACACCGGGGTGCGCTTTTCCTTGAACGCCCGCGCACCCTCCGCGCCATCCTCGCTCTCGGCGGTCTCCTGGTCGAGTTGCCGCGCGTAGGCCACGAGCGCCGGGGGGAACGCCGCCGTCAGGCGATACAGCCGCACCGCGGCCTGCACGGCCAGCGGGGAGCTTTCGCAGATCATCGCAGCGAGCGACTCGGCGGAGCCCATGAGCTCGGTGCGCGGAACGACCTGGTTGACGATCGCCTGCTGCAGGCATGCCTGCGCGGTGAGGCGCCCGTTGCACAGCGTGAGGTAGGCGGCCGTCGTGCGCGGCAGCATCTCGTAGAGATTGTGCGCGGAGCCGAGCCTGCCGATCCGGGTGTGCGTATCGCCGATCCACGCGTCGTCGGCCATCACCCGCAATTGGCATTCGAGCGCGAGCGAGAGGCCGACACCGACGGCGAGGCCGTTGATGGCGGCGATCAGCGGCTTCTCGAGATTGACGTCGCTCGGCTTGCCGCCGCCGCCCCAATGGAACAGCGGATTGTTCGGATCCTCGTGCGGCGTGCGGATGCCTTTCGCCTGATGCTCGGCGAGGAACTTGACGTCGCGGCCGGCGCAGAACGCCTTGCCCGCGCCCGTCAAGATGCCGCAATAGACATCGGGGTCGAGCGCCATGTCGCGCCAGCACGCGCGAAGCTCCGCGTAGGCGTACGAGTGCAGCGCGTTCAGCACGTCCGGACGGTTGATGGTCACGTAGGCGACGTGGCCCTTCTTCTCGTAGATCACGTGCTCGAGGTTCCTGGGCGCGGCGGCGGGATCGTAAGGCGATTCGTAGCGGGGCATGGAGACTCCGGACTGTTTCAGTCGATGATGAGAAGCCCGTCGACGGCCGCGGCATCGTCGCGGCCGAGCTTCAGCGGATTGACTTCGAGGGTGAAGCGCTGCCAGGGCGCGCTGGCGGCGAGCGCCGAGAAGCGTGCCGCGAAGTCCGCGGCGCACCCGCGCTGCGCTTCGGACAGCCAGTCGGGCAGTCGCTGCAGCGTCCGCAAGGTCGAGATCAGGTCGAGCGCGCCGTCGCGATCGAGCGGCGCGCGCGCGAGCGCCATGTCGTCGACGATCTCCGTCATGGCGCCGCCGACACCTACGCCGACGATCACGCCGAATTCGGCATCGCGAAAGGCGGTCACGATCAGCTCGGCCCCGCCGCTCGCCATGCGCTGCACCCAGACACCGTCGAGCGCGAGGTTGCGTTCAGCGGCGCGGGCGCGCAGCGCAGCGTCGGCCGCGCGCACCTCGTCGTTCGACTTCACGCCGAGCGTGAGCAGCCCGGCTGCCGCGCGATGCGTCACCCGCGGCGTGATGCCCTTCATCGCGACGGGATAGCCGAGCGCTTCGGCCGCGGCGATCGCTTCTTCGGTCGTGCGCGCGAGCCGGCCCGGCGCCACGGGCAGGTCGCCCGCCGCCAGAATCGCCGCGACCACGGGCTCGGACACGACGTGCGCGTCGCACGGCACGTAGCGCGACCAGTCGAACTCGACGGTGGCGTGCGGCCGACGGCGAATGCGACGCCGCAGGTCGCGTGCGTGGCGCGCCAGATGTCCCGCGGTGCGCGCCGCACGCGCATGCTCGCGAAACACATGGATCCCGCGCATCGCAAGCGTTCGAGGGATGTCTTCCGGCATCGCCTGCCAGGTCAGCAGCAGCGGCTTGTCGGTCGCGCGACGCACCTCGTCGATCATGTCGACGAGCGCAGGTGCGAGCGGTCCGAAGCCGGCGGCGAGGAAGAGCCACGCGTGCGCATCGGGTGCATGCGCGAGCACGTCGAGCGCCGCCGGCAGCTTCGCCCGATGCGCCGCGACGGTCATCATGCCGGGCGTGAAGTCGACGGGATTGAGCGCCGAGCTGAGCGGTGTCAGCAACGGCTCGACGCGCGCGCGCGTTGCGTCATCGAGCGCCGGCACGGTCAGCCCCTCGCGCACGCACTGATCGGTGCAGATGACGCCGCTGCCGCCGCCGAAGGACGTGATCAGACAGGCGTTGCCGTCGGGAAGCTGGCCGTCGCGCTGCGAGGCGAGCTGCAGCGCGACGTCGAGCAGCTCCTCGGTCGAGAAGACGCGGATGACGGCGAGCTCGCGGAAGACCGCGTCGATCGTGCGATCCGCACCGGCGAGCCGGCCGGTGTGTGCAAGCGCGGCGCGGCCGCTCGCCTCGCTCGCGCCGCCTTTCATCACCACGACGGGCTTGCCGCGTGCGCGCGCTTCCTCCAGCGCGGTCACGAACGCGTCGGCATCGGAGAGACCCTCGGTGTACACCGCGATCACGCGCGTGCCGTCGTCGTCGACGAGCGCGCGCACGAAGTCGGCCACGCCGAGCACCGCTTCGTTGCCGCAGCTCACGGTCACGCGAAATCCGAGACCGAGCGCCTGCGCGCGCGAATGCGCCATGACGCCGATGCCGCCGCTCTGGCTCACCATCGACACCGCGCCGGCGGTCAGGTGCTCGTGCTCGTGCAGCATCGAGCTGAACGACGCGGTGAGGCCGATCGAGGTGTTGATGACCCCGATGCAGTTCGGGCCGCACAGCTTGACGGCGTGCTCGCGGCACGCGCGAGCGAGCGACTGCTGGCGTTCGCGGCCTTCCTGGCCGGCTTCGGCGAAGCCGCCGGCCCAGGCGACGGCGCCGCGCACGCCGGCTGCGCCGCACTCGGCGATGACGCCCTCGACCGATTCAGCGGGCAGCGCAACGATCGCGAGGTCGGGCACGCCGGGAAGATCGCGCACGCTGTCGAAGCAGGGCAGGCCTGCGACTTCACGCCGTCCCGCGTTGACCGGCCAGACCGGGCCGCGAAAGCCGAACTTGCGCAGGAAGCGGACGGCGAGGCCGCCGAGGTTGCCTTCGCGATCCGATGCACCGATGACGGCGACCGAGCGCGGCGCGAGCAGCGGCGCGAGGTCGCCGAATGCGCGACGTGTCGCGAGCGCCGTTGTCGTGTCCTGCGACGTCACAGCTTGATCTTCGCCTCGTCGATCAGGCGCGACCATTTCTCCGATTCGTGCACGAGCGTCGCGCCGAACGTCTGCGCGGAGGCCGCTTCCGGGTCGATGCCTTGCGCCGCCAGCGTGTCGTGCACCGCAGGATCCCTCACCGCGCGAGCGAGCGCGTCGTCGAGCACCGCCACGATGCGCTCGGGGACGCCCGCGGGCGCGACGAGGCCCCATGCGCCCGTGACGTCGAAGGCGGGCAGGCCCGCCTCGGCGAACGTGGGCAGGTCCGGGAACGAGGCGCTGCGCGTCTTGCCGGTGATCGCGAGCGCGCGCAGCTTGCCTGCCTTGATGAGCGGCACGGCGGCGATGTTATCCATCGCCGCCTGCACGCGGCCGGCCATTACGTCGGTCAGCGCAGGCGCGCTGCCCTGATAGGGCACGTGCGTGAGCTCGATCTTCGCGGCGCGCATGAAGAGCTCCATGGCGAGATGCGGCGCGCTGCCGAGTCCCGCCGATCCGTAATTCAGCGTTCCGGGCTGCGACCGCGCGAGCGCGATGAACTGGGAGAGATCGCGCACCGGCAGATCGTCGTTCACGACGAGGATGTAGCGATTGCTGCCGAGCGCGCCGATCGGCGTGAAGCTCTTCACCGGATCGTATTTGAGATTGGGATACAGCTTCCGGCTCGCGGTGTGCGGGATCGCGTTGATGAGCAGCAAGGTGTAGCCGTCCGCCGGCTGGCGCGCGACGAATTCGGTGCCGATGGTGCCGGCCGCGCCCGGGTGGTTCTCCACCACGATCGGCTGGCCCAGCAGCTCGCCCATGCGCTTGCCCAGGATGCGACCCAGCACGTCCGTGGCGCCGCCGGGCGCGAAAGGCACCACGAGCTTGATGAAGTGATCGGGATACGCCTGCGCGCGCGACGGCAGCGCAACGCTCACGAGCGCGAGCGCTGCGATGCGCAGCCATGTCCTGCGATGCGGGTTCATTGCGGCTCCTCCCTCGAGGCCTGCCTCGTTTGAATCAATTCAAAGCGCGGACGTTAGCACGCGTCGGGGAGCCACGGCAAGGAAGGATGGTCAGCCGGCGCGAGGCGGCCGGCCGCTAGCGCGGCGCGCACGGCTGCCCGCGACCGACGCAAGCCCGTCGGGTGGCGTCGTCCGCGTGCTCGGCGCGTCGTGCCCCGCGCCGTCCGCGGGGGGCGCGGGCCGGGCGCCTTCGCGGCGGAAATCCGCCACCGACTCGCGTAGCTCGATGGCGGGCTCGAGCGCGATGGTGCGAATCGGGTCGCCCGCGTCGTTCACCCGCAGCATCAGGAGGTCCCATGCAGCCTGCGCCATGGCCGCGGCGGGCTGTCGCACCACCGACAGGCGTGGCGTCACCAGGCGCGACCACTCGGGGTCGTCGAACGCCACCATCGACACGTCGCGCGGGCATGAGACGGCGAGGTCGCGCAGGAAGCCGAGCACGACCGACGCCTGGTGACTGTTGCTGACGACGATCGCGGTGCGAGGATGCGCGCCGCGCAACGCGCGCGTCAGCTCGTCGCGCAGGAATGCCTCGTCACTCTGGAATTCGATGACCTCGAGCTCGATGCGTTTGCCGGCGTTGCGGCGCGCCGCCTCGAGTCCCGCGATGCGATGCTGCGATACGAGGCGGCTGCGCGACAGGCATACGAACACGATGCGATCGTGCCCCCGTTCGATGAGCTCGCGTGCGACTTCGCGCATCGCCTTGCGGTTGTCGATGATGATCTGATCGAAGCGCGTGTCCTCGGTCGGTCGGTCGACGATCACCAGAGGAACCGCTTTGCGGCACGCGAAGTCGAGCGCCGCCCTGGGTGTCGAGCTCGGCATCAGGATGAGACCATCGACCCGATAGCGGATCAGCTCCTTGATGCGGTCGAGCTCGGTGGTGGAATCGTGGCGGCTGAACACGTGCATGACGCCGTATCCGTCGCGCGACGCGATCTCCTCGAATGTCTCCGCGAGCGTGTTCAGGTACGACGTGGAGACGTGCGGAAAACAGATGCCGACGACGCGCGACAGCGCGCGGCGCAAACCCTGCGCGTGGAAGTTCGGCACGTAGCCGAGCGTCTCGATCGCCTTCAGCACGCGCTCGCGCCGCGCCGCGCTCACGTTGGCGCTGCCGGTCAACACGTGCGACACCGTGCCGACCGACACGCGGGCCCGGCGAGCGACGTCGCTGATGCGAGCCTTGGCCGTCATGGAAGTCGGTGACCCTCGCACATGAGCGCCATGCTAAACGATCGGGCGACCGCAAAGAAAAAGGCCGGCCAGGCGGCCGGCCCTGCGATGCGGGAGGCGTCTTACTTCTTGGGCGCGTCCTTGTCCTTCGATTCGTCCTTGCTGGCGTCGGCCGGCGCGGGCGCGGCGGCCGCGTCCTTGGGTGCATCCTTTGCGGCATCCGCGGCGGGTGCGGCAGGCGTCGCTGCAGTGTCCGCCGGCTTCGCGGCGTCGCTGCTCGGCGCCGGCGTGGCCGGGGCGGGCGTAGCAGGCGCGGCCGCGGGCGCCGGTGTGACAGGCGCGGCCGGGGGGGTCGTGGACGAGGCGGACTTGTTGTCGCTGCAGGCCGTCACGGCCAGCGCGAGCGACGCGGCGAAAAGAAGCGTCTTGTTCATTGTTGAAATTCCTTCGATGCGGTTAGGAGGGGCGTCGCGCGCAGACGGTGCGGGCCACGTGTTGCCGGCGGCACGGCGGACGACCCGCCATTCTAACCGATCCCCACCGCTCGCACCGCCCCTCAGAGTCCGAGCACGGTGCCGGCAAGGCCCGGCTCGCCCGTGGCCCAGATTTCCTCGAACCGCTGCACCAGCGGCCGCGCCGCGTGCGGCATGTCGACCGCAGCGGCGGCGCGTGGACGGTCGATATGGAAGCGATGCACGTAGTGCCGCTCGTCCACGATCAGCAGCGGGTCCATCGCGCCGCGCGCCTCCGCGCCGGTCTTGTACACCGTCATGCCTGCGCCGAACTGGCGCAGCAGATCGACGAATCGCGGCGCGCTGGCCTCGACCCAGCGCGTGTCGTGCAGGATGACCTGCAGTTGCGCATCGCGCCGTCGCAGGAAGCGCGACAGCGCGTCGATGCGCGCCGCGGTGTTCCAGCCGCCTTGGGCCAGGTCGACGTCGAAGAGCTGGATGCGCTGGCGCGCCAGGGGCAGCACTGCGTCGATCGCCTGCGCATGCTCGGCCAGGCTTTCGACGCGCCACTCGCGTCCCGGCGCAGCGTCAGTCGTCGAATTCGATGTATCCATGACCATGCCATTCGTGCAGGAGCGCCATCGATGCCGCGGGCGCCCGACGCAGCGCCTCACCGCCGATCGCGCGCGCGTCGCCGAGCTGCGCGAGCACGCCAAGCGCATCCGGCGGCGGCTGCACGTCGGAACCGTTGATGAACACGTTGCGCCCATCGTAGAGCAGCTGCGTGCGAACGTCGAGCCGCAAGCCGTGACGGCGCGCCCGCGCCGCGAAGCTGCGGTGCGTCATCGGGGACCGCGGCGTGAAGGTCACGTGCGGCTTGGGCTCGGTGAGATGGCAGCCGATGAAACGCTGCACGTCGGCGCCGGTCCAGCGAATACGCGCGATCGTCGCGGCGAGGGCGCGCAGCAGCTTGGGGTCGAGCCGCGCGGGATGCGGCGCGGGACGCGCGTTGCGGTCGGAATAGCGGCCGTCGACGACCAGCGTGTCGCGCAGTCGATCGAGGAACGCCTCGACCAGCTCCTGGTGCGCCGGCGCGCGAAAGCCGATCGAATACGTCGTGCACGCGTCGAGCGCAATGCCGTCGTGCGCATGGTTCGGCGGCAGATACAGCATGTCACCGGCTTCGAGCACCGCGTCGTGCCGCGGCGTGAAGCGACGCAGGATCTTCACCGGCAATCCGGGTCGAAGCGAAAGGTCCGATTGCGCGCCGTAGCGCCACCGTCTGCGGCCGAAGGCCTGCAGCAGGAACACGTCGTACGAATCGAAATGCGGCCCCACGCCGCCGCCCGGCGCGGCGTAGCTCGCCATCACGTCGTCGAGGCGCGCATAGCCGATGAACGCGAAGCGACGCAGCAGCGCATCGGCGGCGTGGTCGACGAGGTTCACCCCCTGGATCAGCAAGGTCCAGTCGCGGGCTGGCAGCGCGCGGAGCGCGCGCCCGGTGAACGGCCCGTGCTCGAGCGTGTAGGTGCTGCCGTCACGCACGACGAGGCGGGATTCGACGTCGTCGCGCGAAGCGAGCGCGAAGAGGGACGCCCGTGTGAACAAGCCCTGGAAGCCGGGCAGCGCGCCGCGCACGAGCAATGCGCGGCGCTGCCAGTGGCGCGCGAGAAACCGGCGCTCGCTCATGCCGCCGAGCAGCGTGGAATTCGTCGGGCGCGCCATCGATCGAGTATAGCGGGCGGCCTCCGCGCGACAGCGCTGGCGTAGAATGCGTGCACGCCTCGCCGCGCGCCCGGCGCGCGGCAAATTCCCCCTCTTCCTGCCTGCCTCGCCAATGAACGTCTTTGCCAACAGCGTGGTCACCATCAGCTTCAAGCTGTACGACGCGAGCAACCAGCTGCTCGAGGAATCGCCCGAGCCGCTGTCGTATCTGCACGGCGGCCACTCCGGCATCTTCCCGAAGATCGAGGAGGCGCTGAACTTCAAGAAGGTCGGCGATTCCATCTCGGTCACGCTGGACCCCGTCGACGCGTTCGGCGACTACGATCCGGAGCTCATGCGTGTCGAGCCGGTCGATCAGCTGCCGCCCGATGTCGCGGTCGGCGGCTACCTCGTCACCGAGCAGGAGGGCAACGAGACGGTGTGGCGCGTCACCGGCATCGCGGAAGGCAAGGCCGTGCTCGACGGCAATCACGAGCTCGCCGGACAGCGGCTGCGCTTCGACGCCACGGTGCTCGACGTGCGGCCCGCGACCGCAGAAGAGCTCCAGCACGGCCACGTGCACGGGCCGCACGGCCACCATCACTGAACGTCGCTATTCGCGTCGCGCGAGCTTCTTGAGCGCGTAGAGCGCGGCGTGCGCGTCGCGTGGCGACAGCGCGTCGGGATCGAGTCGGGCGAGCTCGTCGAGCAGCGGCTGCGCGGCCGCCGCATCGCTGGCCGCCGCGCTGGCGTCGAAGAGCTCCGCCTGCGGCCCGTCGCGCACCGAGAAGCGATCGATGCGCTGCAGATATTTCTGCGCCTGGCGCACGGTGTCGGGCGGCACGCCGGCGAGCTTCGCCACCTGGACGCCAAAGCTGCGGCTCGCAGGCCCGTCCGCCACCTCGTGCAGGAACACGATGCCCTCGCGGTGCTCCTTCGCGTCGAAGTGCACGTTCGCGCAACCCGGCAGCTCGGACGGCAGCGCGGTCAGCTCGAAATAATGCGTGGCAAACAGCGTGAACGCGCGGTTGCGCTCGCCGAGGCGATGCGCGATCGCCCATGCGAGGGCGAGGCCGTCGTAGGTCGAGGTGCCGCGGCCGATCTCGTCGATCAGCACGAGGCTGCGATCGCTCGCGCGATGCAGGATGTAGGCGGCCTCGCTCATCTCCACCATGAACGTCGAGCGTCCGCCTGCGAGATCGTCCGCCGCGCCGATGCGCGTGTAGATCGCGTCGAGCGGACCGATCACCGCGCGCGCCGCCGGCACGAACAGGCCGCAGCACGCGAGCAGCGCGACGATCGCTGTCTGGCGCATATAGGTCGACTTGCCGCCCATGTTCGGGCCCGTGACGACCAGCAGTCGTCGATCGGGCCGCAGCACGACATCGTTCGGCACGAAATGCTCGACCTGGCGCTCGACGACGAGGTGGCGGCCCTTTTCGACGAGAATGCCGGGCTCGTCGACGAGCTCGGGGCGCACGAGCTGCAGCGCGTCCGCGCGCTCGGCCTGCGCGCACAGCACGTCGGCGAGCGCGAGCGCGGCGGCCGCGCGCTGCAGCACCGGGATCGCGTCGGCCAGCGCATCGAGCAACGCATCGTAGAGCAGTCGTTCGCGCGCGAGCGCGCGCTCCTGCGCCGACAGCGCCTTGTCCTCGAAGGCCTTGAGCTCCGGCGTGATGTAGCGCTCGGCGTTCTTCAGCGTCTGCCGGCGGCGATAGTCGTCGGGAACCTTGCCGGCGTGCGCGTGGGTGACCTCGATGTAGAAACCGTGCACGCGGTTGTACTCGACCTTGAGGCTCGGGATCGACGTGCGCGCGCGCTCGCGTCGCTCGAGGTCGAGCAGGAACTCGCCGCAGTTGTCGTCGATGGCGCGCAGCTCGTCGAGGTCCCGGTCGTATCCGGCGGCGATGACGCCACCGTCGCGAACCTGCGCGCCGGGCTCGGGCGCGATGGCCGCGGCCAAGAGCTCGTTCCAGCGCGGCTCGACCGCCAAGCCGTCGCGCGCATGTGCGAGCAGCACGCTCTCGCACCGAGCGAGCGCGGAGCCGATCGACGGCAAAGCGGCGAGCGTGTCGCGCAGGGCGGCGAGCTCGCGCGGCCGTACGCTGCGCAGCGCGATTCGCGCGGCGATGCGCTCGACGTCGGTCGTGGACTTGAGCAGCGGCTGGAGCGCGCGCGGCAAGCCCGCATCGCGTAGCTCGCCGATCGCCGCATGCCGCTGCGCTGCGCGCGCGCGATCGCGCAGCGGCTGCGTAAGCCACTGGCGCAGCAGGCGCGAGCCCGCCGCGGTGGCGCAGCTGTCGAGCGTCGACAGCAGCGTTGGCGCAGGCTCGCCCGACAGCGTCGCGGTGATCTCGAGGTTGCGGCGGGTCATGGGATCGAGCGCGACGCTGTCGCCGGTGCGCTCGACCTCGAGCGTGCGCACGTGCGCGAGCGCCGCCTGCTGTGTCGCGCGCGCGTACTCGAGCAGCGCGCCGGCCGCGCCGACGCCGAGCGGCGCGTCGCTCGCGCCGTACGCGCGCAGATCGAGCGTGCCCAGCTGTCGCGCCAGCCCGCGTGCGGCGGCTTCGAGGTCGAAGTGCCACGCGGGCAGCGCATGTGCGGCGGGCGCGATGCCGCGCAGCGGCGGCAGCATGGCATCTTCCGGCAGGAGCACCTCCGCCGGCTCGATGCGCTCGAGCAGGATGGGCGCCTCGCCGGCGGGTACGTCCGCAATGCGCAGCAGGCCCGACGCGAGATTGAGCCATGCGACACCGGCGCGGTCCCGCGCGATGTGCATCGCAGCGAGGAGACAGTCGCGCCGCGCGTCGAGCAGGTGCGCATCGGTGACCGTGCCGGGCGTGACGATGCGCGCGACCCTGCGTTCGACCGGGCCCTTGCTCGCGGCCGGATCGCCGATCTGCTCGACGATCACCACGCTCTCGCCGACCTTCATCAGGCGCGCGAGGTATTGCTCGACCGCGTGATACGGGACGCCCGCCATCGGGATGGGCGCGCCGGCCGACTGGCCGCGGGCGGTGAGCGTGATGTCGAGCAGCCGCGCGCCGCGCTCCGCGTCGGCGAAGAACATCTCGTAGAAGTCGCCCATGCGATAGAACACGAGCTTGTCGGGATGTTCCGACTTGAAGCGAAGGTACTGCTGCATCATCGGCGTGTGGCGGTCGAGCAGCGCCTCGCCGCCTGCGCTCGCCTGCGCCCGGGCGGGCGACCGCATCGTCACGTGCGCTGCACCGTATCCGTGGCCGACTGGATCGCCTGCCGAAACCGGATCGGATCGGCAATGAACGGTATCGGATCCATCGTGGAGCCCGTGCCGGTCACGATGATCGAGCCGTAGTTGAAGATGCGACCCGCGACGCTCTGCTCCACGCGAACGCTCTCGATCTTCGACAGGTTGATTTCGATCGTGCTTCGACGAATGAACCCGAACTTGGCGATCACGCGGCGCGTCGTCACCGCCAGCTCGGTGGACGCGCGTCGGATCAATCCCGCCGCGATGAACGCGACGCCGACCACGCAGGCGATGGCGCCGAGGGGGTGCATCAGCGCGAGGCCGATGCCGATGAGGATCAGCAGCACGCCGCCGATCAGCGACGAGGCGATCGACCAGAGGCTCACCTTGCCGACGTGCACGACCTGCTCGCCGGGTCCGACGATCGTTTCGACGTAGCTTGCCACCTGCGCGCTCCCTGTAGCCGCGCGGCGGGACGCGCGCGACGGAGCGTGATTATCGCAAGATCAGGCGAGAAGAATGCGCTGGAGGTGCTCGAAGCGGCGTTGCCGCGCCGGTCGGCCCGGCCAGCGCCGTTGCGCCACGGCCAGCATGACCGGGTGCAGGTGACCGGCCCTGCGGCGCCGCGAACGCAGCCGCCGCCACGTGCGCCGCGACGGACGCAGCGTCACGTCGAGGCGAGGCGGCCAATCGCACATGCGGGTCGGTTTCATGAGTGTCGGGATGCGGCGACGCCCCCCGTTCGCAAGGCGTCTTCGAGGGCTATCGGCACGACACGGCCGAACTGAAGCGTCATTTGCCATCAACGCTTCGCCGCGGCCGGGGTTGACGGCGCAATGTGCGCCATGGGTCGTCGCGGCCGCCGAGCCTGCTGCTGTCGAGCCGTTCCTGACCGGGATGACGGCCGGCGCGCGCAGTGCTGGCGTCTAGCGATCCAGCGTCACCACGTCGCGCAACGCGTCGCTGGTGCCCATCACGAACACCGAGTACGTGTGACCGGCGGCGACGTTGATCGACTCCTGGAGCACCGTCGCGGACGTGCTGGGATCGACGAACGCGAAGGTGTACGTCGCGGCCGGGAGCTCGAAGTAGAGCGAAGGGAGCTCCGGCGCCAGCGTCCCGACGACCAGCGTGCCGTTGACGAACGTCTCGAACGAGCCTGCGTCGCTGCGCAGGTTCACGACGCGGATGCGCGCGTTCGTCGGGGTGATCGGCAGGAAATTGAGGTCCTGCAACACGAACGACTGCTGGGCACCGGCGGCCCCGACCAGCGCGATCGTGCTGGCACCGCCGGGCGGGAAGGTGAGCGAGCCGCTGAGCAGCGTGGTGCTCTGGCCCGTGGGCTGGAAGCTGACCGTGTGCGAGCCGCCGACGTCCGCCTGGTAGTTCGACGCGACGCCATAGGCGACGCTGCCGATGTGCACGTTGCCGTCGACCAGCATGTCGACCAGCGGAGTCGCCGGCGTGGCATTCACGAGGCGCACGTCGGTGAGCGTACTGGGCTGCAAAGTCCCCGAGCCGAGCGTGTCGAGCGTCATTAAGCCGACGTTCACCAGCCGCGGGTTGCCGCGCGAATACGCAACGAAATTGTAGGCGTTGCGGTCGGCGAGGTTCACCTGTCCGCTGTCCCACAGCACCGACTTGCTGCCGGTCGGCGTGATGCGCAGCTCGCGGCTGCCCGCGTCGATCTCGACGAATGGCGATGCGGCGCCGAGCGTGATGCCGGTGATGGTCGGCGCCTCGTTCGTGAGATCGGTGCCCGGGTTCGTGACGTAGAAATCGAGCGGACCCTGCTCGGTGGCGGCATTGATGAGGCGGATCTTCGTCTTGCCCCCGCCGGGAAGATCCTCCGCATCGCTGACTAGGATCGTCTGCGGTGACGCGGCTCGCCCGTACAGGACGTAGGAGAATCGATCGCCGTTGGAGAACGACTGTGTTGTCTGGACGAACGGCGTCGTGGTGCCGCTCAGGCTGATCGTGATGTCCTGCGGTCCCGTCTGCGCCGTCGCGTAGCTCGTGAAGACCTCGAAATTGAGGCCGCCGGCGATCGCGATCGTGCCGATCGTGACGTCGATCGAGCCGATGTCCATGCCCGCGTTGAAGAAGCGGATCTTGGGCGGGCTGACGGTGTTGTAACCGCCGCTCTTCAGCGTGCAGCCGGCGACGACCGCGACGAGCAGGACGGCGAGGGAAAGCCAGGCGAAGCGTGCGCGCGGCACGCGAGCGGAAACGGGCATGGAGGCTCCGGTCGATGCATGCGGCGCGTGACGCTCGAGTGCGGGCGCGCGCCGGGTGGCCGCAAAGGATACCATCGAGCCTTGCATCGGCCGCCCGCGGTCGGACAAGATTGTGTCACGAATGATGAACTCGCTCTCGATCAATCCCGGCGCGCTCGATCTCGCGACGCTGCGTGCCCTGTGGTCCTCGCGCGTCCGGTTGACGCTCGATCCGGGCACGCGCGCGGTCGTCGATGCGGCGGCCGCCGCCGTGCAGCGCGTCGTCGAGCAGGGACGCCTCACGTATGGCATCAACACCGGATTCGGTGCGCTCGCGCGCACGCGCATCGACGATGCGCGTCTCGGTGACCTGCAGCGGTCGCTGGTGCGATCGCATTGCGCCGGCACGGGACCGCTGCTCGACGACGCCGTGGTGCGCCTTGTGCTCGCGCTCAAGATCGCGTCGCTCGCGCGCGGGCACTCCGGCGTTCGCGCCGAGGTGATCGACGCGCTCGTGTCGCTTCTCGATCACGACGTGATCCCCTGCATTCCGGCACGCGGCTCGGTGGGTGCCTCGGGCGATCTCGCGCCGCTCGCGCACCTCGCCGCCGTGCTCATCGGCGAAGGCAGCGCGCGCGTGGCGGGCGTCATGCGCACGGGACACGAGGCGCTCGAGGCGGCGGCGCTGGCACCCTTGGCGCTGGCGCCGAAGGAAGGCCTGGCGCTGCTCAACGGCACGCAGGTTTCCACGGCACTGGGCCTGGCCGGGCTCTTCGCCGCCGAGCGCGCGTTCGCGGGCGCGCTCGTCGCGGGGGCGCTGGCGGTCGATGCGTGCCTCGGCAGCGATACGCCCTTCGACGCGCGCATCCACGCCGTGCGCGGGCATCGCGGCCAGCAGGAGGTCGCCGCGGCGTATCGCGCTCTCCTCGAAGGCAGCGCAATTCGCGCTTCGCATCGCGAGTGCCCTCGCGTGCAGGACCCGTACAGCCTGCGCTGCCAGCCTCAGGTGATGGGCGCCTGCCTCGATGCCATGCGGCATGCCGCCGCCCTGCTGGTCGTCGAAGCGAACGCGGTTTCGGACAATCCGCTGGTATTCGCCGACACCGGCGACGTCCTGTCAGGCGGCAACTTCCACGCCGAGCCGGTTGCGTTCGCCGCAGATCACCTCGCGCTGGCGATTGCCGAGATGGGCGCGCTTTCGGAGCGGCGCATCGCCTTGATGACCGATGCGCACCTGTCAGGCCTGCCGCCGTTCCTCGTCGCGGACAGCGGCGTCAACTCGGGTTTCATGATCGCGCACGTGACGGCGGCAGCGCTCGCGTCCGAGAACAAGGCGCTCGCCCATCCGCGCTCGGTCGATTCACTGCCGACCTCCGCCAACCAGGAGGATCACGTCAGCATGGCCACCAACGGCGCGCTGCGGCTTGCCGACATGGCGCGCAACACGGCGACCATTGTCGCGATCGAGCTGCTGGCGGCGGCGCAGGGGATCGATTTCCGCAGACCGCTGCAGAGCTCGGCGACGCTGGAGCGCGTGCACGCCTGGATTCGCAGCCGCGTCGCGTTCTGGGATCGCGATCGCGCGTTCGCACCCGATCTCGAGCACATGCGGCGCGAGGTCGAGAACGGGGCGTTGACCGGGTACGTGCCGCCGTTGCTCTGAAGCGTCAGCGCGTACGGCGGCGGCCGATCGCCACGGCGGCAAGCAGAAGCAGCATGGCGGCTCCCCAGGGCGCCCACGACAGCGGAACGGCGAGCGTCGGTGCATTGAGACCGGCGATTCGAACGTTGTCGAGCGCGGCGCCCGCGTTGAGCGTGCCACCCGCCGCCGTCACGTCGCTCACGAAATTGATGGTCGCCGACGTGGAGTTCGCGACGAAGGTGAACGTCTGCGTCGTCCAGCCCATGTTGTTCGCGTCGTGTCCCGTGATGTCGAACGTGTAGCTCTGCGTGACCCCGTCTACCGTCACCGTCAGCGGCTTGATCGCCGGAGGCGCGCCCGGATTGCCTGCGAGGTCGAACGACACCTGGTAGGTCACGCCGGGGATCGTATCGAACGTTTGCTGCACGCCGCCGATCCCGCCCGTGCCGACGAGGTCCAGGCTGTGCGTGCCGTTGGATGCGACGACGCTGCAAGGCGGCGGACCGACCCAGTCGATGTTGCCGACGCTGACGGTCCAGCCGGCCGTGAAGTTCGTGCCGGAGGGAATGTTGAACACGAAGCACGCGGGGCCGCCCGACTCGAAGCTGCCGTTCTGGAACGGAGCCGCTCCCGCCGCAAGTTTTGTGAAAGCAACGACGACGCCGCACAGCGCTGCTGCAACTCGATTCATCGCATTCCCCTCTGTGATGAAGCCGGATGCGACCGCGAGCCCAGGCGCGGTTCACTCGCCCGGTCAACGGACTTCACGCCGCAATACGCAATTCACGTGAAAAGAGGGACAAAAGGCTACATCGAGGGGGCGGCGGCCAGCGCCGCGCGGATGGTTTGGAGGTCGAGCCCACCGACGACGACATCGCGGGTGTCGATCACCGCGAGCGGCCGCGCGCCATCCTGGAGGAGGAGCGCCAGGGCATCGCGCAACGAAGCGCCCGCCTGGAGGCGATGGGCGCCGGCGTCGAGCGCCATGGGCACCGCGTAGCGGCTGGCGGTCATCAGCGCCAGGCGCTTCAGCGCGCGGTCTTCGCCCACGAACGATTCGACGAATGCATCGGCGGGGTGCGCGAGCAGCTGCGCAGGCGTGTCGTATTGGACGACGCGGCCTTCGCGCAACACCGCGATCCGCGTGCCGAGCTTGAGCGCCTCGTCCATGTCGTGCGTCACGAACACGATCGTCTTGGAGAGCTCGCGCAGCAGCCGAAGGAATTCGTCCTGGAGCGCTGCGCGGGTGAGCGGATCGAGCGCGCCGAACGGCTCGTCCATGAGGAGCAGGGGAGGATCGGCCGCGAGCGCGCGCGCCACGCCGACGCGCTGCTTCTGGCCGCCCGAGAGCTCCCGCGGAAACCGCGCGCGATACAGCGCGGGATCCATGTCCACCAGCGCGAGCAGCTCGTCGACGCGCTGTGTCACCCGTGCCGCGCTCCATCCCAGCAGGCGCGGCACCGTGGCGACGTTCTCGGCGATGGTCAGGTGCGGGAACAGCCCGACCTGCTGGATGACGTAGCCGATGCCGCGGCGCAACTCGACCGGGTCGACGCGGGCGATGTCGCGCCCGTCGACGAGGATGCGTCCCTCATCGGGGTCGATCATGCGATTGATCATGCGCATGGTCGTCGTCTTGCCGCACCCGGACGGACCGATCAGCACGCAGATCTCGCCTGCCGCGACGTCGAGCGAGACGCCGTCGACCGCGGCGGTCGTCGCGCCGGCGAAGCGCTTGCGCACGCCGTCGAGCGCGATCACGCGCGGAGCCCCGCGGGTGTGAGGCGTCGCTGCAAGGCGCCGAAGCCGAAGTCCACTCCGAGCGCGAGGAGCGTCACCGGAATGGCGCCGACGAGCAGCTGGGGCAGCGCCATCATCGCGATTCCGGCCGTGATGAAATCGCCGAGGCCGCCGCCGCCGATGAACGCGGCGAGCACGGCGCCGGAAACGACCTGCACGGCGGCGGTGCGGAGGCCCGCGAAGATCGCGGGCAGCGCGATCGGCAGCTCGACGCGCCGCAGGATCTCGCGCGCGGTCATGCCCATGCCGCGCGCGGCATCGACGATATCCGCTTCGACGCTGCGCAGCCCCGCCAGCGTGTTCTGCACGATCGGCGGCAGCGCGAGCAGCGTGAGCGCGAGCAGGCTCGGCACGAAGCCCGTGCCGAGCACGGGCATCACGAGTGCCAGTACGGCGAGCGAAGGCAGGGTGCGTCCGACGTTCGCAGAGTTGGCGAGGGCTATCGCGAGCGCGGGACGCCGGTTGGCCGCGATCGCCGCGGGAATCGCAACGAAGGCCGCGATGGCGAGCGCCGCGGCGGACAGCGCGACGTGCACCGCGAGCGCCGTGGCGAACGGCGCCGGATGCGCAACGAGATACCGCCACGCTTCGGCGAGCACGATATCAGGCCATCCGCCGGCGGCGCACGCGACGCTCCAGCGCCGAGAGCGACGCGTCGACTGCGATGGCCAGCGCGCATGCCGCGATCGCGCCCGACCAGATCTTCGGCGGATGGTCCGTCGCGATGCCGTTGAAGATCAGCGTGCCGAGCCCGCCGGCGTTCACGTACGCCGCCACGACCGACACGCTGATGACGGTCACCGCCGCGACGCGCAGCCCCGCGATGATGAGCGGCACGGCGAGCGGCAGCTCGACACGCAGCAGCACCTGCGTGGCGCTCATGCCCATGCCGCGCGCGGCGTCCACGACGTCCGGCGGCACCTGCCGTATGCCGGTTGCGATGTTGCGGATCAGCACGATCAGCGAGAACGCGACCATCGCGATGATCGCGTTGGCCGGGCCGAGGCCCACGACCGGGATGAGCAGCGCCAGGAACGCGAGCGTCGGAATCGTGTAGAGGAAGCCGGCGACGCCGAGGGCCACGGCTTGGACGCGCGCATTGCGGGCGGCCCACACGCCGATCGGCAGCGCGAGGGCGAATGCGATCGCGAGCGCGGACAGCGAGATGCCGACGTGCTGGACGAATGCGATCGCGACCTGGTCCGCGTTGCGAACGAGCCAGGCCACTCAAAGCTCCATCGGATCGGCCAACCCGGCGCGCAGCGTTGCGGCAACGCGCTCGATGTCCGGCCCGAGCGGCCGATCCTCGTCGAGGACCGCGACGACCGCGCGCACGGCCTCGTAGAGGTCCCGCGCGCCCCGGCCGAGGCTTGCCGGTGCGACGCCGCGCAGATCGACGGCCTGCGCAGCCACGATGGATTCGATGGCGACGAGATAGCGCACCCGCGCGAGCTGTTGCGCGAGCTTGTCGACCGCGCCCAGCGTCATCGGCGCATGGTCCTCGATCGCTTCGGACACGGGCAGGAAATCGAGCGACGCGGGGTTGGCGAGACGTCGTGTCTCGTTCAGCAGCGACGTGACCGTCTTCTGGATCGTGGCGAAGCCGGAGTGCGCGGGGCCGTGACGCGTGAGCTGCAGCGGCAGGTCGGTGAGCGACGGCGTCATGAAGCGCTGGATGCGACCCGCCGCGAGGCTCGCCATCTGCGCGGCGGCCAAGGCGAGGGCATCGACGGCCAACGCGAGAGCGCCGGTGTGGAAGTTGCCGTTGGACAGCATCGCCCGTTCTTCGGCGATCACGAGCGGGCTGTCGGCCGCGCTGTTGAGCTCCAGCTCGGTGAGCTTGCGCGCCTCGTCGAGCATCCAGTGGCCGGCCCCGTGCACCTGCGCGACGACGCGGAAGCTGAGCGGATCCTGCACGCGGCGCGGCGGCGACGCGAGCAGGGCGCTTTCCTCGAGGAGCGCGCGCAGGCGCGCCGCGATCTCGACCTGGCCCGGCGCCGGGCGTGCGGCGACTGCGCGCGGATCGAGCGGCGAGACGTTGGCGCGGAACCCTTCGAACGAGAGCGCGATCGCCGCGAGCCATCGATCGAACAGGATGCGCGCGTCGTGCAGCACGAGCGCGGCGCAACCGATCGTCGCCGCGTTCGCGCTCACCAACGACAGACCGTCCTTGGCGCCGAGCGCGACGGGCTTCAACCCGGCGTGCTCGAGCGCGGTCGCGGACGGCATGACGTGCCCGTCCCACTCGGCCTCGCCTTCGCCGATCAGCGGCAACGCGAGATGCGCGAGCTGGGGAAGGTCGGCTGCGCCGATCGAGCCGACGCGCGGCACGACGGGATGGACGCCGCGGTCAAGAAGCGCGATCAGTGCGTCGAGCACGGCGGGCGACACGCCCGATCCGCCGACGGCCATTCCCGCAACGCGCGCCGCAAGCATCGCGCGTACCGCGCACGCCGAGTAGGAGCGTCCGACCGCCACCGCGCGCGCTCGTACCGCGCGCGTCTGGTAGTCCGCGCGGTCAGACGGTGCCAGCGGCTGGCCGGTGTTCGCCCCGAGCGCGCTGTTCACGCCGTAGTGCGCCGTGGGACTGGCAGCCAGGTGCTCGACGACGGCGCGCGCCGCATGCAGCCGCGCGCGTGCCTCCGGCGTGACCACCATCGACGCGCGGTCGCGCGCCACGCGCACGACGTCGTCGATCGTCAGCGGTGCGGCGCCGACGGTGACGGCCCTGTCGGCCACGGGCGTTACCGCAGGACGCCCTTGGCCTTGAGGAAGTCGTGCGCGACGTCGCGCGGCTCCATCTTCTCGCCGTCGACCTTGTAGTTCATGTCGGCCATCGACTGATCGTCGAGCAGCGCGCTGACGCGATTCAGCACGTCGCCGACCCTGGGATTCGCGTCGAGCGCGTCCTTGCGTACCACCGGGACGACGTAATAGGGCGGCCAGAGCCGCTTGTCGTCGGTGAGGCGCTTGAGCTTCATCGCGCTGATCATGCCGTCGGTCGAGTAACCGTTGACCACCTGGATCTGGTCGTTCTTCAAAGCCTGATAGCGCAAGCCGATCGCGAGCTGGAGGTCCTCCTTGAACTCCATGTCGTACTTCGCCTTCAGTCCCGGGATGCCGTCCTTGCGGTCGCGGAACTCGGGGCCCGCGCCGAGCTTGAGCTCCTTCGTCACGCGCGCCAGGTCGGACATCGAGTTGAGGTTGTATTTCTGCGCGGTGTCCGGCCGGACGACCATCACGTACGTATTGTTCACCGGCGCCTGGTTGAGCACGACGAGCCCCTGCTTGGCGTACGCGTCTCGCACCGTGTCGTACACCGCCTTCGGGTCGGTCATCGTCTCCTGCTTCAGCACGGCGAGGAGGATGGTCCCCGTGTACTCGGGGTAGAGGTCGATCTGCTTTTCCTGCAGCGCCTTGTGGGCGATGAGCGTTCCACCGAGGTTCAGCTTGCGCTCGACCTTGATGCCGGAGGCCTCGAGCGCCTGTGCATACAGCTCGGCGAGCACGAACTGCTCGGTGAAGTTCTTCGAGCCGACGCGCACGACCGGTTGTGCGAGCGCGGTGGATGCCGTGGCGGCGAGCGCCAGCGCGGCGAGGAGGCGGACGAGCTCTGGCATGACTTCTCCCTGGAGATTCGTTGTCGTGCTTGCCCCTCGCTCGTTGCGACCCGACCGGTCGCCCTGGCGAGCGCGGCGAAGGACCTGCTGCCGCCGATTCTGGCGACCGGCGACGGGACGGTCAATCGGCGTGTATGTTGGCCTCTCGCGCGAGCTGACGCCAGCGCGCCGATTCGGTCTGGAGCAGCGACGCGAATTCGGCCGGCGTGTCGGCGACGGGCTCGGCGCCCAATCCCGCAATCTTTTCACGCACCTCGGGCTTCGCGAACGCCCGTGCGAGCGTTGTCTGGATGCGCGCAACGCGATCCGGCGGCGTCCTGGCCGGCACGACGAGCGAATACCACGATGTGACATCGAACCCGGGCAAGCCCGACTCCGCGAGCGTCGGCAGCTCGGGTGCGGCGTCGATGCGCTTGAGGCTCGCCACGCCGAGTGCGACCACGCGTCCGCTCTTCAACTGCGGCAGCGCGGCGGACGTCTGCGCGAAGAAGATTTGCACGTCGCCGGCCAGCACCGCGTTCATCGCAGGCGCCACGCCGTTGAAGGGAACGTGGACGAGATCGACCCCTGCCATGCGCTTCAACAGCTCACCGGCGAGGTGCGCGCCGCTGCCGTTGCCCGGAGACGCGAAGTTGAGGGTGCCTGGCTTCGCCTTGGCGAGTGCGATGAGATCGCGCACCGACTTCGCCGGGACCGCGGCATTCACGACCAGGATGTTCGGAAATGCCGCGAGGACCGTGACGGGCGCGAAATCGCGCTGCGGATCGTACGGCAGCCTCGAGTAGATGTACGGAGAGACCGTGAGATTGCCCACGGGCGCGAGGATCAGCGTATAGCCGTCGGCTGCGGCCTTCGCGCCGAGCTCCATGCCGATGTTGCCTCCGGCACCTGGCTTGTTCTCGACCACCACCGCCTGGCCGAACGACTGCGACAGCTGGTCACCCGCGAGGCGCGCCAGCACGTCGGCCGGCCCACCGGGCGGGAACGGCACGATGATGCGCAGCGGATGATCGGGGTACGTTCCTTGCGCGTGCGCGGGAAGCACCAGCGCCAGCGAGACCAGGAGGGAGAGCGCGATTCGAAGCATGAGGACTCCGTCATTGCAGGTTCGGATAGCCGAGTGCGTCGACGCGGGACGCCTCGGCGGCCAGCACAGCATACGTGTCGGCGTCGGCGCGCGCGAAGCCGTCCAGCGCAAGCACATCGAGCGCTTCGACGAGACCGGATGCCGAGGCTGCATCCAGCAGCGCGCGGACGATGCGCTCGCGTGCGAGCGGCGCCACCGAGGCGCTGCACACGAGCGGCGGCATCGGCGTCCACGGTGTCGTTGCGAGCACGCGCAGCCCGCGCGCGGTCGCGGGCTCGTGTCGCGACAGCAGATCGAGCCAATAGCTGTCGAGCGGACCGGCGTCGGCGTCGCCGGCGAGCACCGCGTCGACCACGCGGCGCGGCGTGACGAGCGGCCCGACCACGCGCTCGAAACAGCGCCCCTCGCGCATCGCGCGCCCGGCGAACAACCGACGCGGCGCCTGATAACCGCTCTGCGAATGCGGCGTGGTGTACGCGAATCGGCGGCCTTGGAGTTCGTCCAGCGTGCCAAAGGGGCTGCGCGCCTCCACGACGATGCACGTGCGGTACCGCGGCTGTGCGTCGCTCGACCGCGGCAGCGGCGCTGCAAGCGGCACCGGTCTCGCACCCTGCGCCTCATCCCACGTGGCGAGCGGATAGCCGCACATGAACGTACAGCCCAGGTCGTCGCGACGCCACAACGCGTCGAGGGGTCCGCTGTGATCGATGATCTCCATCGGCACCGCCGCGCGGTCCGCGACCCACGTGAGCACGACGCGCCACGCCTCGGCCGTCGCCGGCTCGACGCTGTACATGCGCGCGTTGGCGACGAGCATTCGACCTAGCGGTACTGAAGGCTCTGACCCACGCCGACGCGCCGCGCCTTGTCGAGCATCGCGGCCCCGAGCGCGATGTCCGACAACGACAGGCCGCGGTGCCAGAAGAGGATGGTCTCGTCGTCGCGCTCGCGTCCGCGCTTGCGGCCGGCCACGATCTCGCCGAGCTCGCCATGCAGCGTCTGCGCCGTCAGCTTGCCGGCGTTGACGTGCGCACGCAGCGCGCCGAGCTGTCCCGTGGCGCATTGGCCCCAATCGTCGACCACGATCTTGCTCATGATGTCGGTGAGGTCGAGCTCGACCGCGCTCATCGTGCCGTACGGCACGACCAGCGCGGACGGCTTGATCCAGCGCGTCGCGAGGAGCGGCTGCGGCTCGTTCAGGCGCGAGGCTTCCACGACGATGTCCGCGTCGCGCACGCACGATTCCCAGTCCGGCGTCGCGCGCACCGGCTTGCCGAGATCGTCCGAGAGACGCGCGGCGAAGGCGTCGCGCGATTCCGCCCGGCGCGAATGCACGCGGATCTCGTCGAAGTGGAAGAGGCGATCGAGGAGCCGCACGTTCCAGTACGCCGTCCCGCGCGCGCCGATGTGCCCGAGGATCCTGCTGTCGCGGCGAGCGAGGTGCTTCGCGCCGATCGCCGTCACGGCACCCGTGCGCATGTCGGTCAGGCCGGCCGCATCGATCACGGCGAGGGGCTGTCCCGTGCGCGGGTCGAACAGGTTGAGCAGGCCCATCTCGGAAGGAAGGTCGTACCGATAGTTGTCGACGTAGTCGCCCACGATCTTCACGCCCGCGAAACCGAGCGGGGCGACGTAGCCGCGCAGCACGTTGAAATGGCCTTCGATGGCGCGGCCCTCATCGTCGCGACCGGGCGTGAGATGCATGCGCGGCTCGATCACGGTGCGGCCCTCGCCCTGCGCACGCAGGCCGCCTTCGACGGCGCCCAGGATTTCGTCGTCGGTGAGCGCGAGGCGCGCGACGTCGACCGCATTCAGGTAGGTGAGGGTGAGCATGCTGGACGCTGGCCGCGCAATCTGGCAACGTGACGGCATCTTAATGCACGATCCACCGCCTGCCATGCTGCAACGCGTCCACCGTCCCGGCACCCGTCGATCGGACCGCATCGTGCGCGCGCCTCGCGGCACCGAGCGCACCGCGAAGAGCTGGCTCACCGAGGCGCCGCTGCGCATGATCATGAACAACCTCGATCCCGAGGTCGCCGAGAATCCGCGCGAGCTCGTGGTGTACGGCGGCATCGGTCGCGCGGCGCGCGACTGGGAGTCGTTCGACGCGATCGTGGCCGCGCTGCGTGATCTCGGGGACGAGGAGACGCTGCTGGTCCAGTCGGGCAAGCCGGTCGGCGTATTCCGCACGCACGCCGACGCGCCGCGCGTGCTCCTCGCCAATTCCAACCTCGTGCCGAAATGGGCGACGTGGGAGCACTTCAACGAGCTCGACCGCAAGGGCCTCATGATGTTCGGCCAGATGACGGCCGGCTCGTGGATCTACATCGGCAGCCAGGGCATCGTGCAGGGCACGTACGAGACGTTCGCCGAAGCGGGGCGCCAGCACTACGGCGGCGATCTCGCCGACAAATGGATTCTGACGGCGGGCCTCGGCGGCATGGGCGGCGCGCAGCCGCTGGCCGCCACCATGGCCGGCGCATCGCTGCTCGCGATCGAGTGCCAGGCATCGCGCATCGACATGCGGCTTGCCACCAAATATCTCGATCGCCGTGCCGACTCGCTCGACGAGGCGCTCGCGCTGATCGATGAAGCGTGCGCCAAGCGCAAGCCCGTTTCGGTGGGATTGCTCGGCAACGCGGCGGACGTGCTGCCGGAGCTCGTGCGGCGCGGCGTGCGGCCGCACATGGTCACCGACCAGACATCCGCGCACGACTTGGTGAACGGCTACCTGCCCGCGGGCTGGACGGTCGATCGCTGGCACGCAGCGCGGCAGGATCCCTCACAGCACGAGGCGCTCGTCGCCGCCGCGCGCGCATCGATCCGCCGGCACGTCGACGCGATGCTCGCGTTCCACGCGCAGGATGTTCCGACGTTCGACTATGGCAACAACATCCGCCAGGTCGCGCTCGACGAAGGCGTGGCGGACGCGTTCGCGTTCCCCGGCTTCGTGCCGGCGTACATCCGGCCGCTGTTCTGCGAAGGCAAGGGTCCGTTCCGCTGGGTCGCGCTGTCGGGCGATCCCGAGGACATCCGCAGGACCGATCGCGCGGTGAAGGCGCTGTTCCCGGAGAACGCGCATCTCAATCGCTGGCTCGACATGGCGGGCGAGCGCATCGCGTTCCAGGGATTGCCCGCGCGCATCTGCTGGCTCGGCCTCGGTGAGCGACACCGCGCCGGGCTCGCGTTCAACGACATGGTGAAGCGCGGCGAGGTCAAGGCGCCGATCGTCATCGGCCGCGATCATCTCGACACGGGATCGGTCGCCAGTCCCAACCGCGAGACCGAGTCGATGAGGGACGGCTCGGATGCGGTTTCCGATTGGCCGCTGCTCAACGCGCTCCTCAACACCGCGGGCGGCGCCACGTGGGTCTCGATCCATCATGGCGGCGGTGTGGGCATGGGCTATTCGCAGCATGCCGGGGTGGTGATCGTGTGCGACGGGACCGACGCCGCGGCGCGACGTATCGAGCGCGTGCTCTGGAACGATCCGGCGAGCGGCGTCATGCGCCATGCCGACGCCGGTTACGACACGGCCGTCGAGGTCGCGCGCGCGCACGGCCTCAAGCTGCCGATGGTGAAGTGAGCCGGGCTTGCCTGCCGCCGCGTGAGCTCGCGCAGCCGGTTGCATTCGCGGTGCCCGTCGGCGCATGGGATTGCCATATCCATGCCATCGGCGACCCGGCACGCTTTCCGCTTGCAACCGACCGGTCGTACACGCCGGCGCTCGTGCCGATCGAGGCCTATGTCGATCGAATGGATCGCCTGGGCCTGTCCTACGCCGTGGTGGTTCAGCCCAGCATCTACGGCACGGACAACCGCGCGATGGTCGACGCGCTCGCGCGATACCCCGGGCGGTTTCGCGGCGTCGCGGTGGTCGGCGCGGACGTGCCGGACGACGCGCTGGACGATCTCGCGCGTCGCGGCGTGCGCGGCGTTCGTGCGAACCTGCTCAACCGCGGCGGTATCTCGCTCGGCGATGCGATGGCGCTCGCGCCGCGGCTGGCCGATCGCGGGTGGCATTTGCAGCTCCAGATCGACGTGTCGTCGTTCGACGCGTTCGGTGCGATCGCGGCGTTGCCGGTCGACGTGGTGGTCGATCACTTCGGCTACATGCCGATCGGCAAGGGTGTGGACGAGCCGGGGTTTCGCCGCCTGCTCGATCTCGCGGCGCGAGGACGCTGCTACGTCAAGCTTTCCGCGCCCTATCGCCTCACGCATTGGCGGCGCGAAGGCTTCGGCGCGATGACCGCGCTCGCGCGTGCGCTGGTGGAGTCGGCGCCTGGCCGCCTGCTGTGGGGCAGCGATTGGCCGCACACCGATCTATGCGACGCCATGCCCGACGACGGCGGGCTGCTGTCGCTGCTCGCCGATTGGATTCCCGACGCCGCCACGCGGACTCGCGTGCTGGTCGACAACCCGGCCATGCTCTACGGGCGCTTCGGCGGCGCAACGAACGAAACAAAAGCGCAGCCATGTTGAAGTCGCGCTGATTCGTCCCGATCCCACACTGCGAGGCGTCCTTTCCCGATGGGAGAACGCCCGTGCTACCGTTTTATCGCAAGCCGCTTTTCCGTGTGCGCCGCATGGTCGCGCTCGTTCTGCTCGGCGCCGCCTTCGTGACGCTTGCCCTGCGCGCCGATGCGACCGGACCGACCCTCAGGGGCACCGCAGCCGAGGCCACCGTCAGCGTGACGCCGCTGGTCGACAAGGTGCGCGACGCGACGTCGCGCTACCTCGACGTGAACGTCGCTGTGGGCGACGGATGGGTACCGGCGACGCCGTGCGTGAGCGGCCCGATGTCGGGCGCCATGGGGGTGCATTTCATCCTGCCGACGCGGCTTCGCGACGGCGCGCTCGCCGCGAGCGAGCCCGAGGCGCTGATCTACGAGCCGCAGCCCAACGGCGCGATGCGCCTGGTCGGGGTGGAATTCATCGTGCTCGCCACCGACTGGTCGTCGCTTCACAACGACGGATCGGTGCCGCAGGTCGACGGTCACCTGACGAACTACGTCGGCGAGCCGAATCGATACGGACTGCCGGCGTTCTACGAGCTGCACGTGTGGGCCTGGGAAGACAATCCGAACGGCAGCTTCGCCGACTGGAACACGCGGGTGAGCTGCGACAGCCAGGCCGCCCCCTAGAGCACGGCTTCGATTGCTGCCTCGAGCGCGAGCGTCCGGCCCTCGGCCCATGCTCGCGCAAAGTTCGACTCGCCCAGGGTGTCGCGCACGAATGCCACGTGCCGCTCGTGTCGTGCGTGCTCGCTGGTCTGCAGCGGCGCGCGGATGTCCTCGCGCAGTCGCTCGGCGGCGGCCAGGGTGCGCGCCGCGCGCTCGACGTTCTGCGACTGCAGGTCGATGTAGGCGAGCGCTTCGAGCGAGTCCGCGATGCCGCGCCGGTCACCGAGCGTGCGGCGGATCGCGAGGCACTCCGCGTGCAGGCCGCGCGCGGCGGTGGGATCGCCGCGATGCAGCGCGATGTCGCCGAGGTTGTGGAGCGACATCGCCGTACCCCACTGATCGCCGAGCTCGCGGCGGATGGCAAGGCTCTCGTAGTGCAATGCCGTGGCGCGCGCCCAATCGCCCGCGTGCGACGCGACGTCACCCAGGTTGTTGAGCGACATCGCGATGCCGCGGCGGTCGCCGAGCGTCCGCTTGATGGCGAGGCTTTCCTCGTGCAGCGGCCGCGCGGCTGCGTGCTCGCCCTGGTCGCACAGCAGCGCACCGAGATTGTTGAGCGACATGGCGACTCCGCGCGGGTCGTCGAGCAGGCGCTGGATCGCAAGGGCCTGCTCGAGCCGTGCACGCGCGTTCGCATACTCGCCGAGGTCGTACGCAAGGATGCCGAGGCTGCTCAACGCCCCCGCGACGCCGCGCTGGTCGTCCTGCGCGCGAAGGATCGCGAGGCACGCCTCGTGAAAGGCGCGCGACGCCGCATAGTCGCCCTGGTGATAGGCCAGCACGCCCGCGCCGCGCAGCGCCTTGGCGCGCGCCTGCGGTGCATCGACGTCCGACGACGCGGCCATCGCGGCATCGAGCCAGCGCCGTCCTTCGGTGACGTGGCCGCGGACGTACCAGAATAGCCACAGCGCGCCGGCGAGCCGCAGTGCGCCGGCTGCATCGCCGTGGCCCGAAGCCGACCAGGTCAGCGCCGCGCGCAGGTTGTCGTGCTCGGCCGCCAGCCGGTCGAGCCATGCCTTCTGGGATGCGCCGGTGAGATGCGGCTCGGCGGCCTCGCACAGCGCGAGGCACCACGCGAAGTGTGCTGCGCGCCACCGCCCCTCGGCACCGCTTGCGCCAAGCCGCTCGTGTGCGTACGCGCGCACCGTTTCGAGCAGGCGATACCGGGCGCCGCCGGCGTCGACCTCGACGAGTGACTTGTCGACGAGCGCCGCCAGCAGGCCGACCGCGTCCGCGTGACGCACGGTGTCGTCGACGCTGGCGGTCTCGACCGCTTCGAGCGTGAAACCGCCGGCGAACACCGACAAACGCAGGAACAACTGCTGCTCCGCCGGCTCGAGCAGGTCGTAGCTCCAGTCGATCATCGCGCGCAGCGTCTGCTGGCGCGGCATCGCGGTGCGCGCCCCGCGGGCGAGGAGCGCGAAGCGGTCTTCGAGCCGCTCGGCGATGCGCTGGAGCGAAAGCGAGCCCGCGCGCGCGGCCGCCAGCTCGATCGCGAGGGGAATGCCGTCGAGCCGGCGGCAGATGTCGGCCAGCGGCGCCGCGTCCTGTGCGCCGAGCGCGAACGAGGCGTGCACACTGCGCGCGCGATCGACGAAGAGGCGCGCGGCCTCCGATTCGAGCACGTCGTCGAGCCGCGCCGTGGTCGCGGGCACGGTCAGCGCAGGAAGCGCGTAAACGGCTTCACCGGCGATGCGCAGCGGCTCGCGGCTCGACGCGAGCATCTTGACGCCCGCCGTCGCGGTGAGCAGGCGCTCGGCAAAGCGGGCGCAAGCATCGATCACATGCTCGCAATTGTCGAGGACGATCAGCAGCCGTCGGTCCCGCGCGTGCGCGAGTACCGCGTCGAGCGCGCCGCGATCGCCGTCCTCCTTGACGCCGAGCACCGCTGCGACGGCCTGCGGCACGAGCTCGCCATCGGCAAGCGGCGCGAGCTCGACCAGCCACACGCCGTCGGGATGATCATCGAGGGAGTCGGCGGCCAATTGCAGGCAAAGCCGCGACTTGCCGAGCCCGCCCACGCCGGTCAGGGTGAGGAGGCGCGTTGCGGCGAGCGCGTTCTTGGCCTGCGCGAGCGCCCGCTCCCGTCCCACGAACGACGTCACCTGCTGGGGCAGGTTGTTCGGCGTCGCCTCGAGCGAGCGCAACGCGGGGAAGTCGCCACGCAACCGCGGATGCAGCACCTGGTAGACGCGTTCGGGACTCGCGAGGTCGCGCAGTCGTACGAGGCCGAGATCGCGAAACGTCACCTCGCCCGGGACGCGCGCGGCCGCAGCGTCCGCGACCGCTTGCGACAGCAGTACCTGGCCGCCATGCGCCGCGCTCATGATGCGCGCGGCGCGGTTGACGACGCTGCCGAACGTGTCGGCGTCGCGCCGCTCCACCTCGCCGGCATGGAGGCCGCAACGCACGCGCAGCGCGATGCCGTCGGCCGCGGCGTCCTCGAGCGCGGCCTGCAGCGCGATCGCGGCCGCCACGGCGTCGCCGGCGTCGTCGAAGACCGCGTGGATGCCATCGCCCGTCGTCTTCACGACAAAGCCTGCGTGCGCCTCGACTGCCGCCCGCGCGAGCGCGTCATGGCGGGCAAGCGCGTCGCGCATGCGCGCCGGCTCCCGCTCCCATAGGCGCGTGCTGCCTTCGATGTCCGTGAACAGCAGGGTGACCGCGCCGGTGTTGCTGTCGGCCGTCACGGGGAGCTCGATGCGCTCGCTTCAGAACACCCAGAGCTCGCGCGGCGGCAGATCGAGCCAGTGCCGGCCTTCCGCGAGCGGGCGGTCGCCGTAGGCGCGAATGCGCGCGGCGCCGAGATGGAACAGGTGCTCCCACTTGTCGCCGAGGTACATCGAGGTGGTGAGCTCGGCCTGCACACGGTTGTCGCCGGGCCCGTCCGCGACGCGCACGCGCTCGAGGCGGATCATGCCGACGCCTTCGCGTCCGGCCGCCACGCCGGGCCGCGCGTCGCCCCACAGCCGCCAGCCTTCCCCTTCGAGCAGCGCGACGCCGTTGCGCAGCTCGGCGATGCGGCCGGTCAGGCGATTGTTGCTGCCCATGAAATCCGCGGTGAAGAGGGTCGACGGATTGCTGTACATCTGCTGCGGCGTGCCTTCCTGCTCGATGCGGCCTTCGTTCAGCAGCAGGATGCGATCGGACATGGCCAGCGCCTCGGCCTGGTCGTGCGTGACGCACAGCGCCGATAGCTGCATCGTGACGATCAGCTCGCGCAGCCACGCGCGCGCCTCTTCGCGCAGCTTCGCGTCCAGGTTCGAGAGCGGCTCGTCGAGCAGGATCACGGGCGGGTTGTACACGAGCGCGCGCGCAAGCGCGACACGCTGCTGCTGTCCACCGGACAGTTGATGCGGATATCGCTCGGCGAGGTGCGCGAGCGAGAGCTGCTCGAGTGCCTTCTTGACGCGCGTGGCGATCTCGGCGCCCGGCACGCGGCGCAGGCGCAGCGCGTAGCCCACGTTCTGCAGCACGGTCTTGTGCGGCCACAGCGCGTACGACTGGAACACCAGCCCGAGGTTGCGGCCTTCGGCCGGGATGTCGGTGCCTGCCGCGCTGTCGAACACGATCTTGTCGCCGATGCGAATCGTGCCCTGGTGGGGAGCCTCGAGCCCGGCCACCGCGCGCAGCAAGGTCGTCTTGCCGCTCCCCGAAGGCCCTAGCAACGACACGACCTGGCCGCGGTCGAGGACGAGCGACACGCCCTTGAGAATCGGGTTGTCGCCGTACCTGAGGTGCAGGTTCTCGACGGTCAGCTCTGCCATGGTCACGTCCTCAATCGCGCAGGCGCACGCCGAAGCGCAGCGCGAGCGCCAGCCCGATGCCGACAAGCACGATGTTGATGAGCGACAGCGCTGCGACGACATCGAGGCCGCCGCCCTGCCACAGCGACACCAGCTCGGCACCGATCACTTCGGTGCCGGGCGCGAGCAGATAGACGCCGGTCGAGTACTCGCGCTCGAAGATCATGAACACGAGGAGCCACGAGCCGAGCAGACCGTGGCGGATGAGCGGCAGCGTGATCTCGCGCGAGATTCGGCCGCGGCTCGCGCCTACGGTCCGCGCGGCCTCCTCGAGCTCGGTGCTGACCTGCATCAGCGACGAGGAGATGAGGCGCATCCCGTACGCCAGCCATACCACGGTGTAGGCGATCCACATGCTGAAGATCGTCGTGCGAAGCGGCGTGAGCGGGGGGAAGAACAGGAACACCCACAGGAACGCGAGGCCCGCGAGCAGGCCGGGGATCGCGCGCGGCACGAGCACCAGATAGTCGATGAAGCGCGACCAGGCATCGTTGCGGCGGTGCGTGGCGAAGCCGATCGCCGCGTAGCACGCGACCGTCACCGCGCCGCCGACGGTGCCGAGCAGGATGGTGTTCCAGATCGCGCGCGTGGACGTCGACTCCTCGAAGACCGAGCGGAAATTGTCGAGCGTGAACGCGTCGACGAGGCTCACGCCGATGCCCCAGTTGGTGACGAACGCGCGCAGCGTGATGCCGGTGAGCGGCACGATCACGGTCACGAAGAGGTAAAGATAGAGCAACGCGGCGGCGAGCCACTTCCACGCGCCGAGCGGCAGCTCGCGCATGCGTCCCGCCTTGCCCTTGATCGTCGCGTACTTGCGCGACCCCTGCAGCAGCCGGCGCTGAAGGAGAACGAGCGGGAACGTCACGGCGACGATGCAGATCGCGACGGCGGCCATCAGGTGGTAGGACGGCGTGCCGAGCTTGTTCGTGAGCTTGTACAGGTACGTCGACAGCACGAGATGTCCCTCGGGATCGCCGAGCACCAGCGGCAGGCCGAAGAGCTCGAAGCCGAGGAAGAACACGAGCACGGCCGCGAAGAGGAGCGACGGCAGGATGAGCGGCAGGCTGACGCTGGTCGCGACCCGGAACGGCGATGCGCCCGTCACGCGCGCCGCCTCCTCGACGTCGGAGCCCAGGCTCTTCAACGCGGACGACGCGTAGACGTACACGTTCGGCACGTGGGTGAGCCCTGCGATCACCGCCATCGCAGGCAGCGAATAGATGCCCCACGGCGCGCCGCCGAAGATGTCCGAGAACCACACGGTGAAGAAGCCGACCGGACCGGCCGCGACGACGTAGCCGAAGGACAGCACCATCGGCGAGACGAAGCTCGGAACGAGGATCAGTGGCTCGACCCACCGCTTGCCGGGCAGGTCGGTCCGCTCCATCACGAACGCCAGCACGCCGCCGAGCGGCACCGCGATCAGCGTCATGCCCGTCGCGAGCATCAGCGAGTTCCCGAACGCCTGCCAGAAATCCGGATCGCTGAAGATGAACGCATACGCGTCCACCCCGACGGTCTTGCGGGCGTCGAAGAACGGCGCCGAAAGGAAGCTCTGGTAGAGGATGAGGGCGAGCGGCGCGAGAACCGCCGTCGCGGTGACGAGGATCGTGATGGCGCGCGGCAGGCCGGCGATCAACGCCGGGCGCGCCGCGGGCGCGGACTTCGCCTCGCCTCGCAACGCGCCTTCGGGCGTCATGCGCGCAAAGCGCCGTCGCTCACTTGCCCGCCACTGCCTGCTTCCAGCTGCTCAGGAAGTCGAGCCGCTTCTTCTGGTCGAGCCACTGGGTGATCTCGGCGCTTACGGGGATCGGCTTCACGTGGTCGCCGAGGTCCTTGCTGAGCTTGGCGGCCGTGTATTCGGCATCGACGTCGTTGCGGATCGAGAAGAGCTCGACGTCGCTGCCGATCAGCTTCTGCCCGCGCTGCGACAGCACGTAGTCGGTGAAGACCTTCGCCGCGTTCGGGTTCTTCGCCTGCTTGCCGATGAACAGCACGCGCGAGAGCACGAGCGTGTAGTCCTTCGGAAGGACCACGCCCAGCGACGGGTCCTTCTTCGCGCGGACCAGCGCATACGAGCCCAGCACGTTGTAGCCGAGCAGGTGCTCGCCCGAGGAAACCTTCTCCAGCATGTTGCTCGTGCTCGCGTACACCCTGTAGCTCGTCGCGCCGAACCCGTGCTCGAGCTCCTTCATGCCGGGGAAGTACTTGGTGTCCTGCACGACGAACATGAAGCCGACGCCGCTCTTCTCGATGTCGTACGTGGTGACCTTGCCCTTGAACTTGTCGACCTTGCTGTTGATCAGCTTCGCGAAGGCCGCGTGGTCCTGCGGAATCTCGTCGCCGGTCACGAGCCGCTTGTTGTAGATGAACACCGCCGGCTCGTACGTCGTGCCGTACGCCTGGTCCTTGTACACCGCCCATGTCGGCAGCTTGCCCGCCTCGGGCGACTTGTACGCCATCGCATGGCCTTCGTCGACCAGCTTCACCTGCAGGTCCATCGCCGAGCTCCACATGACGTCGGCGGAGCCCTGGCCCGCGGCCGATTCGGCGATGAAGCGGTTGTACATCTCGGTCGAGTTCATGTCGTTGTACTCGACCTTGATGTCGGGATAGAGCGCGTTGAAGTCCTTGATGAGCGGCTGCGCGGCCTTGGTGTCGAGCGCGCTGTACACGACCACCTTGCCTTCCTTCTTGGCGGCGGCGACGAGCTGCGCGTAGTCGGCCGGATAGCCGGCGGGCACTTGCGCGAGTGCGGGAATGCAGGCGGCGGCGAGCGCGGCAGCCACGATGCGGGTGAGCATGGAACTCCTCCTGGAACGGGCGGCCGATGGCCGTCTTGGCGCCGATTATAGGCGAGCGTCGGACCGGGATCGCCGTCTCGGTTAGGCTGCCGTATTGCGGGCACCAGAGGATCGTCGTGGCGACCCAATCCACAAACCGGAAGGCCGCCGTCGGCCGACGCGGCATGCGCCACGTCACGCTCGCGCTGCAGGGCGGTGGTGCGCACGGTGCGTACACGTGGGGCGTGCTCGATCGGCTGATCGAGGAGCCGTCGTTGACCATCGAGGCGGTGAGCGGCACGAGCGCGGGCGCCATGAACGGTGCGCTCCTCGTGGACGGTTGGAACCGCGGCGGACGCGAAGGCGTGCAGCACGCGCTCGCGACGTTCTGGCGCGAAGTGAGCAAGGCGGGCGACGCCGCGTTCAATCCGTGGCGGTACGTCGACGCCTGGCCCGCGTTGCGCGGCGTCGCCGGCGCATGGAGCGACGCCATGGCGCGGCTGTGGTCGCCGTACGACAACCCGCTGTACCGCAATCCGCTCGCCGACATCGTGGCGGCCACGATCGATTTCGTCAGCGTGCGGCGCGCACGCAGGCCGCGGCTCTTCGTTTGCGCGACCAACGTGCTCACGAACGAGCGGCAGATCTTCTCGGGACGCGCGATCGATGCCGATGCGCTGCTCGCCTCGGCGTGCCTGCCGACGCTGTTCCAGGCCGTCGAGATCGACGGCGCGTACTACTGGGACGGCGGCTTCACGGGCAATCCCGCGCTGGAGCCGCTGATCGCGTACGCGCAGGACCTCGTCATCGTCGAGGTGAACGCGCTGCGGCGTGCGGCGCCGCCCACCAGCGCCACGGAGATCTTCAATCGGCTGAACGAGGTGTCGTTCAACTCCAGCCTCGTGCAGGAGATCCGCACCATCGACATGATGAACAAGCTGATCGCCGCCGGCACGCTGACCGATCCGCGCTACCGCATCGTGCGCTTCCATGCGGTCGAGGCCGACCCGGCGCTCGCGGCGCTGGGCGCGGACAGCAAGCACAACACCGACTGGGATTTCCTGCGCGAGCTGCACGCGCTCGGGCGAGCCGCCGCGCAACGGTGGCTCGAGGACCCGGATCAGTGCGGCGCCATCGGGCGCGCGCACTCGGTCGACGTGGAGCGGCGCTTCTGCGCGCTCGCGCGCGGACGGATCAGCGGAGGGGAAATGGTCGGGGTGAGTGGATTCGAACCACCGGCCTCTACGTCCCGAACGTAGCGCTCTACCAGGCTAAGCTACACCCCGATTTTGTCGTCGCGGCGTCAGAACGAGCGATCCGCGGCGAAAGTCGCCAATTGTAGCAAACTGGCTGCGGCAGGCGAAGGCGCGAGACCGGCGAGCGCGGCCGCCGCTGCGCGGCTGCTGGCCAGGGCGCGCTCGCGCGCGTACTGGAGCGCGCCGGTGCGCTCGAGCGCATCCACGACGGGCCGGAAGTCGGTGAGCCCGCCGCCGCCCACGGCATGGCGGATGAGGGCCGCGTCCTCGTTCCCGGCGAGCGCGAGCGCTCGAATGAGCGGCAGCGTCATCTTGCCCTCCGCGAGATCGTCGCCCACGTTCTTGCCGATGGCCGCCACGTCGCCCGAGTAATCGAGCACGTCGTCCATGATCTGGAACGCGGTGCCGAGGTGCATGCCGTAAGCGGCGAGCGATTCCTCGAGGCTGGCGCTCGCGCCGCCCAGCACGGCCCCAAGGCGTCCGGCGGCCTCGAAGAGCTTCGCCGTCTTGCGCCGGATGACCTCGAAGTACGCGTCCTCGGTGAGCGCCGCGTCGCCCGCGTGCATGAGCTGCATGACCTCGCCCTCGGCGATCACGTTCGTGGCGTCCGCCATGATCGCGAGCACACGCATGCGATCGACGCCGACCATCAGCTGGAACGCGCGCGAATACAGGAAATCGCCCACCAGCACCGAGGCCGCGTTGCCGAACGCCGCATTCGCGGTGGCATGACCGCGCCGCATCTGCGATTCGTCCACGACGTCGTCGTGCAGCAGCGTGGCGGTGTGGATCATCTCGAGGACAGCGGCGAGCGTGTGGTGCGCGGTGCCGCGGTAGCCGCAGGCGTTCGCGGCGAGCAGCAGCACCGCGGGTCGCAAGCGCTTGCCGCCGCCGGCGATGATGTACTCGGACACCCTGCGGATCAGCACGACGTCCGACGCCAGGCTCTCGCGCAGGACGCGGTCGACGGCATCCATGTCGGCGCCGATGGCCGGCTTCAGGAAATCGAGGGTCACGGTGCTGGAGTGTGCTCGGGACGCGTTGCGCGGGCGTCAACGGGCCTTATCGCGCGCCTCGCTGTCGTAGCGTCCGCCGGGCATTCTAAGGGAAGTCTCCGCGCGCGCCCCGAGCAGCCCGGAGCGCTTTGACAGGTGCCCGGCAAATCCGTTATACTTCAATGCTTTTCGGTGCTCGCACCCGAGGGCGCGACCCGCGCCGGAGCCCGAAAGAGAACAAGCGGAGTCCACTCATGTACGCGGTCGTAAAAACCGGCGGCAAGCAGTACAAGGTTGCCCCCGGCGAAAAACTCAAGATAGAACAGATACCGGCGGACGTGGGCGCGGAAGTGATCCTCGATCAGGTATTGATGGTCGGCGAAGGCGAAAGCGTCCGTCTCGGTCAACCCGTCGTCTCCGGCGCCACCGTGAAAGCCACGGTCGTGGCGCACGGCCGCGGCGAGAAGGTGAAGATCTTCAAGATGCGCCGTCGCAAGCATTATCAGAAGCACCAGGGGCATCGGCAGAACTACACCGAGCTTCGCATCGACAGCATCGTCGGCTGAGGATTAGCACATGGCACATAAAAAGGCAGGCGGCAGCTCGCGCAACGGCCGCGACTCGCACGCCAAGCGTCTGGGCGTGAAGGTTTACGGCGGCGAGGCGATCCGCGCCGGCGGCATCATCGTGCGCCAGCGCGGCACGCAGATCCACCCGGGCGTGAACGTCGGCGTGGGCAAGGACCACACCCTGTTCGCGCTCGTCGACGGGACCGTGCAGTTCCGCACCAAGGGTCCGGACGGCAACAAGTTCGCTTACGTCGTGGAGGCGCAGGCCGCTGAGGCGCAGGCCGCCGGGGCGTAGCGCTTCCCGCGTAAGCACGACGAGGCCCGCGCGCCGCAAGGTCCGCGGGCCTTTGTTCGTCAGCCTGGCAGCGAGAGCTGTACCACGTTGCGCACACCGTCGAGCAGCGCATGCGCGAGGGCGGGGATCGCGAGATTGCCGCCGAGGCGCCATGCATAGGCAAGCCCGAGCCCGACCACGAGATGCAGCAGCGCGAGCGCGAGCACGGCCGCCGGCAGCGCGGCGCCGGGCATCACCGGCAGGTGCCACAGGCCCCATAGCACCGCAACGAACGACGCCGAAAGCCATCCCGGTGCGCGCGAATCCTGCACGAAGCTGTCGAGCGCGCCGCGAAACGTCACTTCTTCGATGACGAAACCGACGGTGAAGTAGAGCAGCGACCAGCGCAGCCCCTGCCACAGCACCGCCGGCGTGAGCGCGATGCCGCGCGTGTACGCCGTCCCCGCGATCATGGCCGCGGCGATGAGCACGACCACGCCGCCCGCGACCGCGAGCGCGCGCCACGCGCGCCGGTCGAGCCGCGTCAGCGCGTACGCCGCTGCCGGTGCGCCGGCGATCGCGGCGACGTACCAGAGCATGACCGCTATGCCACTCGTGCGAGCGGCCGAAGCGAGCTCGTAGACCGGCAGCGCGGCGAGCGCGAGCGCGATCACGATCCATGCGAGCGTGGGCCGGAACGCCTTCGCCGGACGCACCCACAGCGCGCGCAACGGCTGTCGCGCCACACCGACCTGGAATGCCACGGTGAGCGGTACGCCGAGCAGCAGATACGCGTTGGCGTCGAGCCCCAGCAGCCAGCCGAGCGCCATCCAGAGGCCGACGAAACCGAGGACGACGAGGCCGTGACGCATGCGGCTCAGCGCCTCAGCGCCGCTCGATGTACCACATCATGCCGATCGCGAGCGTGGTGAAGAACGCGAGCGGGAACACGGCCGAGAAGAGCGGATTCCAGTCGTTCAGCACGCCGAGGTGGGAGAACGTGCGCCCCACCAGGAAGAACGCGAGCCCGAGGATGGTGCCGACGAAGATGCGGAAGCCCACGCCGCCCTGGCGTCGCTGGAAATGCGCGAACGGCAGCGCGAGGATCATCATCACGAGCACCGCGGCGGGATAGAAGATCTTGTTCCAGAGCGCGATCTCGAAGCGCGACGTCTTCTGCGCGCTCGCCCCGAGCACCCGGATGTTGTCGTACAGGGCGGTGAGGTCGAGCCGCTCGGGGGGCACCTGGTAGACCGAGAGGATCGATGGCCGCAGTACGGTCTCCCAGTCGAGCGTGGGGGCGCTGTGCACGGTGGTCTGGTCGCCTTCGATCTCGGTGCTCTTCACCTTCGCGAGGCGCCACTTGTTCTCGCCGGGGTTGTACGTCGCCGAATCGGCGACGAGCACGTTGCGCAGCCGAAGGTCACGGTCGAACTCGTAGATGCGCACGCCGAGGAGCTTCATGTCGGCGAGGACGGTGCGCACGTTGACGAACGTCAGGTCCTGCTTGAACCAGAAGCCCGAGGCGAACTGCCGCGCGATGATGCGGCTGCTCGCGCCCTGGCTCGACGAGCGCACCGTCTGCGCCAGGCGCTCGGCGGGCGGCGCGATGTACTCGCCGGCCAGGAAAGTCGCGAGCGCGAGCGGAATGCCGACGCGCATCACCGACCAGATGACCTGCGCGAGCGACATGCCCGACGCGCGCATCACCGTGTACTCCGAGTTCGCCACCAGTTGCGCGATGCCGAACAAGGTGCCGATCAGCGCCGCGACAGGGAACAGCTCGTAGAGCCGCGACGGGATGTTGAGCGTGACGAACAGCAGCGCGGCCGACATCGTGTATCCGTTGCGCCCGACGTCACCGAGCTCGTGGATGAGGTCGAAGAACGCGAACAGCATGATCAGCGCCGCGAAGATCAGCAGCGTCGCGGCGAGCACGTCGCGACCGATGTAGCGCTGCAGCGTTTTCATGTCGCGGGCGCCTACGCCGCCGCTTCGCTCGGCCGCGACGCCGACTTGCGCCGATAGCGCCCGCTGACCGCGAGCTGGGTGCGGAACAGCAGCACGACCACGAGCAGCGCCGCCACGTGGGGAATCGCGAGGCCCCACCAGAAATCGAGCTTGCCCTGCGCGATCAGGCTCTGCACGATGTTGAGGCAGTTGCTGTACACCATGTACAGGAAGGCGGCGGCGATCAGATTGAACGAGCGCCCCATCCGCGGATTGACGTAGGCGAGCGGCACTGCGAGCAGCGTGAGCACCAGCGCCGAGATCGGCACCGAGATGCGCCAGAACAGCTCCGCGCGCTCGACGTGACCGTCGGCGACGACCAGCCCCGCCGTCGGAAGCGCCTTGCTCGACACGGGGATCGCGCGCACTTCGGCGGGCTCGATACGGCGGCCGAGCTTCTCGAACTCGACCACGCGGAAATCGGCCGTGCCCGGCTGGCCCTGATAGCGGCGTCCGTTCTCGAGCACGATGAAGCGGTCACCGTTCGGCATCGTCTCGAGGCGCCCGCTCGCGGCGACCGTCGTCGCGTCCTGCTTTTCCTCCACCGAATGCAAAAAGACGTTCCGAACGGTCTGATCGAAGGGATTGATGGATTCCACGAAGACGACGAGGTTCGCGCGTGGAAACTCGCGGAAGAGGCCGGGCGTGATGACCGAGATGTCGTCGCGCGACTCGAGCTGGCGCTCGTACTCGAGCTTGCGCTGCTCGGCCCACGGCGAAAGATAGAGCGACAGGGCGAGGATCGCCACGAGGAAAGGCGCGGCGAACAGCAGGATCGGCCGCAGCCAGGCGGTCAGCGACAGCCCCGAGGTGAACCACACGATCATCTCGCTATCGCGATACCACCTCGAAAGCGTCAGCAGCACCGTGAGGAACAGCGCGACCGACAGCAGGATGTTGAAATAGAACAAGGCGTTGAAGCCAAGCAAGGCCAGGATGCCGTCGGGCGCGACGGCGCCTCCCGCGGCGCGCGACAGCAGGCGCAAGGCGAGATTGGTGAACAGGATCGCCAGCAGGATGATGAACAGGCCGACCGCAGTGGCCGTCATCTCGCGCACGAGACTGCGGCGGAAGATCATGACGACGGGAAAATTTTGACTTTTTGAGGCGCTTTTACCGATAATGCTCGGCAGTTCGCCTTCCGGAAAAGAATCGCGTCAAAAAGCGCGCGGAGAGTCCGATGGAATTTACCATAAAAAGCGGCAGCCCCGAGAAGCAGCGAAGCGCCTGCGTCGTAGTGGGCGTGTTCGACAACCGCAAGTTGTCGCTGTCCGCGGAGCTGATCGATCGCGCCTCGAACGGTTATATCAGCGAAATCATTCGCCGGGGCGACATGGAGGGCAAGCTCGGCGCGACGCTCCTCCTGCACAACGTGCGCGGGACGCTGGCCGACCGCGTGCTGCTCGTCGGGCTCGGCAAGGAGCGCGACTTCCGCGACAAGGAATTCCGCCAGGCGATCCGCGCCGCCGTCAAGCTGCTGAACGAAACGGGCTCGTACGAAGCCGTCATCTACCTCACCGAGGAGAAGGTCAAGCGGCGCGAAGTCGCCTGGCGCGTCGAGCACGCCGTCGTGGTGGCGATGGACGCGGTGTACCGCTTCGACCAGATGAAGAGCCAGCCGGCCGAAGTGCGCCGGCCCCTGCGCAAGCTGACTCTTTCCGTGCCGCAACGTTCCGATCTCGGCGCCGGCGAAACGGCCGCCGCGCGCGGGCTCGCCGTCGCGCATGGCATCGAGCTCGCCCGCGATCTCGGCAACCTGCCGGGCAACATCTGCACGCCGGCCTACCTCGGCGAGCGGGCGCAGGAGCTCGCCAAGGAATTCCCCGACGTGAAGGTCACGATCCTCGAGCGCCCGCAGCTCGAGCAGCTCGGCATGGGCTCGTTCCTCTCGGTGACCAACGGCAGCGACCAGCCGCCGCGATTCATCGTGTTCGAGTACGACCAGTCGCAGCGCAAGCAGCGCCCGACGGTGCTGGTGGGCAAGGGCATCACGTTCGACACCGGCGGCATCTCGCTCAAGCCGGCGGGCGACATGGACCACATGAAGTTCGACATGTGCGGCGCGGCGTCGGTGTTCGGCGTATTTCGCGCCGTCGCGGAGCTGAAGGCCAAGCTCAACCTCGTCGGCCTCGTCGCGGCGTGCGAGAACATGCCGTCGGGTCGCGCCACCAAGCCGGGCGACATCGTGAAGAGCATGTCGGGGCAGACCATCGAGGTGCTCAATACCGACGCCGAAGGTCGCCTGATCCTCGCCGACGCGCTGACGTACGCCGAGCGCTATGAGCCGGAAGTCGTGGTCGACATGGCGACACTCACCGGCGCGATGGTCATCGCGCTCGGTCACGTCGCCGCCGGCCTCTTCAGCAACAGCGACGCGCTCGCGCGCGCGCTGATCGCCGCGGGCGACGACGCGTACGATCGTGCATGGCAGATGCCGCTGTGGGACGATTACCAGGAAGGCCTGAACAGCAACTTCGCCGACTTCGCCAACGTCGCGGGACGCGCGGGCGGCAGCATCACGGCGGCGTGCTTCCTGTCGCGGTTCACCAAGAAGTACGATTGGGCGCACCTCGACATCGCCGGCGTCGCGTACCGCGAAGGCAAGGAGAAGGGCGCCACGGGACGTCCCGTCCCGCTTCTCACGACGTGGCTGCTCGGCCAGGAGAACCCGACGGGAACGTGATGCGCAGGCCGTCATGACGACGATCGATTTCTACACGCACGTCGACGATCGTCTGGCGGTTGCGGCACGCATTGTCGCCAAGGCCTACGCCGCGCACGGCACCGTGCGCGTGCTCACACCGGACGCGGGGGCGACCGACGCGCTCGACCGACTGTTGTGGGTCAATCCCGCCATCGCGTTCCTGCCGCATTGCCGCATGGACAGCGCCGTGGCCGCCGAAACGCCCATCTGGATCGACGAGCGCGTCGCGCACGACGGTCCCGCGTCGGTGCTCGTGAACCTGCAGCGCGATCCGCCGCCGTTCTTCAGCCGTTTCGAGCGCCTCGCCGAGATCGTCGGGCGCGGCGAGGACGACATCGAGGCGGGACGCGCGCGGTTCCGCTTCTATCGCGAGCGCGGCTACGAGCTGCGCACGCACAACCTGGGCGAGCGCACCTGATGCCCACCGCGCGCGAGCTGCTCGAGCAGGCCGACGCGCTGATGCGCCGCAATCGTCTTGCGTCGAACGCTTCGGACGACGGCATCCCGATTCTGACCGACCCCGTCGCCGAGCCGCCTCCGCGCGCGGCCGCGACGCCACCCGCACAGCCCGCCGCGGTGGCTCGGCCGCCCGCGCCGGCGGTGCAGGATCTCGACGACGTGCCGCTGCTCACCGACGCGGTCGAGGAAATCGAAGCGCCCTCGATTCTCGACGCCGGTGACGAGGACGTGGGCGCCGACGCGTGGAGCGAGACGCTCACGGGGTCGCATCCGACCGAAGGCAGGCCGCCGGCCGAGCACGTGGTCGACTTGCCCATCGCGGGCGCGACCGTCGAATCGATCGACATCACGCTGCCGCCGGCCGAGGAGCCCGCCCTGGCGGAGCGCACGTGGTACGACCCGCACGAGCTCGCGACGTCCGCGCCAGTGCCCGAGTCGCCGTCGACCGCAGAGAGCGCGATGCCGGTCGAGGCGCTTTTCGACGTCAACGACGGCGCGGCCGATGTCGAACCGCCGGCGACTCCGGCGCATTTCGTCGATGCCGGCGCCGCGGACATCATGCAGGCCGTAACGTTGGTCGAACCGGAAGTGTCTGCGGTGCCGCATTCGGAACACGGCGAGGAACGCGAGGTCGTGCCCGATGCGCATATCGCCCCGCGCGAAGCGGAACAGCCGCCCGTCGCAGACCCAGCGCCTGCTGCTCGCGTCGACGACGATGCCCGCTGGACCCAGCTTGCCGAGGAAGTGCGCATGCAGGTCCTGCAGCGCATCGATCTCTTCACCGACACGGGCCTGCGCGAGCAGCTTGCCGCGCGGCTCCAGCCGATCGTCGATCGCGCGAGCGCGGATCTCGTCGCCACCATCAATCAGCACGTCGGCGTGCTGCTGCGCGCCTACGTCGCCGAGGCCATCGAGCGGGAAATCGAGCGCTGGCGCGACCAGTCGCGCTGAGCGGCGTCGCGGCGAGGCGGCGCGATCGCCCGAGATTTCCTGGAGACGAACATGGCACGACGCAAGCGCAGCGCAACCATTCCCATCCTCGAGCGGTTTTCCACGGTCGTCACGCGCTGGACCGGCACGAGCACGGCATTCGCGGTTGCGTGCGGCATCGTGCTGGTGTGGGTCGTGACGGGCCCCCTGTTCGGCTACTCGGACACCTGGCAGCTCGTGATCAACACGGGCACGACGATCGTCACGTTCCTCATGGTGTTCCTCATCCAGCGCACGCAGAACAAGGACTCGCTGGCGCTGCATCTCAAGCTCAATGAGCTCGTCGCGGCGGTGAATGGCGCGAGCAATCGGCTGATCGACATCGAGGACCTGTCGGAACAGGAGCTCCTCGCGCTGCGCGAGTTCTATTCGCGGCTGGTGACGATGGCGCGGCGCGACGACTCGCTCACGCAGTCGCATTCGATCGAGGAAGCCGAAGAGCGGCATTCGGCGAAGCTTGCGACGAGAAAGCGATCGCGCAAGGGGTGAGTCGCGCCTCGCGGGCGCCGCGGCGTTGCGTGGGACGCGGCGTAACGCGCCAATCGCGACACGCGCGCGGCACCGCGGACCCTCCGGTTGCACGCGCGCGGGTTCCTGCTACACTGCGCCGCATGCAGTCCCGTCTCGCCTCGCGTCACGAAGCGCCCGACCACGCGGCGTCGTATTTCTTTTACGCCTACTTTGGGGACCACACCCAGGGTCGCACGCGCGCATAGAACCACAGACAATCGGAATCCAGCGCATCGGGCGGCCCCTCAAAAGGCCGCCCGATTGCTTTTGTACCTCGACCAACGAAAGGAAAGATCATGATCATCGTCATGCAACCCGACGCCGGCGAAGCCGATATCGCCGCGGTCGAGGCGCGCATACGGGCGCACGGGCTCGACGTGCACGTGTCGCGCGGCACCGAACGCACGCTGATCGGCGCGATCGGCGACGAGCGCAAGCTCGACCCCGAGATGTTCGACCCGCTGCCCGGCGTGGAGCGGTCGCTGCACATCCTCAAGCCGTACAAGCTCGTCGCCCGCGAGTGGCACAAGGCGAGCAGCGTCGTGAACGTCGCGGGCGTGCGCGTCGGCGGCGACGAGGTGCAGGTCATTGCCGGCCCGTGCTCGGTCGAGACGGTGCCGCAGATGCGTGCAGCGGCCGCCGGTGTGGCGACCGCCGGCGCACGCATGATGCGCGGCGGCGCATTCAAGCCGCGCACGAGCCCTTACACCTTCCAGGGGAAGGGCGTCGAAGGGCTCACGATGCTGAAGGAGGCCGCGCGCGCCCACGGCCTGCCGATCGTCACCGAGCTGATGGACGTGCGCATGCTCGACACGTTCGTGGAGCACGACGTCGACGTGATCCAGATCGGCACGCGCAACATGCAGAACTTCGATCTGCTGAAAGCGGTGGGCGCCGTCGACGTCCCCGTCATCCTGAAGCGCGGCATGAGCGCGACCATCTCGGAGTGGCTCATGGCCGCCGAGTACATCGCCGCCGGCGGCAATCATCGAATCATCCTGTGCGAGCGCGGCATCCGCACGTTCGAGACCGCGTATCGCAACGTGCTCGACGTGACCGCGGTGGCGGTTCTGAAGCGCGAGACGCACCTGCCGGTCATCGTCGATCCGTCGCATGCCGGCGGCAAGGCGTGGATGGTGCCCGCGCTGTCGTGCGCAGCGCTGGCCGCCGGCGCGGATGGCCTGCTGATCGAAGTCCACCCGTGCCCGGCCGAGGCATGGTGCGATGCCGATCAGGCGCTGTCGATCGAGGAATTCACGCGCCTGATGGCACAGCTCGAAGCGGTCGCAGGCGCTGTCGGGCGCCGCCTCGCGCGTGGTGCGGTCAGCGCAGTATCGGCGGACGCGGCACGTGCGGTGGAGGCTTGACGACGATGTGATCCTGCCGTCGCCGGTCGCGGTCGTCGCGCCGATCGTCACGACGATCCCGCCGGCGGTCCTGGCCGCGTGGCTTCGTGGGGTCCCAGACGCCATAACCGTAGCCCGGGTTGTCGGCGTAGTAAGTCGGCGCCGGTTCGTCGGCAGGCGGCGCGGCCTGCGCGACGTTCATCCTCGCGATCGCTTCGTCGCGCGCGCGAAGCTCGCGCAATTGCGCCGCGCGGTCGTCGAGCGCCTGTTGGTCGCGGCGTAGCCGCTCCGCGGCATCCGGGGCTGCCGCACCGCCATCGACGTCCACGACGCGCGCGTTGGCGCAGGGCTGATCGCTGTAGGTCACGCGCGCGCCCTGCTCGCAGCGGTAGACCCGCGTACCCGCGGCGTCCACGACCGTCGGCGCGAGCGCGACCGCGCACGCGCAGGCCATCGCGTAGCTCAGCGCGGACGATGCGTTGACACGATGTGGTGCCGCTGCCATCGGCGTTCTCCATGGCGCGAACAGTCGCAAGCACGGCGGTGTTCCTGCGTGGCCGCCGCAGGGCGCGTGTGCATCATCCTTTATAATCAAATGCTTTGCATCGCCGTTCGTCGCGCCGCCCATTATGGAACTCGCCAAGAGCTTCGAGCCTCACGCCATCGAGGCGAAGTGGTACCCGCTCTGGGAGGAAAGCGGCTGGTTCAAGCCCTCGTGGGCGCCGGGCGCCGCGCCGTATTGCATCCAGCTTCCTCCGCCCAACGTGACGGGCACGCTGCACATGGGCCACGGCTTCCAGCAGACGCTCATGGACACGCTGGTCCGCTACCACCGCATGCGCGGCGACAACACGCTGTGGCAGGTCGGCACGGATCACGCAGGCATCGCGACGCAGATCGTCGTGGAGCAACAGCTCGCCGCCGAAGGCACGGGCCGCCGCGACATGGGCCGTGAGAAGTTCGTCGAGCGCGTGTGGGCGTGGAAGGAGGAATCGGGATCGACAATAACCCGGCAGATGCGACGCCTCGGCGCATCCGGCGACTGGTCGCGCGAGCGCTTCACGATGGACCCGGGCCTGTCCGCCGCCGTGATCGAGACGTTCGTGCGCCTGTACGAGGACGGCCTCATCTACCGGGGCAAGCGCCTCGTGAACTGGGACCCGAAGCTCGGCACGGCGGTGTCGGACCTCGAGGTCGACAGCGAGGAAGAGCAGGGCCGGATCTGGGAGATCCGCTATCCGCTCGCCGACGGCAGCGGTGCGCTCGTCGTCGCGACGACCCGTCCGGAGACGATGCTCGGCGACACGGCTGTCGCGGTGAACCCGGACGACCAGCGCTACGAGCGATTCATCGGCAAGGAGGTCGCGCTTCCGCTCACGGGTCGCCGCGTGCCGGTGATCGGCGACGCCTACGTCGACCGCGAGTTCGGAACCGGCGTCGTGAAGATCACGCCCGCGCACGACATGAACGACTGGCAGGTCGGCCAGCGTCACGGGCTTCCGATGCTCTCGATCTTCAATCTCGATGCGACGGTCAACGACAACGCGCCGGCGAAATATCGCGGCATGGATCGCTACGTCGCGCGCAAGGCGGTGCTGGCCGATCTCGCCGCGCAAGGGCTGCTCGTCTCCGAGAAGCCGCATCGCATGATCGTGCCGCGGTGCGGCCGGACGGGCGAAGTCGTCGAGCCGATGCTGACGGACCAGTGGTTCATGGCAACTACGCGACCGGCACCGGGCACGCACCCGTTCTTTCCCGGCAAGACGATCCAGGATCTCTGCCTCGCCGCCGTGAGCGAGGGCGGCCTCACCGGCAAGGGCGATCGCGTGCGCTTCGTTCCCGGTGAATGGATCTCGACCTACTACAACTGGATCAACAACATCCAGGACTGGTGCATCTCGCGGCAGCTGTGGTGGGGCCACCAGATTCCCGCGTGGTACGACGACGCCGGGAATGTCTACGTGGCACGGGAGGAGGCGGCGGCCCGCGCGCAGGCCGCGGCGAAACTCGGCCGCGATCCGGGCGCGCTGCGCCGCGACGAGGACGTGCTCGACACCTGGTTCTCCTCGGCGCTGTGGTGCCATTCGACGCTCGGCTGGCCCGCGGATACGCGCGAGCTGCGAACGTTCCTGCCGTCGTCGGTGCTGATCACCGGCTTCGACATCATCTTCTTCTGGGTCGCGCGCATGATCATGACGACGACCTACTTCACGGGGAAGATCCCGTTCCACGACGTGTACATCAATGCCATCGTGCGCGACGAGGAAGGGCAGAAGATGTCGAAGTCGAAGGGCAACGTGCTCGACCCGCTCGACCTCATCGACGGCATCGAGTGCGAAGCGCTGGTCGCGAAGCGCACCGCGAACATGATGGATCCGCGGCAGGCGGACTCGATCGCCCGGCGCACCCGCAAGCAGTTTCCGAACGGCATCCCGGCGTTCGGTGCCGATGCGGTGCGCTTCACGTTCGCTTCGCTGGCGACGTTCAACCGCACGCTGAACTTCGACCTCAGCCGCTGCGAGGGTTATCGCAACTTCTGCAACAAGCTGTGGAACGCCGCGCGGTTCGTGCTCATGAACGTGGAGGGCAAGGACGTCGGGCTGGACGACTCGCGCCCGCGCGCGTTCACCTTCGCCGACCAATGGATCGTCGCGGCGCTCCAGGATGCCGAGGACGCGATCCGCCGCCAGCTCGACGAATACCGCTTCGATCACGCGGCGCGTGCGCTCTACGAGTTCGTCTGGAACGAGTACTGCGACTGGTACCTGGAGCTCGCCAAGGTGTCGCTCGCCCACGGCGACGAGGCGCAGCAGCGTGCGACGCGCGGCACGCTCGTGCGCGTGCTCGAGGCCGCGCTGCGGCTTGCGCATCCCTTCATTCCGTTCATCACCGAGGAGCTGTGGCAGACCGTCGCGCCGCTCGCCGGCAAGACGGGACCGACCATCTCGCTCCAGCCGTATCCGCAGCCGGACATGGGCAAGCGGGCGCCGAAGGCGGCCTCACAAGTCGCCACGCTCAAGGCGTTGGTGGAGGCCGCACGGTCGCTGCGCTCCGAGATGGGCCTTGCGCCGGGACAGAAGGTGGACGCGTTCATCGAAGGCGGGTTCACCGCCGGGGAGGAGGCGCTGCTGCCGTACATCGAATCGCTCGCGCGATTGTCGGCCGTCAAGCACGTCGATGCCTTGCCGTCCTCGCCGGCACCTGTCGCCGTCGTGGACCGCCTGCGCCTCATGCTCGAAGTCGAGGTCGACGTCGAAGCGGAGCGTGCGCGCCTCGGCAAGGAGCGCGCACGCGTGGAGGGCGAAGTCAACAAGGCACGCGCCAAGCTCGCGAACGAGGGTTTCGTGTCGCGCGCGCCCGCCGCGGTCGTCGAGCAGGAACGTGCGCGGCTGTCGCAGCACGAGGCCACGCTGCAGAAGCTCGACGAGCAATACCGGCGCCTCGACTGAGCGTGCGTCGCTGACCGTGCCGCTCTCGCGCACCTTCCGCGCGCTTCGGTATCGCAACTTCCGCCTGTTCTTCATCGGCCAGGGCCTTTCGCTGGTCGGCACGTGGCTGCAGCAGGTCGCGATGAGCTGGCTCACGTACCGGCTCACCGGCTCGGCGTGGCTCCTCGGCGTGGTGGCGTTCTGCGCCAACGTCGGCATCCTGCTGTTCAGCAACTTCGCCGGCGTTCTCGCGGATCGCATCGACCGGCGCCGCGGCCTCATGGTCACGCAGTCGCTCATGCTCGTGCAGGCGGTGATCCTCGCCACGCTGACCGCCGCCGGGATGATCCAGACCTGGCACCTCATCGCGCTTGCGCTGTGGCTCGGCACCTGCACGGCGTTCGACCTGCCGATGCGCCAGTCGATGTACGTGCGCTTCGTCGAGGATCGCGCCGATCTGCCCAATGCCATTGCGCTCAACTCGTTCCTGGTCAATACCGCGCGTGTCGTGGGTCCCGCGCTCGCAGGGCTGCTGCTCGCCATCACCAGTGAGGCGGTGTGCTTCGGCCTGAACGCGCTGTCCTTCCTCGCGGTCATCGTGGCGCTGTCGCGCATGCAATGGACGGAAGACGTCCGCACGGCGCCGACCGGCGGCTGGTGGTCGAGCTGGCTCGAAGGCGCGCGCTACGCCGTGGGCCTCACGCCCGTGCGCGACCTGCTGATCCTGGTGGCGGTCCTGGCGTTCACCATCTCGCCGTACAGCGCGCTCATGCCGGTGTATGCCAAGGACGTGTACGGCGGCGGACCGCAGGCGCTCGGATGGCTCCTGTCGTCGGCGGGCGCGGGCGCGCTGCTCAGCACGGGTTATCTCGCGAGCCGCCCGACCGTGCGCGGTCTCGCACGGGTGATCGTGCGCGCGGCGGCGACGTGCGGTCTCGCGCTGGCGGCGTTCTCGTACCTGCGGCTCTTCTGGCTGGCGCTGCTGCTCGTGTTCATGGTGGGCGGCGGGCTGGTCCTCGCCGCGGCTTCCACGAACACGATCCTGCACACCGTCGTCGACGATCGCCTGCGCGGCCGTGTCGCCGCGTTCTACACGCTGGCGTTCCTCGGCGTGGCGCCGCTCGGCAATCTGGCGACCGGAGCGCTCGCCGGGCGTCTGGGCACGCAGACGACGTTCCTCATCGACGGGCTGATCGCGGCATGCGGCGCCGTATGGTTCTGGCGTCAGCTGCCGTCGATGCGGCGCGCGTTGCGGCCGATCTACCGCGAGCTCGGCATCCTGAGCGAGCAGCCGCCCCGCGCGCGATGACGCGGTCGCCATGAACGTCGCGCAGCTCAAGCGCTTCTGCGGCGCATTCCCGGGCGCGTCGGCGCAGCGCTACGGCGAGCCGTGGAACTTCCTCGTGTACTCGGTGGGCCAGCGCAAGTTCGCGTATTTCAAGACCAGCATGCCCGAGCGCTGGCGCTTCAGCGTTCACGTGACGCCGGAGCGCTTCGTCGAGCTCACCGACATCCCGGGCGTCAAGCCGGCGCGTTATCGCGGGCGGTTCTACTGGGTCACGATCGTCGACGTGTCGGCGTTCCCCGCCGCGTACTTGCGTGAGCTGGTGGACGGCTCGTATCGGTGGGCGTTCGACGGACTTTCCAGGGCGAACCAGGCCGCCATCCGTGCATCCGCGGCGACCGCGGAACCGCGCATGCGCGCCCTATAATGAGCTGAGTGCCCGCGCCGCGGGTCGAAACGGGGGAACGCATGCCCGAGGCCTCATATCCCTACGCGACGTTTCTCGACGTCCTTCATCCGCCGCTCAGCCTGGTCGACGTCGGGGCGCTCGTCGACGCATGCACACACAGCTGGTACAACCAGACGCTCTGCAAGGTGAACGATTCGGTCGTGCGCCTCGGCGTGCTGCAGGGTGAATATCACTGGCACAAGCACGACAACGACGACGAGTTCTTCTTCGTGCTCGACGGACACTTCATCATCGACCTCGAGGCACGCAGCGTGGAGCTCGACCGGCAGCAAGGCTTCGTCGTCCCGAAGGGCGTCGTGCATCGCACCCGCGCGCCGCAACGTGCCGTCGTGCTCATGGTCGAGACGGCGTCGATCGTGCCCACCGGCGACGCGTGACCCTCGAGCCAGCCGCAGGATCATCGACATGGCAACCACCCGCAAGCGCGCAACCCGGCGCGTCACGTCAGAGCGAAAGCACGCGGTGCGTGCGCTCCTCAACATCCACGAGCTGACCAAGGCAGGCACCTCGCTCACGCTGGAGATCAGCGCGGCGGGAGAGAAGATCGGCCAGCTCGAGATCGGGCGCGGCGGCCTTTTCTGGTGGGGCGGGCGGCGTCAGAAGAGCAAGCGTCTCTCGTGGACGCGCTTCGCCGAGATCATGGACCATCTCGCGTATGGCGAGCGCTAGCCCGCGCCGGCGCGCCCTCGCGCGTGCAGCCGCGCTGCTTCCGGTCGCACTGGCCGCATCCGCGCTCGCCGCGCCGCCCAACGCAACCGTCGTCGAGTATTACCGCGCTGACGTGGATCACTATTTCATGACCGCGTCGCCCCAGGAGCAAGCCGCGCTCGACGACGGCGTGCTGAAGGGCTGGACGCGCACGGGGCAGACGTTCCTTGCGTGGACGGACGCCGCGCACGCGCCGGCCGATGCACAGCCCGTGTGCCGCTATTACGGCCGCCCCGAAGCCGGTCTCGATTCGCATTTCTACAGCGCATTCACCGACGAATGCGACGAGGTCGCGGCCAAGTTCCCGCTCGCCTGGCAGTTCGAGTCGGCCGCGGTGTTCTACATCCAGGTTCCCGATCGCACGAGCGGCGCGTGCCCCGGGGCCACGATGCCCGTGTATCGCGTCTTCGACAACCGGCGCGACGCCAATCACCGCTACACGACGTCGACCGCGCTGCGCGTCACCATGCAGGCGAACGGCTGGATCCTCGAGGGCATCGGGCCGGGCGGTGTGGTCATGTGCGCGCCTCAGCCGGCCACCGCTGCTGCCGATGTCGCGCTCACCGACCCCACGTTCTATTCGGCCGGTCCGACCGGCTCGCTCGCTTCCGCGATCGATGCGGCCGCGGTGACGCACCACGCGATCACGCTGGGCGGAACGATCATTCCGTATACCGCGACGGCAGGCCATCTGACCGCGCGCGGACTCGGAACCGGCGTGCCGGAAGCGTCTTTCTTCTACGTGGCGTACACCGCTGACGGTCAGGATCCCGGGACACGTCCCGTGACATTCTTCTACAACGGGGGACCGGGTTCGGCGTCGGTGTGGCTGCATCTCGGCTCGTTCGGTCCCAAGCGGATCGCGACCGGCGGTCCGAACGCCTCGCTGCCGCAGCCGTACCCGCTGGTCGACAACGCGGAGAGCCTCCTCGACACGTCCGACCTCGTGTTCGTCGATGCCGTGGGCGCCGGATTGTCGGAGGCCATCGCGCCGTTCTCGAACCAATCGTTCTGGAGCGTGGACGCCGACGCCGCGGTGTTCCGCGATTTCGTCTTCGCGTACGTCGCGGCGAACGGCCGCGAGAGCTCGCCGAAGTTCCTGTTCGGCGAGTCCTACGGCACGACGCGCTCGGCGGTGCTGGCCCGCCTGCTCGAGACGGCGGGGATGACGATCGACGGCGTTGTCCTCCAGTCGTCGGTGCTCGACTACAACAGCAACTGCGGCGTGGTGAGCTCGCCCTCGATCAGCTGCGCCGGCTACTTCCCGACGTACGCCTCGGTCGGCGCGCATTACGGCCTCGCGCGTCCGGTGCCGAGCGACATCGCGACGTTTCGCAGGAGCGCGGAGACGTTGGCGATCGGGACGTATGCGCCGGCGATCACGGAGTTCCTGCAGTCGTTCGCGCTGCCGGCGCCCGCAGTGCTCAACACGCTGGTCGACGACACGGGCATGACGCTCGATCAGTGGCAATCGCACTTCAACCTCGACCCGGGCACGTTTCAGAACCACCTGATCCCGGGGATCGTGATCGGGCGCTACGATGCGCGCGTGTCGGCGCCGTTCGGCGACCCGCTCGCGCGCGACGACGATCCGTCGAGCACCGTCATCACGCCGTCGTTCGCGCAGGCGATCCAGTCGTATCTCACGACGACGCTGAAGTACTCCTTCCCGACGTTCTACGTGACGCTCGGCAACGCGATCAACTTCTGGGACTTCTCGCACGACGGCCATCCGCTTCCCGACGTCGTTCCGGACCTCGCGGCGGCGCTGGCGCTCAATCCGCAGATGAAGGTGCTGTCGCTCAACGGGTTCCACGACCTCGCCACGCCGTACTACCAGACGGCGCTCGACCTCACCCGCATGGCGGGTGCCCCGATCGAGTTCAGGACGTTCGAAGGCGGTCACATGACCTACCTCGACGACGGCTCCCGTCCGCTCGAGAAGGCGGACGTGCGTGCGTTGCTGCGCACGCCGCTCACCGGGGGTGCGCCATGAGTCGGAAACGCAACCTGCTGGCGCTGCTGCTGGCGTTACCCGTGGCCGCGGCCGCGGCCGAGTTCACCGCGAATCCGGCGCCACGCGATCCATGGGTGCCGCCGGAGCTGCGCAAGGCGTTGCCGGTTCCGCCGAGCCGCGGGGAGTCGTTCGACGAGCAGGTGCGGCAGAAGCTGCGGGCCAGCTTCGAGGCAGCCGACGTCGATCACGCGGGCGCGCTGACGCGCGAGCAGGCGCGTCGCGGCGGCTTCGGCTTCGTTGCGAACAATTTCGACCGCATCGACGTGGACCGCAAGGGCAGCGTGACCTTCGAGGATCTCCTGCGCTACCTGCGCGCGAACGGCGCGGCTCTCTAGTCGCGGCGTGCGAGATAACCGGTCACTTCCTCGCGGTCGTGATAGAGCTGGCGCAACGCGAGGTGCGCCCGCACGCCACGACGCGACAGGTCGTCGGTGATCGCCGCGCGGCAGCGCACGACCTCGTCGTAGCGCTTCTTCATCGGCAGCTTGAGGTTGAAGATCGCGTGCCGGGCATGCCCGGCGCCGATCCAGTCCGCCATCAGCGCCGCGATGCGTGACGGCTTTTCCACGATGTCGCACGTGACCCAGTCCACGGGGCGGCGCGGCCGATAACGCAGGCCGTCCTCGCGCAGATGCGTCACCAGGGCATCGTGCGCGACCTCACCCTTGAGCGCGCCGTTGTCCACCGCGGTGACGCGCAGCCCGCGCTGCGCGAGCTGCCACGTCCAGCCGCCCGGAGCGGCTCCGAGATCGACCGCCCGCGAGCCGGCGCGCAGCAGACGCCGCTCGTCCGAACCGAGGAACGTCACGAGCGCTTCGGCGAGCTTCAGCGTCGAGCGCGACGGCGCGCCGCGCGGCATGCGAAGCCGCGGAATGCCCATCGGCCACGGGCTTCCCGCATGCGCGTCGCTGACGCCGACCCACGCCGTCGCACCGTCGCGCAGCAGCACGTGCAACCGCGGCGTCGCGCTTTCGTCTTCGCGCAGGAGGTTGGCGTCGCGCAACGCGCCGGCCAGGCGATTGTGCAGGCCGCGTGCCAGCGTCGACAGCGCCTTGCCATCGTTGGTGTCGGGATGCTCGAGCCACACCGTGCCGAACGGCGCGCTCGCGAGTGACCTCGCCGCGGCGACGAGCGGCGTGATGCGGTCCGGGGGACCGCTGCGGCTCGTGCCGGTGAGCGTCCACGGTCCGCTGCCGATGAACACGCTGCGTGCGAAGATCGGTGCGTTTGCCGTGAGCGCGCTGCTCCAGCGCGCGATGTCGGGCGCCTCTTCGGTCTGCGCGGCGACGAATCCGGCACCGACCTCGACGTGAGGACGAACCGTCTCGCGAAGACGCGCCGCCGCGGCGTGAAGGTCCGCGGCTGCCTCGGGCTCGAAGCCCGCACGGCAGTGCGCAACGACGCAGCCGTTCAAGCTTCGCTACGCGCCGAGCGCGCGCCAGTCGGGCGCGATGTCGTGGAGCGCATAGCGCACGTGGCCGCGGAAGCCGCGCACCGTCTCGGCCTGGAAAAGCGCGTCGAGGATCGCCTGCTCGGTGGCTTCCGCGCACGCTTCGAAGAGCGACTCGAGCAACGCCTCGGCCAGTGTGTCGCGCGAGGCGATCGGTTCCGTCGGCGCATGCTCGACCGTCGCCGCGGTGGAGAAGGCGAGCGCGATGTCGCCGCTGCCATGCCCGTAGTACGACCCCGTGCGCCCGATGCCCGCGGCGGCACGCATCGCGACGCGCCGCAGCTGGCGGTGATCGACCGGCGCATCGGTCGCGATCACGACGATGATCGACCCCTGGTCGTACGTCTCCGTGCGCGTGGTGAACCGCTGCACCAGCGCGGGCCCGATGCGATGGCCGGCCACGGTGAGCGTCGCGAGCTTGCCGAAGTTCGCGAGCACCAGCACGCCGAGCGTATACGCGTGCGGCGCGATGTACGCCATGCGCGACGCCGTGCCGATGCCGCCCTTCAGCTCGAAGCAGGACATGCCGCGCCCGGCGCCGACCGACCCGCGCGCGACGTTGACGCTCGCGGCGTCGAGCGCCTCGCGGTAGTGCGCCTCGGTCACGGCGAGCGCCTGCATGTCCGAGAGATACGCGTCGCTGCACTCGAGCACGAGCGGATTGACCGACGTCGTGCGCCGCGCGATGTCCGGATGGGCCGCGATCGCGGCGCGAATCTGCGCGGTCGCGACGGTATTGACGCTGAAGGTGTTGGTGAGCGCGATCGGCGTCTCGAGCACGCCGAGCTCGTTCACCTGGCTGAGCCCGACCGCCTTGGCGAAGCCGTTGATCACGACGGCAGCCGCCGGAACCTTCTGCCGGAACGGATCACCCGCGTGCGGACGCACGACGGTCACGCCGGTCTGCAGATCACCTGTCGCGAGCGTGGCGTGTCCCACCGTGACGCCGTCCACGTCGGCGATCGTGTCACGCGGCGCCGATGGAAGGCGTCCCACGCGCGGCGTGTCGCGCAGCGGCCTCCAGGTCGAGTCGTGGCTCATCGGCGCTCGATCTTCGGGTCGAGCGCGTCGCGCAGCCCGTCGCCGAGCAGGTTGAACGCGAGCACCGTGAGGAAGATCGCCAGCGCGGGAAAGATGGCTTCGTGCGGCGCGGTCAGCATGTCGGCGCGCGCCGCGTCGAGCATCGCGCCCCACTCGGGCGTGGGCGGTTGCGCGCCGAGGCCGAGGAACGACAGGCTCGCGGCGGTGATGATCGACGTGCCGATGCGCAGCGAGAAATAGACGATGACGGCGGAGATGGTGCCGGGGAAGATGTGACGGCTGATGATCGTGGCGTCGGAGGCGCCAAGGCTGCGCGCCGCCTCGATGTAGGTCAAATGCTTTAGAGCCAAAGTATTTCCGCGGACCAGCCGTGCGAACGTGGGAATGCTGAAGATCGCCACCGCCACGATCACGTTGAACATCCCGCCCCCGAGGATCGCAACGATGGCGATCGCGAGCAGGATGCCGGGGAACGCGAACAGCACGTCGCAGATGCGCATGATCACGCGGTCCCACCAGCCCTCGAAATAGCCGGCGAGAAGACCGAGGAACGTGCCGATGATCGCGCCCACCGCGACCGACACGAAGCCCGCCGCGAGCGAGATGCGGGCGCCCATCACGATGCGGCTGAAGATGTCGCGCCCCAGCGCGTCGACGCCGAACCAGTGCTGCGGCGAGGGCCGGGCGTTGAGCTGATCGTAGTCGAAGTAGTTCTCGGCATCGTAGGGCACGATCCACGGGCCGAGCACGGCGATGACCACGAGCAGAGCTACGAACGCGCCGGCCACCAGCGCCACCTTCTGGCGGCGAAACTTGCGCCAGAACTCCGACCACGGCGTGCGCACCGCCTCGCGCGACGGACCGCTCGGCACGGCCGTGACGGGTGCTTCGTCGATCGCGGTGTCGTTCATCAGCGATACCGGATCGTCGGGTTGATGAGGCCGTAGAGCACGTCCACCACCAGGTTGATCAGGATGAACTCGAGCGAGAACAGCAGCACCAGCGCCTGGATCACGGGATAGTCGCGCATGTCGACGGCATCGACGAGCAGGCGGCCGAGCCCGGGCCAGTTGAACACCTTCTCGACCACGATGGAACCGCCGAGCAGGAACCCGAATTGCAGTCCCATCATGGTCACCACGGGAATCAGCGCATTGCGCAACCCGTGCTTGATGACGACGCGCCGCTCGTCGAGGCCTTTGGCGCGCGCGGTGCGGATGTAATCCTCGCCGAGGATGTCGACGAACGACGAGCGTGTGAAGCGCGCCATGATCGCCGCCACCGCCGCGCCCAGCGTGATGGAGGGCAGGATGTAGTGGCGCCACGTGTCGTCGCCGACGGTCGGCAGCCAGTTGAGCTGCACGGCGAAGACCTGCATCAGCACCATGCCGAGCGCGAACGCCGGGAACGATATGCCCGACACCGCGAGCGTCATGCCGACGCGATCGGGCCAGCGGTTGCGATACACCGCGGACACGATGCCGATCGCCATGCCGAACAGCACCGACCACGCCATGCTCCATAGCGTGAGCCAGAACGTCGGCATGAAGCGCTCGCTGATCTCCGTCGACACCGGCCGCTTGGTGCGCAGCGAGCGGCCGAAATCCCAGTGCGCGACGCCGGTCATGAAGCGCACGAACTGCTGGGCGAGCGATTTGTCGAGCCCGAGGTCCTGGCGCACGAGCTCGACGGTCTCGGGTGTCGCATCCTGCCCGGCGGCGAGGCGCGCAGGGTCGCCCGGCAGCAGATGCACCAGCATGAAGACCAGGAACGCGACGATCAACAGCGTCGGCAGGAGGCCCAGCAGGCGCTTGACGATGTATTGCAGCATCGCGGCGGGTGCCCCCGACCGAGCCCTCTCCCCGCGCGGCGGGGAGAGCACGCCCGCACGGCGGGTGAGGAGGCGCGCCGAAGGCGCGTTACTTCAGGTCGATATCCGTGAAATTGAACGATGCGTCCGGGATCACGTAGACGCCGCTCAACTTCTTGCTGTGAGCCGAGAGCAGCTTCTCGACCACGAGCGGCGCCCACGGCGCGTCCTGCCAGATCTGCTGCTGGGCGTCCTTGTACAGCTTCGCCTTCTCCTCCTTGCTGGTGGCAAGCTGCGCGCCCTTGATGTCCTCGTCCACCTTCGGATTCTTGTAATACGCGGTATTGAACAGACGCGGCGGCCACGAATCGCCACCGAGCAGCGGACGCAACGCCCAGTCGGCCTCGCCCGTCGAGGTCGACCAGCCGACGTAGTACAGGCGCACCGGCGCGGTCTTCGGATCGGGCCAGCTCTCGACCTTCTCGACGCGCTGGCCGGATTCGAGCAGCGTGATCTTCGTGCGGATGCCGATCTGCTGCAGTTGCTGCTGGATGAATTGCGTGACCTTCTGCGCGGTCGTGTGGTTGTACGCCGACCACAGCTCGGTCTCGAAACCGTTCGGATAACCGGCCTCGGTCAGGAGCTGCTTCGCCTTCTTCACGTCGTACGGCCATTCGCCGAGATCGACCGCGAACTCGACGCCGTGCGGCGCGACGCCGTGTGCCGGCGTGGCGTAGCCGTTGAACGCGACCTTCGCGAGCGCCTCCTTGTTGATCGCATACGCGATCGCCTCGCGCACCTTCACGTTGTCGAACGGCTTCTGCTGCGTGTTCATCGACAGGTAGCGCAGCACGATCGACGGCGCGGCGACGACGTCGAGGTCCGGCTTCGCCTTCAGCACGTCGGCGAGCTCGTACGAGACCGGGAAGGTGAACTGCGCTTCGCCGGTCTGCATCATGGCGGCACGCGCGTTGTTGTCGACGACCGGCTTCCAGGTGATCGTATCGACCTTCGGGTAGCCCTTGCGCCAGTAGCCGTCGAACTTCTTCACCTTCAGGTAATCCGTCTGCTTCCACTCCACGAACTCGAACGGCCCCGTGCCGACGGGATGGAATGCGATGTCCTTGCTGCCGTATTTCGACAGCGCGGCCGGGCTGATCATCACCGTCGAAGGGTGCGCGAGCTGGTTGATGAAGGGCGAGAACGGCGTCTTCAGCGTGATGCGCGCGGTGTAGTCGTCGACCGCCTCGACCTTGGCGATGTTGTCGTTGTACAGACCGTAGCGCTTCAGCTTGTTCGCGGGATTGAGGACGCGCTCGAGGTTCACCTTCACGGCATCGGCCTTGAAGTCCGTGCCGTCGTGGAACTTGATGCCCTTCTTCAGCTTGATCGTGTAGACGAGCCCGTCCTTGCTGACGTCGTAGCTCTCGGCGAGCACCGGGATCAGCTTCATGTCCTTGTCGAAGCCGAACAGGCCTTCGTAGAACGACTTGGCCATCGCCTGCGACAGCGTGTCGTTGGCGTCGTAGGGATCGGTCGTGGTGAACGTCGACGCCACGGCGAACACGACGTCCTTGGCGGCGAACGCCGGCATCGCGAATACCGCGGCGAGGCCGAGCGCCGCCATGGCGAGGGTCCGGATCAGGGGTTTCATGCAACGCCTCCTCGAAGATAACGCGCGCGCCTCGCGCGGTAAGACTCAATAGGCGCCACCGACGCGGTGGGTCGCCACGAAATGGCCGGGTCCGACTTCCCGCAGCGGCTCGACCCGCGGCTCGTCGCCGACGGCCCGGATGGGGCTCGGGATCTCCTCCGATGATAGCTCCCTTTTGCGCTGTCGCCGGGCAGGGTCGGCGACGGGCACCGCACCCATCAGCCGGCGCGTGTACGGGTGCTGGGGATTGTCGAACACGGCCCTGCGCGGGCCGATCTCGACGATCTGGCCGAGGTACATGACGGCCACGCGATGACTCACGCGCTCCACCACCGCCATGTCGTGCGAGATGAAGAGATACGAGAGCTCGAACTCCTTCTGCAGGTCGAGCATCAGGTTGACGATCTGCGCCTGGATCGACACGTCGAGCGCGGACACGGCCTCGTCGGCGACGATGAGGCGCGGACGCAACGCGAGCGCGCGCGCGATGGCGATGCGCTGGCGCTGACCGCCCGAGAACTCGTGCGGATAGCGTCGCGCGTGGTCGGGCGCGAGCCCGACGTGGTCGAGCAGGGCGGCGACGCG